>Ga0114973_10003326_pt1 | contig 11371 bp, 6 predicted proteins | sample M_140807_MF_Meta_FD_87025 | JGI IMG/M metagenome (GOLD analysis project Ga0114973, IMG submission 87025) | Freshwater microbial communities from Lake Montjoie, Canada to study carbon cycling - M_140807_MF_MetaG | ecosystem: Environmental > Aquatic > Freshwater > Lake | place: Lake Montjoie... | reverse complement strand
TTGGAAATGTTCGTCATCGTGTAGGCGCTGTTGACAGCTTTATAAGTAAAGCGCCGGCATTTAGATATGGAATTTCAAACGTTGACCCTGAGTTCTCATCCGCAAGATGGAATGCAACAAGTTTTGGTCAGCCAAGAGATATGTTAGAGTCAAGACTTGGTGTGACAACCTCAGATGGCATATCACCTGTCAAGTTCATTTTGTCTCTGGCACAGTATATAACGTCAATCCAAATAATACCCACACGCAGAACTTAAGTGCATTTGCAACTTCATCAATTCCCTGGATAGACGACGGTCTTTTTCGTAACAGGGAAGATAATCCTGATGAAACACTTCTGATATTTTAGCGATACAATACTTAGAGGCAAATGGCTGGAATACTAGACTCAAAGTCTCGAATCATGGACGTCGTTATTACCGAGCAGGGACGGCGCCAACTTGCCTCAGGCAAGATGAAAATAGAGTTTGCAACATTTACCGATGCCGGCTCTTTCTACTCTGACGGCGGTGGCGGTATAATCGAAGATCCGTCAAATAGAATTTACTTTGAGGCGGCTAGCGATCTTCCATCTGATCTCATTACTTTTGAGACAGATGACACAGGTCTCCTTATTCCATATAGGGCAGATAACTTTGCTGCAGGCGGAAAGAATCTAATAATTTCAGGATCAGTAAGAGATCCTGCAAATATAACTGACGCCTCGGTAGCGATTTCAAATGCAATATTTGAGAGCTGGAATAATCTGCAGGTCATAGGCTCAATAGACCCAATAGATGACACGCAGGGCTTCACACTTTCAAGGCAAGCTATTGCTTTTTCAATTATGGAAGATTTTCCATTTGCATCAGGTGATGTGAAGACTGCTGTAGTTGATGACATCGAGAGCTTAAATCATGACGTTCGTCTTTCTAATTTGCAAAACTTCAAATATTTGCCACCGATTAACAGCGCTGGTGTGTTAGCAGATGTTCCACTTGGAAGTTTTCCAAACATGAATGAAACAACTGATGCAGATAAACAAACATTTGAATCAAGAATAGCAGGCCTTGAGTTTGCTGATGTCGAATTTATTGAAACATCAATAGAAAACAACTTTGTAATGCAAGCTTTTGAACTTTCTGGTGATGACGGAATCATTAAACTTGACGTTATAGATTACGGCACAAGGCCTTCAACAGCAAATCAAACGCTAATGACAAGAACTCTTTTCGCTGGTAAGATACTAAAAGACGGATTTGGAAATCCAACTTTTGTGAATATTTTTACAATAGAGATAAGCTGAAAGATGAGAGTAAAACCAAAGCAAATTGTACAGGTGTTATCAATAAGCGAAAGACAGCCAGAAGTTGTTAGTATTTTTGATGATCTTGTTACGTTCAAAGCTTTTTTTAATCTTGATGTGCAATCAGCCCTAGAATCAGGACTAGTCGTTTGCGACTTTAAGATTTTAAGCGATAAAAAAATTGAAACTCAAAAGCTGAAAGTTTCATCTTTAGAATCAAGATTTGCTATTTCTGTAGCATCAAAAAGAAAAAGTGTTTCGATTAGCAAGACGAATAATACCGTCATGGTTGGAAAAATCGATATTACTCAGCACGTCTCAAATGACAAAATTATGAGTATTTCAAAGGGTGCGCCAGCAAAGAGCCAAAAAATAATTAAGCTTGTCAACAGTACTGAAAGCAATGCGTCTTCCATTCGTCCAATCGCTTCTTCTCTTTTTGATGACACTGAAAAAAATGACAATCTTGTGTTATCATATAACGCAGATCTTTTGCACAGACAAGGAAAAGATCCTGCAGAAAAAATAAATTCTTCTCCATTTCATGCACCAATTTCATCTGCGATCCGTGGATTTTCTACTACGGCTGGAGCACCAAGTTTAAACGGAAAAGCAGTTCAATTCAGAAAGTCATTTGTTCAAAATGGTAAAACTAGCATCAAGACCATGCTTGAAAATGATGATCTTAAAACTTTAGAGATTCCTTTCAAGTTCAATTTGAAAAAAGGAAAAATTGGCTTTTATTCTGTAGAAATAAATGCTATGAAAGAATCAAAAAAGATACTTCAAACTATAAAATTTGATATTGACTTACAACGAGCATTCGAAAATTTTATCATTCCAACAATAGCGCCAAATCTTCTTGTCACGTGTATTGGTTCTAGCAATTTTGTAAAGATCCAACAGATGGACAATAATTCAAGCAGCGTTGAAGTCTTTAGAAGGAATGTTTCTGAAAAATCTGGAGAAAGTAATAGTCCATTTGTTAGAATAACAAACATCAAATTAAAAAAAGGTGATCAAACGCAGTTTATTGATCGCGGATTACAGGCTGGAAAGTGCATTTATCGTGCAATACCCACAAACGAGCTTTCTATCACCTCAGGCGAATTTTCAAGTGCTGTGATCAACTCAAGAATTACAAAAAAGAGAAAAGTTGAACCTGACACTTTAACTTTGTTAGCTTTTGAATCAGAACGTGCAGTTGTAGTCACAGCGTACAATATACCAAACGACATTATTGCACTGCGACTTGTCAGAAAGAATCTTACGATAAAAGAATCTTCATTTTCTTCACCATCTACAGTAGTTGATGGTCCGCTTAAATCATTTAGCAGAACCGCCACTGATGTTCAGTATAAAGATTTACCAACTAGACAAAACGCAGTCTACGAATATAAGTTCGTTATGATAGACTCATATGGTGATGAAAGAGAATCACAAAGAAGCTCAATGATCCAGTTCTCTGGTGATATAGAGGCACAAGAAGGAAGAACATTAAACGTTCAACTTGCAAAAGCAAGCACAGACCAGATGTCAAAAGTAGTCTTTCAGATCAGCGCACCAACAGATCAGGCATCTCTAGATAAAATTTACTCTATACTGGCAGACGCTGGTTTTGACACGTATTACATTGATGAAATCAAAAAAAATCGTGAGCAACTTAACAAAATTTCTGCGTTTGAAGTTATGCGATTTGATACGACGATTGGACAAAATGAGTCATTTGGCGCGGTAAAGTCAGGTGTATTTGAAGATGGGCCGTTGACTCGAAAAGCTGCTAGTGTATCGCAGCTTGTTCCTGGTCGCAAGTACATTTATCAATTTAGGCTTTTGTTGCGATCGGCTAGCACCGTGTTTAATGGAATCAGCATATCACAAACTGATTTAGAAACTGGTCGTAACTACAGCACTAACTTAAAGAAGTTCAACTCTCCGCTTGTTCTTAAACGTGGTACATTGTCATCTACTGTAAAGCAACGACAAACTATTTCAAAAACAGGTCTTAAACGAGATTCATCATCTGACAGTGATGGCGAACTTTTTGAAGGTAGGACGGCACTGACTGGACAAGCTACAGTGCAATTACCGTCAACTGATACAGTCGTTTCAAACTTATCGGTTGAAGAGACGCCTAGAGGAAATGTTATTCATTGGAACGTTTCTCAAGGAAGTCAAAATATAGACCACGTTATCATTTTTGCAGAGTATAATGGTCAACGCGCACCTCTTCGTGCCGTGCATTACAGCGGAAGATCAAAAATGATATTTCTTGATAACAAGTTAGAAGCTTCAAGCAACGAAATTCTTTATTTTGTTTGCCCTGTTTTTACTGACTTTAAGCAAGGCGGATTAGTCGGACCAGCAGAGGTGAAGAATGGCATTTAAGTCAGCTATAGGTAAAACAACAACGATATCAACACCTGCAGCAGGAACAATAAAGCCACTGTCATCTTCGACAGCTGCAGTTGGAATGTCTTTATCAAAAGCTTCAAAAAATAATTTTTCTGGTCTTGAAAAAACTGAATCAGCGTCACCTGCAGAAATTATTGCGCTTGTTGATTTTAACAGAGTTCATGCAACTGCTGGAACATTAAAAGACAGCGTCACGCCTTATGGCAAATACTATGATGCACTAGACTCTATTCATTCTATCACAACTGATGATGTATCTTACGCTGTTTCAAAAGCTTTGGCTAACGACGCTTCTGGCGCATGGACTTCATTAAAAAAGAAAACTGATGCAGACATAATCGATTCAAACGACTTTGTAGAAGATCTTTCAAACTTTTTAGATAGCCTTGAGCAAGCAGAGCGGTCATTAGATATTTGCAGGACTGCAGACACAGAAATACAGCAATCTGCCGTTGATTTTCTTTCTCCTAAGTTAAAAATCTATGAGAAAAAAGCTGAAGATAGAACATTTGATGCTTTAAACGTTATAGGGCAATCAACTCTTAGAAATACAAACGCTGATTCGCTTAGAAAATTGTTAGATAATCTAAAAGAGACCCTAACTCAAGAAAACACGATAGCATATAACAGCATTATTGAAGGATTAAGTCAAAAAAGCGAGAATGACTTAAACTCCAGGACACAAGACACGAATGGAAAAGCATTCAAACTTATTGATACGCTTGGTCAGGACATAACGGGTAAGCTCACCGGTTGTTCAGGGCTGCTTTCACAAATTTTTCTTATTTCTTCTGGAATAACAAAAGTTAAAAATGATCCGATAAACACAAGAATATCATTTGATGAAAATAATATCAGTGCTATTTTTGATGGTGCATCTGTTGCAAGCCCTCTACCGTTTAGAAAAATACTCTCAAGCGGAAATCTTGGATCAAATTCTGTCACGCTGTCATTAATTCAATTTGATGGAGAAAATGGACAGACTGTGATACCAGTTGAGACAGAAGATTCTTCAAAACAATTTTCTTACAAATCAGGACCAGCCGCTTTAATACGAGCACCGCTACGAAATGGAAATTATGCATTCACTAGTTTTGATAATTTTGCAAAGCAATTTGAAAAAAATCGATTAGAACTTGAGACTTATCTAGAACTTATGCTTGGATATTTAGACCCAAAAAACAAGCTTGTTCCATCTAGCGTTTTAAGAATTATCATTGAAAACTTTGTTAAAGGATTAAATCTTGCGATAAGCAGCCCATCTGCGCTTTTTGAGCTTCATGCTTTTTCGTTAGCAGCTCAGCATGTATTTAGCGTCGGTAATGAAGCTTATCTTGATTCTAACGGAGAGAGCGCTGGGGTAGAAAATCTTCGTCAAGAGCTGCTCCGCACTGTTACTACCCTAAAATACAACAGGCTTGTTAGCGGCGCTTCAACTTCTCAAGGAGAAGGAGGGTCGCAATATCCAACAACATTATCAACATCTAAAACTTCAGATGGAGAATCTTTATCAAGCACTGCAACAACGACAACAACACAAGTTGAGTATAAGAATCCAGTTGTTGCCGAGAGAGATACTGCGAGTTTTGCATCACCGAGCCCGCCTGGCATTATTGAAAGCATGATTCACAGACAAATTGTGTTGCGCGCTAAAGAAGGCGTTAGAGAAAGTAATAATGAATTTGCAAATGAAATAGCTGATTTACAAAAAAAATATGATCGTGCAATTGCTAATAGAGATGCTGAATATGCTATTGCATACAAAAAAGACTTGTCACCGAATACAAGCAGACAAGATGTACTTTGGGGCAAGTACTACAGCCTTGTTGACAAAGTAAACGATCTTAAAAGTTCGATTGATGAACTTACTAAATCGATGAAAAACGCTCCAAAATATGTTGCGCAAGAAACGCTTTTAGATTATTATAGACAAGCAAGAAAAACAACAAGTGGAACATTCACATCAACTCTACTTGATGCTTATGAAGTATTGATCAGCGCAGCAAAGTCAAGAATTTCAAAAGACAGCAAATTTACGACAAGTAGGGGATTGACAAATTTTGGTCAATTAGATGAGCTTGGGATAATGTCTCTTGCCACTGAGTGTTATGTAATGCTTGCGTCTCAGATAAGCTTTAAAACATACACAGATGGAATTGGCGGGATTTATATTCCAACAATGACTTCATCAATAAACTTGCTTAAGAATGATCTCAGCTCGATCTTGTCATCCGCCTCAGATGAAGACTTGTCTTTTACTGATGTCCCGGGCATAGTGACTGCACTTTCAGATTGTTCAAAGCAAGAGCAATCATATCAAGACTCAATCGCATATCTAAGCGCATTTTCATCATCAATGGAAGTTGCAAAAAACAATCTTAAAATATCAGTGGCTGATCTTTTGAATGATGCGAATAGACAAAAAGTTCTTGACACTGCAACAGGAAGAGAGATGTTAGAAAGCTTGACATCTCAGCAACTCATCTATCGTAGAGCATTGAATGACAGATACGCTCCAAATATAAATCTTGGATATTTGCCTGCACGTGTAGCATACTCTGCAGATGAATCAAAAGCTCTCGACTTCATCCTCTCATCACCACCGCTTTCTAATAAAGCTTCAGAAAATTCTAGAATAGTTTTTTCTGGTGTGCCAGCTGGAACAATTAATTCAAATAGAAGATACACAAACAAAAGCATTGGAAACGTGAAATATTCTGGAATGATTGAGCTCACACTGCATCATCATGATCATGAATTTGAAGATCTTATTTTCAAAGAAAAGATCTTTTTGTTTGACCCACAATTATATGCTACACCAACTTCATTTGATGATTATCTTAACGTAAAAGCATCGGCTTCAAATGATCCTGTTTTAAATCTTGCAAGGCGAATGAGATTTACGCTTTATGATAGAAGCGGTTCTCAAGTTTTAGATTACAACAGCATAAAAAGCAATGAAAGATATAAAGATTTAAAGAGTTCTCAAATAGATGAGATTGTAAAAAATACTCTTCTTTCATATTTACTGGAGACCTATACATTCAAACTTAGCGGAATGCTCTTTGACGAATCCGTTTCATTGAAAATAGATGATACTATTTCTAACGGTGGATATTCTGCAATCACATCAACTGCAGCACAGGGATTAACAGACTTGAAGTTTCCAACGGCGGCACAACTCACAGCAATACTTGGAGCCGACAATGAAATCAACTTCACTTCAGCTGCAGCCGGTGTAACATCAGGTGATCGCGAGTTAATTTCTGCTATTGCATCGTCTTACCTTGTGAAAACAGAAAGACCAATAGACAGGCTTATAGTTGCATCTGCATTCGATCGTGTCTTTGCTGTTATTATAGATCCAGATGAATTTGAAATAGATCAGCAGCAGTCAATAAAAGAGAATGGAACGTTAGCAAAAACGATGATAGAATCTTTAACAAAGCAGTCGTTGATTTTTCAAAAAGGTGAATCGATGTATTTTAAACCTCGTGATCCTTCAGCTGGAGGATTCTCAATTGGAAGCATCAGCACACAATTCGTTCCTCATACGGTTGGAAAAGAGACAGGTGCTTTACTTCAAGATGCAAAAGACACGTTTAACTCTAAGTCAGACACCTCATCTCTAAAGCTGGCTACAACAAAGACTAGCAAATCAAGCTCAACAAAGAAACTGAGAATATAGAAATGAAGCCGACATATGCAAGCAGACCAATTAACACGGTTGACATGCCAGTTCCTGTTAAGCCTCATCTTAAATTTCATTATAATTTTTTTGAGTCTAATGAACGCGTCAATGACACGCCACCAAAGTTGTCAAAGCCTTTAACAGCTTTAACACCAAGAGAACTTGCAAGAAAAATTCCAAGATATGTTGCTATCAATTGGGGGAAAGTTCATTTTGATCAAAAAAGATCTGTAGAAATAACTTCTCAACCGCAGTTTTTAGATTTAAACAAAGACATCATTACTGATGAATCAAAAATCTTGACAGACACATCGATGTTATACTTTCAAGACTTCGATTATCTTAATAGGATTGGCGAACGATTTGAAGCATCTGCACGTATGCGCGGCGTTCTTTCAGGGTCTAGCACTGACATTGCTGCAAAGCTTAACGCCGTGACTAGCAAAGATTCAGATGGTGATGTGATTCAGCGCTATTTAAGCATTGCATCACAAAATCGTTCGTTGTTTATTAGCGATGACATGCTAATAGAACCAGCAGACGCATCTGCTGCAGATCAGCTCGCAATAATAATAGACTCTGACTATGCGAGCAATGCTTCAAGAGATGCTTCATCATCACCTGTTATTTCATCAGCTGCTGTCATAAGACAAAACTCAAAGATGATGACAAAAAGATCAAAAAAGCGTAGCTCTAAAATGCCATCTGAAGAAGAGCTCGAGCTTGAGCTGGACTCGATTGAAGATGTGCCTATAAGCGCAAATCCGGGTGCAAGCAAAGTACAGCATCTTGGATACATCATCGATAGATACGAGATTGGCACGGGAGATGCAATAAAGAAAGCAAAAAGCATCTATATTTCTTCTCCAAATATTGGAAGCTATCTCGATGCTAGCATCAAATATGGAATACAGTACGTTTATAACATAAGAACTGTTGCCGCTTTCTTTGTTACCACCGTCAGAGACTCTGGCGACTTACAAACATCACGTTTTTTGGTCGCCTCAAGACCATCAACATTCTCATCTGTCTTAACAGAAGAGTATATTCCGCCTCCTCCTCCATCAGACATAAACTTCTATTGGGATTATCAGCGTGCATCTTTGCAAGTTAATTGGGCATTCCCAACAAATCCGCAGCTTGACATAAAGAAATGGCAAATTTTTAGAAGAAGAAACATTTCTGAGCCATTTTCTTTGATAGCTCAATTAGATTTTGATGATTCAGTGATAAAAACTCCACCAAAAGAAGCAGTTGATAGCAGCTTAATAAAAATGTTTAAGTCATCAATCACATTTTTTATAGATCCTACTTTTGAAAAAGACTCAGATTTTATCTATGCCGTTTGTGCAGGTGATGCACACGGGATGACTTCAAACTACAGCGCACAATTTCGTGTTGTTTTTGATAGAATAAAAAACAAACTAAAAAAGACAATGATCTCTCCTTCGGGCGCAGCAAAACAATATCCGAATACTTATTTGAAAGCAGAACTAAGTTTAGATAGCGTAAAGTCAGCCAATAGCGAGAAAATGAGAATCTATTTTGATCCTGAATACCTTCGTGTAAATAATCGTGCTGGACGCGACCTTCAGCTTTTAAAGCCTGACACTCGTGGTGGAGTTTATAGATTTATGCTTCTTAATACAGATCGACAAATTCAAGCTAATGTAGACGTCAGCATAAAAGACCTTCGCAATCTTAGATTAGACGGTTCTGCTAATAAAGACTGACAAAGCATTTAATAAAGTTCAAAAAAAGTTACTATCTAACGTAGGACGTGAAGTATGGGATATCTAGACCACTCAACAAATAATATTATCGTCGATGCAGTGCTAACTGACATCGGCCGCGAGTTTCTTGCAAGAAATGATGGCTCTTTCTCAATCGTAAAGTTTGCGCTCGGAGACGACGAAGTAGATTACACTATGATTCAGAAGTTCGGTCGTACAGTTGGCAAAGAAAAGATTGAAAAGAACACACCTGTTTTTGAAGCACAGACAAACGCGAACTTGGCACTGAAATACAAAGCAGTCTCGGTCTCAAATCCTAATCTTGTCAGAATGCCTAAGGTGTCTTTGACAGCACCTGATCAGACAGGCACACTAATTGCAATGACACGAACAGGTTCTGCCTCATCAACCAGCGTAACACTGACTCAAACAATAACAGGCGAGAATTTGATTGATCCTGAGCTTCGTGATCAGGCTTACATCGTTAAGCTTGCTAACCAGTTCATAAGTCTTACCGGATTCACTCCTGACACGATTGACAAGGATAACGTTGCAACTTACATCCTTCTTCGCACTCCAGGTGATACCGCAGCCGGTGGTTCAACAATCTCTCTGCCGCTTGCAGTTAGATCACTTACGGATACACAATTTACTGTTTTTGGTAATTCAACAAACAAAACTCTTATTTCTACGATTGTCAGCGTGACTGGCCTGCAGTCTGGTGCCACCAAAGAATTCGAAGTCCAGATCACAAAGTAACTGAGGAACTAAATGGCAACTTTTAAAGAAATTTCCGCAGCAGATGTAAAGACAAGTAAGTCTGCTCTTAACCAACTTGTTGATATCATTCAAGAAGACGTTTCTGGATCGGCGACACGCCGCGCTTACCAAGTTTTTGTGACAGGTTCTGGCGCAACAAGCGTCACAGCATCACTGTTTCAAACTGTTTATGACCAAGATTACACACTGCAAACAGCCAACCCAATGTTTGATATGACGATGGGTCTTTGGTATTCTGGAAGTACCGTTCAGACAATTAAGACAGGAGAAGACACGGCTGGTAAGCTACTTTTCCCAAGTTCATCTATGCAAATGCGCGAGAAAATAGACATCTATCGTCAATACGCTGGTAAGCTGCTTGGAAATGCCAATCAAGCTTTTTATTCACCGTTTAATGTGGCAACTGATCCTACCACAACCTCGGCTGATCGTATTGATAATGCGCTGTTCTTGAATTTTAAGCGTCTTTTTGCACGTGACAAAGTCAAGCGTGAAACATTTGCAATGAGATTCTATACAACAGGTGTCCTTGACGGAGCACCAACCGCCAATAAGTCTGCAGAAGAATCGGCAATTGTTTGCCTCTTCACAGGTTCTAATTTATTCCGTACCACAACCTCAGGTTCAGCCATTTTCACAGATGTTGGCGCTGCAAGCTCAAAGCGCACAACATTTGGTGGCGAAGTTGGAGAAATCGTAAATGCGTCTAACACAAGTCAAAAAGTTGGCTTGATGTTCTATGATGCTGGCACAGCAGTCTTGGATCTTTCTAAGATCATGTGGGGCGGCCAGCACGTTTCAGGTGCCATTTCATCTGTTGTAGGTAATCCTACTATTTCTGGTCTTGCAACAAACGAGACAATTATTGGATCTGGCAGTGTCTTGGCATCATCATATGGATCAAATCCTTATGCAAGATTTATTCCAGACTTCTTAACATCAGGAAGCATTGACGACATTGTTGATCATCTTGCTTCTTGCAGATTTAGCTCTGGCTCTAATACCGCGACAACATTCCAGAATGTGACTAATATCAATAGCACGCTGCTGTTCTGTCGCGCAACTGCTGATGAGTTTAACTACTCTTCAAACCCAACATTTGTTGACGCTGACGGAAGAATTGTTGTTATTGACAACGGTCAAGAAGACACACAGCGTGCATTCTCGTTTATCACAACTGTTGGAATGTATGATGCAAATGATAACCTTCTTGCAGTCGCAAAGTTGTCTCGGCCGATCGAAAAGAACGATGAGAAAGATTTGACTGTTCGCATTCGCCTGGATCTCTAATTACGAGGATAGCATTTGTCCATTATCAAGCTTGGTCCCGATAATTTTGAAAGATTTTCGGTGATCGCAAGACCACGAAGAACTTTTGTCTCGAGCTCAGCTGGTGTTACTGGATCTGTACCTCTTTTTGCGAGAGCTTCTCACATTGAGAAAGATGTCGACAAGCAGGTGTTCACA
>Ga0114973_10003325_pt1 | contig 11372 bp, 9 predicted proteins | sample M_140807_MF_Meta_FD_87025 | JGI IMG/M metagenome (GOLD analysis project Ga0114973, IMG submission 87025) | Freshwater microbial communities from Lake Montjoie, Canada to study carbon cycling - M_140807_MF_MetaG | ecosystem: Environmental > Aquatic > Freshwater > Lake | place: Lake Montjoie... | reverse complement strand
TACGCGCGCCATGTGCTGGACCGCACCGTGCCGCTGCGCGCGGGCTCACATCTGCAGGCGCTCAGCTACAGCGTACGCGCCGGCCGCTTGGTCGTGCGCCTGAAAGACGGCAGCACCAGCGGCTTGCAAGATAAAGCCCAGTTTGTGGGTTTCCAGGGCACGGCTTCGCGTCCCTCGTCGGTGCTGTTGCAGCACAACGGCTTGCACCTCGATCTGGTGATTGACCACGAATCGCCTATTGGCAAGAAAGATCCTGCCGGTGTCAGTGATTTGGTGCTCGAGTCTGCCCTCTCCACCATCCTCGATCTAGAGGACTCGGTCGCCGCCGTCGACGCCGAAGACAAGGTCCACGGCTACCGCAATTGGTTGGGCATTTTGCAAGGCACGCTCACCGAGACCATCACCAAGGGTGGCACCACCTTCACCCGCGGCCTCAACCCGGACCGTGTCTACACCGGCGCAGACGGCAAGCCCGTGGTGCTGCATGGCCGCGCGCTGCTGTTTGTGCGCAATGTCGGTCATTTGATGACCAACTCTGCGGTGCGCTTCACCGCAGCCGACGGCAGCAGCCAGGAAATTCCCGAAGGAATTCTGGACGCCGTTGTCACCACCGCCATCGCCCTGCACGACTTGCAGCGCAGCAAAAAAGATGCGGCCCAAGGCGTGGTGCGCAATTCACGCAAGGGCTCGGTTTACATCGTCAAACCCAAAATGCACGGGCCCGCCGAAGTGGCTTTTGCCGATGAACTGTTCACCCGGGCGGAAGCCTTGCTGGGCTTGCCAGCGAGCACCGTCAAGCTGGGCATCATGGACGAAGAGCGCCGCACCAGCGCCAACCTCAAAGCCTGCATTGCCGCCGCCAAGAGCCGTGTGGCCTTCATCAACACCGGCTTTTTGGACCGTACCGGCGACGAAATGCACACCTGCATGCTGGCCGGCCCTGTCATGCGCAAGGGCGACATCAAAACCAGCACCTGGTTGGCTGCCTACGAAAAAGCCAACGTGGCCGTGGGCCTGCAGTGCGGCTTGCGCGGCCGCGCCCAGATCGGCAAAGGCATGTGGGCCATGCCCGATTTGATGGCCGACATGCTGAAACAAAAAATTGGCCACCCCCTGTCGGGCGCCAATACCGCCTGGGTGCCCAGCCCCACTGCGGCAGCTTTGCACGCCATGCACTACCACCAAGTGAACGTGCCTGCGCTGCAAAAGCAGATGGAAAAAGCGGTGCTCCAGCAAGACCCGAAAGTCCTGCGCGCCGAGACTTTGGCCAAATTGCTGCAGTTTCCGGTAGTGGCCTTGGAAGACGCCAACTGGTCGGCTGAAGACAAGCAAAAAGAACTCGACAACAACGCGCAAGGCATTTTAGGTTATGTGGTGCGCTGGGTAGACCAAGGCGTGGGCTGCTCCAAAGTGCCCGACATCAACGGCGTGGGCTTGATGGAAGACCGCGCCACCTTGCGCATCAGCAGCCAGCACATGGCCAACTGGTTGCAACACGGTGTGGTGACCGAAAATCAAGTCACTGAAACCTTTGAGCGCATGGCCCAAGTGGTTGACGCGCAAAACGCAGGGGACGCCGCCTACAAACCCATGTCCGGTCACTTTGACACCTCCGCCGCATACCAAGCCGCTTGCGACCTGGTGTTTAAAGGCAAGGCGCAGCCCAGCGGCTACACCGAGCCTTTGCTGCATGCGTGGCGGTTGAAGGTCAAGGCAGCTTAAGTCGGTTTGACATCTGAATCGGCTGTAATGAGCCGGTTTAGATGGAGGTAAATTGGCGTCAATCAGCAGCCTAAATTGTTTGATCAAGTTCGAGTCAAAATGGCTGCTGATTTGGCTGTTCCACCAACTTAGAAAAAGCACCACAATGAATATTGCAATACTTGACGATTACCAGGATGCTGTTCGGACCCTGGATTGCTTTCGTAAGCTCGCTGGTCAGCAGGTCAAAGTTTGGAATGACCACTGTAAACAGGTTGATGTGCTGGCGGACCGGTTGCGAGATGTCGAGGCCTTGGTACTGATCAGGGAGCGCACCCCCATCACTGAAGCACTGCTGAGTCGATTGCCTAAGTTGAAATTGATCAGTCAGTTCGGCCATGCCCCTCACATCGACCTTGAAGCATGCACCAGGCATGGTGTGATGGTGTGCTCCCGAACCGCGCCCGGCCGCCCTTCTTATGGCACGGCTGAACTGACTTGGGGTTTGATCATAGCCGCCTCACGCCGGATTCCTCAGGAAATGCAGTCGCTAAAGAATGGCGAATGGCAATCAAAAAACTCGATTGGACGGGTTCTTCGGGGCCGTACCTTGGGTGTTTTTGGTTACGGCCGCATAGGCACTTTGGTGGCAGGGTATGGTCGCGCTTTCGGCATGAATGTTCTGGTATGGGCAAGCCCTGCATCGAAATCGCGGGCAAGCGCAGAGGGTTATGACGTGGCTGAGAACGTTGAATCCTTTTTTTCTTCATCCGACATTCTGAGCTTGCATCTTGCGCTTCGCGACTCAACCAGAGGTATCGTCACCCCTGCGCTTTTGGCGAGCATGAAGTCGACATCACTCTTGGTCAATACCAGTCGCGCCGAACTTTTAGAGGCTGGTGCCTTGGAGGCTGCACTCAAGGCGGGTCATCCTGGTTCGGCTGCCATCGACGTTTTTGAACAAGAACCGATCGTCGATGGGTGGCACCCGTTGTTGAAACTTGACAATCTCATTGCCACCCCTCACATCGGCTTCGTCGAAAGAGAGGGCTTTGAGATCATGTTCGGTACGATGATCGATCAGGTACTGTCCTTCGAAGTTGGCGCACCCGTCAATGTGCTCAACCCCGACATCCTGCAGCATTGACTGGGAGTGAGACTTTTGCCGCACCCGTATTTTTAAGCAATACGCTCGCTGATCAGTTCGATCAATTCTTTGTCTTCACATGCATAACGGCCGCGCCGTGTGAATGACATGCCGGCCTTGCTGCGAAGCCTCGAAAGCATGCAGGCATAACTCCAAGTGACAGAGACAACGTCCAATACCGGTGCATTATGAAGTCGGGTGATCCCTTGCTCTGGCAGCAATACGGCGAGAATACCTTCGGCAGGGATGAGCACATCAGCGCCCATCTCTATGGCTTTTGCTGCAGTTTGGTTAAACGCGGTCATGATAGGGGCAGGATTGGAAAAGACACTGTGCAGCACAGATCCTTCAAATGAGGGTGATATCGACAAGATACTGGCTACGCGGGCTTCCATATGGTGCATGGCGACAGCTTTCTCGACCATGGCGCTCACGTCCGGGGATGTTGTGATCAAGGCTAGCTTGGAGCCCAACGAACAACCGACCAAGACAGATGCCTCGAAAACCGAGGTCACCGGAATGTCAACGACAGATCTGATTTCTGCAAGAAACGGCTCACTGAACGAGCCGATCACGAAAGCATCGTAACCCTGACGCTCAGCTTCTATGGCCTGATCGATGAAGCGATCAAGGATGCGGTGGTAGATAAACGCATTGCTCAGGGCGACAGATGCGGCGCGTCCATGGTAAGTCCCGGCTGGCAATCCGAATGTTTCAACGGACACTTCGTCGCCTAACACTGTCCTGGCACGCTTGACCAGAGCTTGGCTGTAAGGCGTATCTCTTCGAAGTTCAGTGACGGATTGGTGCCATAAACGCAAGGTCATTTTTCAGATTCCATGTTCGTGCCATTCAGGGCGCATTGCGATTGTGAAATTGCCCATTCATGTTGCGGATGAGCTTATTCGAAAGTGATATTCGCAGTTTTACCGATATCCGCCCAGGTGTCGATCTGCGCCTTCAGAAATTTGTCAGTTTCCTCTGGTGTGGTGTAGCGCGGGTACAGTCCAAGCGCACTGATGCGCTGCTTAAAGCTGTCGGATGCCAAGGCTATTTTCATGGCTGCAGAAATTTTTTCCACAATCTCGGTCGGCACCGCCTTTGAGACAACGATTGAATTAAAAACGCCCGCAGGATATTTGGCCATCGAAGGGATAATTTCGTTAACAGTCGGCGTATTCGGTGCCTCTTGAAGCCGCTTTGGGTAGACGATGGACACGAGCTTCAGTTGTCCGGCCTCGACATAGCGACGATCGTCAGACCAGCTGCCCATGCGGAAATCAACCCGGCCGGACATGACATCTGGCAATGCCGCTGCATCACCCGAATATGAAATATGTCTGAGCTTGATGCCGGTTACTTGCGCAAGCAATTCGCCAGTCATGTGCGCAATGCTTCCAATTCCAGCAGATGCAAAGGTCAGGTTGCGTTGCTTGGCCAGTTCGATCAACTCTGGCAACGTCTGAGCTGGGAAGCCTTTATGGGCCACGATATCGATCGGACTGTCGTCAAATACGGTGATGCCTCGGAAATCCCGCAGAGCATCGTAGGGCATGTTCTTGCGAAGTGCAGCATTAACCACATAGGAGCCACCCGCGAAAGCCAAGGTATAACCGTCGGCTGGCGCTTGTGCAGCAAAAGTGGTCCCGATGATGGTGCCACCGCCCGGCTTGTTCAAGATCACAACCTGTTGCTTCCAGACTTTTGTCAACTCATCCGCCAGAATGCGTGAAGCCACATCGGAAGGCCCACCTGGCGCATAGGGGACCATCAATGCGACCGGTCTTGTTGGATAGGCTACTTCAGCTTGTGCCATGCCTGACATCAGAACAATCGCAAACCCGATTCCCAGGATCTTGAGCATGTTATTTCCTTTTTTCAGTGGTTTTTGGCAACCTGAGTTTGTGGGATATTGTCTGTCCGGGTGATGCCAGGTAGTCAGGGTTCATGGACCCATGTCACTCGAGCTTGGCACCAGAAGTCTTGATGATGTTGCCATAACGCTCGAGTTCGCTGACCACAAAGCGAGCGAAGTCATCGGGTGAGCCACCCCCAATGTCAGCGCCGTAGTTGACAAACTTGTTCCTAATTTCGGGGTCTTGCAGTAACTTGGTCATTTCTCGATTGAGACGGTCGACGATGTCGCGAGGCGTGCCAGCCGGCGCCATCAACCCGTACCACGCTGATGCATAGACGTTGGGTATGCCCGTGGCTTCCTCGAAGGTCGGAACATCGGGCAGAGCAGGCAATCGCTGTTTCGCCGGTATGGCCAGAGCACGCAATTTTCCGCCGCGAATGTGCGGCAGCGCACTGGGGTCCATCATGATGTTGATTTGTCCAGACATCAAGTCGATCAACGCAGGCCCTGCGCCTTTGTAGGGCACATGCAGCAATTCAACCTTTGTCATGGTAGCCATTGTGGCGCCGGCAAGATGACCCGAGGAGGCCGATCCGGCTGAGCCATACGTGATGCTGTTGGGCTTGGCTTTAGCTGCAGCCAACAGTTGCTGTGCATTTTGAAAGGGCGAATTGGCGGGTACAAGCAATACGTTGGGTGCGGTGGCGATCATTGTGATCGGCGTGAAGTCCTTGATTGGATCAAAGCCGGTCTGCGCAAACAGGTGGGGATTAGCCGAGTTGGGTGTGCTCGAAGCCAAAAGGAGTGTGTAGCCGTCTGGCTTGGTTCGAACGAATTGCGCGGTGCCGATGTTGCCGCTGGCCCCCGCACGGTTCTCTACAAACACGGACTGGCCCAGTCGTTCTCCGAGTGCTTGCGCAACCAAACGACCGATGGTGTCGGTCAGTCCTCCGGGGGGCCAAGGGACAATCAGCTTGATGGTCTGATTGGGATAAGTTTGCGCCGACGCTAAGCCAGCGCACAGGGATCCAAGCACCGCCATGACTGAAAGTGCACATCGGAATAGAACTGATCTGAACATGGCGTCTCCTTAACCCTGAATTGAATGCACTTTAGGCGGTTTGTGTGATGTCTAGTGTGGTGGTTCGGCGCAGTTCGCGCCGGTGTGTCATGTCGGCAAAGGGGCGTGCACGATGCATGGTTGCGCGGTTGTCCCAGATGACAAGGTCGTCAGGGCGCCAGATGTGGCGGTAAATGAAGTGCTCTCGCGTGGCGTGTTCCATGAGGTCGCGTAACAGCAAACGTCCTTCGGGCAGTTGCCAGTCGATGATGTGTGACGCATGAGAGGCCAAGTAAAGTGCGCGCCGGCCTGAAGTTCCAACAGTCCGGACCAGTGGATGAGTCGCTCCCTTAAGTCGATCCTGCTCAGCCTGAGAGAACTCGAATCCCAGCAACCGACGAGAATGAATGATCGAATGATGGACCCGAAGTCCCTCAAGGCTTTCACGCACAACCGGGTCGAGTGTGTCATAAGCTTCGCGCATGTCAACAAACTCAGTGTCCGCTCGCACAGGGGGGATCACTTTACCCAGCAGCAGTGAATAACGCCCTGGTGGATCCACAAATGAGGCGTCGGTATGCCACAGCCGGTTACCTACATTTCCCATTCGTCGCCTGTCATCGGCCGCCATGAGTTGGCCCTTTTCGTCTACATTGGCCACATCAGAAATGGCTTCGTTTCCAAAGCGGTTTTTCGTTAAAACTGATAGCGATGTTTGGGTGTGCAGTTTGCCGTCAAGGCGCTGAGTGAAATCGAGATGTTCCTCGTTGCTCATCTTTTGATCACGGAACACGATGACAGCGTAATGATCGAGAGCCTTACGGATGCTAGTAAGTGTTGATTCATCAAAGACGACACGCAGGTCTATGGCGCTGGCCTCGGCGGCGAACACGGGATGGACGGGCACGAATTGAAGATGCATCATGGTTTGTATTGTTGATTGCCTTGTAACGCTAATGGTGACGGGGCATGCTTTGGCTAAACATACTCTTTGTACGGACAATCATACAATTTTTTAAACTTTTCATTTGACCAAGCCTTGCTACACAGATTTCACTCAAAAATGTAAGTTCGAAAGGATTGTTTTTCCTGGGTTTTGATTCAAGTTGAAAGGCAAAGCCCAGCCCAGTGGATACACCGAGCCTTTGCTGCATGCGTGGCGTTTGAAGATGAAGGCTACATCGCAAAGTGTGGTGTTTACCAGTACCTTCTTCATGAGGGGCTGTTGGGTTTTACATAGTCCTCGATGGAATTGGTTGGCCGTACTTTTTTTGATCGAAGCTGAATACGAGACAGGGTCTCGTCGATGACGCAAAGCCCTAAACTCGGTGTTTTAGGTTTTGTGATTTTCATGACGGACACGCCCCCACTTTTGAGCTTGCAGGTGCTGGAAAAGCGCTTCGGCCCCAACTACCGCTGGATGCTGCTCTTGTCCGTGATGCTGGGCACCATGGCTTCGATCATGTCGTCGACCATCATCAACGTGGCGATCCCTGACATGGGGGAGCACTTTGTCATGAGCCCGACCCGTGCCCAATGGGTCTCGTCCGGCTTCATGGTGGCCATGACGGTGTCGATGCTCACCACCCCTTGGTTGCTCTCGCGTTACGGTTACAGGCGCACTTATGCCACCAGCATGTGGTTGCTGTTGCTGGGGGGTATCGGGGGCGGTTTGTCGAATGATTACAACTGGGTGTTGGTGGCGCGGGTGGCCGAAGGCTTGGCAGCGGGCGTGGTCCAACCCATCCCGGCGATTTTGATCTTGCGGGCTTTTGATGCCGGCGAGCAAGGCCGTGCCGGCAGTTTTTTCAGTACGGGGGTGGTGCTGGCCCCTGCTGTTGGGCCGAGCATTGGCGGCTTGCTGGTCGACTGGTTTGGCTGGCGCTCCATCTTTTTCATGGTCGTGCCGCTGGCCTTGGCCTCCATTTGGATGGCGCGTCGTTATGTGCCTACCACCGCACCCGGTGGGCTGGCGCCCAACCGTGAAGGTGCGCGTCTGGACGTTTGGGGCATGCTGATCGCCACCGTTTCTACGCTGTGCTTGCTCAATGGCTTGGTGTCCTTGCGCGATGCCGGTTTGGATGCTGTGCATGCCTGGGGACTGTTGGTAGTCGCCGCAGTGGGGCTGGCGATGTTTGTGTTGTGGCAGCACCAGCTGCTGCACAAGCCCCATGCCAGCGGGTTGGCGCCCTTGATGAATCTGTCGGTCTTTCGCCATCGGGCATTTTCAATGGGCAGTCTGGTGGCTTTCATTTATGGTGCCGGCTTGTTCGGCTCGACGTATTTGCTGCCTTTGTACATGCAGCAAGGCATGGGCTGGTCGGCTTCGTACACAGGCACCGTCTTGTTGCCGGCGGGTTTGCTGTTGGCCGTGACGATTGCCTTGACCGGCCGTTTGGCCGACCGCCACCCCACCTACTTGCTGGTGAGTTCAGGCCTGGCCTTGCTGGCCTTGTCGTTTGTCTTGATGGCCACTTTGCATGTGGAGTCGAGCATGTGGTGGCTCAGCGCTTGGGTGATTCTGGGGCGCATTGGGCTGGGTTTGATTTTGCCTTCGCTCAACTCAGGCTCGCTGCGTGGCCTGGTGCGACCCTTGATTCCGCAAGGCTCCAGCGTGATCAACTTCATGCGCATGCTGGGCGGCGCGGTTGGGGTGAGTGTGTGCGCTATTGTTTTGCAGTGGCGTCTGGCGGCGCATGGGGTGAGCTTGACCTCCAACGACCAGGCGGCCCTCAGACTCACCGCATTCAATGAGAGCTTTGTGTTCTTGGCGGTGCTGATGGCACTGGCTTTGCTGGCCGCTTGGCAGCTCAAGGTGCCTGAAGATAATCAAAATGAGTGAACTTGAAGAGGAATCCCGAGAGGACCGTTCGGTCGAACTTGTTGAATTCACCAAGTGCTCATAGCGCTGCTTCCATCGCATCGATGAACAAAGCCGCTACATCGCAGCCCATTTGGTCGGTGATTTCCTGAAAGCAGGTCGGGCTGGTGACATTGATTTCGGTCAGGCTGTCGCCAATGATGTCCAGGCCCACCAGCATCAGGCCACGGGCAAACAAGATTGGCCCCAAGGCCTCAGCGATTTCACGGTCACGTGCCGAAAGAGCTTGCGCCACGCCCTTGCCGCCTGCAGCCAGATTGCCCCGAACTTCGCCGCCTTGCGGAATTCGGGCCAGGCAAAACGGCACGGGCTTGCCGCCGATCAGCAGTACCCGTTTGTCGCCTTGGGCAATGCCGGGCAAGAACTTTTGCACCATCACGGTTTGTTGGCTGTCTCTATTCAGTGTTTCAATGATGGCGCCCAAATTCAGGCCATCGGCACCCACCTTGAAAATGCCCATGCCCCCCATGCCGTCCAGCGGCTTCAAAATGATGGTGCCGTGCAGTGCGTGAAAGGCGCGAATGTCCGCTTCGTTCTTGGTCACCAAGGTGGGTGCGATGTATTCTGGAAACTCCAGAATCGCCAGCTTTTCCGGGTGGTTGCGCAGTGCTGCTGGGCTGTTGAAAACTCTGGCGCCCTCGCGTTCGGCCTGGCTGAGCAGGTGCGTGGCGTAAAAATACTCGCTGTCAAAGGGCGGGTCTTTGCGCATGACCACCGCATCAAAATCTTTCAGTGCGGCGCGATGCACGACCGTCTCGGTGAACCAGTGTGTGGCATCGTCGGTCAGGTGAATTTCGTGCACCATCGCCGACACTGACTCGCCTTGTTGCCAGCGCACATCCGTCATCTCACAGGCCACCACCTGATGCCCGCGCTTTTGTGCCTCGCGCATCATCGAGAAGGTGCTGTCTTTGTAAATTTTGAACGACTCAAGGGGATCGGTGACGAAGAGGATTTTCATGGCTACATTGTAGAAGGGCGTTGCATTTTGCCAAGATGAGAGGGAATGGCGGCTTTACTGAAAAGCCACCTCTGCAAAGCTGCGCAGCTTTCGGCTGTGCAACTGCGCCGGGCCTGCAGCGCGTAGCAATTCGAGGGCCCGGATGCCGATCTGCAGGTGCTGGTTGACCCGCTCGCGGTAAAAGTGGTTGGCCATGCCCGGCAGCTTGATTTCGCCGTGCAGCGGTTTGTCACTCACGCACAGCAGCGTGCCGTAGGGCACCCGAAAACGAAAACCGTTGGCCGCAATGGTGGCGCTTTCCATGTCCAGCGCCACGGCTCGGCTTTGGCTGAAGCGCTGCTGAGGCGTGCTGGCCACATTGCTGGTGGGCAGAAGCTCCCAGTTGCGGTTGTCGGTGCTGGCCACCGTGCCGGTGCGCATGATGCGCTTGAGCTCGTGTCCTTGGCTGCCACTGACTTCGGCCACCGCTTGCTCCAGTGCCAACTGGATCTCGGCCAAAGCTGGAATCGGCACCCACAGGGGCAACTCTTCGTCCAGCACATGGTCTTCTCGCACGTAGGCATGCGCCAGCACGTAGTCGCCCAGCTGCTGCGTGGTGCGCAGGCCCGCGCAGTGGCCCACCATCAGCCAAGCATGCGGGCGCAGCACGGCGATGTGGTCGGTGATGGTTTTGGCATTGGCTGGGCCCACGCCAATGTTGACCATGGTGATGCCGCTGTGACCTTCGCGCACCAAATGGTAGGCGGGCATTTGCGGCAAGCGTGGTGGGGCGGTACCCAGAGCATCGCCTGCCTGCGCTGCTGAACCTGCGTGGCGGGTGATCACATTGCCCGGCTCCACAAAGGCCGAATAAGGGCTGTCGGGTTTGGCCATCTCAGCGTGGCCCAGAGCAATGAACTCGTCGATGTAGAACTGGTAATTCGTGAACAGCACGTAGTTTTGAAAATGCGACGGGCTGGTGCCGGTGTAATGGCGTAAGCGGTGCAGCGAATAGTCGGTGCGCGCCCCAGTGAACAGAGACAGCGGTTTGGGCTGGCCGTTTGCCCCGCGCCAAGTGCCGTTGGCGATGCTGTCGTCCATCGCCGTCAGGTCGGGCAGGTCAAACACATCGCGCATGCGGGCGCGGCGCGCGGCGCTCATTTCGCCTTCCATGTGCTCGTTTTCTGCAAATGAAAAATGCACCGGCATGGGGTCTTTGCTGGTGCCTACTTCCAGGCGCACGCTGTGGTTGCGGATCAGCAGGTCAAACTGCGCCAGCAGGTAAGGCGCGAACAGGTCCGGGCGGGTGAGGGTGCAGGTGTAGGCTCCGGCGCTGGCCACAAAACCGTAGCTCAAGGGCTCGTGGTCGGCGTCGTGCAGTGGCGTCCAGTCGGTGGCGGTTTCAATCCGTACATAGGGGTAACAAGCACGCACGCGGTCTTGCATGTCGTCGCCCGCCACAAAACGCTGCATGGCCAGTCGCAAATGCGTCACGCTGTGGTCATAGATGAGGCGCACGCGCGCCAGCGCTGATTCTGCTGAGTCGAAGTTTTCGGGGGCAATAAAGGGGATGGGGGTTTGCATGGCGTGATTGTGCCCCGCTGATCTAATTTGCATCTGAAAGATTTTTCAAGCGCCAGGCTGTCTGTGCAATGGGCTCAGCAGACGGACCAATGCCCTGATTTTTTTCTGGCCTTTTTGACTGTCACACGAATGCAATAAATGCTGGGTAATTTAAATATCTTTCTCTACTTTGGAGCTCACCGTGTCTCACTCTTTCGATCC
>Ga0114973_10003324_pt1 | contig 11373 bp, 8 predicted proteins | sample M_140807_MF_Meta_FD_87025 | JGI IMG/M metagenome (GOLD analysis project Ga0114973, IMG submission 87025) | Freshwater microbial communities from Lake Montjoie, Canada to study carbon cycling - M_140807_MF_MetaG | ecosystem: Environmental > Aquatic > Freshwater > Lake | place: Lake Montjoie... | reverse complement strand
TCCCAAATCCCCAAACCCTGACAATCCCGAAAATCCCGAAACCCCCATTTTAACCAAAAATCAACTGAAAAGCAAACAACCATAACCCAATCTTAACCCAAACATAGTGAAAATTCCCGCAAAACGTGAAAATACCCAACTAGCCCGTTAATCTTGTTTGTCACACACTAAGTATTGCATTGCTGCTCCTCCAAGTATATGACATCCAGACATAAGTCAATCCACAGTGTTGCCACTGCAGACCTTCGAACGTCTGGCTGCTCCCGTGTCTGCAAACACGCGACGGATTCCTCTCTTTTTTCTCCAGCTTTCAAGCATCTGACTTTGATGAATTGCATACGCATCCACCAAATCCATTCGCGATCCTGCCTTTGATACAAGTCGATTTACCATCTGCATGATTGCATCTGAAGTTGTTGCCATGCCAACAGTCTCCAAGTAGGTTTTGACAATAAAGACGAACGAAGTGCAATCATAGCACATGTCCAAGCCACGACACTGATGCAAATATGCACCAACACCGCACACATCGCTGTGTTCAGCTGCTCTCACCACATAATTGTGATGGAAGCACTGTTGCTCGTAAGTCTTGTTGTCATAGTCGATGAGGCTTGCGCCCTTCTCAACAACCAGCCTAGTTTCTGTTGACATGAGGCATGGGTAGGCTTGCAAGTACTGAATTCCATTCACGTACCTTGTTCTGCCCTCACCCCATGGCAACCTGAACTTGAAAGAACTCAGTTCAGGTTGCATCAACAACCACCATGCCAACTGACGGTCCATGTCCTCCTTAATAAAAGCTTCAACCTCAACATCTGAGCTGCTTTCAACGGAAGGATTGCGGATGTCAGTGACAAACACGATGTACTCATCCTCATTCCAAGAATTTTGTCCATTCCAGTATTCGGCGTCGATTTCTGTAAAGAAACCTTCGTCTTTACCAGTGTGGATTTCAATTCTCGGGTGAGAGAAGAGGAGCTTGTCAAAACTCTGAGGGTCATAGAGAACAAAGTTCATCTGGGGAAACAGTTCTGCAAGAACCAGGATGTGACTTCCTGGAGCTGCACCGGCATAAACAACAGTAATTGTTTTGTTTGTGCCAGAAGCTTGGTGTTGTTTGAGAGCGAGAGTAAGAAACTCAACCTCAGACAACAGCAGCTTGAGCTGTCCCCAGTGCAACTGAGTTTTCATATGACGAGTTTCGGGACTTGGAAAATATTCCAAACGTTTTGCATCTTCAGTGAGAAACCTTGAAAATATGCCTTCAGCAACAGTACCATTTTGGTGGCTGTCGCTGAAAGTCATAATCAGAGGATTACCCATCGCATTCTTGAGAGAATGTTGAAGTTTTTGCGCGCAAACGTTAGTAGATTTCATTTCTACCAGTCAAATAGCAGGTAGAAATTCATTTTTTATTATAAAAAAAATAGTATTAAATTATTTAAGTTTTTTATATACATCATGTGAATGCATTCTTTTTCTGTTAAATTCTTTACTATCTTCTTTAGAATAATTTTCAGGACTACATGTAATACATCCAGTTGAGCATTTATTTATATATTTGGTTACATATCTTTTATATATTTTAGCATCATTTACTCTTTTAGCTACATATAAATCCATATCTTCTACTATGTTATTTTCTATAAATGATACTTTTTCCATAATTAATTTAAAATCATCTATATTTTTTATAACTTCCATATATTTTTTAACTATATAAATAAATGCCATACAATCATAACATGCATCTATATGTTTATTATATAAATTTATATCGTCTATTGTTTCTCCATTTGTAAATAAAGATATATTATGTATAGAATTCCTTGTTACCATGTTATGATAATAGCATTGTTCTTCATATTTTGTATTATCATATTTAATTATTGGAGCATCTTTTTTTACTATTAATCTGGTTTCTGTTGAAGTAATTGGTGGATAGACTTGTAAATAAATATCACCTTCCATATATTCTGTTTTTTCTGTTGTCCAAGGAAGTCTAAATTTAAACATAGATAATTCTGGTTTTATTATATCCCACCATCTTCTTTGGTCTGTCATATTTTCTATAATAGTTTCATTATTAGCAGGGAATGTTCTAATATCAGAAATAAAACATACATACTTTGAATCATCCCTCCATAATTTTGCAACCTCATCAGTAAACCATCCTGCTTTATCTGTATATGTATTTATATTTGGTATTATTTCTTTTATTTTAAACTCATTTGGGTCATATAATTCGAATTGCATCATAGGAAACATATCAGCTAACATAGGCATATGGTCTCCTGGAGCAGATCCAGCATAAACTATATAAATAGGTCTTGTATCATTAGCTTCCTTATATCTCTTATAAACTAGAGTTAGAAATTCTACTTCAGATAACATTAGTTTAAGTTGTCCCCAATGAATTTGAGGTTTATATTGAGTTTGAGGAGTTGCTAGTTCATATTTTTTTCTAGGGTCATCTTCAGTCAAAATTCTAGAAAATTTATCTACTGTGATTCCTTTATATGTATGAGGGAATGGAAATTTCTTATATACTAATAATGATTTCTGAATATCATGTGGTAATTGATAAAACATTGGTTTAACTGTATGTTTTTCCAACAAACTATTCATTACTGAACCACCTTGTTTTTCATTATATTGTAAATTCAAATTTGAATTATTCATTTTATTTGGTAAAATTTTAAAATCAAAATCTGACACAAAGTCAGATTGTATCAAATCTAAAACAAATATATTTATAATAGTTATTATTCCAAATAGATATAAATTAAAATCAAATAAATACCATAATATAATAATTAGCAATATTACTATTAATAAGCCCATCATTATATATATATTAAATATTATATATCAATCAAATATTATATATCAATCAAATATTATTTTTAGTTATATAAATATGGAACAACCTTTAGGTTCAGTTAAAGCACTAAGAAATATTCCTACTAATATTTTAACTAGCAATCTTGATGTTTTTTTATCAAAAAATAATCTTGTTAAGTTAAGTAATGATTTATATTTGACTTATCTTAATAATGGCGGTAAAATGACTGTTTCCCAATTTGATTCATTAATTGTATTCTTAATTAGGGATTTTATAAAAGGAAAAGATTTAAATGAATATTCAACAGTTGAATCAAATGCAACTGGATATAGTAATCATATAGAAGTATTAAATTTTATAAATAATGATTTTAAAAAATTCTTTTATAATTATATGCGTTGGAATGTATATAACCCATTTAAAGCAGATGTTAAACTTACAAATGAAACTAAGAAAGGATATGAACTATCAGCACAAGACCATGGAGAAATTAATATATGGCAAAATGAATCAACAACATTAAACAATTCTAGATTTAGAAATAATAATAAAATACCATTTTATGAAGCTGCTTTATATAATAGGCATTATGATAGGGAAAGTGATGGACTAAAGGCACAAGATATGTCGGGATTAGAATCTCCCATATATTCTTATAATATGAATGATATCTACGGAAATATAGATAACTATAAAAAAGAAGAGAATTATAAAATGTAAAATTGTTATAATATTTTACGGTAAATTTTGAATTTAAGTAAATTTTGAATTTACGATATAGATAAAACAAAGATGCAATTTGACAAGTTATTGGCAGCGCCTAATGAAGAACAAGTTTCTCTAATTAAGGAATTTAAATATAAAGAATATATAGAAAAATATGGTATTGATATATATGGAATAAATACATATAATGATAGTTTTGATGAAATATTTGCATTAGATAATGAAATAACTTCATCATTAAAATACCTTAGATACTTGGAAATAACATCAAAAAATAAAAATATGCATTATTATACCCATAGTGAATGTGATAGTCAAGTAACATGGTTTGAATATTTGGGTAATAGAAAATTAATAGGGATTAAAAGTTGTTTGAATTCCTCATTAATAGAATTTGCATTACAAATATATTATAGTATATTTTCAATAAATTCAGATTCCCTATTATATTATATGTATTTATTCTCTGATTTAGATGATATGGATATTATTAGTGATTTAGTATTAAAAAAAAAGATTTTAGAAAAGAAAAATGATGAAATGTATGGAGATATTAATCCCACTGATAATTGTTATTACTTAACAATAAAAGATATATTAGATATATATAACTACAAGTTAATACGTAGATATATATAACTACAAGTTAATACATAAATTAGATGGAGATTGATTACACTTGTAATCTTCATATACTTTTGCTTTAATATCTTTTTTTTCTATAAAATCATTGCTATATACATCCTTTGCAACTACTTCTGCATAAAAGAATCCATCAATAACTCTAGGATTAAGTATTTCAAACTTTACTGAATCTATGCTGGTTTTTCCTTCTGGAACCGCATCTTTTTTATAATATACTTTTTCAGATATCATATCAAATATACTTCTCGCTTTCTTTTCTAAGTTTTCTTTAGAAAGCCTATATTGACTTGCAAAGTAATGATGAGAAATTAAAATTAGTATAAATAATATTATCGATGTTAATATAACTCCCATTTATATTAAATGCATGATATTTATTTTGCCATAGTTTGTTCTTTAATAATTTTACTAATTGCAATAAACTATTATAATAAGGATATTAATTATAAATTACCAAACAAAAAAAAGTTTGCAATGTTAAATAATAAGATAATTAATGATGAAAAGGTTATAATATATATATTGCTATTATTGCGTAATAAATTAGATAGTTTTTCTGATGAAAAGATTGATAATATTGGATTAGAGTTAATGATAGCAATCAATAATTCTCATATCTCAGGAAATAAATTATATTTAGATAATTTACTAAGCAAAAAGTTAAATTATGAACATGTAGTTCCTGAATTAGAAATAGAAAGAGACGATTGCGATGATGTTAAACATAAACAAAAAAATATAACTAAAAAGGAATTTGTATTTAGGCTTATTAATCATTATATTTATTTAGTGCAATTAAATATGAAATCATTTATAAATTTAGATAATATGCTCGTTTAGTTTGGGTTTCATGTTTAATATATAGGGTTTATAACCCATATATATTAAACTATGTGATAGAAAATCATATATGTATTTGCCATTGGTTTAAATTCTGCAGGTTGATATGAACTGTCATTAAATAAATATACACCATCTTTTCTTTGAGAATAAGCATAATAATGTCCTCCATTCATTGAACCACTATGTTCTGATTGAGCAACTAATTTATAATTTAGTTTTCCACCACCTATTTTATCAAATTCTAGTGTCATAGGAAAATTAATGATTGATTTATTAGGATATTTTGTAAATAATATAGGGATAATTTCAGGAAGCATAGAAATATAAGAAATTTTTATTTTATTGTCTTTATTTCCGCATTCGCATAAAAAGTTTTCACATACTTCAATATTTTTTTTAATAAAATCATTAAGATTATTTCCTTGTAATTCCTTATCACTTATTTCTATCATTGTGCAAATATCACTACCTTCATATTTTTTACCACAAATGCATTTTGTTACATGTCTTGTTCTATTCTCAAATAATTTTAAAACTAATGGATTTATATTATCTATAAACATCATAAATATTTCATTAACATCTTCCTGAGCGCCATTTGTTAATCTGCCTTTTGAATTCCTTAATAGGAATTTGTGTATTTTTAATGCATTTTCTTCATTAATATTTTTAAGCATTGATTCTAATTCTGATGTGATATTATTATCATTTATAGTTTCAAAAATAGATGTTAATGACATTATACATTGTATAAAGGAATTAAAGTAACAAGAATTCCCTGTATTAGTAATACCAAATGGTGAAAGCGCATATTTGTTATTGTATTGTATCATTATTCGTTTGAAACAGAATATTTGTTTGAAACGAATTATTCGTTGAAAGGATTAGTCGTTTGAACTGATTATTTATTAATACAAATATTTTATTAATACAAATATTTTATTTAGACGATATTTTATTAATACAAATACTTATACCTTTAATATCATTCATTTCATAATGAGTTATAGTGCAATCTATAACAACATCTCTATTAAATAATTCTTCCATCATGCATTGTATATTTGATTTTTTACATATTGTTTTATAGTTTGTTTTAAAATAAAACCCTTCATCTGTGAAAGGTTTCTTATTACATTCTTTTATAGAATAAAAATTATTAACTTTATCATAATCTATTTTATTTTTAAATAAGGCATATTTTTCATTAATCAAAAATGCGTTTAATAATATTTTTTTTCTCATAAATTTTTTCACTACGTAAAAAAATTGGGTTTTATAAATTTCTTAATTATTCGCTACGCAAAAAATTTGATTTATATGTAAAAAATTTTTCGCTACACAAAAAATTTGATTTATATATATTGAATTAAATCTTTATTTTATATTTTAGTTTTACAAATCAAAAAAAAAATAAGTTATATAATTTTTTTGCATAGAAAAACTAATACTAATTTTTTACATATAAATCAAATTTTTTGCATAGCGAAAATTTAGCGAAACTAAAATAACCCATTTTTTTTGCGTAGCGAAAAAAATCTTTAAAGTGCAACAAACTGTTTGACATCAAAGTCATCATCATCATAATTTTCATTTCCGCTATATTCAGTAACCTTATTATCGGCAATTGGTAATCCTCTAATAACAGAAGCTTCGATATGTGAAATATGACGATTAATCATTGCTCTCATAACTCTTTGTAAATTAACCATCCATGTTAGATTTCTAACAAGTTTAGTATCAAATCTCATTCTTCCAATTTCAGCATATTTATATGTCTGTTCTGCTGTTAAATGAACTTTAACATCATTTTTATCCTTTGGATCCACCCATTGATTTGTTTGTTTATCATATATTTTTAATCCTTCCATTACTGGTTTTGTAACTCCTACATATGGAGTAAGTGGTTTTGTTGGTTTTACTCCTCCAGTCATCTTTGATAATGTATCAAATCTAGGTACATTTTTATATAATCCATCTTTAACAATATATGCTAAGAAATTAGCAAGATGAACTTTAATATGGTCAGCAGCAGCAGCACCACCACCACCAATAGCTGTACCTAAAATTGGTATTAATAATAAACCAGGTTTTGTTTCTTCATCAGTTGATATAATATCTGCATTGGTATTATCAACAACACGGGTTGTTCCATTAATTTTAAAATATGAAGCTCCTGCGTCATTTACAGTATGAGTTCCATTAGAAGCTCTTCCAAATAATGCATTTACCATAAATAATATTTTTGCATCTTCATCTGTATCAACGAATCCTCTTAAATCGGCATATGAATTTGTGCGGTATGTATTTGCTTGAACAGTAGCGCTCACATCTACATATTTAATTATTTCATTACATAACCTGTCTGCAACTGACCTTCCTAATAATGTTGCTACAGAAGCTGCAGTAGTAAGGTCAGTTTCAACTTTTAGTGTTTTACCAGCACTAACAGCAGCAGTAGTAAATTTATGATATAATGAATATGGTTGATTTGAAACAAGTGCATCAAGAGTTATTCCGTATAATGTATATATCATATTCTTAAGGGACATTTCTGTTATATCTTCAACACCAGTTGATTCAGGATATTTATTATTATGGGCTTTAAGTCTATCAAAAATCCCTGCTGTATCAACTAAACCATTAGCAACTGTATTATTTGCTGCTTTATCATAATTTATTCCAGAATTAAAAATTCTAGCTTTTACAGTTGCTTTAGTAACAGCTATAACACTTGTTCCATTATTAACAATTTCATCTAATTGAGCACCAGTAATTGTTAATACAGACCCGACATTAGTATCGAAATCAGTAATTCTATCTGTAACATATCCAGCACTAGGAACGGCGTGTAATAAAACTCTCAGTAAAAATCTTTTAGAATCTAATGACTTGCTTCTATCAGTTACAATATCTTTAATATCCTTATTAATAAAATCGGAATATAATTCATAAATAGATTTTCCACCTAATCTAATATCTGTGTTTATAGTTATTGAATTAGCTAAATTTGCATATTCTGCTGGTGTTCCGGTTATTGCGCTTCTCGGATTTAATTGAATTCTACCATCAGCAATAACTACTAATCTATCTCCTGCTCCTGCGGTTGCATTGTTCCATATAATAAGTTGCCTACTTGCATCCCTTGTAAATGATGCATATGTATCACGCATTGTATAATAGTTTTTTTCTGGTATAATTGAAGTTCCAATAACAGTATTATAATTAATAGTTCCTCCTTTTATTAATGTTCTTGTTGCAAATTCTCCAGAAGCATTTTCAGCAGCTGGTAAATTTGAATATCTGGTATTGTCAGGTGAAATAAAATGACTTGTGTTAAGTAATACTTTATTCCAGAGTTGGTCAGATAAATATCTTGGTCTTCCTAAGTTAAGTGAATCATTACCATTGAACATATCACCTAATAAAGAATAATATTCACTGTCATCGTCAGATAATCTAGCATAGGGATATGTTAGTAATTTTACTAATAAAGTTCTTGTTGATACAGTTTGAGTATCATTTTTAATCATAATTTCACCACTTGGCATCATCTCTGAAATGTTGGGTAATACAAAATCATGAACCATTTTATCAAAAGTATAAGAATAGTTAATAAGATTAACGAATGGAACTTCTCTCATTAAAGCATGGAAATTTAATGGAACAATATTCATATCTATGATATTTGCTGTTCTAATAAATTCTCTGTTATATATGGAATTATTAGTTATCTCTCCCAATACATCAATAACATTTTTCTTATTTTGTGATACATTGTAATATTCAATATTACTTAATACTTTAGGTAATTCATTACATAAAGCAGAAACAGTCATATTTTGTTTTAGTGCATCAAGATTAGTAAGTTGTCTGGCATTAGTTGCATAAATAAAGTTGGTACCAGATTGTAAATTTAATAATGATGGGAATGTTTGTAAATTACAATCCCATGACGATGTAAAGCTTGTGTTATAAGAAATTATGGTTCCTACACATCGCATAAGTTTTACAAACATATTAATAGTATTTGAATACTCATCTGTTGAAATCTTATCTCCAGCTTGTATTCTCATGAAATAACTATTATATATTTCTTGAACTCCGGGCATAAGTTCTAACTTAGGTTCTACATCATCCCTGCTTAGTAATGATTTAACAGAAACATTAAATCTATATGGGGAACTTCCTTGTGCGCGAGTTGGTTTTAATATATAAAATGGTTGTTCTTGGTCAATTGGTGAATCATATGCTAATAATTCAGGCATTTTTAAACTTAATGGGTCCGAACGAACTAAAGATAATAAATTACTAGAAGGCATAAGAGGAAGAACACCATTCTTTGACTTGTAATCAATAATGAAATCTTTAGAAGTTTCCATAAAATAATATGGAACATCAGATAATTCTTTAAGTGTTAAATCTGCTGTCTTAATTAAACTCTGGCATAATGTCATGACTTTTGTCAATTGAACATTCACATAATTATCAATTCCAGTTATTTCAACCATTTTGTATAGAGTATTAGAACCCCAATCAATAGCCATTTCAGTATTTTCGGTAGTTACAAGATTATCATGGTCTGTTACAGTAGATAATCCAGCAGCTGTACCATTAATAAAATGAAGTGCATCAGCAGCTTCAATATTATATTTAGAGTTTGTATTATTATGCAATTGTAAAAATGATGAAACTTCTTTATTTAAGTTATCTAACATTTTTATTAAATAAGGTAAATTTGCCTTCATTTTTTCTTTAATAAAATCAGGAATTTCAGAAATATTTTCATATAAATAAGTTTTTTTCTGAATTGCGGTTCTGGTATTAACAGTATTCATTAAATAATATATAGCCATTGCTGAACTAGAATAAATAATACTATTTTCTTTTGGTAATCGTAATAATCTAGTGTCTATATTTGCAAAGTCACCATCGACTAACGGGTTTGACGTTGTTGAAGAGTTAAACATTCTAAATAAATCAGGGTTTGACTTTTTCTGGTTAATTTCATATGCAGCGGAGCTATTCATAAATGAATTTAGTAATCCATGATATATTTTATTACTGCTTTCATCTAAATTAGTAACTATGTATGATTTAAGAATTTCATTAAATCTAGATACAAACCCATTATACATATTTCCATTTGTATCAGTCATTTTAGTAGCTCCTATTGCTTGTCTTCTACCAGTATTTTTGCTTATTTGTGGAATACCAAATACTAAGTTTCCAAAATCCTTATTACATAATCCTATTCTTTGTGCTACAAAATATGTATTTAAAGCAGCTCTTTCGTTAGCATTAAATGTTGTCCCTCGTTTTAAATCTTTAAATTTACTTACATATGCTTCATTTGTTACATCGGGTTTTGATTTAAATTGATAAATATTGAATGGGAATTTATTTAAATCAGCAGATAATCCCATATTTAGGATATTTTCTAAATCGTCTCCTCCTCCTGATGCGTCTGCATTATATCTATCAACTTCAGCAATAGTTAATGCTAACATAGCATATGTATGAGCAGAGCTAAGTTTTGTTTCTTGGTATGTTTTCATTTGTTGTTTAAATGCTAAAACACCATGGTCTAATCCATTTTCATCTCTATTATTGATTAATACTTCTAATAAGTTTTCTTCTAACCATCTAGCTGAACCAACTGATGATAATGTCTCATATTTATCAACAATATATGAATTTTCTGCATTGAATAATGTTCTAAGTTTTGTGATGTTACTCTTAACTTGAGATAATAGTTGATATGCTAATTCTTTAACTTTGCTAAAATCAATATTAATATTTCCGCTAGTTCCTGTAGAGAATTCAATTAAACCTCCTGAATTTGCAGATAATTGAATTAACTTAGTAGCAACAACTAAACTAGATACTAAATAATCTTCAGATAAATTATAATTACCAGCAACATTTATACCTAAATAATTCAAGATATTTATACAACAATCTTCTAAAAATTTTCCTCTATATGTATCTCCATTATGACTAATTTCCGTTTCCTTAGCATTTTGTAACAAGAATTTTTTAAGGTCTGCAAGTCCAGCTAATGTATTAGCATCAGTCTTAACACCATCAGCTCTAGTATCAAATGCTATACCATTTACTGCTCCTTGATTTGATTTTAAAACACTATAACAACAAGTATGTAAATCAACATTTACTTTATATAAAATTAAGTATAAAGCCATTAATCCTGCTAATGGCGCAGCAACTACTTCATGAACCATTAATAGCTTATCAACATCGCTTACCATAATTCTATCTGCTCCTTGAATCATTTTTAATACTACGTTGTATTT
>Ga0114973_10003322_pt1 | contig 11382 bp, 7 predicted proteins | sample M_140807_MF_Meta_FD_87025 | JGI IMG/M metagenome (GOLD analysis project Ga0114973, IMG submission 87025) | Freshwater microbial communities from Lake Montjoie, Canada to study carbon cycling - M_140807_MF_MetaG | ecosystem: Environmental > Aquatic > Freshwater > Lake | place: Lake Montjoie... | reverse complement strand
ATTTCACTTCTTCCCGCTGGTAGACAAACGATTCGTCAACAGCTCCTCTATCCGATGCAGCTAAAAAGCGGTCCAATGGCGCGCTTCTCTACTCTTCACTTTCCGGCGCATATGGATGCACCGGCTTGGCTAGCGCAGCCGTACATCTTGACCGTTCTCGATCTTATTCCAATTATCTTTGCTGATCTTTATGCGGCTGACGTTCCAGGATGGCGATTTCGATTTGCTCGATTCTTAGAGCTGCGGGCGATTCGATCGGCATCCATGCTACTCGCGATAAGCGATTGTACGGCGCGTGATCTTGAGCGAGTGCTTGGAATTCCACCAGAGCGAATTCGGGTAACACCGTTGGGAGTAGAGGAGGGATTTTTCGAGGCGGCCTCAGAGAATTCTGTTGAGCGGGCCTGGGAAACGCTACCGATATCTCGAGGAGCCGAGATACTTCTCTATGTTGGAGGAATCGATCCGAGAAAAAATATACAATTTTTTCTCCACGTTTTCGACGAGCTTTGCAAGGCGCGACAAACAGCAGCTAAGCCACTACCTCATTTCGTTATTGCGGGGAAAATCGAGGGGGATCGAAATTACGGAGCACTCTGCGCGGAGATCCAGCGACGAGGTTTACAGGAGCAGGTACATCTTATCGGATACGTTCCTGATGATGTTTTAAAGGCGCTCTATCAGATCGCAACTATATTCGTTTTCCCAAGTTTGTATGAAGGATTTGGTTTGCCACCGCTTGAGGCGATGGCGGCGGGGCTTCCCGTTGTGAGCTCGCGCGCTGCATCGCTTCCAGAGGTGCTTGGCGATGTTGGAGTTGGCGTAGACCCAGATGATTCCGAGCGTTGGGTTTCAGAGCTTCACGCTCTATTAGAGAACAAAGAGCGTCGCGAGCAGCTCTCTCGTCAGGGAGTCACTCAGGCGAGAAGATTCTCATGGACCAGAACGGGTGAAACTACCCTAAACGCGTATGAAGAGTTCTGTGTTGGATCGAACGCGAAATCGTGAAGTTGTTTTTCTTCAGAGAGGCAAAAAGGGGCGTGGAAAAAAGGTTTATTGCTGAACCTCGATCTTCAGAGGGAGTGCTAGAGCAGCTTTGGAGCGAGCGTTGGTTTCTCGCGCTTATGCTCGTGCTCGGGTTTGTGATTCGGTGGCAGCTCATCTATCGGATGCAGTTTTCTATTGATTCTGATGAGGCGATCGTTGGCCTCATGGCAAAACATATTGGTGAAGGCCGAGGAGTTCCCGTTTTTTATTACGGCCAACACTACATGGGGAGCCTTGAACCGCTCCTCGTAGCGGCGGCTTTCTCGATTTTTGGTAGCTCATCTCTAGTGCTTCGTGCCGTGCCTCTTGCGGTGTCTCTCTCTCTGATTTTTCTGCTCTATCTTTTAGGAAGAGAAGCGGGAGGGAGGCGCGCCGGCCTTATAGCGGCACTTCTTTGCGCCCTTCCGCCGGCTGCCCTTGTGGAGTGGAGCTCTAAGCCGCGTGGAGGATTTATTGAGATTGTTTGGATCTCCGCGTTGTGTCTCTGGTTAGCAATTAGGTGGACAAAGCAGGGCGTGCCCCGTCTCTTGCAATCGTTTTTTATCGGTGCGGTGCTCGGATTGGGATGGTGGGTCAATAATCAGATCATATTTACGATCGCAACGGTCGGCGTCATATGGGGAGCTGTTATCGTACGTCACCGGGAGAGTGTTGTTGTGCGATTTAGGCTTGCTCTGGCACACGCGATAAGAGGCTTGCTCGGTTTTGTTATTGGTGGCGCACCTTTCTGGATTTACAATGTAACAAATAGTTTTGTCTCCTTCTCTCTTTTTGGGCGAGCAGAAAACCCGCTTGAAAATGCTCTTGGGTTTATCCGAAACGGCGTGCCGATAATTATTGGAGCAAAGCGATTTTGGACAACAACAGAGATCTGGTCAGGAGATTGTATCGTCGCATCTCTGTTATACGGATGGGTGATAGGCCGAATATTTAGCGGCTTTCGTCGGCAGCAAATAGACCTATTCGCTGCGACGATGCCAATTATTTTTATACTCCTCACCGGAATCATCTTTTCCCTTTCATCTTTTGGCTGGCTTTCGATGGCGCCGCGGTATCTTTTGCCCCTTTATCCAGCTCTTTTTCTCCTCATTGCGCTTGGCCTTTCGACTGCAGGAGTAGGAGAGTCGATCCTTGGTAGCGCCCTATTTGTCGCATTTCATCTATCCTCGGTAGTTGTCGGAGGATGGCCGTTGCCGGGTGAGCCAATTGTGTACGGTGAAGATCGTGTTGCACGGAACCATGCGCCCCTTATCGAGTGGCTTGAAAAAGAGAATATCGAGTGGGTTCGCACCAATTACTGGATAGGGTATCGGCTTGCTTTTGAGACTGATGAACGGGTCCGTTTTTTAGTTCTGGGTAAACCTCATGAGACCCGAATTTTGGAGTATGAAAAGCTTGGTCATCAAGTCGATCCGTCGCGGGTTGTGTATGTGCTCACGGCTCATCAGGGGCCCGTTATAGAGCAAAGTTTGCGAGCGCTCTCAATTTCGTATGAACGAGCCGAGGTTGGATCGTATGTTGTATTGTATAAGATACAGAACCCGTTTAAGCAGCTCATTCCACTTGAGCGTTCAATGTTGCGGGCATCAGCTTCAGTGAATCAAGAAATGGCAGGTAACGCCATAGATGGAGTATTGGATACCCGATGGGGATCGGGCCGACCGCAGTCTCCCGAGATGATTTTTCGAATTTCATCAGAGGATAAGAGGCCGATTCGGGGCGTTCGTTTAGAGCTCGGGAGCTGGTGGAGTGATTATCCACGAAGGTTACAGATTGAGTGTCAAACACCATCAGGTGAGAACCACATCGTACTCTCTGTCGAAAATTACGATGCTGCGGTTTCTTACTACGTAGGAAGAGGTGCTATCGAGATTCCGATTATGGATGAGTCTTGTTACAATGTAACATTACATCAAAAAGGTAGTGATTCTTTTTTTGATTGGTCGATTGCTGAAATTGAACTCCTTAGAGCACCTACTGAAGAAGAGAAGCCCTTAAGGATGGTTGATGAAAAAGCAGCTGTTGATCAAGTAAGGTAGTATGCACCGTAAGATGGTTCAGTCGCTCATGAAACTATTCGATCGAAAAAGAGCATGGGTGCGTTTCCTCTCCTATTGTGTGGCCGGCGGACTGCTCGTAGTTCTCATCGCCACAGTGGGGCTAGAAAACGTTTGGTCATCGCTTCGGCACCTAACCCCGCTTTCGATAATTTCTCTCCTTGCGGTATCTATCCCCCTTATCCTTATCAGCGTCATGAAATGGCGCATTTTTCTGCGGCTTTTTGGTCCGACCCCGAGTTTGTGGCGGTTAAGCGAGCTTTATCTTATCGGGTACTTTGTAAATCTCTTTCTTCCCTCGCAGTTGGGAGGAGATGTCGTGCGAAGTATATCGCTGTCGAGCCCCGGCAATCGCACTCAGATAGCGGTATGCACTTTTCTTGAGCGATTTACTGGCCTTCTCGCAATGGTTCTTTTTGCGCTCTGCGGAGTGCTGACGACCAAGCAGCCTTTTTTTGTAACGGGTCTTGTTGGTATATGTTTTGTCCTCGCGTGGGGAGGAGCAGGGGCATTGTGGTGTGGAGTTCCGCGTCGTTTAATCCCCTCTGGACTGATCGCGGGACGTATTGCAGAGCGTCTTGCCAAAATGGAAGAATCACTTGCGGTAGTAAAGAGCACACCGCTGATATTCCTCCGAGCCCTTTTGTTCTCGATTTTTTTTCACCTATTTACGATAGTGAATACCCAGGTTGCAGCGTGGGTCGTCGGGGCCCCTCTTATTAACTGGATTGATCTTGCCGTGGTTGTCCCTCTAATTCTTTTGATAGGTGGATTGCCGCTTACTCCCAGTGGACTCGGTATACAGGAAGGTGCATGGGTGTACTTTCTTGGCTATGCGGGCGTATCGCCTGCGCATAGCCTTGCAATTAGTATTGTGCTTCGCGCAAAAACATATCTCCTTAGTTTGTTGGGAGGAGTGATCCTCGCACGAGATCGGGGATGGAGAAGCGGTGCATCGAAAGTAGATTAGAAAGCAGCATTAAGACATTTCTCCGGTGGAGCACGAAATCGAGTGATCACCACTGTGCGATCTGCTCTTTGTGGTGATACACCCGCTTTGTGTGTCGGCTCGAGAAATTCCTCGTAGTGCTCTACCGTTATTCCCTCGTTACGCGCATCGTCAACGACTTTAGGCACAGTCAACAGCCATGTGCCACAAGGAACTTTTCCCCGTTCGTCTTCTTTGGCCAAAAGTTGCGCTACCTCGGGCACAGAGTTTGCGAGTAGCGGCGAGAGAAGCTGATCGTGTCCCCGAGAAATAAGTTTTACCCTTACTGGAACACGCGAATAATACATAATTGGATCAAGATATTCTTCGGCGAGCTCCTTGAATACGACTATCGTCGGTGTAGCTGATCCAGAGCTCATTTGGTAAGTTGATAAGGTATTAAATCGGGAAATTATTTCATCCGTTCGATTTGGAAAATCCTTTACGGTATTTTTTATCCCAAGACCAATAGCAATAATCATGAGGGGAACTATCCCCACAATAACAGAGAGACGTGATAATCGATCTCCCCGATCCTGCAACCGAAACCGAACGCCTCCCGCTAATAACCATACAATACCTATTATTAATGCAGAGGAGAGAAACCACTGATTAAGAAACGGTAAAATCGGGTCGGCCCGTTTGAATGACCACCATTTAGAAATAAGACCAAAGAGCGTAGCAAGTAAGAGAGGAGGAACCGCAAGGAGGAAAAGTTCCAAAACTGAATACCACCGCCACAACTTTTCACGCGCTGATTCAGAGAATCGACGAAGCTCCCACGCGATATAATGAGCAGTCATGACAGCAAGTGGAGGGAGTAACGGCAACAGGTATGAGTGCCGTTTGCCCTCAGAGATCGAAAAAATTGTAAGGCCAAAAAAAACTGCGACGAGCAACACCCGCATCTCTTTTCGATTATAACCCCTCCGCACCAGCGATATGAGAAACAGTATTGACCAAGGAAAAACAGTCCGAACAAGCGAGGGTCCATAAAACCACCACGGCTGACCATCGATCCAACCTCCCCCTGAAACTCGATCTATATTTTCAAAGATAAATCGCTCAAGAAAAGGCACGCCCCAGTGGAGCGCGGCGGGTATATACCAGAGAAAGGGCATTATGATAGCGATGATGGAGAGGATTGGTGGAATTAGAAACCAACGTATCGCGCTCCATAGGCCGAGCCGCATCCAGAGAGCGAGAAAGAGGACACCTGTCGGAAAGACAAGCCCCACAACACCTCTAGCTAAAATCGCTAAACCTATCAGGAACCAAAATAGAAATTCAACACCCCACCCCCTCTTACGCCATGTGGTTTTATCTCGGGTAAAGGGAAGTATGACCGATAGGCTTAAGGTTGATAGAGCTACAAAAAGCATATCAACCCTCGCATTTATCGCGAGATTCATGAATAGATGAGCCGAGAGGACTATAAGAAGCGAGAGCCGTACGACGCCCCAATCCGCTGAACCATCGTCACGCGCTTCAGATGGGTTAATCCACCATCTGCTGGTGAATACTCGGGCGAGCCTCATCGTTGCCAACGCAACAACCGCGCCCGATAAAATTGATACAATTCTTCCGACCCACGGCGCGGTGCTACCGGTCAAAAATCCCAAGACACCACCGATCCAGTGATAAAGAGGAGGTTTTGAGGGGATAATCCCGGCTCGTGTCGGAAAGAGCCAGTTGCCGTTGAGCACGATATCCGCAATAACGTGCGCTTCTCGAGCTTCCGATGAACTTGCGATAGGGTAGGGAATAACCAGCAGAATGGCAGATATTGTCCACAGTGCGATTAGAATATGACAATGAGATTTTTCCGATATTTGATTCATTTTCGTATTCAAATTTCATTTCTTCTAGAACTGATGGCGTTCCCGACAAGCTTCTCACCGATTAACCTTCGTTCGGCGATACTCACGCAACACCTCAATAAAAGGTGGAAGGATCGAAATTATAATTATCCCAAGAATAACAAGCTCGAAATTCTTTTTTACAAAGGGCACTTCTCCAAAAAGATAACCTGCTCCCACTAAGAGCAAGACCCAAAGAATACCTCCCACTGCATTATAGAGGCCAAAAGTGCGGTAATTCATCCGTCCCACACCCGCTAAAAATGGTGCAAATGTTCGCACAATCGGGACGAATCGGGCGATTACTATCGTTTTGTTACCGTATCGTTCGTAGAACTGCTCCGTTTTCCTGAGATACTGGGGTCGAAATATTTTGGATTTCGGATTGGAGAACGCCTTGCTTCCTAACCTCCGGCCTATCGCGTAATTTACCGAGTCTCCGAGGATAGCAGCGATTATAAGCGACCAGATCAGGGTTGTTACGGAGAGTGCCGTACCGCCTGTCGTGCTCGAAACGGTTGAGAGAGCTCCCGCAGCAAACAAGAGCGAATCCCCCGGAAGAAAGGGAGTTACAACTACCCCCGTTTCGAGGAAAATGATCCCAAATAGAATGAGGTAGGTAAGCGTGCCGTATGTCTCGCAGATCGTTGCAAGGTGCTGGTCGAGATGGCGGAAGATATCGAGTATTGTTCCAAGGTCCATGTGAGTGTTGCGCTTAGGATAGTATCGTCGGATAGTTTAGCTGTAGTTGAAGGGGCTGGGCATTACGAATGCTGCAATTTGGTGCACCCTTTCTGCTCGTGATGGTAGCAGAGAAAGAGGTTTCAGGAATAGCTGTCGCGAATCGGGCGTGAGGAGAGGGGAGAAGAATTCAAGATGACGCAGATTAAAAAGATTCGTTTATCTCTTGGTGCGCTGTTTCTTTATTACGCACTCTTTGGTGTAGCTCTTCTTTTTTTGCCGTCCTCGCAATTTCCCCTTATAGGTTTAGATAGCACCACCGCCGCATGGCCGCTTCGCTTGGCTGCAGTAATGGTGTGTGCGTTCGGTGTGGGTATACTTCTTCCGATGCAGTCGCCCCTTAAACATTGGGGCATGACGGCGCTGATTGCAGCAGGGCAGCTAGTTATGCCACTAACTACGGTGCTACTGATTAGGGTAGGCGACCTTCCCGCGAGAGTGGGGGTGCCGATGGCGTCTGTTGATCTTCTTTTTCTTTTCGCGGCACTTCTTGCAGTAAAGTGGACGATCGATCTCCACGCATCTTCTCAGCTAACACCCGATAAATCATCAAAAGCTGGCGTTGATTCATCAATGATTGTGCCGCTACTTGAAGTTGTACCCAACGGAACTTCCCGCTCTATAAAAGAGCTTTCTCACGAGGGGCCAGTTTTAATGTTGCTGCTCCGCCATCTTGGATGCACCTTCTGTCGTGAGACCCTGTCAAAGCTTAGCGAAAATCGCCAAGCTCTCGAGGCCCACTATCGGAATATAGTTATTGTATCAATGAGTCCAATGGAGGAGATGATTCCGTTACGAAAAGATTATCAGCTAGAGGATGTCCTCCTTTTAAGCGACCCTGAGAGAACTTTTTATCGTGCCTTACAAATTCCTGTTGGCTCTTTTTCTCAAACGCTTGGTTGGAAAACCCTAAAACGGGGCATTTTCTCTGGCCTCCTATTCCGACACGGCATCGGCCCAGTTCGTGCGGACCCTTTCCAGCTTCCTGGTTCCGCGGTCATTGAGAAGGGCGGGGTAGTATGGTCTAAGCCGGCAGCCGATGCATCGGAGTCCCTCTCAACGGGCGGTGTGTGCTCTCTATAGCAATTTATTCTGCTACAAGATCTGCGGGGCGCGATGACCACGCCCCACACAAAGTCGCCCCCCGTCTTATTACTGCAACGCAAATCCCGGGCTATCGAAAGCAAGCTCAGTACCGAACGAAAGCTCACCATCCTGGACTCCGACATAGATCGTTTGTCCATCCTGAATATCGCCTGCGATCAATTTCCTTCCGATCTTTGTCTCGAGTTCTCGCTGAATATAACGCTTGAGTGGCCGCGCTCCGAATGATGGATCGTAGGCCGTTTCTGCTATGAGTCGGCAAGCCGCCTCTGAAACCTCAAGTCGAATATCGCGATCCCTTAATCGAGATGTAACATCGGCAAGCTGTAGCTTCACGATCTCTGCCATATCAACGATACTCAGCGGTTTGAAGAGCACAACTTCATCGATCCGGTTCAAAAACTCCGGCCGAAAGGTTCGGCGCAGCTCGGCCTGAACCTGTGCCTGCGCTTCATCCGAAATCTCCCCATCCGCGCCAATCCCCTCAAGGAGAAATGGCGAGCCGATATTCGAAGTAAGAATGATCACGGTGTTTTTGAAATCAACAGTACGTCCCTGCGAGTCCGTTATACGGCCATCGTCTAGCACCTGTAGCAAGATATGAAAAACCTCTGGATGCGCTTTTTCGATCTCATCAAAGAGCACAACCGAATACGGGCGACGACGAACGGCCTCGGTGAGTTGGCCACCCTCCTCATACCCAACATACCCGGGAGGGGCTCCAATAAGTCGAGATACGGAGTGCTTCTCCATGTACTCGCTCATATCGATTCGCACGACACTCTCCTCAGTATCAAAAAGAGTAGAGGCGAGGGATTTCGCAAGCTCCGTTTTTCCGACACCAGTAGGGCCCAAAAATAGGAACGAACCGATCGGCTTCCTTGGGTCCTTAATTCCTGAGCGTGCACGAATAACGGCATCAGCAACAACCTGCACCGCATCTTCTTGCCCGATGACCCTTTCGTGAAGTATCCGATCGAGACTAAGGAGTTTATCTCGCTCACCCTGAACCAGCCGCGTTACCGGAATACCGGTCCACCGCGCAACTATCTCAGCGATCTCTTCCTCGGTTACCTCTTCTCGGAGCAATTTTGCTTCACTACCGCACCGCTCTTGTTCATCTATTAGATTTTTTTGAAGTCCTGGAAGTACTCCGTGCTGAAGCTCTGCGAGCCTATTCAGATCGTACGAGCGTTCCGCTTTTTCAATATCGCGGCGAACCCGTTCAATCTCCTCGCGAAGGTGTTGAACTTTGTTTATCCCAGCTTTCTCAGCTTGCCACTGCGCATTCATTTGCGCAGAGTCTTCCTTGAGATCTGCAATCTCTTTTTCAACACCCTTGAGCCGCTCACCGCTCGCTCTATCGGTCTCTTTTTTGAGTGCGGCCTGTTCAATCTCAAGCTGCATGATTCGACGCGTTACTTCATCAAGTTCTGCTGGCATCGAATCGATCTCGGTCCGAATCGTTGCGCATGCTTCATCAACGAGGTCTATCGCTTTGTCTGGAAGAAACCGATCGCCGATATACCGATTGGATAGGGTTGCTGCAGCGACAAGGGAAGAGTCGAGAATTCGTACACCGTGGTGAAGTTCAAACCGCTCCTTCACCCCTCGCAGGATTGAGATCGTATCCTCAACACTTGGCTCACTCACCATCACGGGTTGAAACCGTCGCTCGAGGGCAGCATCTTTTTCAATATGTTTCCGATATTCATCGAGTGTTGTTGCGCCGATGCAGTGGAGCTCTCCTCGCGCCAGCATCGGTTTAAGCATATTGCCTGCATCCATCGCACCTTCGGCCTTTCCGGCACCGACTATGGTGTGCAGTTCATCGATAAAAAGAATAATTCGCCCCTCTGATTGACGAACTTCCTGCAAAACCGCCTTTAATCGCTCCTCGAATTCTCCCCGATATTTTGCACCTGCGATCAACGCTCCCATATCGAGCGAGAAAACAGTTCGCTCCTTTAGTCCTTCTGGAACATCGCCCCGTACTATTCGATGCGCTAATCCCTCGACAATCGCAGTTTTACCAACGCCCGGTTCGCCGATCAAAACTGGATTATTTTTCGTTTTTCTCGAGAGTATTCGAATAACCCGCCGAATTTCGCTATCTCGGCCTATAACAGGATCTAATTTTCCTTTACTCGCTTCTTTGACAAGATCGCGACCATATTTCTCGAGCGCTTCGTAGGTTGCTTCGGGGTTGGCACTTTGAACCCGTTGCCCACCACGAATCGAGGTAAGAGTTGTAAGAACTTTCTCTCGAGAAACTCCAAGACCTTTCAGTATACGACCTGCAGGGCCTCTATCACCCTCCTCAATAAGCGCCAAAAATAGGTGCTCTACCGAGATGTATTCATCGTGAAGATGCTTTGCTTCTTCCTCTGCTGATGCAAGGAGACGCTGAACATGTTGGCTAATATAAGTCTTCCCCGGCTCAACAGCTCCGCTACTAACACTCGGTTTTCTCCTCAGCGCTCGCTCTGTTTCCTCAGAGATCACTTTTGGCTCAATACCAAGTTTGGTTAGTAACCGAGGGATGATTCCTCCCTCCTGAGCAATTAGGGATAATAGTAGATGATCGGTATCAATCTCTGGACTTTTTCTTTCAAAAGCCAATTTCTGTGCATGCTGAAGCGCCTCTTGGGCCTTTTCGGTGAATCTTTGGCCTGTCATTGAGTGTCCCCCTAAACGCTACGATGCCGCCTACCTTTGTAGTAGGCAGTAGGTAATACAAAGTCTCTTTAATCCTCTATTAAGCAGTTATAAGAGAATTTCAATGGGGAAATTTTGAGAAGATAAAAACCGTCGATTGCGTAACAAAGACGCGTAGCTTGCGTCCTATAAAATTAACCTTTAATTAACCCGAGTTAATACCTCAACCACCACTTCTCTTCGCAGCAACTGCGCTACGCACCCACGAGATAATATCTTCTGTCCGGGCGCCTGGTCCAAAAAGTTCACTCACCCCTTCACGTTTAAGCATTTCGATATCATCTTTGGGAATAATACCACCGCCAAAAACAATGATATCCCCTGCATCCTCTGCGCGAAGCAGCGACATCACCGCTGGGAAAAGGGTGAGGTGAGCTCCTGAAAGAATGCTCATTCCGATACAATCAACATCTTCCTGAATAGCGCTACGTACTATCATTTCAGGCGATTGATGAAGCCCTGTGTAAATAACCTCCATTCCCGCATCGCGGAGTGCGCGGGCTACTACTTTCGCGCCCCTATCGTGCCCATCGAGACCTGGTTTTGCGATAAGTACTCGGATAGGAGAATCTTCATCCTCGATCGTGGTCTCTTTCGTTTCTGTCATCGAAGCTCCTTTGCTTCCATCGAGTTTTAGAAATGCTCGATTTTAACTCTTACTAAAAGGTGCCAGGGTCTCGATATTCTCCAAACGCAGAGCGAAAGAGATCTGAGACCTCGCCGAGAGTGACTCCATTATCAACCGCATCAATCAACGGTTCCATGATATTGGCGCCCGAACGACACCATTCCTCGAGGCGCGCCAAAGACTCAGCGTGGCGTTGTTGGTCGCGCGAAGCCTTAAAGTGGAGCAATCGTTCCCGTTGAT
>Ga0114973_10003321_pt1 | contig 11383 bp, 10 predicted proteins | sample M_140807_MF_Meta_FD_87025 | JGI IMG/M metagenome (GOLD analysis project Ga0114973, IMG submission 87025) | Freshwater microbial communities from Lake Montjoie, Canada to study carbon cycling - M_140807_MF_MetaG | ecosystem: Environmental > Aquatic > Freshwater > Lake | place: Lake Montjoie... | reverse complement strand
GTGCCTGGTTGGGCAGCCGGTGGTGGGCACAGTTTGCATGTGGTGTCAGACCTCACGCTCGCAAGCCGCGAACATGCTCGCTTCAAGCAAACAGATGCAGACGTTGCATCATTCGATGGTGGATACGGTTCTGCCTACCTCGCCAAGATGGTTGGCCAGAAGTTTGCTCGTGAGATCTTCTTCCTTGGTCGTGAATACTCAGCAGACGACATGAAGGCCATGGGTGCCGTGAACGAAGTAGTACCGCACGCTGACCTTGAAAAAGTTGCACTTGAATGGGCAAAAGAAATCAATGGCAAGAGCCCAACTGCGCAACGCATGTTGAAGTTTGCATTCAACCTTGTTGACGACGGTCTCGTTGGTCAGCAAATCTTTGCTGGTGAAGCAACTCGCCTTGCATACGGCACGGACGAAGCAGATGAAGGTCGTGAATCTTTCTTGGAAAAGCGCGCACCTGACTGGTCGCCTTTCCCGTGGTACTACTAATTCACTTCGCTAAATGATTATTCACGTCACTGATGGGTCTGATCCACGACTAGACCCATTTCGCTGGCGTGACAGACAATTGGCAAGCAGGCTTGATCGGCTTGACGCAGTAGGTGCTGGCATGTTTGTCGCTGAAGGCGACTTGGTAGTGGATCGAGCAATTGAACTGCGCTACGAAGCCATTGCGTTGTTGTGTGACGAACTAACCGGAAATCGGGTTGCCGAAACCGTTGATGAAACTGTTCAGGTGTTTATCGGCTCAGAACAACTACGTGGCGACGTAACGGGGCTCGGTGTCCCCTTACGCGCGACTGGACTATTTCGCAGGCCTGCCTTGGCGTCAGCACACGATGTGCTGGCTAGGGCAACCCGTGTTGTTGTGGCTGAAGAAATCGATAACCCCACGAACTTAGGAGCCATTGTGCGCAGTGCTGTAGCGCTTGGGTGGGACGCCATTGTTTTGTCTGCAGGCAGTGCGGACCCATTAGCAAGACGAGCACTACGCGTGTCAATGGGCTCAGGCCTATCGGTCCCCTTTGTTCGATTAGCTCACGACGAGAACATCGGGAAACTATTGCAGCAACATAACTATGTGTCGTATGCCATGACCCCTGATGCTTCTGCAACGTCGCTTTCGTCTGTCACCGTTACACCTGATCAAAAGACAGCACTACTTCTTGGCAGTGAACGTGACGGACTGGAACCAGGCACCATGACTGAAGCGACTCATATTGTTCGCATTCCGATGCACGGTGGAATTGATTCACTCAACGTGGGGGCCGCAGCAGCTATTGCCATGCACGCTCTTGGTCCTGATTCGCATCACGGCTAACTAGACGTTACGCATTGCCTCGGCTGCATTAACCATGTAGTTCGCAAGCTCCGCGGTCACATGCTCTCGATATTCCTCATCAACTTCTGGGATGGTCTGCTCTATTGCCGCCGCCATATGCATCAGCCAATGATCACGTTCCAAGGTTCCGATAACAAATGGGTTGTGTCTCATTCGAAGCCGTGGGTGACCGCGTTCCTGCATGTACGTATCGGGTCCACCCCAATACTGGATGAGGAATAACGCGAGCCGTTCACGTGCTCCCGTTGTTTCGCTTCCTTCCGGATACAGCGGCAAAAGTACCTGGTCAGTTTCAATGCCATCATAAAAAGCATCTACGAGGTGAATAAAGAAGTCAGGCCCAGCAATTTCAAATAGAGACTTGTTATCCGACGCTTCTGACATGGGTTAGAAAAACTCTGGCTCTTCCCAACCAGGGAAAATATCTGGAAGCCCGCCGCTCACCTTGTCTGGATAGACAGCAGCACGCTTTTCAAGGAAGCTGACAACACCTTCTTTTGAGTCGGCGCTACGACCACGTTGTTGAATGCCGCGTGAATCTGCGCGATGCGCTTCCATTGGGTGAGATGCGCCCAACATGTGCCACAACATTTTTCGTGACATTGCAACAGACACAGGTGCTGTGTTGTCTGCAATTTCGCGAGCAATGGCGATAGCCGCAGCCATGAGATCATCTGGTGTGTGAACACTGCGCACTAAACCGCCGGCCAATGCTTCCGATGCCGGGAACACGCGACCGGTAAAGACCCACTCTGTTGCTTGAGAGATTCCAACAAGGCGCGGTAAGAAATACGACGAGCATGCTTCAGGAACAATTCCGCGCTTTGCAAAGACGAAACCGAATTTTGCTGTGTCGCTGGCGAGACGAAAGTCCATGGGCAGAGTCATAGTGACGCCGACTCCGACAGCTGGGCCATTGATAACGCCAATAACCGGCTTCAAGCTTTCATAGATACGCAACGACACGAGTCCGCCACCATCACGAGGAACGCCTTGCTTAGTTTGTACATCACTGCCGCCCTTAGCAAAGGTGTCTCCGCCCGAAGAAAGGTCTGCTCCGGCACAGAAGGCACGGCCAGCGCCTGTGAAAATCACAACTTTGACATCGTCATCAGCATCAGTGATATCCAACGCAGCAATGATTTCGTACATCATGCGTCCAGTGAACGCATTCAACTTGTCTGGTCGATTCAAAGTGATTGTGGCAATGCCGTCAGATATGTCGAGGAGAATGTCTTGAAAATCCATACCACGACCCTAGCGATACGGGCTGAATTGTTAGTAGTTCGACTAGACGTCGAGAAACTTACTGGAGGCAACTCCGGAGCCGACGCCGCCAGCAGTTGCACCAATGACTAGCAACGCAATCATGACGCCGTTCAAATACGAATCAGGCACAACGAGTGAACTGACACCTGTGCCAGCTTTGAAACCGGCCACTCCGGAAGTCCACGCACTGTTGAGAGTCCATAAACCGACGCATGAAAAAATCGCGCCGACGAGTCCCTGAATAAGACCCTCAAGAATGAATGGCACTCGAATAAACCAGTCTGTTGCGCCCACTAATTTCATTACTTCAATTTCGCGGCGTCGCGCAAAGATTGCAGTGCGGATTGTGTTCCAAATAAGGATGACAGCCACAGCAAGCAGCACTAACGACATCGCAATGGTGACCGTACGCACGAATCCGGACAAAGTGGAAATGACATCAAACTCATCTTCTGCAAGCGACACTCCGGCAACTCCTGGAAGAGTTCGGTATTGACCAGCGAGACTGCGCACCAGTTCAGGATCCGTGGTTTTCGGCACCACCTTGAACTGAGAAGGAATCGTTTCAATCGACAACAAACTCAATGTCGTGGCATCGCCAGCGAATACACGCTTCGCCTCTTCAAAACTTGCGGCTTTGTCGAGATATGAAAGCTTTGTTACATCAATAATGTTTGGTTGAGACTTGAGGTTCTGCTCGACAAATTTCAATGCTTCAGGTGTTACATCAGGGCGAACGAACACAATCATGCCGACGTCTCCGCGCCACTGCACGAGCAAATTGTCAAAGGCGCGCTGCATAAGGAATGTTGCACCAACCAGCAGCAACGAAACAGCAGAAGTGATGACTGCTGCCACCGACAATGTGATGTTGCGACGGAAACTCGCGATTGTCTCGCGAAAGGCGTAGGAGATGCGCTGAATCATTCGTAGACCCCGCGCTCTTGGTCGCGCACAATGACTCCGCGGTCAAGTTGAATCACTCGCTTACGCATGGCATTAACAACGCGATGGTCATGAGTTGCCATGACAACGGTGGTTCCGGTGCCGTTGATGGCTTCAAGAAGCGCCATGATGCCCTCACCCGTTGATGGGTCAAGGTTTCCGGTGGGCTCATCGGCCAACAAAATAAGTGGGCGATTTACGAAAGCGCGGGCAATAGAGACTCGCTGCTGCTCTCCACCTGAAAGCTGATGTGGCAAACGATCTTGCTTGTCACCAAGACCCACAAGTTCAAGAACTTGGGGAACTTGCTGGGCAATGATGTGGCGCGGCTTACCAATGACTTCGAGAGCAAACGCGACATTTTCGAACACGCTCTTATTTGGCAACAGCTTGTAGTCCTGGAACACGTTGCCCATGGTGCGACGCAAATGTGGAATCTGACTATTGGCCATTTCGTTGATGTTGCGACCAGCTACCCACACGTTGCCGCGCTCGGGACGTTCTTGGCGATTCATGAGGCGAAGAAGCGTTGATTTTCCAGAGCCAGAAGGTCCAACAAGGAACACAAATTCACCCTTTGGAATATCAAAGGAAGCATCGCGTAGGGCTGGAGTATCAGAGCCGTAGACCTTGGAAACATTTTCGAGACGAATCATGAAGAGACCCAACCTAGCAATGCACAGCTACCCCGCAAGGGCGGGCACAAAAGCCTTACAGGCATTACTCTGCCTGCCCCCTGCGCCAACGCAGGAAGCCCTCCATAAAGGAATCAAGATCACCATCTAGCACTGCTGCCACGTTGCCTGATTCCACTTCGGTTCGGATGTCTTTCACCATTTGATACGGCTGAAGGACGTAAGAACGAATCTGACTTCCCCAACCAACTTGAGCAGGTTTGCCAGCAATGCGATCTTTTTCGTTCTGATGTTCTTCTTCGATCTTGGCAACGATCATTGCTTTCAATCGCGTCAATGCTTTTTCACGGTTCTGCAATTGACTGCGTTCTTCTTGACTTGTCGCTACGGCACCTGTCGGCTCGTGAATAAGGCGCACTGCCGAAGAGGTTTTGTTGACGTGCTGACCACCTGCACCAGACGCGCGGAACACTTCCATTCGAATTTCAGATTCGTTCACTTCAAGATCTGGGGCGTCCATGACTGGCCACACCTGCACGCTTGCAAAGCTCGTTTGGCGACGGCCTTGGTTATCGAACGGGCTGATGCGTACAAGGCGATGAGTTCCACGTTCAGATGTCATAAGGCCATACGCATAGCGACCCTTGATTGTGAATTCAGCCGACATGATTCCCGCTTCAGTGCCTGGACTGACATCGTCAACATCAACAATGAAACCTTTTCGTTCTGCCCACCGCGTGAACATACGCATCAACAGTTCCGCCCAGTCCTGAGCATCCACACCACCATCTTTGGCGTTAATTTGCACAATGGCATCAGCTCCGTCATGTTCGCCAGTAAACAAACTGCGCATTTCTAGAACGCCAAGTTCAGCTGCCACATGAGCAATGCCTGCTGCGATATCTGCTTCTTGCGAGGCATCATCAATCTCGCGAGCCATTTCATGAAGGACATCTAGGTCATCAAGTTCGGCACGCATTGCTTCGTATGCATCCAGGTCGGCGCGCAAGTTTGAATACTCCCCTGTTACACGCTTTGCGACATCTTGGTCATCCCACAAGTCGGGGCGTGATACTTCGATCTCAAGTTCAGAAATACGCGCACGTGTTTGATCAATATGTAAATACTCATGCGATTCAGCAATACGCGTTGCTAGTTCGCGAAGGTCGGAAGTGAAATCACGCATGACGAGTTATTGCTCGAAGTTCGGCAGTCAGGCGGCAGCGCCGTGGCACATTTTGTATTTTTTACCGGAATTACATGGGCATGGCGAGTTGCGTGGAGTATTAGACCAGTCACTTGCATCTTTCACGATGGGCTTGCGCACTTCTTCTTCTGGAGCAGCTAGTAGCGAGTGGTCAACGTCATCACTTGCTAAAGCTGCGGCAGTGAATCCGTCAGTTACTACGTTGTCACTGCTTGTCTCGGTGAGATTCTGAACACGAAGAACTGGTTGTTCTTCATTCACGACCTGTACGTGCATGACATATCGAACAAAGTCCTGAGCAATGCCAGTCATCATTTGACCAAACATCTCGTAACCCTCACGCTGCCATTCAGTGAGTGGATCTTTTTGACCCATAGCGCGCAGGTTGATTCCTTCTTGTAGGTAATCCATTTCCTCGAGATGTTCACGCCACCGTTGATCAATGATGCTTAACATGACTTGGCGTTCAATCTGACGAAGCGTTTCTGAACCCAACTCTTCTTCACGCATTTGATAATGCTTGTTTGCATCGGCCATCACCAGGTCATAAATGGCGTCAGTACCGAGACACTGTTCGATTTGATCTGCAGTAATGGCAGCAGGCCAAAAACTGGATAGTTCCAGTGCTAAACCATCAACATCCCATTCATCGCTTGCCTCTGATACGCAATGTGTTTCAATCAACGAGTCAACAGCCTCAGCCAGATACTCCAAGGCTGCAACTTTTAGATCGGCACCAGACAAGATTTGATCGCGGCGCATGTAAATAACTTTGCGCTGCTCGTTCATTACTTCGTCGTACTTCAGAACGTTCTTACGAACTTCACCGTTGCGCTGCTCGACAGTTGTTTGAGCACGTTCAATGGCTTTGGTGACCATTTTTGCTTCGATTGCTTCATCGTCTGGCAAAGCGCGACCCATGACCCAGCTAAGAGCACCGGTAGCGAAGAGTCGCATGAGTTCGTCGTCAAGGCTGAGATAGAAACGACTGGCTCCAGGGTCACCCTGACGTCCCGCACGACCACGCAACTGGTTGTCAATACGGCGACTGTCGTGGCGTTCGGTTCCGAGAACATACAGCCCACCAACGGCGCGAACGTTGTTGCCCTCTTCAATGCACTGCGCTTTCTGCAACGGCAACAGTTCGTCGTAACGAGCTTGTGCAGCTATGCGAGCAGCTTGGAATTCTTCAGGCATCTCAGCAATTGGCGCAGGGAGAGCAAAATCATCAACGAGAAGGTCAGGGCTCACGCCTTCTGACAGAACTTGTTGACGCGCAAGAAGTTCGGGGTTTCCACCAAGCAAAATGTCGACGCCTCGTCCGGCCATATTCGTAGCAACCGTCACAGCTCCGAGGCGACCAGCCTGGGCAACAATCAGCGCTTCACGCGTGTGCTGCTTAGCGTTCAAAATCTCATGTTTGATTCCACGCTTGGTGAGTTCGCGAGAAAGATGTTCGCTCTTTTCAACGCTGATGGTTCCGACAAGAATTGGCTGACCTTTTGCATTGCGCCCCACGATGTCGTCTACGACGGCACGGAACTTGGAATCTTCGGACTTGAAAATAAGGTCAGCTTCATCTTCGCGAAGAACATTGCGGTTGGTTGGAATTGGCACCACATTGAGGTCGTACGTATTGACCAATTCTGCGGCTTCGGTCTGTGCGGTACCGGTCATTCCTGCAAGCTTGTTGTACATACGGAAGTAGTTCTGCAAAGTAATTGTGGCAAGCGTTTGGTTCTCTTCGTTAATGCGCACGCCTTCTTTGGCTTCGACTGCTTGGTGAATACCTTCGCTCCAACGACGGCCTTCCAAGATGCGGCCAGTGAATTCATCAACGATCTTTACGTCGCCAGCATCAACGATGTAATCCTTATCGCGGCGATACAGCTCTTTAGCCTTGAGCGCTACAGATAGTTGATGCACCAGATTTTGCTGCACTGCGTCGTACAAGTTGTCTAGCCCAAGTTCTTTTTCAACTTTTTCAATGCCAAGTTCAGTTGGAACAACAATGCGCTTGTCTTCTTCTACTTCGTAATCAACATCGCGTTGCAAAATACGAACGATGGATGCGAACTTGTAATACATGGTGGCTGCATCAGCGATACGGCCCGAAATAATGAGCGGTGTACGCGCTTCGTCAATGAGAATGCTGTCAACTTCATCAACAATGGCGAAGTTATGGCCCCGTTGCACCTTGTCATCAAGCGAAGCAGCCATGTTGTCGCGCAAATAGTCGAAACCGAATTCGTTGTTGGTTCCGTACGTAATGTCACAGGCGTAGTCCAGACGCTTTTCAGCAGGAGACTCACGACGCCCTGGAATAACTAAGCCAACACTGAGCCCCATGAACTGGTGAATGCGTCCCATCCACTCAGCATGGAATCGCGCCAAGTAATCGTTGACAGTGATGACATGAACGCCATTGCCAGACAGGCCATTGAGATACGCAGGCAAAGTGGACACAAGGGTCTTTCCTTCACCAGTCTTCATTTCTGCGACCCATCCGAAGTGAAGCGCGGCCCCACCCATCAGCTGTACATCGAAATGACGTTGTCCGATAACGCGACTTGACGCCTCGCGCACAACTGCAAACGATTCAACAAGAAGATCTTCCAGCGATTCGCCGCGATCAAGACGTGACCTGAATTCACCAGTCTTTGCCTGAAGTGCCGAATCGGACAATGCAGCCATGTCGGCCTCAAGGGCATTGATGTCGGGAACTAGGCCTTGGAGGGCTTTAACTCGCTTGCCGTCGCCGGCTCGAAGGACGCGGTCGAGAACTTTCATGCAGTGTCCAAGCCTACCTGCGCACTTTGCCAGAGCCAGTTCGCCTCTCGGCCCGGAACCCAGTAATACTTGATGCCCATATGGCCTCCAGAGCAGTTGACACAGTAATTTTCGACCTCGGAGGGGTGATTATGCGTAATGGCGGACCTCGCGACTTCACGAGGCGCTACCCCGACCACGACCCAGCCGTTGTGGCTGAAATCGTGATGGGGCCCCATCACCTCGATACCGACCATCAGTGGCACCGCGTCGAACGCGGCGAAATCACGCTTGACGAATGCCGTGCGATTACAAAACAGAAACTGGATGATGCAGGCATCGTTGCGACCATGCCTGCGAACGCTCCTGCATCGAGTGCAAATCCATTCAACTTTCAACTCAACGAAGAGATGGTCGCATTCATTCATGACCTGAAATCAGCAGGCATTCCGATTGGAATTCTGACAAACAACGTGAAGGAATTCCGGCCAATGTGGTGGCCATTAATGGACTACGCAAACATCTTCGACACCATCGTTGACAGCCACGAGGTGCAGATTCGTAAGCCAAACCCTGCGATTTACGAACTCACCATGTCTCGCCTGAATGCCACACCAACTCGAACTGCATTTCTTGATGACCTTCTCGCAAACGTCAATGCCGCAAATGCACTCGGCATGCACGGTGTTCACGTTGAAGAAGACTCAGCGGGAGCAATTGCAACTGCCCGTGCCCTCACTGGCCTTCTATAGTCACACTGTGCGCGACGGCGCGACACAAACAATCGATAACGCCCCTATTTCGACAAGTGCTTTCGTCGCAGCTCTAAACGTGGCTCCGGTAGTGACGACATCATCGATGACCAGAACATTGCGCTGACGACCTAAAGGCCGTGCCACAAACTCTGGTGATACCAATCGTTCGTCACGATCTAAGCCTGTTTGGGAAACTGTGTTAACGCGCCTCAGCAGTCGTTTCGCGGGTAGCGCCAAAAGAACTCCAACATGACGGGCAATCAGCTCCGCGTGGTCCATGCCTCGCTCTTGTTGATGCCTCATCGTTGTAGGCGCCCATGTCACAACGTCGCAGGCGAAACTTTCCCAAGTAAGTGCTTCAACAACTATCTCTGCCAACTCACGTGCATTTGATCGTTTCCTGCCGTATTTCAGCCCCAATACGAGCTCTCTTGTATGGCCTTCATGAGGGTCAACTCCTAATATTTGTATTGGAATCAATACTCCCCTGATTGAGCGCATGGTTTCAGTACGGTGTAGTTCCATGGCACAAGCTCCTCTTCGACCACTGCGCGAACAATTCACTGAACGCCTGATCAGATGTGTGGCAGGGCTTGCATGTTTTGGCACCGGCATCGCATTCTTTGTGCGCTCTGAACTAGGTGTTCCACCATGGGATGTCTTCCACCAAGGAATCTCCAAGCACACGGGCCTCGGGCTTGGCACAGTCTTGATTATCGTCGCATTCTGTGTGCTGTTGTTGTGGATTCCACTTCGGCTTCGACCAGGTCTTGGAACGTTGTTAAACGCAGTCGAAATCGGATTAGTTGAAAACTTTGCGCAGGACTTAATCCCCCACAGTCACAACATGGTCATTCGCATTGCCTTCATGGTGGCGGGCCTCTGCATTATTGCTGCCGGATCCGGCTTGTATATCGGCGCAGAGTTTGGATCTGGACCGCGCGACGGACTGATGCTGGGGCTGAATAAACGTTTCGGCATCAGTGTCCGTATCGCTCGCACCATTGTCGAAATCACCGTAATGATCATCGGAATATTCCTTGGCGGGCACATCGGCGTAGGAACATTTGTATTTGCACTCGGCATCGGCCCAATGGTGCAGGTTACTCTTCGGCTATTCAAGATGTCACACACGTCACTTGATGCCGTAGCCGGCGAAGCCTCCGAACAATAGGGCAATAAAAAAGGCCCCGGGCAAAACACCCGAGGCCTTTTTCAATACGTCTAGTTAGTAACGATAATTCTCTGGCTTGAATGGACCTGAAGGGTTCATGTCCATGTATTCAGCTTGTCCATCGGTGAGTTGAGTCAGTGTCACACCCAATGCGTCAAGATGCGCGAACGCAACTTTTTCGTCAAGATGCTTTGGCAACACGTACACACCAAGTGGGTATGCATCTAAGTTGGTGAACAATTCAATTTGAGCAAGAACCTGGTTAGTAAATGAGCAGCTCATTACGAACGAAGGGTGACCAGTTGCGCAACCAAGGTTGACAAGTCGACCTTCGGCCAAAACGATTACTGCGTGACCGTCTGGGAATGTCCATAGGTCAGTTCCAGCCTTCAGTTCGTCACGAGTAGCACCGCTACGAGCAAGACCAGCCATATCAATTTCATTGTCGAAGTGGCCAATGTTGCACACGATTGCGTTGTGCTTCATCTTGGACATGTGCTCAGCAGTGATGATTGCTTCGTTACCTGTTGCCGTTACAAAAATATCTGCTTCAGCCAAAGCTGATTCGGTGGTGTTGACTTCATAACCTTCCATTGCTGCCTGCAATGCGTTGATGGGGTCAATTTCGGTGACGATGACACGAGCACCTTGACCACGAAGGCTTTGTGCACAACCCTTACCAACATCGCCGTAGCCGCATACAACTGCAAGCTTTCCGGCAATCATGACGTCAGTTGCGCGGTTGATTGCGTCAATGAGTGAGTGACGGCAACCGTAAAGGTTGTCGAACTTGCTCTTTGTCACACTGTCATTCACGTTAATCGCAGGAAACAGAAGTTCCTTCTTGTCGAACATCTTGTACAAACGCTTCACGCCTGTTGTCGTTTCTTCAGTAACACCCTTGATAGAGGCTGCCATTTGAGTCCACTTTTGAGGTTCGGTCTTCAATGTGCGCTGCAAGAGACCAAGAATCAATGCGAGTTCTGGGTTTGAAGCAGACGTTGGATCTGGCACTGCGCCAGCCTTTTCATACTCGACACCCTTATGGATAAGGAGTGTTGCGTCGCCGCCATCATCAAGAATCATGTTCGGCAAATTGCCGTCTGGCCATGTCATCATCTGCTCGGTGCACCACCAATATTCCTCAAGGGTCTCACCCTTCCAAGCGAATACAGGAACACCTTGTGGATCTTTTTCAGTTCCGTTTGGCCCTACTGCAACAGCTGCAGCTGCATGGTCTTGTGTAGAGAAAATATTGCAACTTGCCCAACGCACTTCTGCGCCAAGTTC
>Ga0114973_10003319_pt1 | contig 11386 bp, 9 predicted proteins | sample M_140807_MF_Meta_FD_87025 | JGI IMG/M metagenome (GOLD analysis project Ga0114973, IMG submission 87025) | Freshwater microbial communities from Lake Montjoie, Canada to study carbon cycling - M_140807_MF_MetaG | ecosystem: Environmental > Aquatic > Freshwater > Lake | place: Lake Montjoie... | reverse complement strand
CCAAGTTCGATTCTTGGCGGGACTACAAATGTTATTTTAGAAATTAATAATTGTTTATAATAACAACTTATAAAGTACACTTACTTTCAATTCTTCTATTTTACATTGTATTAAAATAATGGCGTGAGTTCGAATGTTCAAAAAAACAACATTATTAAACCTCTTATTTCAAAACAGAGATACCATCAAATTTTTGGTAAAGAAAAATAAAATTATACAGATGAATTTTGCATAATTCCTGTTGGTGAAAACCCCTTCAAGTGCCGATATTTAAAATCGGGTTTTTGTTATTTAATTTTAAATGCAATGAAATAATAGTTGTTGGCTACTCCAATCGGTTCTAGCTCTACATAATAACTATTAATAAAGTCCTGATAAGCCTTAAATTCATGAGTAGGTACACAAAACTCGTCAAATAAAATAATGTCTCCCTTTTTTAAATACGGTGCAAGGCTAGTCAAGGTGTATAAAGTTGCAGTATAAAGATCTGCATCCATCATGATCACTTTTCTTCTTGAATTATCAAACTCTTTTAAAAACCCAGGTAATGTTTGCTGAAATAAGCCCTGATAGAATTTACCTCTATTGTCAATTATATTTGGAATAGATCCTGAATTAAAATACCCTTTTTTATATTGACCAAAATCTTCCGGCAAACCTGTAAAAGTATCAAAGCCGTAAAATCTTGATGAAGCATTTGTGTTTTTTCTCATCCACCATTCAAATGAAACGCCTGAGGCAACACCAAATTCTAAATAATTTATTTCTCCATCTAATTTTTCATTTTGAATAATATTATTGTACAAAGTAAACCTCTTTTCATAATCCCATTTTGAAAAAAAATCATTTCCTTCTATATGCTTATTTTCATTAATCCATCTCGACATCTTAATGAGTTGTGTGAGTTGTGTGAAAAAACCTTCCAAAAATCCAAAAATTAAATGCAGTTTGAATTTAACGAAAATAGATTTGGAAAATCTGGCGATTTTGATGCTCATTTTTATATTTTATTTTATCAAAAATAAGGGATATAAAAAACATTTGCAAATAATGAATCTTACTAAAAGCACGATATGTAAATGTGGAAGTAATACCAATTATAATTACTTTTTAGTTTTATTTTTTCTGGTATAATGCCGATTGGGAAGCTGTTTTGGACAACATCATTATACCATTACAGATGCCTAATCTGTATAATAGCAGGGGCAAATCAAATTTTCAAGAAGCATTAAATTGGAATAAAGTCAATTTCTTTTTTTATTGCCATACAAAAATTGTCTTATTCCTCAAACTTTCATATTGAATTGAATAGATGGTCAATTACTTTTTTGTAATCAGAAACATCTGCCATCTTTAAATTTGGCAAGCCATTCTAAAACTGCTTCAAACTCAGGCCTATTTTGACAATAAATACCAATTGTAATTACTGATTCTCCATTTTATTTTGTTAACTTAGTCCATCAAAATTTTAGACAAATGAAAAAACTATATTTACAATTCATGGTTATAAGTTTTATTGTTTTCAGCTTTACTCAATGTAAAAAAGATGATGGACCGTCGAACTCGTGCAATACAAGTGCCTCTTTTTCAAAATCTATTTCATTAGGAATAGTTCAATTCACCAATACCAGTGCAAATTTTTCATTAGGAGATTCCATTAAATGGACATTTGGTGATGGGGCTTCTTCTTATGATGCAAATCCGGTTCACACCTACAGCACTAGCGGAAGATACAATGTTTGTTTATGGGTAAAACATGTATCCAATAATTGTGTTAGCACAGTTTGTGATTCTATTTTAATCAATACATCTAATACAAATTCTGGTTATACAGGAACAGGCTCGGTAACACAAGGTGTAGCTACTACTACTACAAACAATTTGTTTCCTCAAGGTATAAGAGTAGCAGCAGTTGGAACAATAAATTCATCCAACAATCAAAGTTGGACAGTACCTGCAGACGTAAACTATAATAATACAGCTTTTCCATTTGCACCTGATTTATACAATTCATATGTAGCAGGACATAGCTATGCCAATGCTTCTTCTGCAATTGCTGCTTTAAATGGAAGTGACATCATAACCATTGACAATAACGGAGATGTATATACGGCTTACATTTTTGCAGATAATTATTTTGAAATGTATATAAATGGACAGCCTGTTGGAAAAGATGCGGTTCCATACACTGAATTCAATTCTTCAATTGTACGATTTAAAGCCGTAAAGCCTTTTACCGTTGCCATAAAATGTGTGGATTGGGAAGAACATCTTGGTGTTGGAACAGAACTCAACGGAACCAATTCCAATTACATAGGAGATGGGGGTATAGTAATTGTTATAAAAAATGCAGCAAACAATATTGAGGATGTAACCAATAATACATGGAAGGCTCAAACATTTTACACTTCACCAATTTCAGATTTAACCTGTTTGTCGGAGTCCGGAAATTATCGTTATTCTACAAATTGTACCACATCTAGTGCAAGTACAAACAGTTTTGGAATTCATTGGCCTACTCCTGCAAATTGGTACTCTACTGCATTTGATGATTCTATCTGGCCAAACGCAAGTACTTACAGCAATACAACAGTTGGTGTAAACAACAAACCATCATACACCAATTTTACTGATATATTTGATGCCCCATCCAATGATGCCAGTTTTATTTGGTCAACCAATTTATTACTCGACAATCTCGTTCTAATCAGAAAAACAATTCAATAGTTTAGGATAAATTTTTAGTCAACTTAATTGGATTTTGTCAACCCTTAAATTGAAAATCTCTTTTTTGGTTTACTTACCTTATTGTGTATTTTTTATCTAGATTTTGTAGTTAGCACTGTGATGAATGAAAAGAAATAACATTACCCAGCATCATCTCATCCAGACTTATTTAGACATAAACTATGATGTTTTGTGGCTTATCATTGAAAACAAAATGCTAGGAATCCATCGCTCCATGTCTTTCTTTAATCCCTCAAAATTGTTTTTCTACAAATGAAATGAACCTCTTTTTAAGTAACAATAATAAAAGCATTTACTACATATAATTCTTGGCTAAATAGCAATTTATCGGTATTTTGGGTTTGAAAAATTAAACGATACTGGTTTATTTAAGATGCACACTTTTGAAATTTTAAAAAAAGTTTTATCCAAACTATAGGTTTTATCATTAAACTTTAAAAAAATGACAACCCAAAACAATGAGATTTTTTTAAAGGCAGAATCCTTTTTAAAAGTATGTTATCAAGAATTGGAAATGACCGAAAAGTTGCAGGATAGACTTGAAGAGGTGAAAAATGAAATACAACAAAGCGGCACCTATTTCCATACAAATGATGAACTTACGCATGGCGCACGTATGGCTTGGAGAAACAGCAATCGATGTGTTGGTCGTCTTTATTGGAAAACATTGAAAGTGATTGACGCTCGTCATCTTACGGATGAAGATGACATATTCAAAGCAATGGAACATCATATTGAATACGCATTTAACAATGGCCGAATTCGCTCAACAATAACCGTATTCAGACAAAAAATGCCCAATGAAAAAGAAGGCCCTCGTATTTTAAATCAACAATTGATTCATTTTGCAGGTCATTTACAAGAAGATGGTTCCGTTATTGGAGATCCTGCTGAAGTTGAATATACAAAATGGTGTAAGCAACAAGGACATGTATTTGAAAACACGCCGTTTGATGTTCTTCCCCATGGGATACAATGGCCGGGTAAAGAACAAAAAATAAAAACATTTACACTGCCGAAGGATGTTATCATTCCTATTACACATCCTGATTATGACTGGTTCAATGAATTAGGTTTATTTTGGTATGCTGTGCCAATAATTTCCGAAATGATGATGGAAATAGGAGGTATTTTTTATACTGCTGCACCTTTCAATGGTTGGTATATGGGTACAGAAATAGGATCGAGGAATTTCGGAGATGCACACAGATACAACATGCTTCCTGTTATTGCAAACAAAATCGGACTTGATACCAAAAATGATAATTCACTATGGAAGGATCGAGCTATCTTGGAGCTTAACCGAGCAGTTTTGCATTCTTTCGAAAAGGCAGGAGTTCCCATTTCAAGCCATCATGAAAGTTCTGAACAGTTCATTCAATTTGAAGAATCTGAACATCGACGAGGCAGAGAAGTAACCGCTGATTGGATTTGGATTGCTCCGCCAATGAGCACTTCTTCACTTAAAGTTTTTCATAAGTATTATGATAATACCATAATTACGCCTAATTATTTTTATCAAGATGCTGTTATTGGTAAACCTAAACAAGTTTTATCCTATGATTGTCCTTTTCACAAAAAATCATTAATCGATTAATACAATTCAGCAATCATACATCTTATTCCACCTCCCCCAATGTGCTCGATTGTTGGAATGTGAAATGAGATGATTTCAGAATACTTTTCCAAAATCTTTTTTTGTGAGGAATCGAATGCATTAAGTGCGGTTTCCGAACATAAAAGAAAAAGATCACCTTTTGCATTTTTTACCTGTAACATATTACCACAAAAAGATGATACTTGATCTGGTGTAATAAATATTACCTCCTTGCCTGATTCTTTAAGTGAGTCAACCAATTTTGCTTTTTCAACATGGTTTTCTATTCCTTGTTCATATAAAACCGCATACCCATTTCCTATGTGTAGAATCACGTTGGTATGATAAAAATCCATACCGTTGGTATCTTTACAGGAGTAAGAATGGGCCTTATAAGAAATAGAATCACATATTTGATGTAGCAACATTTCATTAGTCCTAGGACTTAAAGCTGCATAGGCTATTTGTGCCCCATGATCAAAAACAATGCTTCCCGTTCCTTCTAAATAAAAATGTTGTTTTTCTTTCTCAGAAATATCCAAGATGTTGGAGATATTAAAGTTGTTTTTTATCGTTGTTATGGCATTCGGATTGCGCTCCCTTCTTCTGTTTTCTGCAAACATCGGATATAAAATTAAGGAGCCATTTTGGTGGGTACTAAACCAATTGTTTGGAAATATCGAATCTGGTGCATCAATGTCATCCGATTCGAAAACAACTACCTCAACGCCTTTCGAATCCAATTGGTTAACAACTTGCATAAACTCGTTAATGGCTTGATCATGCACATTGTTGTTATTGGATAATTGCTTTTGAAAAGCATTGGTTTCGGCAGTTTGATTGTTAAATCCGAATTGTGCTGGTTTAACCATAAAAACCTTTTGTGCACAAATTATCGGTTGGGTTGGTATGCTCATAATTTATTATTAAAAAAATTACATCAATTGCGCTTTGCTAATTCCCTTATTTCAACATCTCTTTTGGAACCGTTTTTTCCAATAAATTCTTATAGATAAATTTCGTTTTCAAATTTTGAAAATGAGCTCCTTTGTTTCCGCCCCAACCATGACGTCCGGTGCTATACGTCATAAATTCAAAATCTTTTTTAAGGTCTTGAAGTTTGCTGGTGAGTTGTATGCTATTTTGTAGATGTACGTTTTCATCAGCAATGCCATGCACAATTTGCAACATGCCTTTGTATTTATCTGCATGCGTTAATACAGAACTTGATTTATAGCCAGCGGCGTTATTCGCTTGTGTACCCATAAATCTTTCGGTGTAATGCGAATCATAAAGCGTCCAATCTATTACACTTCCGCCCGCCATGCCATGTGTGAATACATCAGCGCCATAAGTAAGTGCATAACAACTCATGTATCCGCCATAACTAAATCCTGTTATGCAAATTTTCGTCGGGTCTGCTTGACCGTTAGCAATCAACCATTTTACCATTGTACTATAATCCTTGGTTTCCCAATAACCCAAATTGTGGTACATATAATTTACCCCTTCTTTTCCAAAATGTCCACTAGCCCTGTGATCCATCGCTACTTGTATCAATCCTTCTTTTGCATACCATTGTTGAGATCCGCCTAATGTCCATGTATCCATTACCGTACCTGCATTTGGTCCGCCATAAATAGAAATTAAAACAGGATATTTTTTTCCAGTAATCATATTCACTGGCCATGTAATTTTCATTGGAAGATTATACAAACTATCATCACTCATTACGCGAATTAGTTCTGTTTTCGCTAATGCTGTGTTGTCGAAATCATTTCCTTTTGAATCAAAAATATCTTTTACAATTTTCCCTTTATTGCTCACTAAAGTCATTTTTGTTGGCGTGGATACATTGTTGTAAGAAGTGATAAAATAACCGGCATTGGGTGACAAATTAATTGCCATATGATTATAATCCCCAAAGGTTAATCGTTGCAATTTCTTGCCGTCCATATTTACTTTGTAAAAATCTTTATGTGCCGAGTTTTCTTTACGTGCTGTGAAGTAAATCATGCTGTTTGCTTCATCTATGAAGTTTATTTCTGTAACGGTGAATTTGCCTGAAGTGATGGCGTTGATTAACTTTCCAGAGATGTCGTAAAAATAAAGATGTTCGAATCCTGTTTGATCGCTCATGTAAATAAATCCTTTTCCATTTTGTAAAAAAGAAATTCTATTCCCTTCATCATCCAAGTTTATCCAGGTTTTTTGTGTCTCTTTCAAAAAATCTATTTTCTTACCTGTCATTGGATTTACTTCATAAATATTCAACTCGTTTTGCAAACGATTCATCCATTGTACCAACAAAGTCTTACCATCTGGTTTCCAATAAGGCAAACCAAAATATTGATCGTTTTTTTCATTAAAATCAGCCCATACAATTTCGCCTCCGTTTGGTGATGCCATTCCAACTTTTACTTCGGGATTTGGGTCACCTACTTTTGGATATCTTGTTTTATCTACCACACCATGCTGACCAGGTGCGTCAGTAATAATATACTCTGGCACGTTTGTATCATTAGATCTAAAGAAAGCAATTTGCTTGCTATCTGGACTCCACCAAAACGCACGATATTGAGAAGCACGACCTAAAATCTCTTCCATGTAAACCCAACTGGCGTATCCATTTAAAATCACATCACTGCCATCGTTGGTGATACGGGTTTCTTTTTTTGTAGAAATATTTACAGTATATAAATCATTCGACTTCGTATAGGCTACATAGTTATTATCCGGACTCATCGTTGGAATAATCTCTTTTGCTGAGTCATTGGTCAATTGAATTTCTGCGTTGTCTATTTTAATAAACAAATCATTTCCTTTTAAAAATGCAGTAGGAATTTTTTTTGATTCCACCACTTTATCCGTATCTGTGGCTTCTCTTTCTGTATTGTTTTTTGCATCAAATAGCCATTTCTTGCCGTCTTTGCTATATGTAAAATGTGCATCATCAATCCAATTAAAACCCGAAGGCATACTATTTATAATTCCTTTGAAATTGCCTTTAAAATATTGCTCATTGGTTAATTCTTTTTTTTGAGCGTTAGCGGTTATTACGATAGAAAATAGAAAGATAAAAGAGATCGTTTTTTTCATTTGTGATTGTTTTTGGAATAATGGTTACAAGATAAGAAGAAAAGTTAAAGGAGATGCTGGATAGTGGTTTGGGGTTTGGGGTTTGGGGTTTGGTTGTTTGTTGAAAAGAATCCGCATTATGTTCATTTTTTCTCCTTACCTATGTTGAACAAGAAAAGTTTATGATTTTTCGCAAGGTTTTCCACAAATCCACATATTGATTATTAAGAAATTGTAACGCACTATTTAGTAGAATTTTTAATCTTAAATTTAACAAATTTCATATCATGCTTTGGAGAAAATTCAATGGAGATTATTTACAAGACACCATCAAAGATTCTGTGGAACAAGCCATTAAAAGAGAATCTCGCCTTGGAAATAAATTAAAAGTATGTATTGGTTCGGATAGCCAAGTAAAAGGAAAGGAAACCGAATTTGCTACAGTTGTCGTTTTTTTACGTGAGGGATCTGGAGGTTTTATGTTCATTCAAAATGATACATCATTTCGTCAATACAGCATCAAAGAAAGAATGCTCGTTGAAGTAGCCAAAAGTATCGAAGTAGCTTATGATCTGTGTAGTCTTTTCACCGAATATAATATTGAGATGGAAGTACATGCCGACATCAATACCAGTCCACATTTCAAAAGTAATGAAGCTTTAAAGGAAGCTATGGGATATATTTTGGGAATGGGCTTCGCATTCAAAGCAAAGCCGGAAGCATTTGCTAGCAGTTGTTGTGCAAACAAAGCTGTTCGATAATTTAAAGCCAGTTTCCCGAATCCAGCATTTTTTATTTGGTGTTTGGTGTTAGGGGTTTGGCGTTTGGCGTTTGGTGTTTGGGGTTTGGTGTTGAATGCATGTACCGTTTAGAATTTTTTGAGCCATACTTAATACGGGATGTTTTATGCTAGATGACTTTTCGTTCAAGTTTGAACTGTTACGCCAAACACCAAACGCCAAACAATAATTATTAAATTATTGCCTCAACCCCTTTTCCTTTTGTTACCTTTGCTCCGATGGAAAAGTCAAATTTTGTAGACCAGATTAATATATTTTGTAGAAGCGGGCACGGTGGTGCTGGAAGTAAGCATTTTATGCGCAACAAATTAACTGCTATGGGTGGCCCCGATGGGGGCGATGGCGGAAGAGGTGCGCATATCATTTTAAAAGGTAACGCCCAATTATGGACGCTCCTTCATTTACGCTATTTTAAAAATGTATTGGCTGAAGATGGTGGTAACGGCGCCGGGAATAACTGCACTGGCAGAAATGGAAAAGACATCATCATCGAAGTGCCATTAGGAACCATCGCAAAATCTGAAGATTCTGATGTTATTGAAGCCGAAATATTAGAAGATGGTCAGGAAATTATATTGATGAAAGGTGGTAGAGGTGGATTAGGTAATACCAATTTTAAAAGTGCTACCAATCAAGCACCAGAATATGCACAGCCAGGTGAAGAAGGTGTTGAAGGTATAAAAGTATTGGAGCTTAAAGTATTGGCAGATGTGGGTTTGGTAGGATTTCCAAATGCAGGAAAATCTACGTTGCTTTCATGTATTACCGCAGCAAAACCTAAAATTGCAGATTATGCTTTCACTACTTTAGTACCTCAATTGGGTATGGTGGAATACCGCGATTCAAGAAGTTTTTGTATTGCAGATTTGCCCGGAATTATTGAAGGTGCAGCAGAAGGAAAAGGCTTAGGACATCGCTTTTTACGTCATATAGAACGAAACGCCGTTTTACTTTTCTTAATTCCCGCAGATAGTAAAGACCATCGCAAAGAATTTGAAATACTCCGATTAGAACTCGAAAAATATAATCCCGAAATGCTTCAAAAAGATTTTGTTATCGCCATATCAAAATCAGATATGCTCGATGATGAATTAAAGGAAGCCATTGCCTTAGAGTTGCCAAAAAACATTCCGCATGTTTTCATTTCTTCAGTAACCGGTTATCAATTGCCCAACTTGAAAGATATCCTTTGGAATACTTTAAATAAGCCTGTTTTATAGCTTAACCTAATGATCGTATTATAAAATTGGTAATTTGAAAAAGAATTCCCAATTTTACGTTAAATGTACTTACCCGAAAACAAACCTAAACAATCAATCACTGTACTTTTTAGTTTTTGTACAGCAATTAGCATAATGATTTTGCTATGTGGCTGTCCCTACAACACGTCTTTCCCCATTGAAAAAACACCGCAAGTTGAAGTTAATCAAAGCTATCTGGGAAACTGGAAAGGTAAATTAATTGATGAAGTCAGCGGGAATACCAAAACAGTCAAAATAAACATTTCCAAGGCAGATGATTATAATTATTCTGTTGTTATTACAGGCAAATTTCAAAACATTATTTATAAACGAAACGTTGAAGACACCATTTTTGGAAAAATGTTTATGAGCCGTATCAACAACAAACAAATTGCAAATGTGATTTTAGAAAACCGCTTTTTCTTTGTTGATGTTTCCTACCAAAATGATCAAATTTCATTTTTACCCTTGGCTGAAAATTTTACCAGCTTCTTCGTAAAAACTGATATTGAATTGAAAAACAGAATTGCCTATCATTTCAAAACAAGATTACATCCACTATATGAAGAATCTTTTTGTTTGCGCAATATGATAAGGGTTATAGAAGACACAAAATAAATCAGTTCATTTTTTTGTAATTATGATTAATTATGAAAGCATAAAAATTAAACGATGAATAGGAATCTTTTGTTTTTGATTAATCCCATTTCGGGAACCAGAAATAAAAATCGATTATCTGATTCTATTATCACAGAAACTTCCAAAAGAAATATTCCTTTCCAAATAATCCCTACTGCTATGGAGGGAAAGTATGACTTTTTAAAAGAAAAAGTTGCATTGGAAAAAATTACAGATGTAATCATTTGTGGTGGAGATGGAAGCATCAATCACGTCGCTTCAGCGTTAATTGGAATCGATGTAAACATTGGGATTATCCCCATGGGCTCGGGAAACGGATTGGCTTTTGCAGCAAAAATTCCTTTTAATATTAATAAAGCATTAGAGATCATTTTTAATGGGAAAGCAAAAGACATTGATGCATTTTACGTGAACAAAAATTTTGGCTGTATGCTTTGCGGATTGGGATTTGATGCGCAAGTGGCACATGCTTTTTTCAATCAAAAAAAACGAGGTTTATTTACTTATATTAATATTTCGATGCGTCATTTTTTTAGTTCCAAATATTATGCATTCAATATAATGGTGAATAATAATTCATTTAGTACAGATGCCTTTTTCATTAGTATTGCCAATAGCAATCAATTCGGAAATTATGTAACCATTGCACCTAGAGCAAGCTTGAATGATGGTTTGCTCGATGTGGTTATTGTTAAAAAAAGAAATAAAATTCAAACTATTTTTTCTTTGTTAAAACAAATTAGTTTGGGTAAAATTCAGTCTTGTCCAAAAGTTTTCGAAAAAGATAAAGGCGTTTATTATTTTCAAACCAATCACATAATTATACAAAATCCAGCATTAGCCCCGCTTCATATCGATGGTGAACCAGCAGAAACCAATAGCAATATTGAAATAAAAGTTTTACCCAATGCTTTTAAATTGATTCAACCTTGTTAGACTTTTTTACCAAAAACAATAAACCCGTTAAAGTCATCACCAACAAAATTGCGGTAAACTGGTGCATTACACCCAACCAAACAAATACAGACTTATTCGTTGCATTTACAAGGGTTAAAATGCCCAGTAAAACCTGAATGGAAATAAGGGATATAAATGCCAATCTAAATTTATTAAACGCTGGAAAAGTAGCCACTGCCTTCGTTTTCACAAAGAAAAGAATAGACACAATAAAAAGCGTATAAGCAAAACCGCGATGAATAAAATGAATGGTAAGTGGATTGTTAATCAAGTTTAAATTCCACGGTGTTAAATCCCACATTGCATTTGGCGCCATTTGATGATTG
>Ga0114973_10003317_pt1 | contig 11389 bp, 3 predicted proteins | sample M_140807_MF_Meta_FD_87025 | JGI IMG/M metagenome (GOLD analysis project Ga0114973, IMG submission 87025) | Freshwater microbial communities from Lake Montjoie, Canada to study carbon cycling - M_140807_MF_MetaG | ecosystem: Environmental > Aquatic > Freshwater > Lake | place: Lake Montjoie... | reverse complement strand
GCCTCTCGCTATTCGCGCTTCAACCTCTCCTCGGTCTTCAATCTCTCGAAGCAGATGGTCGCCTTACAAGATGGTCCTCCCCTGGCTGGTGCGACTGCGGACTCGGCTATCGACGCGGAGAACCCCCCGGCGAAACTTTTCCGCAATTTCCTCAAAACCGAAATAGAAAATCAGAAAAGGGGGTCGTGCGACTTCGAACGATAATCGCGCATTGTCTCGCGACAAGGGCGTCGTGCGTCTTGGTACGTGTGTGTCGTGTATTGAAGGCGCACAGCGTCCACAAGCTAGGAGCGTCACAGCGGCAACGATGCGGAAGCAACGCAGTACGACATCCGCCTTCAATTTCGTCACCGATCAAAGTCTACAAGCTGCAGGACCATCAACCCCATCGCTAGAGCAACAGGATGAGGGTCGAGCATTACCGCTTGGAAGGCGTCGCGCGTGCACGCCGGCATTCACGCCGATGCCATCCAATATCATTGACCAGGCCGATCAACAACGTGCGGCCATTGAGCACCTTCAGCGAATCCCTGTACGTACACCAGCATTCACTCCGATGCTCGGAGCGAGGAGCCAAGCACGCTCCGTGGTGATGCTTGAAGATCCAGTGAAGATGGACGCTGTCCGTCGGGCGAAGATGCTCACTCCGGATCTCGCCGCTCTTCGCACTAGTGACGACGCTCGCGACGTCGAATCCATTCTCCACGCTGAGGCACTGGCGGCTGAGTTGGATGAGGATAGCTCGGATGAATCAGACGCATTCGAAGGCGACTTTGACAACGAGGATGATACCTACTATGGCTATCCTTACGAGCAGCCCACATCAGACGGAGATGAAGATGATGTCCGCGATGAAGAGAACGGTGAACCCCAACCATCAGGAAGTTCCAAAGCAGGAGCTCAAGATGGAAGCAAGAGGTTTGCAGCGGGTCGCAAGAAGAAGCCCGAGGGGCAGCGTGCTGAAGAGCACGCAAAGCTTGTGGAGACTGGTTTTTCTGGTTTCAAATGTGGATGCAAGCGTGCAGATAACAAAGGGAACAATTCATGCCTCGACGGTATCAACAAGGAAGATCTGCGTGCCATTCATCGGGACACTTATGGCAATGGCAAGACAGTTCAATTGGCTGATGTCTTGACGAATATCCATCGGCTTTACTGGGATCAAGCTGTACCTATATCGAAGTCTAGAGGGGGCAGAAGTCTCGGGCCCGACGGCGAGGGAAGTACACGCAAGCTTCCCTCGCCGTTGATGTTATTAACGCGACATCCTGTGTGTAGCCGCGCTTTCGAGATGGCTGTTGGCGGCTCTCGCTTTGCACATCGATCGAAGGTTAGTCTTGTCAAGCGTGGCTTGGGCCCTACGAGTTTATCAGGCGAAGTCCTAGCAAAGGTGGAGCTTCGCGCCTTCACCGCGCGTGCGGGGATCAAGACTCGAAGGGCAGCCTGGGCTAGAACTTGGTGGGCAGATGAGCTGATACTTCATGATTGGCTGCCAAACGAAACTGCCATCCAATTCAAGGGAGTTCACTGGGACTTCCTGCACAAGCAGCATTATTGGAAGGCCGCCGCCGCAAATTCGGGTTACAAGCCCCTGAAATATAAAGCCTGGAAGGCGCAGATGATTCCTGGCGCACAGCTCCTCGCAGAGAAACTCGACCCCCCTCTGGAGGACAGCGCCAAAATCAGAGTCCGAAGGAGCGCTCGGCACAGCAACTTTCCAGAATGCAACGAGTGCAAGCGACTCCGGGCCGCATACTTGGACGTGATGACCACTGCAGGATCGAGCCAAACGAGGAGGGACTTGGCACTCGACGCCCTCAAGGCGCACATGAATGAATGGCAGACGGATAGGGCAGTCGCACTGAAGTTCAAGGATCATGCTTCAGGAATGGGACGGGACACGTGCTACGAGTGTGACGACAAGTGCGGATCCCAATGGCTCATGCTGCCCGTGGCGTCGGAGGGCCGCGACACGAAGGATCTCGCGAAGTTTAAGTTCGACTTCGCGATCCAGTGCAATCATGTGGTCGGAAACGGGGGTTGCAATCGTTTCATGATCGTGCCCGCGCATGTTCGGACAGGCAGCAATTTTGGGCTGACGTGCTTCGTGATGACCTTGTATAGCGCGTACAAGAACGGGCGATTTGCTGGCGACGGCGGCAGGATAATGTTTCGGCACACAGACGGGGGGTCCGACAACCTTTCGGTGGTGACTCACGTCGTGCATTGGCTGCTTGTGTGGCTTGGCATCTTTGACGAGTTCTGGTGGTTCCGCTTCGACGCTGGTCATTCTCACACCGAAATGGCCGACCGCTTCTTCTCGATGATGAAGAAATTTTTCAAGATTGACGGGGCAGCGCGTTGCCAACGGCTCGATGGCTTCGAGGAGCTCGAGACTCACCTCCGCGCGCTATTTTCGACCTCGGATAGCAGCAGCAGCACAGTCGAACTCGAGTACTTGCTTGCTAACTGGGACTTTGACAGTTGGCTCAAGGACTGTGGTGTCAAAAGGCATCTTGCAGGCATTACGTACGACAACGTGTTCAGGTACAAGTACGACCCGAGCTCCTGGGCCCATGGATGCGTCAAGGTGACCTACAAAGACCGTCTATCTCGTCAGAGATCGAAGGATGGCTTGGACTGCGAGTGGGGACCACTACGCCAGGTCAAGGGGAGTGACGGAGTGATCCGGAATGTGACGGATGATGTTGGTGTGACATTCATCGAGTGCCCCCCTCGCATCATGATGCGAGAGCCACAGCGGGAGAACTTTAGAGACATGGATAAGGACGCCGACGACGACGAAGTGGACAAGCCTGAGCACGCAAACGGTGAACGAGGCACAAAATCTGCTTCCTCTGCTGCCTCCACAAAATCTGTTTACTCCACAAGCAAGAGCATCCAAGACCTGGTCTCAAAGCGTGCCAAGGGGCCAGAGAAATTAACTGAAAAGGCAGTGGCGCATTGGAACGCCTTGAAGACTGCGTATGACGCTGGGCAGCGGGCAGGCGCGTTGCCTGACATGCCTGTGACGCACAGCGGCATTACACTTCATGGCTGCCCGGTCCAGCTCCTACCTATTCTCAAAGCCATGCGGCGGTTTGATCGGCCTCTGACATACTGGGACCCATTCGTGGACGAGCCACCCGCCTCCTGGCCTGATCCCGTCGCAGCGGCAGCCGCTCGTGAGGAAAGAGGGCTGCCGCATCGTGCTTCAGAAGTAACGGAAGACTCGGCACGTGCAGGAGGCGGCCCGCGCGACCCGCGACAAGCTAACAATGTCACAGGGCTGCACCTATCGCACACGGAGAGGGCTCGTCACCTGAAAGACGTTTCGGATGAGCAATGGGTCCAGGATTTTGCAGAGGTTGCTGGGAAGAACCGCAGCAAACCAATCCAGAAGGACTCACTATATCTCATGCAGCTCGCCATCCCGGAAGGTGGCTTCAAGCTCGGATTCGCTGAAGCTGGAAAGCCACATAATGGTAACGGAGACGGAACTGAAGAGTCCCAGCATGAAGCCCGCTGGTTTGCCAAGACTGGCGACGGCAACACGTGGAGTGACAACCCTACTTTCGTCCACTACATGCTTGGATCGCAGCGTTCGGTGGAATACGTCCCGTCTGAAAGCTTCTTGATGGAGGTGGATGATCAGTGGCTCACGGAGAGCTCCGTTGCGACCAAGCACACCACCTTGCGCCTCAAAGGGGACTTCATGAGGAGGCTGCGGCTACTGAAGGAGGAGTACCCTGTGGAGTTTGGCGACGGTCTCGATCGGAGACATCAACAGACAGGAGCTCAACAGGCTGCTCCACGTGCACCTCACCGAGCCACGGATCACGTGCACCGAGCCACAGATCCCGAGGGCGAGCCCATGCGTGCGGAGGGAGGCGGCAAGAGGCCTGCAGATGGCGCGGCAGCAGACCATGCCGCGGCAAAACGGCCTGCTGCCACTAAACCCCCTGCCACAACACCCTTGCCCTCGCCCGCGCTCAACGCTGTGAACCTCGCGGTCATGGAGCTGCAACGTTACGTCCTGATGCACCTCCCAGGAGCTCTCGTTACAAAGGAACTGGGGAGCGCTGTGAGCGACAAAGAACTAAAAGGCGACGTCCAATTGCTCGTCGATCAGGGATTGCAGGAGTGTGGGGTCATGATCGGCCCGACCCACATGCGCCTTAAGCTGAGTGGTCTGAAGACAAAGACGTGGATGGTGGTCCGTGGTCCACCTTCGGCTGCACAAGGACAGTCGTCTGTGCTAGGCTTCATCGCCTATGGCAAAGCATCGTACGCAGGAAGCCCTGCCGGCTACATTCACGAGCTGCACGTTCATGCGTCTCTCCGAGGCAAAGGGGTCGGGACAGCACTAATGGTTGCTGCCGAGGACGACTTGAGGACCATGGGCCTCAGCCTCTGCTACCTCACCGTGCATACGAATAATACGCGTGCTCGATCACTGTACCATCGTCGTGGTTACCAATCGGAGCAGACACCGACGGAGACCAAGGAAAGCTGCGGCTACCCATGTCTGGAGCTCAGCAAGACTCTGGGAGCGAGGTGAGGGTATGTCGCCTGGTTTGAAATGCGACCATGCATACTCATGTACTTACAGAATGTGGCTCATGTACTATCATAACATTCTCTGTTCCTACCACACATACTGCATTGGAGCGCCCTTGGCGCCTGAAGCAGCGTACATCCGCCGCACGCCCACTCAATTAGCGATACAGAGCGATCCTCTTCGCGTCGCAGAGCTTCACACACGGTGCAACGGTCGGCACCGTCAGCATTATCATTCGTGCATGCGCCGCACGCCCACCCAATCCCGAGTGGAAGAGACAATGGTTCACCAAGGGTCCTCAGAAGCACGTCAATATCGATCGCGCCAGTCATGTGGCCTGTCACCATGTCGCTACTGAAGCACTTCAGCCTTTCGAAGAACCTTCGATGTAACCTTGACTGGCTGAGTCCTGTGCCTAATTCCATCGCCGTGCAGTCGTGATTTCGGGCCGCCTCGAGGAGAAACTGCCCGAGCAGGACTTCGCTCGGGGGTCGGGGCCCAAAGGGCATGTTGCCGAATTTGCTTTTCCGCCAGCTCCGCTCAATGAAGAAGCGCTGCAGCGTCGCAACCTTCCTAGTCCGGCCAGTACGAATTGTGGCGCCAGCGAACCCGATGCGATACGCAGCGGACGTAGCGCGCAACCATACGAGGACTTGAGGGTTCGAGTCGTCGTCTAGCGCCTTGGAACCACCGCAGTCCGGCACGTAATCCTTTCGAAGGTCGGCGACGCCTAGATCCTTCTCATGCTCCCTCCACTCTGCAAGGAGTTCCTTCGCTTCAGCATGGCTTGTGGCAAGCGAGTATGATAATCTCGAGGCCAACGCATCTTCGAGACATGCCCCTGTGAAAGTAACGCCTAAGAGTGGCAGCGGCGGGTCGGGCTGAGGCGCCGGCGGAGGCGCAGGTCGCGGTGATGGAAGGGCGGGCACCGTTCGAGGGCGTTTCATGCGCCCAAGTCCATCATCTGGAGCCGCACGTACCCTTAGCACCAGTTGATCACCATCTCGAGGACCTTGAGCACACGATGATGCTAGAACGTCGGTCTCGTATCCCAAGCGCGCCAGCCACGCGCCCGCATGCAGCCTGCACGCTTTCATTGGGCAACACAAGGAAAGCAAGGTCGGATGCGCATCCAGCATCTGCTGTCGAAACGCCTCGTGCAGCGCAGTCCCAGAGCCCTTTGGCAACCCGCTCCGTACTAGATAGCAGTAAACGTTCACAACCTGTGTTCCAGGATGCCAGGAGTGCCACACCACCCCTGTCAGAACGGAGGACTCTCGACGGAAATAGTACTCAATCTGGCCGTAGTCGCCTCCCATCGCCTTTCCCTCCAGAGCACACACTGCTGAGTGCATCAGGGACTTCAGTGGTGACTCGCGAAGGAACGAGTGCGTTGCATGTTCGACTGACATGCCGATCACTGAGTGCTCATGATCATTCCGATCTTGTATCAAGTCTTCGAGGTCTGAGAACCAGAGGTTAAAGTTGGCGGACACGGGGTTCCAAAGCACAAACTCCACCAAAGGCTGCTGAGGTGGCGGCGGTGGCGCTGGTGGTGACAAAAGTGGTGACCGACTCTTGGTCTTACATGGTTCCAGGAAGAAAACGGCCTTCACCACTGGCTCGGATAAGGCCGATAAGGCCGCCTTGCTCAAGGGGAGGGTTTGATGAATGCAATGGCCGAGAAACACCGACGTGTGACCCACGCCCTCGTACAAAAAGGGAGTGAAGCCGTACACGCGCATTCCCGTGATAGCATTGGAGCACTGCACCACGGCGGTACGACATTCGCAAGTGAGCCCGGTGGTCTCCTTGATATCTTCGTGCCATGCGAATTCCACCTGACGATCTTTCCAATAGATCAGACCGTGGAATGCCGCCAAGTACTTCTCCCAATCCTTCGGATCCGTTCCCAGACAAAGGAGCACGTCAGTCAGCAAGCGTTGCAAGCACGGCAAGTTCCTGATGAGGTCTTTCGCCTTCTCTTTGGTGCTTGTGGTGACGGTGTGGATGGATTGCATCGTCGCGTTGTGAGCCACAGAGAGCGTTTTGTAGTCGAAGTAGCCACTCACACTCCCTTCACCGAATCCGGGCACTTTCAGGAAGCCGGAAACGTCGCGATGCTCTTTGTTCAGCATGTACTGGGCGAATGCCTTGGCGTTTTCCGGTTGGCAGTTACACGACCATACTCCGACGTCCGAACGGAGTAAGCATGATGGAGTCAATGTAGGCTGAAGCGAGACGTGAAGCGGTTCCGAGCGCATCTTCAGGGTCAACGCCAAAGCTGAGGGTGTTGACCTTTTGAGGACTGCCAAAGCGTTGAGGTTTGCGTCATTGCTGGCAGCATCAAAGTCAAAGTGTTCCTCCAAGAACTCAGCTTGGGAGTCGGAGACGGCTCGTGAGGAAGCCATGAGGAAGCCACGGAAAAAAAAAGTAAGGGATTTTGCGGACTTCTCGTTATTTTCTCGTTATTTTGCGGACTTTTCGTTATTTTGTGATGAAACTACAATTTTATGTGTTCCTGTTATTCAGCAACTAGTGAAAGCGCTGAATCACCTTACAATCGCGTGGCGCGTGTTACGCGCGAGTTGCATACGAGTTGCTTGTGTCATTAAAAGTCGTATCGTAACGTCGCGTGGCGCGTCGCGTGCCACGCGACAATGCCGCGTGTCAAGCGCGGCTCGCGTTGGTGGGCGCCAACCGGTTGCCCGGCGTGGATGACCAAGAGTGAGGTGGACGTACTATGGAAACCCGAGGACGATCTCGAGGGGGAGTTCGATAGGGCGGTAGCAGAGCAGGGTGAGTCTGCTACCGCCCGTCGCAAGCTCATGAACTACTTCATCTTTAACTCGACCGAGATTGCAGACTGGCAAGAAGAAACGGACCGCGCGTCTTGGTACCTTCGTACAACAGGCTCGCTCACGCTGCTGCTCTTGAGAAGCAAGGTTGAAACATACAAGTCCGCCACCTATGAAGAGCGAGACAGTGAAGACTGGATGGATCGGTTGTTTGCTGCATCCTGGACCAGTTCAGTTGCGCCTCAAGCAGCGCAGAGTGGAAGCGAACCAGATGACCACCTCTCAGGCATTGACGACGACAGCCCAAGTGTGGCCAACGGCGATGACAGCTCAGTACAGATGGAGACCAATGCAGTTGCGCCTCAAGCAGCGCAGAGTGGCAGCGAAGCAGATGACAACCTCTCAGGCATTGACGACGACAGCCCAAGTGTGGCCAACGGCGATGACAGCCTAGTACAGATGGAGACCAATGCAGTCGCGCCTCAAGCAGCGCAGAGTCCAAGCGAAGCAGATGACAACCTCGCAGGCAATGATGACGACGACGACGAAATGGACGAAGCGATGGGTGCTGCAGAGCACGAGCAGGGGACCAACGTACTTCCCGTCTCGAAAGGTGGTGCCTCAGCTAGCTCATCGGCTGCTACGTGGAGCTCCTTTGCTCACGCCTCGGCTAATACCCCCTCGGCTGTCGCCTCGAATGGTAAAGCGCCTGCCGTGACTACCGCTACTTTCGATATGCAGGGGTACAGCATCGAGTCAGGAAAAACGGCCTCGAAGATGCCACCCTTTCAGGTGGGTCAATGTACCGATCTTGAGGAGCTCTTAGCGTCATCTCATGAGAAGGCAAGATTGACGGAAGCATTAGGCCAAGAGATAAAAGTCAAGCTGAAGCCGCTGATGGACACGGGCATTATTATCAATGAAGGTCTCCGGCAAGCATGGCTAGGTGACAAGAACGGAGGCACTGCGGGAAAATGCGACAACGACAATAGCAACGGCGTCTCGAACCCGGAAGAGGCAACGACAGAGGCTGTGGCAGCGTCAGTTGTAGCGGCAGTGATAGCGGCAGCGGTTGCAAATGTCGAGGCAGGAAACGGGGGACAGGAAGGAAAGACTGCCGACCCGTCTGCTGCTGCCGCCATCGCATCCGCCTCTACCTCGTCTGCCGCCGTCGCATCCGCCTCTGCCTCGCCCGCCGCCTCGACGGCGGCCGTTGCCTTGAAGACGGCCGCTGCCAAATCGGCCAGCAAGGGGAAGCAGAAGATGACTCCCGAAGACAAGGCGGTCGACTCACACGTGGACCCGTACCCCAAGCCAGATGACTCTGATGAGGAAGATGGCGCAAGGCGGAGGCGAAGCGCGGGAGCCGAAGCACGTGCTGGACATAAACGCACTTCTGACGCTCTTGAACAAGTCGCGGACACGAATGTTATTGCAATGGCGATCTTGGCCAAAGACTGTTCGATGCCAGCTCTTCGAGTCGAGCCCTCTGATCCACAGGGTGACCGGAGCGTGGTGTGGTTGCAGAATCACCACCTCGTGGTCAACATCGCTTCGCAATCAGCATGGCGACTGTTCCTCATGGAACACGGTGAACCGACGTTCTGCACGAAGGAGATCTTTGCAGGCGTGGGATTGCTCCGACCAGGTGTCAGCCCGTTGTTGCTCGCCTCCGCCCCCATTTGTGTCCGGAGGGAGGCCCTTGCCCGAAATGGTAAGGCGGGCATCCCAGGTGACGAAATCGATCTCATATTGGGTGATGGCCAGGCACAGAAGAGGGGCCACGCTATGTTGGCGAGCGTGATTCGCGGCATGCACGAAATGGTGACATTGAAGCCAGTAGGCCACCATGGCTACGTGGTGCTCACCTTCCTCCAGTGCTTCACTCACGAGGCCACATTCCAAAAGGACGAGGCCTGGCTATGTGACAACTACCCTCATCTCGTACCTCTACTTTACAAGCCAGCAGCGATCGTGATGGCAAACGATGAAAATTCACTCGCTGATGCACTCCTTTTAGCGAGCGTGGAAGACATGTCTCCTGGAAGCAAAGAGGCAATCTTCCAGAAGGGGAGAAACAGTCTTCTCCAGAAGGCCAGACATCTAATCATCGATATGCAAGAGAAGCGATGCGAGGACGGGACCAGGCTTCTCTTTAATCACGACAGATCTGGACAACCAATAGTGAACGTCCAACAGCTTAAAACGATGAGATGGGCGACTGACGTTTTCAAGGCGGAGAGTGCTTTCACTGCTGGCGACAGTGGTCACCAAGGTTCAGAGTCGATTTCTGTTGTTCCGGCCGTGATGGCCACTCAGGGAGGCAGGAAGCCGACAAAGGGCTCAGGGCCCGCCTCTGTGGCGGCTGGGGCGTTGTCTTCCGCCCCGAAGAGTGCAGCCCGCCCCGCCGCAGCCCGCCCCGCCGCCGCGCTCGCCGCATCATCGCCAGCAGTGGCTTCATCTTGCTCGAAGTCCTCCGCTGGCTCAAAGTCGACGCAGCTCGCGAAACCAAAGCAAGGCCCGTCATCACTGAATCCAAAGCAAGGCCAATCATCTGGAAGGTACCCAAAGATGGCTGTTGAAGAGGACATGCTTGATGTGGACACCGCTTCAGTTGTGGAGTCGTTGTCTGAAGCTTTAGGCCTCGGAGGATCTCCGACGTTCGACGCGCTTGACGTCGCTGGCGTCCTGAAGCATATTGATGTGCAAGCTGCTCGAGCAAATGCTCAGAGAGGTGCTAAAGCGGCATTCGATTATATCAAAGGAAGAACAAGCACGCTGGTCAACACTACATGGAAAAATAACCTACAAAGGATGGAGACCAAGGCCTTTCAGGCAATGACGCTACACGAGTTACGAAATGTCGAGCGAATGGCACTGTCGTACTACGAAGACCTTGTCAGCGCTACGAATGTGTTGTACTCAATGGCCCTGAAGTACAGCGCTTCCTATGCCCCGCAAGTGAAACAGTCGAACCTGTTGAAGACGCATTATGAAAATGTTGGGCGTGCAGTGTCGAGTGGTATGGCTAGACTGGAAGAGGCAGCGAATGAGAGGAAGCGCAGTCGAGGGGGAACCCCGCCGGTGCATGCACTATCGCTGATGCCTCCGTCGCAGCCGTCGCTCCCAAGCGAGATGGTCCACGTGCTCAAGCAGATCGCAGAGGTGGGTCAGACGATAGCAGAAGCAAAGAGGCCACGGCCTGAAGCCAAGGAGACGGACGCAAAGATACGCGACCTTCAGAAGGAGTTAGATATTACAAAGGCGAAGCACGAAGCGGAAGCAAAACATGGCTCGAAATTGGCTGCGCAGGCGAGCTCGTTTCAAGCAGAGCAGGACAAGTTGAAGGAGAAACTTCATCAGGTAGAGATGGAGAATGCAAAAATGCAGGCGAGCATTACTGCTAAGGCCGAGATGCAGGTTGAACTTACAAAGTTAAATCAGGCCCATTTGGAGTCTTCGAATACAGCATCTTGCTTCAGAGGCGCTATGATGATGCAATCGTGTACGAGCTTTGGAGCCGGTGGGTCGTCGCAGCAGGTCATGGGGGCGCACCAGGGCTGGGCGGCGCTCCTCGGGTGCTCGCAGTCCGCTTCAGGAGGTTTTGGTTCGTCGCTGCCGATGATGGCCCCTCGGAACCGCCCCTTGCAAGAACTCAAGGGGCCAGCTGACGAGACTTCACCCATGCCTCCTCGCGTCGCCCAAGAAGTGCAGGAGCTCATAACGGAAGTTGAGCGAGCTATGAAGGTGTGCTCCGCTAACCAAAATTTTGATGGCGCTTTGGCGCTCCAGAGCCAAGGACGCGCAATCAAGCAGACGGTTGAGGAAATCGCCGTGCTCAACGCAAATCTAACCGAGTTCAAGCGCGTAAACGCATTTGAGGAAGCTGCGACAACTTTCCGCCAGCTCGACGAGGCTGTGACGAAGCTGAACCAACAAAAGGACGCTGTGCGCAACACGCTGTCGCAGCTGTTCTGAGCATGTGTGGGGGGGTGTTCCCAGCTGTGACCCAGCTGCTCGACTGAGGGGC
>Ga0114973_10003315_pt1 | contig 11404 bp, 13 predicted proteins | sample M_140807_MF_Meta_FD_87025 | JGI IMG/M metagenome (GOLD analysis project Ga0114973, IMG submission 87025) | Freshwater microbial communities from Lake Montjoie, Canada to study carbon cycling - M_140807_MF_MetaG | ecosystem: Environmental > Aquatic > Freshwater > Lake | place: Lake Montjoie... | reverse complement strand
CTACCTCTATACCTCTCAGTACGGTTACAATCCTGGTAATGGATATCGTGGAACATATACGTGGGGTAAGGGAAATGTCATGCCGTCTCTTCCAAATGGGGTTAAGGGATGGAATGGTGGAGATAGGTCTTTCTTCTATGGTCCTCATGCTCCTTGTTTTGATCATGTCAACGGAATTCCAAAGTATCCTGTGGCTGCATTGATGTCAGGCAAAGATGAGACTCATACTGAGTTTCCGACCTCTGCAACTGTTCTTTCTGGAAATTCCTCAATGCAGGCGGCCTTGGCATCTCTAGGTGCCGCAAGTTCTGGTGCGATCGTTCCTGTATTAGGAATAGATCCAGTCAAGTATGGTAGAGCCCCAGGCGCTCCTGAAGTTGCCACTGTTCCTAGTGCCAACGGCATGATCGACTTGTTTAATTCAGCTGCGAGTCAGTTCACGTTAGCGTCCAAGGTAGACCAGGACATCTTTGAAGTTTATTACAAGGCCCTTGTCGGGCTGAGGAAGTCTTCTTCAAGATCGACTTGGTTACCTCAAATGTCAATCACCAAGAATGCTGCACGGATCATCGGATTGAACTTTGCAACTCAATTGACTCCGACGAGCCAAGACCTAATCGACTTTGGAATTCAGGAGATGATAGATGGTCTCAATTCTAGTTCTTCTTACATGACCGTTGCTCAGAGGAACGGAATAGAAGAGTTTGGTAGAGTTCTCATTGTGGTTGCAAAGGCCTTCGCTCTGGGTCTCAGCAAGACAGCCATCGTTGCTTTATCTCCAGGACCAACCAGCGACACGACCTTTACAGACCCTCACGTGACATTTGATTCAATAACCTTGATGAACCAAGGTAGGAATACTACGAAGCATTTAGGGAAGGCCCTGGATGGCTTCTATGGCTATTTGTCGCAGCAGTCTGATCCTGAGAGTCCCACCGAGAAGTTAGATCAGAGCACAGTGCTTGTTGCCTACGGTGACACACCTCACACACCTCTGCAAGGAAATGCCTGGCCTGACGCAACCCCAGATTCCTGTAACTGGTCATATGTGATGGACCCTAAGGGGCACATTAAGAATGGTTGGTTTGGTCATTGCTATTCGAACAAGGTAAATAATCGTAATGGAATTGGATATAATCCGGTGACAGGAATGGACGATCCTAGCAAGACTTCTGAGCAGATGTCATCATTTTCTTCCACTGCAGCAGTTTATGCCACTGCCCGTGGAGACTCTAACAAGACCGCAGAGTTTGGAAATTCTCCAAACATCATTCCTGGTTTGATCAATTCAAAATAAATTCTCTCTATACTTAAGTTGATGAAATACAGTCTAATAAAAGAGTACGTTTCTCTTGTTCTAGAAAAAGTTAGAACCACAAAAAAAAGTTCTTCTTTTGGAAGCAAATTTGACATTCGTAAGTTTAAGTCTTTAAAAGACATCAAAGAGATGAACGCATACGCAAATTCATTTCTCCAAAAGCTTGGTCAAGGTTCCTCCCGTGCCGCGTACATATTTTCTTCTAGTAAAGTTCTTAAAATAGCTATCAATAAAAAAGGAATCGCACAAAACAAGACTGAAATGGATGTTTTTACCAACCCGCAGACAAAGCCCATGATCTCAAAAATCGTGGATTATGATCCTGAGTACACGTGGTTGTTGGCAGATTCAGTGAGAGAGTTTAAGTCCGAAAGAGACTTTGAAATTGCAGCTGGGATCAGCTTTGATGATTTTATTTACGATGTAAAAGACGTTAAAGCAGGAAGGTTAGAGACAGATAATCCGCTGGTCATGAACACTGTCAACACGATGAATTCTACAGATCTGTTGATAGGAGACATCGCGATAGTTGAACACTGGGGCAAATCCGCGGATGGTCGAGTGGTTCTCTTAGATTACGGTTTCACAAAAGAAGTTTGGGAAAAGTATTACCAGCCTGGATTAGAGCCTACTAAAGACAACAAACCTGACTTAAAGGCTACTAAAAAAATTGTACCAAACGATGAAGTTGAAACAAGAAGAGTCACTCTAAAAACGTTAAAGCACAAACGTCCTAACTCTTCCTATAAGACTGTTTTTGATACAGACTCTGATACAGACAACACCTTAATTCCTTAAATTCGCCTTTTATCGTAAATACTTATAGATGAGGGGCATGTTGACCGGACCAGTGTTAAAACCGACGGACGTGGGTGCATATCTTTTTCGAGTTAAAGGTGAACTTGAAAACATGCTGAGATCCGTAAAGACTTGGAGAATATCAGGCGTAGACGGGAATGGTGTAGTCCCAATTTCAGTTTTGTCGTTAGAGTCAAAATTGGAGTCTTCTATCACTGAAGTTGATAAAATGATTAATCTTGTGTCTCAAATCAAATCGACTCGTAAGAAAAAATAACTTTTTATTCTGTAATATAATTAGAAGTATGAAGATCACAGAGTCACAATTACGTAAGATCATTAGGGAAGAATTAGAGAGCCAAGTAGTCGAAGCAGAAAAAGATCCCGCGGCAGTCTCTTCAGAAGACAGCGCGAGTAGTCTTACAGATCAGCAAAAAAAACAACTAAATGATTTATCTAAGAATTCGCCTACTTCTTTGGCTGGGTTTTCAAAGAATTTGAAAACCCTTGCAGGAATTATTGACGATATTGACTCAAAAGCAGCCAACATAAATTCAAGTCAATTGGGACAGTACTGGCCACAGATTATGTCTGTTGTTTCTAAGATGATGAGCGAAGAAAAAACTTCGTCTACAGAGACCGGAAAAGTAGCAAAAGCTTTAGGCTGATCAATTTTAAAAATTGTTGTTTGTACACTACGTCATTTTTAGAATATTGTTATTCCATAATAACGGAAGCTTAATAAAAATGCTTTCGTAAAATGGAGGTTATTTTATGAAGACACGTAAGAATCGTAAGCATATTCCACAGAATCGTAACGCATCTATTCGTACTCGTCTTGATCGTACTGGTAAGCTTCGTACAGAGACGACTCGTCGTGACGAGTCAACTTTTACAGCTGCAGTGAGTACAAACACAAGGACTGATTCAACGAGTCTATTCATCGATTTTCCTGACAACCAAGTTGTTCAATTTGATGGTCGAGAAGCCCGCACACTTTATCGTCTACTTCAAAAGCATTATCGTCAGATTGATAAGTCTTGGTGATATAAAAAAAGCTTTATGGCCAAAACTTTTTAAGGGTTTTGGCCATAAGCAATTAAGGAGAAAGTATGAAGCTGAATTATTCTGAAATAACATTTTTGCTGCAGGTTCTTTTTCACTTAAAAGCTTCTGGTGGAATTGGAACGGATTTGGATTTAAACGAGCGTTTAAATTCTCTTTATCAGAAAGTTTGTCTTCATGTTTTTCCAGACTTAGATGGTTATGACTCTTTTGTCATTTCTCATTCTGAAGAAAGTCTTGAAGAAGATTGTTCGTGGAAAGAAGAAGAAAAGCAATCAGAGAATTGTCTTAGTTCAAAAGACTTATTAGACTTAGACCCTGTCAGGGTAGAATACCAAGAAGATAAAAGAACGTTGAAGTTTACTCATGGCGTCACTTTTGGTGTTGATATCGAACTTGATGATGGATATGAAATCTTTTCTGATGTGACGCAAGTCGTAAGAAAAGGAAAATCAATTAGTATAGATTGCGCTGATGGACGTGTAGAGTTCGCTGTTCAAAAATTTCCTAAGAAGTGGACGAATTTGATCGCTCTTGATCAAACGTATGAAGTAGAGGTTGAAACATGAACGTGCAATTGAACCCAGAACAATTTTTAGCTGTGTATAACAGCATAACTTCAATAGCTTCTATCGAAGCTAAAGAAGTAAAAATCAAGATGGAGTCTGTTATCCTTGAAGCTTTGACAATCATAGATGATTCAAGCAATCAATCGAAATTTTCTCATTGGATGAAAAAAGAAAAAGAAAAGTTAAATGCTCTAGAAGATCAACTTAAGCTGATCAAAGAGCCAATAAACGATGGTCTATACCCAACGCCTACTTCTTTGAAGGACGAAAAATAAAATATGTCAGCAACCACAGAAGAATTATTGTTTCAAATTGTTAATTTAGAAATGACGATTGAAGAGTGCTGTTCTCAAGGTCGAGATGTTTCAAGCCTTCAAGAACAATTAACCATACTTTGTGAAAAATTTCATTCTTTGAATGAAACCCTAAAAACAAATTCAAACCTTTTGAAAGGATGATGATGCAAAAAGTAGATTTATATCAACCAATTATTCAAGATCGTCCTGCCCTTCCTCCTCTTACGTTAAGAGTTGGAGTTCATATGATTGAAGGATTTGTCGAAGGAGGAACCCCTTCTTCTTATCTTAAGCCAGAAATTTATGTTTTGCTTTCTGCTCTTCCGAAAGATCTTCAAGAAAGAGTAGCGACTGCAGTTCAAGCTATTATCTCTGGAATGTGATTGATACTTAACTGCATGAACCAATTTGGATATCGTCCTCCAAGCGCTGGAAGATCATTAATCAGAAATTCTCAGCAAAAAGACGATGAAGAAGATAAGATAGAAGATAAGATAGAGGAAGAAGAAATAGAAGAAAACTTATTAATTTTAAAAAAATTAATACGTGAGATTTTAATCAGCCAAGCCTCAAAAAAAGGCTGATCTATTTTCAATTCAAATTTAGATAAATTCGTCTAGGATTATATCCTAGATTAAGAATACTTATCTGCTAGAGGAGCGGACATGCCCAGCTTCAATAGCACTATTAATCCGACACCATTTGGCTTTTTTGATTCTGATTCAATTTTTCAGGCAGAAGCCGACGCAATGGTCACATTTGTTAAACGAAAGCTTGGAGACGATGTTCTGTCTGTCGAGCTAACTAGAAAAGAAATTTGGGCATGCTTTGAAGAAGCATGCTGCGAATACAGTCGTTTAATCCATGAAACAAAGATAACTTCTGAATTGACCAATGTTCTTGGTCTTCCGACTGGATCAAACGATTTTACGAACAAGTACGCAAGACAATCTCTTGAGTTTCTTCTTCGTAAAGCAGAACCTTACGCGGCAGAGGCTTTTATAGGGGGCTCTAATAACGCAACTCTTGGGTATTTTGATCTTGAAATGGGTCGTCAAGACTACAACATCTATTCAGAGTTAAAAGATGTAAAAAACAGCAACGTAGTGTATAATTCCCTTCCTTCTGGATCTAAAGGAAAGCTAAAAATTGTAGAAGTTTTTCATTTTGAACCGTTAGCAGCTCAGCATTTTTTGTTGAACGCTTCGAACGTAACAAACTTTTTAGCTACAAACTTTAATTACGAGTCTTACGTAAACTCGACGATCTTTTATGTTTTGCCAATATTCGAAGATGTCCTCCGCCGCGGAATGCTCGAATCGGCGTTTAGAGTGCGTCGTTCAAATTACAGCTATGAAGTACTAGGGTCAAATTTAAAGATTTATCCTGTACCATCTACAGACCTGCAGACAGGTAGACTATATGTTAACGTTATGCCTCCAACGAACCCGCTGAACCCAAGCGCGTATTCAGACGATTCGATTTACGGTATTTCTGGACCGAATTCTTTTCCATTAGGAAACATACCGTATACGACGATAAACCAGCCAGGTCGTCAATGGATACGTCAATATGCTTTAGCTTTGGCTAGAGAATTGCTTGGATTAATCAGGTCAAAGTTTCAAAGCATACCGATTCCAAATGCAGACTTACAGCTAAATGGCGAAAGCTTAGTAAGCACTGGACGTGATGACAAAGAAAAGCTAATAACGCAGATGAAAGAATTTTTAGCCAGTCTTACTCACGCTAAACTTCTTGAGCAGGATGCTCTCGCTGCAGAGAATCTTAACAAGCAACTGCGGTATATTCCGATGCCTCTTGGTAAATCTATTACAATTGGATGATAAATTATGGCGCGCTTATTCATAACACCAAGAGAGATCAACTTTATTAGTGACATTACAAAAGAGATTATTAAAGATGTAATTGGTCAAAAAATCATCTATTACCCTATCTCTGAAATCAAGACAAAAACTCACGAAGTGTATAATGAAGCATTAAAGAAAGTCTTTGACAATCCTATCATCATTGATGCTTTGGTTGACAATAATTTTCAAACAGAAACAAAGATCGATAAGTTTGGTGTCGATGCTCAGTATAAGATAGAAGTCTATATTCAACATAGAGACCTTGTGGAAAAAAACATCAACGTTAACATTGGTGACTTTTTTTCTTTCGGTGACAATTTTTATGAAATCACTGATCGTACTTTCATGAGAAATATCTACGGTATGCCTGAGCACAAGGATGGCGTAAAAATAGTTGGAATCAAGTCTCGTCAAGGATTGTTTGACACGTCATTGGTCGGTCCAACCGACATTCGATATACAGACCCAGACGCTGTTCAAGACACTTTTGTTCAACAACGTGGTGAACAAAAAGACGTAAATGGAGACCCAACAGGAGACGTTAGAGATCTTGTTAAGAATGGCGTTCTAGACCCTCCTTTGACTGGACCTAAAGAAGTTTCTCATGAAGGAGATTCTACTGGCGTGGGCCCTGCTTTTTATGATGAGGATTGACCATAATGACAACAAGGTTTAATGCTAAAGACGACGTAAATTATGGAGTTCATGGCGTAAAATCAGGATATGATGGATTACGTTCTGACCTTTCTATTCCTTCTTGCGGAATAGAAGACGTAGATGTCGCTCTTTTTAATCTGTTTGATAAAGAAATCAAACCGATGGTTGCAGGGCAGGATTCTGCAGACGTAAAAAAAGTTCCTGTAATATTCGCTGCAGGAGAAAAATGGGCGATGTTAAAGAAGGGTCGTCCGATTCGTGACAAGACGAACACTTTAATTTTACCTCTTGTTACAATCATGAGAGAAAGTGTTTCTCAAGCTCTTGATGACATTTCAAAAAGAGGTATAAATCAGCAGACTGGAGAGATCGTAATAAGAAGGAGGTTAGATTCATCTGATAGAAATTATCAGAACTTAATAAACCGTCTTTTTATTTTAAACCAAACAAATGTTGCTGTTGAAGAATCAAACGCTGTCGATGGTTCAATAGTGACAGCTAGAAGCACTGGAGATTTAGGAAATTCTTCGGTTTCTAGAAATGATGCTTTTTTACTTTCGAACAAAAGAAACAACATATTTGAAACAATAGTCGTACCTTCTCCGCAGTTTTATACAGCATCTTATCAGATAACTGTTTGGACGCAGTACACGCAGCATATGAATCAGATCATAGAGAAGTTTATGTCTTCTTTTCTTCCGCAAGCTCAATCATGGAAATTGATAACGGAAAAAGGATATTGGTTTATTGCAACTGTTGACGGTGGAAATTTTGCAATTGAAACTAACTTTGACGATATGTCTGCGTCTGAAAGGTACATAAAGTGTACGATCACTCTAAAAGTGCCAGCTTATATTTGGGCTTCTGCATCTCCAGGAGTCCCAATCCCAGTAAAACGCTATGTGTCTTCTCCAATAATAGACTTTTCAATTTCTCCAGTGTCTGTCACAGAAGTTGCTGGATCCGAAGAAGTTTCCAACAACTACGTTCTTGGAAGTGATGATCCTACTCTGCCATTAGATGAAAAAGAAAATGTTAAAGATGATCAAAGAAGACCAGGTTGGAGGCAGCAGGTAATACAACCTTCAAATGCAAAAGAGAATGTTGATCAAAATGACCCTGCTCTAACAGGATACCCTAGAGGTATTAATCCGAGTGTTTATAAAAAAATAACAATTGGAAATGAAACTAAATACGTGAAAGTTGTTAACACCAACCCATCGACTGGTGAAACAGTCTATTCTTCTCTTGACCTTGCCGGGTTAAAGCTTATGATTCCTGACAAATCCTAAGTTTAAAAAATAATATTTTGATTTATCTCTTTTTACGAGATATTTATTGCTTGAATTTCGATTTCGAAGGAGAACCGTGATGGCCGAGCAGATTTTTAGATCTCCCAATTTTTATGAACGTGAAATTGACCTTTCAGCCCCTGTAGTTGGTGGACCAGTTGGTACACCCGCGGGCGTGATCGGACCAGCAAACAAAGGACCAGCTTTTGTTCCTGTTACGGTTGCAAACTTTGATGAGTTTGTTTCTACGTTCGGAAATCTAGACCCCAAACACTTTGGACCATACGCTGCAAATGAATACTTGAAGAATCGTGCGTCGTTGACCTATCTCAGGGTCCTCGGCGCTGGAGCAAATTCTTCAATCAACGATTTTGATGTGACTGCAGCGAAAGGAACAGTAAAAAGCGCAGGTTTTTCTCTTCCTGGAACAGCAGCTTCAGCGGATAGCAGACACACAAAGGTCGTTCAATTCATAGCTGCTCAGCATACGGTCTCTGCGAACGAAGCTTACGGAATGCCCGTTTTTAGCGATAACGACACGTTCCCAGGTATATCAGCTGGTAGCGAAGTTAACCTAATTCGCGGAATGGTGATGATTCCAAATACAGCACGTCTATTTGTGCTTGACGGTGATGAAGCTGCTCCTGCGTTGGGTACGGTTGGCTTAATAAATGATGAAGCGCAAGCAAAGTCTATTAATGGAAAAGCAAAAATCAAGATCCTTATATCTTCTTCTCTTGGATCGACATTCTCCAATGATGAGGGTAAACCAGGAGTCAAGATCCTCACTGCTTCATTTGACCCTTCTTCCAGCGATTATTTTGGAAAGGTTCTTAATAGCGATCCAGATAAATTCTACACAAGCCAGCACTATCTTGCAGCAGACTTTGCAGTCGATGATCAGGTCGCTTCTGTTGCTGTCAGCAACTACGTTGCGTTGTTGTCTGGATCTTCTTTAACAGATTCTTCTTCTGGAGATCCATCCCTTACCTATCGTGAGATCTTTGGCTCTTACAACACAAGATTTAAGGCGCCTCAGACCCCATTCTTTATTTCTCAACCATTCGGAAAAGTTGAATATGATCTTTTCAAGCTTGAGGCACTTGACGATGGTGAATATGCTAATAAGCTCTACAAGATCTCTATCGCAAATGTTAAGGCATCTGCCGACGAATCTAATAAGTACGGAACGTTCAATATTCAAATTCGCGAATGGAGCGACAGCGATATAACGCCTGTTATTATCGAACAGTTCACAAACTGCTCTCTAGATCCTGATTCTGATAACTACATCGCTAAGCTTATTGGCGATCGTAAGGTATCTTATCATTTTGATGCCATTGATCCTCGTGAACGTAGACTCATCTCATCTGGAAAGTATGACAATAAGTCAAGATACGTTAGAGTTGTGATGGCGGATTCGGTAGAAAAGAAGCTCGTTCCTGAAACGGCTCTTCCGTTTGGTTTCCACGGACCGTCTCTCCTCAAGACAAACAACAACGTCAACGCGTTAGCAGCTTTACCAGCAGCTTCTCGTCTTGCAGGAACAGGTCTTACAAATGTTGGAACACATCTTCTTTCAGGGTCTGTTCTTCCACCTATTCCATATCGTTATAAAGTGACTCGTGGAGAGGTTTCGACGACATCAACTGTCGCCGGTGCACCGGGATCCAAGGAAGTTACAATGTCTTCGCTGTACTGGGGTGTGAAGTTTGAACGTAACGCTTCTTTACTTGATAATGAAGTCCTTAATCCGAACGTAATATCTGAAAAGAACAACCTCATTGATTCTTTAACAACGTTCATGGGTATTGAAAAGCTCGATGCACTTCACACTGGATCAAATGTTGACGCATTCAACAATAACAAGTTCAGCCTTTCAAAGGTTGCATTAAGAAACACATCAGTAAATGATGTTACAGGTTCTGCTGCAGCCCATATGAAAGAAACCGCATATATTAGAAATGCAGTGCCAGATTCAACTGATTACACGGTCTCTGACGGCGTAATTTCTGGTAGAGTCACTTTAGCTACTCTTCTTGCTAAGACATCTGCAGCAAGCTTTAATAAATTTTCGCAATATACGAAGTTTACAACTTTCATGCATGGTGGATTTGATGGTGTGAACTACTTGGATAGAGATGCTCGACGTCTTAATGACAAGTCAGTTTCATTTGACGCAACGTTTGGAGCGCCTACTGGCGGCGCGGCTTCTACATATTCTGCATCTGGCTTCGGCTCGGCACCTTCTGGCGTTGGAATTGAAAATAACGGTGTTGCTTCTTATAATGCCGCAGTTGATATTATGACAGATACTTTCTCAGTTGGAATTAACACTCTTTCAATACCCGGTATTCGTGAGCCATACATCAACGATCTTACTTCAAAGAAGGTTCGTGATTATGGTCTTGCTCTTCATTTGATGGACATCCCGTCATATGATGACAATGGACTTCGCTTATACGATGATTCAACTTCTAAACCAAGCATTAATGAGACAGTCAATTCATTCGATGAGAGATCATTAGACAACAACTATGTTGCAACGTACTTCCCAGATGTCTTTATTGACGATGCGACCAACGTTCGTCGTGTGAAGGTTCCTGCTTCAGTCGCAGCGCTTGGAGCTCTTGGGTTTAACGACCGCGTTTCTTATCCATGGTTTGCACCTGCCGGCTTTAACAGAGCTGCATTGGACTTCGTGACAAATGTTTCTGTTCGTCTTAACGTGTCAGACAGAGACCGTCTATATGATTCACGTATCAATCCAATCGCAACATGCCCACGTCTTGGATTCGTGATCTATGGTCAAAAGACGCTACAGGTTAGCAAATCTGCTCTAGATCGTGTTAACGTCCGTCGACTCCTCCTTGAAGTGAAGAGAACAATAATTGGAATTGCAAACCGTATTGTGTTTGAACAGAACACGCCAGCGGTTCGTAACCGTTTCGTTTCAGACGCGGTCTTCCAGCTCGGTCTCATTCAGACGCAAGCAGGTATTGAAGCCTTCCAGGTCGTGATGAACGAAACAAACAATACACAAGAAGACATCGATCTCAACCGTCTCAACGGTCGTATCGTGGTTGTTCCAACAAGATCAATCGAATACATTGCGATCGACTTCATCGTCACGAACTCGGGTGTCCAGTTCGTGTGAGAAATTTGAAATGAACGATATAGTTAAGTTAGCAGAGAACGGAGCATCGTAGATGGCACAGCTAAAACTAGGCGCAGCAGGCGTAACAGCAAATGAAATAGATGTCTCGGGTCCACTTGTACAGCAACCAGTCGGTATACCAGCAGGTGTTATTGGTACAGCCAATAAGGGACCCGCTTTCGTACCGGTGACTGTTGGCTTACTGTCGGACTTCCAGGCAAAATTTGGAACCGTTGACAGCAAGCACTTTGGACCCCTCGCTGTTCTTGAGTGGTTACGAAATGCTCAGGCTGCAACTTACCTCCGCGTCCTTGGCGTTGGAGACGGTTTAGCTCGTCAAAACGGAGATTATCCTGGATCTGTTACCAACTCGGGCTTCGTCGT
>Ga0114973_10003314_pt1 | contig 11404 bp, 10 predicted proteins | sample M_140807_MF_Meta_FD_87025 | JGI IMG/M metagenome (GOLD analysis project Ga0114973, IMG submission 87025) | Freshwater microbial communities from Lake Montjoie, Canada to study carbon cycling - M_140807_MF_MetaG | ecosystem: Environmental > Aquatic > Freshwater > Lake | place: Lake Montjoie... | reverse complement strand
CCCTATTTGGTGGGCTGGCTAAAGCAACTTACCTCTTCCACCGACTCAGGCATGTACCTGCTGGCAGCTGTCTTGGTAGTAGGCGCTGCAATTACCTTGATGGTTCCAGCCAAACTTGTCAACCGCTAATCAACTCCAAGTGCGTGCCTAGTACACCAAGCTAATGGGCACGCACAACTGGTAACCAACCCCCCAGACCGACTTTATAGCCGGTTCTGCGTCGCCCTCTTGGACCGACTTGAATTTCTTGCGCAAACGGGCAATCAACTCTTCCAAAGCATGTTTGGTCATGCCTTCTTCATCGTCTTCGCGTGAAAATAAATCACACAGAGCGCCTGACTCCAAAATATGCTCCTTGGCGTGACTCAAGGACACTAACAACACTTTTTCTCGGTTGGTTAAGCGCAGCTTCTGGCCCTCTTGGGGTCCTGTCAAAAGGCGGTCACGAAGGCTCAAACTCCAGCTGTTGTCAGACACCAGTTTTTTCACACGCCTGCCCAAATTTTGCAAAACCAGAACCAACTCGTCTGGCGAGACCGGCTTAGTCAAATAAAAATCTGCACCACCATGGCTGTAGCCGGCCAAACGGTCATGCAAGGCAACACGGGCTGTCATGATCACAATGCCAGCGTTGGGCAAAGACTCACGCAGCCTTTTGCACAAACTCAGACCGCCCTCGCCTGGTAAATTTAAATCGATAATAAATAAATCGATGGGCTCTGATTGAGTGAGGTCATCCAACGCAGAAGCACTGGAGACGCCAACTACAGAGAAATTGTTGGCAGTCAGATGCAACTCAATTTCTTGACGCAACAATCTGTCATCTTCCACAATCGCCACTCGCAAGGATTGTCGTTGAGCGACCATGGGAGCTGCGAGATGGGTTTTCATAAAGGCACCTTAAGAGAAAAGAGAATTAAATTTCTTTCCTGTGAAAATTCGATGGTTCCATTGATTTTTTCAGCAGCAGACTTGGACAGCGACAAACCCAAACCCATGCCGGGTTGCTCTTGCACACTGTTATGTCGATAGTAAGCTTGAAACAACTGAGTAGGGTCTGGCGACTTATCAAGATCGATCGTATTCGAGACCTCAATCACGGCTGTATTTTTTTGAGTAAAGCCTTTGATTAAAACAGTGTCAGTTTGAAGATGGTATTTGTAAGCATTACTGATCAAATTTTGCAAGATAAGCGACAGCATCAAACGGCTGGTGGGTATATTCAAGCCACGCTCAACATCTATTCTGAATACCCTCATATCATCATAGTCACCGATCGCCACCTCAATGAGTTCCGCGATGTCTACAGGCTCCTTGATTTGACTGGTGTCAAAGCGGTCAATTTTGTTTGAAAGGGCTACATGCTCAATCAATTCGTTCATTCGCTCGACAGAATCATCAATGCGCTTAACCCTTTGCTGAGAATCGCTGTCAATTGACACATTTCTCCTCAAACTGGCGATGGCAAAGCGAATCGTACCCAAAGGGTTTTTCAATTCATGGGTCAGCATATCGATCATGCTTTGGCGTTCAATCAAGCGCTCACGCTGGGCAGTCGATTTCTCTGCTTCAAGCTTGAATTCTTCCAAGGTCTCGTTGCTGATTTTTCTGCGATCAAATACCTGAATAATCAGAATCGCAAATAAAAATATACCCACCCGACTACCATTCAACCTCCAATCTCCAAAACTCTGCATAAAAAGCGGGGTGGAATCAGAAATTTCTGGGTAGAGATGGAAAGCCGTAAAAATACTGCCTATCAAAATAATCTCAAAAATTAAATACCCGATTAAGGCTAGCCAGCGCAGTAGTTTTGAGATATTTTGTGCTGTCGCAGCCCCAAAAATTTGCACCAGAAAACAAATCATATGAATAGCTATGTTCAAGCGAATTGCGTTGGCAAATTGATTGGTAAGAACGAGATACATTGACACCACGCACAAACCTGCTAACAACCACATCGCTTTACGGTAATAGTAGTGCAATTTATATGGCTGTAATAAAACATAACCCAGAAGCACACTGAATATGGCTCGGATACTCAAGAGGTATTGATTCAAGGTGTTTATAAAGTCTGGCGAAATGTCTTCAAACACTCTGGCCATCAAACCAGTACTCACAAAAGTCAGCAGTGCAACAGATATTTGGTAAGCACAAAATGTCGCCACCAAGCTTGAACGCTCAATCACGAAAAACAAAAGCCCAATCACAAGCAACGACAGGGCTACCGCAAACGTACTCACAAGCGTGACCATACGGCTAGCAACGAAGGCGGGAAGGTCTCTAACGGAAACAGCTTCCAGAAACACTGAGTTGATAGAAGTGGTTTGAATTTTCAAATAAAGATCAATAGAGCGCTTTGGGTTTGAGCGCAATTCAAAACAATGGAAGTCATCCTGACAATTGGCATATTTTTGTTTGACTTTATCCCCACGGTGTTGCTTAACCCATTCACCATCAATCTGTTCAAACAACTCGATACTGTCCAGAGACAAGAGCCCTACTCTCAGCACGACTGCGATGTCAGACCCAATAATGGAAGCAGCCTCAGGGCTTGTGGCCGGCTGGGGGTTTATGCGTAGCTTGATCCAAACAGGATTTTCTATAAACCCTAAGCGTAGATCTTTATGAAAGGGTTTGAATGCGCCATCTGTAAATGACGCGATATCATCAAATGGAATGTCGCTGTTTGACGGAACCAGGTAAGCTGACTCCAAGGCGAAGGTGCTCGCAGATGCTTGCGGGGCTGCTAAACAGAACAGCATCATTAAAAAAACCCACAAGCGATTCATAACAACTTTGATTGTTGTAAAACAAAAGACATTTAAGCATGATTTTTCCTACATACCTATGTCTGATTGGGGTGTTCCATGGGTATCTGTGAGTAAAAAGTAAGATTTTTTCTTAATGGTTTAAGTGCCCATAAAGCCAAGCCAGCGGCCAGAACATCCAGACTGATCATCAAAGCAAACACAGGAATCCAACTGCCTGTGCTGTGATGCACCATGGCAGCTACTGGACCTCCAATGATGGAACCAACGCCCTGTGCCATGTAGAGGAAACCATAGTTGGTGGTGGCGTGTTTGGGGCCGAAGGTATCTGTCAATGTAGAAGGGAACAATGAAAAAATTTCTCCCCAACCGAAAAACACCACGCCAGAAAGAATCACAAACAACACAGGATTGTCAATCGTTGATATCCAAGCAAACATCGCCACGGCTTCTAGTCCAAAGGCTATGAACATGGTGTTTTCTCTGCCCCATCGGTCCGACACCCAGCCAAAGAAGGGTCGCGTCAATCCATTGGTTAACCGATCGATGGTCAAGGCCAAAGGAAGAGCTGCCATGCCAAACACCAAGGCACTCGCCACTTGGTAGTCTTTAGCGATGGCCCCCATTTGAGAAATGACCATCAAGCCTGAGGTGGACATCATGGTCATCATCGCAAACATCAACCAAAACACGGGCGTGCGAAGCATGGTGGCGGGTCCCACACCGGGTAAATCGGCAACCTCATCAGACACCTGTTGAAAAGGGGAACGAAGGCCTTGTGCAAACAATAAACCCAATCCACCCAAAACGCATCCAAACCACCACAAGGTGTCTTGATGACCATGCTCGGCAAGCGACCGCGAAATGGGGAAAGTGGTCAGTATGGCCCCCATGCCATAACCTGCAGCAACCATGCCCACGGCAAAGCCGCGCTTGTCTGGGAACCACTTCACCACCTGCCCCACCACACCGATATACACAATGCCGGTTCCTAATCCACCAAGCAAACCATAACTTAAGTAAAGCAAGGTAATGGAGTCTGCACGGGAAGCCAAGACCCAACTCAAACCCATCAACAAAGCACCGACTGATAACAGCTTGCGGGGCCCAAAACGCTCTACCAAAAAACCCTGAAAAGGCGAAAAGAAGGTCTGTAAGACGATCAGAATAGAAAAGGTGATCTGCAGTTCTGTCAGACTGACACCCAACTGTGAGCCTAAAGGCTTGGTAAACAAAGCCCAAACATACTGCGGACTGGAGATGCTCATCATGCAAAGTACGCCCAGCACCAATTGGGTCCAACGTGAATTTAATTTCGCCTCAATAACGTTCAACATACGCAAAAACTCCCCGAAAAGGCTATGGACCTTTGCAAAATGCACAAACTTTGTGCGCCAAAAAACTTAAATGGAGTCATTTGCACTGCTTTGGTCGCTGGCTCGCCATGCTTCGCAAGCATTCAAGGGCTTGACCTCGGGGAAATGCTTCATTTGCAAAAACTTGCGCATCAACACTGGGCCAGAGAAATACTGGTGTCCACAGCGCAAACCTGTGCGCGAAGACTCTGACGGCATCAAGAACCCACAGGTTTGACACTGGGGAGAAGGTGCTGTTAAGGCAGAGTGAGTGCGCATGAGGGTGGACATGCAACTCAATAAGCAAATCTTGTACCATCGTTAAAACTTTCACCCTTACGCTGGAGTAACTTGCCATGAAACGTTTTTTCCAACTGTGTAGTTTGCTGATGCTATTGAATATGTCCCCGGCTTTTGCGGCTATGACAGAAGCCGAAATCATCAAAGCCCTGTCTTTGCCAGAAAACAGCACAGGCAATATTGCAGATGCAGTGGACGAAGCCACTGGCGCCAGGGGATGGATGGCTGCTGATATGAAGCCCATCTTTGATGCCCGCATCGTCGGTCGTGCGGTCACGGCGGTGTTGCGCCCTGTGCTCAAGGGCGATACACGCAAGTACCCTAACTATGCTTTAGAAATTTTGGATCAAGCTCCCGAAGGTTCGGTGCTGGTGTATGTGATGCAAGACGGCTTAGACATTGCTGCCATGGGCAATTTGATGGGCACCACTGCCAAGGTACGTAATTTGGCAGGTGCTGTGATAGATGGCGCGGTACGCGATGTGACAGAACTGCGGCAAATTGGTTTTCCGGTGTGGTCACGCCGAATCACACCTGCCACATCGGTAGGTCGCATGGTCAGCTCTGAAAAACAAGTCCCTGTGAAATGCGGCGATGTGATGGTCAATCCAGGCGACTACATTGTGGGCGACGCCGATGGCGTTGTGGTGGTACCCGCAACAGCCGCTGAAAAAGTGGTGGAACTGCTCAAGCAATACGACGATAAAGAATCGAAGATGATGCCTATCATTAAGAAAGAAAAATCAATGCTCAAGGCATTGGAAATTTACAACCGCTATTGAAGGCTTTTTACAAAGGTTTGCGCAACAGGTTGGCAATCTCGCCCACAATACCTTTGCGAAACAGCATGACGCAAACCACAAACACCAAGCCCTGCACCACGGTGACCCATGAGCCAAGTTGGGCCAAATAGTTTTGCATGGTGACGATGACTGCCGCGCCGACCACCGGCCCAAACAAGGTTCCCAAACCACCCACCAAGGTCATTAGCACTACCTCGCCCGACATGGTCCAGTGCACATCGGTAAGTGAGGCCAACTGAAACACCAAGGCCTTGGTGCCGCCAGCCATGCCAGCGACGGTGCCGGACAAAATAAAAGCAATCAGTTTGAATCTATCGGTGCCATAGCCTAAAGACAAAGCACGTTGCTCATTTTCACGAATAGCTTTGAGAACTTGGCCGAAAGGTGAATGCACAATCCGCCACACCAAGGCAAATCCAATCAAGAAAACGCACAGCACGAAGATGTACATGGCCGACTCGTTGTTGAGATCGATCAAGCCAAACAACTGCCCGTGGGGAACGCCTTGTATACCGTCTTCACCGCCAGTGAAAGGCGTTTGCAAATAGACAAAATACACCATTTGCGACAAAGCCAAAGTAATCATGGCAAAGTAAATCCCTTGTCGGCGAATGGCCAGCAAGCCCACCACCCAGGCCAACACCGTGGCACACAGCGTGGCAAACAGCACACTGAGTTCTGGGGTCAAACCCCAGACCTTGGCCGCATGGGCTGCCGCATAGCCAGAAGTGCCAAAAAACATGGCGTGGCCAAATGACAGCAAGCCACCAAAGCCCAGCAACAAATTGAAGGCGCACGCAAACAAGGCAAAGCACATCACCTTCATCAAAAACACGGGGTAAACAAAATAAGGTGCAATAGCAAAAAATGCCACCATCAAGCCCGCTGCTACCCACTGGTGGCGAAGGTCTTGGCTGTTAAACACAGGGTTGTTCATGGCATTACTTCTCAGTTCCAAACAAGCCAGCAGGTTTGATCAGCAACACGATCGCCATGATGACAAAGATCACGGTGTTGGATGCCTCCGGATAAACCACTTTGGTCAAGCCTTCAATCAAGCCAAGACCAAAGCCAGACAAGATGGCGCCCATGATGGAACCCATGCCGCCAATCACCACCACAGCGAACACCACAATGATGATGTCAGCCCCCATCATGGGACTCACTTGGTAAATAGGGGCCGCCATCACGCCTGCCAAGGCCGCCAAGCCCACACCAAAACCATAGGTCAGCGTGATCATGCGTGGCACATTGATGCCAAAGGCTTGAACCAATGACGGGTTTTCTGTCGCCGCCCTTAGGTAAGCGCCAAGCTTGGTACGCTCAATCACAAACCATGTCGAGAAGCAAATCAAAACAGAAGCAACGATGACCCACGCTCGGTATTTGGGCAAAAACATAAAGCCCAAATCTACCGCCCCTTGGAACATCTCAGGCACGGCATAAGGCATACCAGATGCCCCATAGGCGTTACGAAACAAACCTTGAAAGATAAGCGCCAAACCAAAGGTCAATAACAAACCGTACAGGTGATCTAGCTTGTACAAACGAACCAACATGGTTCGCTCTATCAGAACGCCTGTGGCACCCACCACCAAAGGGGCAATCAGCAAGGCAAACCAGTAGTTCAAGCCAAACCATTGCAGGGACAGATAGGCCACAAATGCACCCATCATGTACTGCGCACCATGGGTGAAATTGATGATGTTCAGTAAGCCAAAAATCACGGCCAATCCCAAAGACAGCAACGCATAAAACGAGCCGTTGATCAAACCGATCAACAACTGACCAAACAGCGCTTGCGAGGGAATGCCAAACAGTTCCATGCTGAAATTAGTTCTTCACCAGAGGGCAATCGCCTTCGTTCAAAGGACGAAAGGCTTGGTCCGCTGGAATGGTGGCCAGCAGTTTGTAATAGTCGTAAGGGCCTTTGGATTCAGAAGGTTTTTTCACTTCAAACAAATAGGCTGGGTGCAATTTACGACCATCTTTGCGAACGCTGCCTTTGCCAAACAACACATCGTCGGTAGGCAGGTCTTTCATTTTTTGAGCAATCTTGGTGCCGTCATCGGTTTTGGCTGCGTCCACGGCCTTCAAGTAATGCAAGATGCCCGAGTACACACCGGCTTGGTCCATCGAGGGGTATTTCCCATTGTTCAGTGCCGCAAAACGCTTAGACCACGCACGGGTCTGGTCGTTCAAGTCCCAGTAAAAAGTTTCGGTCAGGTACAAACCTTGGGCTTTTTCAAGTCCCAATGAATGAATGTCGGTCAGAAACACCAACAAGCCTGCCAAAGTTTGTCCACCTTTGACAATGCCAAACTCATAAGCTTGTTTGATGGAGTTGGTGGTGTCACCGCCCGCATTGGCCAGGCCAATCACTTTGGCTTTGGAAGCCTGTGCTTGCAACAAGAAGGAAGAAAAATCTTGCGTCGCCAAGGGGTGACGCACTTTGCCCAACACCTTGCCGCCGTTTTTCAAGATCACCGCCTCGGTATCACGCTCTAAGGCTTGGCCAAACGCATAGTCAGCAGTCAAGAAAAACCAACTGGTACCTCCATGTTGCACCACCGCTTTGCCCGTGCCATTGGCCAACATCCATGTGTCATACAACCAGTGAATGGTGTTGGGCGAGCAAGCCTTACCGGTCAAGTCTGCGGTAGCCGCACCCGTGTTGACGTGGATTTTCCCCTTCTCACGGCTGACTTGGCTGATGGCCAATGCCACAGACGAAGTGGGCACATCGATGATCATGTCGACCTTGTCGGTGTCATACCACTGGCGAGCGATATTGGAGCCAATATCAGCCTTGTTTTGGTGGTCTGCGCTGACGATTTCTACTTTCAAGCTGCTTTTGCTGCTCTTCAAATAATCTTCTACCGCCATCTTGGCGGCAACCACTGAACCAGGGCCAGTGATATCGGCATACAAACCCGACATGTCATTGAGCACACCGATCTTCACAATGCCATCGGAAATTTGCGCATGTGCATTCAAGCCCACTGCGGCCAACATACAAGCCAGTAAAGTGTTTAAAGAAAATTTCATATCAGTTCTTCCTGTGAAAATCAAATACCCAAATACTCGTTAAGCATGCCCATCTTGCTTGGCAGTTCATTAGCAGCAAAGCCTTGAACGATGCGGCCATGTTCCATGACATAGAAGCGGTCAGCCAAACCACTGGCAAAGCGGAAATTTTGCTCAATCATGATGATGGTGAATTTCTTTTCACGCAAAGTTTGAATCATGCGGGACAAGGCCTGCACAATCACTGGCGCCAAACCCTCAGAGATTTCATCCAGCAGCAAAAGCTTTGCACCTGTGCGCAAGATACGGGCAATCGCCAGCATTTGCTGCTCACCGCCCGACAAACGTGTCCCAGGACTGTTTCGTCTTTCGTACAAATTCGGAAAGATGCTGTAAATCTCATCCAAGGTCATGGCGCCAGGCGCAATGACAGGGGGCAAAAGCAGGTTTTCTTCACAGCTCAAACTTGAAAAAACACCACGCTCTTCAGGGCAATACCCCACGCCCAAGCGTGCAATGTGATGCGTATCCCAGCCAATGGTTTCTTGACCCAAGATTTCAATAGAGCCACTTCGTTGCCCCACCAAACCCAATACTGACTTAATGGTAGTGGTACGGCCCGCGCCATTGCGCCCAAGCAAGGTCACCAACTCTCCTTGGTTCACCACCAAGTCCACCCCATGCAAGATATGCGATTCGCCATAAAAGGCATTCACGCCTTGCATGCGAAGAAAAGGTACTGCTGCGCTGTAATTAGTGACCATGGTTACCTGCCAAGGCAGCGTCGGTACTGCCCATATAGGCTTCCAGAACCAAAGGATCTTGCGAGACCTTGGCATAAGGCCCTTCGGCAATGATTTGACCGCGTTGCAACACGCTGATAGTGTCTGCAATTTGCGAGACCACGCCCATATTGTGTTCAACCATCAACACGGTGCGATTGGCGCTGACTTTTTTAATCAACTGTGTGACCTTGTCCACATCCTCATGGCCCATGCCTTGGGTGGGTTCATCCAACAACATGAGTTCAGGTTCGGTGGCCAAGGTGGTTGCAATTTCCAAAGCACGCTTTCGACCATAGGACAGTTCAACTGCCTGCACTTTCGAAAAATCCCCCAACTCAACCTCTTGCAGCAACTGCATAGCACGGTCATTGAGTCGGTTCAAGCTGTTTTGTGAGCGCCAGAAATCATAAGAAGACCCCACAGAGCGTTGCAGTGCAATGCGCACATTTTCCAAAACCGTCAAATGGGGAAAGGTGGCAGAAATTTGGAAAGACCGAACAATGCCTCTACGCGCCACTTGGGCTGGCTTTTCCGAGGTGATGTCTTGTTGGTTAAAAAGAATGCGCCCGCTGGTGGGTATCAAAAATTTGGTGAGCAAATTGAAGAATGTGGTTTTGCCAGCGCCGTTGGGGCCAATCAAGGCATGGATAGAGCCACGCTGTATTTTCAAATCCACTGCATTGACGGCCACAAATCCTTTGAACTCTTTAACCAATTGGTGGGTTTCTAGGATGACATCATCAACCATCTTCAGCGCCTGTTCACGACAAAATTATGTAACTAAGTATCTTCGCGGGTATGAGAGTGTTAATTACCTATGGTTAACCCCAGTCCGCAGCTTATGAATTCGACAACCAATCAAGTAAAAGGTTGTTAACGACGCTACTTTGTTCGCGATGCAAAAAATGTCCTGCATGGGGTACTTCTTTGTAGGTATAGGGCCCTACAAAATATTTTTCTTGTTCACGCATCAACTCGGCCCGCATATCGTCTGTCCCACACAGGGCCAAGGTGGGTACGGTGATATTGCGCTGCATAGCTTCTCGCAAAGTCAACAAAGCGGGATCAGCTTTACTGATGTCAAACATAGCGCGGTAATAAGCCAGTGCGGTGTGAAGCACACCATCTTGACTCAAACACGCTTTCACTTGTTCGATGTGCGCCTTGTCTTCATAGCCAGGCACACACCAATACTGCCAAAGGTAATCTATGAAAGCCATGTCGTTGGCCATCAATGCCTGCTCAGGCAATTGCGCTTGCTGAAAGAACCACCAATGGAAAGATCGTTGAATGTGTTTGGGTGTCAACAAATGCGTTGCAACCACTTGCGGATGCGGCACCGCCATCATTACAGCGCTGCGCAGCAGTTCGGGACGCGACGCACACAGGGCATAGCCAATGATGGCGCCCCAGTCTTGCCCCACGTAATGCAGTTTTTGCTGAAGGGAAAGGGCCTCGATCAAACCCGCGATGCCATTGACCAAACTCGCTTTGTCAAAATAGGCGTTGGCAGTAACTCGTGAGGGCAAGTAGCCCGGCAAATAAGGCGCAACGACTTGGTAGCCCGCATCAGCCAATGCCTGCATTTGCGCGGCCCACGTTTGGGGAATATCCGGAAAACCATGGACCAGCAACACAAGTGGGCCACGTCCTTGGGTCAGGCAAACAAAGTCAATGCCGCTAACCTGAATTTCAATCTCGTTCAATTTATGCATTATTAAAGGGTAAACACCTATTAAGAAATTTCTTTTTCAGCGTGATTATGATGAAAAGCATTCAAATTATTTAATTCTTGTTTCCAATATATGAAAATTGATTTTAGCAACCCACCTGCAAGTTCCAGAAAAAAGATCAATCCCGTTCAAACTGCATTGGATGGGATTAATGCATCGATAACCAAATCTAACGTTTCAAAATCAAGCATTGCATCTGCCTTGAGTGGGCCGTCTTTTAAGTCTTCTGAGAAAACAGTTGAACTGTATGCGCCTGTGCGTATCAAAAAAACTGCAACGGCAAGTCCTTCAACGCCCAACACCGCGTCTGTCTCTGCTGCTACCGGCGCTAAATTCACAAACTTCTATAAGTTGTTAATGACCTAAATATTCCCACTGTATTGATTAAGTGGCTTTGAATGGTGGAGGCGCGAGCCGGAGTCGAACCGACCTACACGGATTTGCAATCCGGTGCATAACCGCTTTGCTATCGCGCCGTGTCAATAAAATCAAAGAGTTACAGAAACCTCAGCGTCTTTAATGAGTGCTTGTCCTTCGGGTTGAAGGACAGGAAAAGGACAAGACAGGTTACCAGCTTTGCATGTTTGGTCAAGCCGACTGCATACATTATTGCCAGTGCAGCATGTCGGT
>Ga0114973_10003312_pt1 | contig 11408 bp, 4 predicted proteins | sample M_140807_MF_Meta_FD_87025 | JGI IMG/M metagenome (GOLD analysis project Ga0114973, IMG submission 87025) | Freshwater microbial communities from Lake Montjoie, Canada to study carbon cycling - M_140807_MF_MetaG | ecosystem: Environmental > Aquatic > Freshwater > Lake | place: Lake Montjoie... | reverse complement strand
TTCGCCACACCCTTGAACTGGATCCCGTCCCACCCCTCGTCATCCAGGGCCGACCGATGATGCACAAAAGCCCCCCTCCATCCTCCCTGCAACGCCATGTCCTCCACACCCACCTGCTCGATCAGTGTCACGGGAAATATCTTTGCCTCGAAATCGGCACCCAAATTCACCAGCACAGGCTCTTTCAAAATCAGACTCTCTCCCTGAATCTCCTTCACCTGATGCAGTTCGCTGATACTTGATCCGTCCTTGATGATTCGAGTCCAGGTCGGATCGGGTTGCAACCCCGCCATTAACTCGGTATCCAACTTCGGTGTAGCAGCCTTCAGTACAATCCAGTCCCCTGCCTTAAAACCTTCGGTCGATTTCACCGGAACCGAAAAACTCCCCCGTTTCACCGCTCCTGTCACAGGAGCCGACTTCACCCCCTCCTTCTTGCCCCCCTCGTTCGCCTCAAATGCGAAGAAGTAGGGAATCTTGGACCAGTCATCTTTCCCGTTCGCGTCTTTTGTTCCCTTCGGCACGGCATAAGGCCCCGTTCGGTAGCCGGAATGAACCGCCCGGATCACCGTCCCACCTTTTCCACAACCAGCTCCTCGGATCACCACACCGGATTTGGAGATGCGAATCACATCCGCTTTGTTCCGATCCGCCCAAATCAGAAATTTACCCGCCGGAAATAGTACCACCCCACCACCCGCATTTTCAGCCTCCGCCACCGCCTTGCGGATCGCATCCTCATCCGAAATCGAATCGTCCGCCTTCGCACCGTAATCGGTCACCTTGAAGACAGGCCCCTGCACATCAGGAATCGCCTTCTCCCCATGCTCATACCCGGCGTAGGAGTAGTCGGTTAGTATCTCGGCCGGGGAACGATCGGTAGCCGATTCGAAACTTTTCCAATGAGCCGACTCTTTTCCCTCGCCCCATCCGATGGAAGCCATCCCAAGCCCAAGAGACACCCATGCGCACCAAGAGAGAAAAGATTTCATCCTAAAGGAAAGTTTACTGCGAAAGAGACGTGCGCGACACCTCATTTCTGAAGCGGTGTCGAAATCCAATCTTCCACATCGGCTTTTTCCATTGGGGCGAACTCTTTCTGGGCGTTTCGGATTTCTGCATCGTTATAAACAACCGCCCCATCATTCAACCAAACACGAGCCTCCTTCGAATCAAACTTTGTAATCTGCTTTTCCGGCCAACTTCCGGGATTTTTTAAGAATGGCACGAGGAATAGCATCGCTTTTTTCAGACTCCCACGGCCTTCCGGGCCCTGATGATCCCAAAAGCTAACCCCCAACGACCGCGCCATCACCGCTCCCTTGCAAATATTCTTCAAATTAAAACAGCTGTACGACCAGCTCTTCGTCCGAGCCAGCTCTCTCGGCTGTTTCCCCTCCGAGGTGATATGAGCGTCCAAACGGGCAGACAATGACTCTCCCAGCACTTTCCGCGCCTCGTCCTCTTTATCGGACATCACCAGCACTGCGGCCAACTGCACATCATACGCAGCCCCGTGATTGTTCGTCGTCTTTTTCTCATCCAAGCCAATCTTACTGGATTGCATCCAATCCCCATAAACCGTCCACCAGGCTTTCATTTCCTCCCGGTCTTTCACCGTCCAAGCGGGGCACTTTTCCAGCAACTTCAGAACGTCGGGCAGGTTCATAAATCCCCTCGTATCGATCAGGCCACTCCCCCTTCCTGTTGCCTTTCCTGGAACACTTTGACCATAGTTTAGATGAGGATTCATCTTGGTTTCCTCATCCAGAAAGAATCCCCGCAAAAACCTAGCCGCTTCAGCTCCATACTTTTCTTCACCGGTTAGATGATAGGCCAAGGAGAGATACTCCACCGTATGGATCATCTCCCCCAACTTCTTCTCATCCGATGCCTTCACCGCATCCGGATTGGTTTCCCCGTCCCGATTGATCCACGGCAACCCGTCCTCCTTGCTAGGATCGGGCCAGAAATACCGTCCAATGCTGAAATAGTCGTGCGGATCCTTGCTCGCCTGTAGGTTTTCGTTCTCCGTGATCGTGATCACCGGCTTCCCCACCCTCTTGTCCGCCTCTTTCACGATCTTTTTTGCCATCCCATTCGCTTCGGGTGGAAGGCCGGGATCCTGCTTCCCCTCATAAGCCGATTTCAACTGTCCCAAGCGGGCCTCCTGCATCAGAAGAAATTTTTCTGTAGCCTGAAGGTTCAGGCAGAGCCCCCACAAACCGACAAAGCAAACCAATCTCGTCAAAACTACTCCCCTTCTTCCTTGTCCGTCACCTTCGCACCTGCCGATGCTTGCTCTGGCCTTACCAATCCCAGCTTTTCTAGAAACTTCAGGCTCTCCTCTTCGATCTTGGCTTTCACAATTTTCCCCTTCTCCCCCTCTTTGGTCGACTGGGGGGAGTGCGGGGCATCTGGAAACACAACCAAATCACACGGATTTCCATTGGCTTTCATTTTATCCGTAAAAGCCTGCGAGTTTTCGAACTTCACCGTCTTGTCCCCTGTTCCATGAAAAACCAGAGTGGGCGGCATCTTGGCAGGCATCCGACCCGTCACCGAAAGATTGTTCGCCCGAGCCTCGTCATTCCCAAAACGCTTTGGCCCACCATACCCATTCGTTCCTGTATCGGTCACTGGCCAGAGAAGAATGAGCCCCATCGGAACAGGATTCGGCACAGGATCGGAGGCTGCCTCGGGGGTAACAGCATCCGAAATCGCTGTCCAAGCCGCCACATGTCCTCCCGCTGAAGAGCCCTGTACCACAATCTTCGCTGGATCCACGCCCAACTCCGTTGAGTGATCCTGAATCCAACGCACCGCCGCCCGACCGTCCGCGACGCAGTCTTCAGGCTTCGCATCAAACCGTTTGCGGGTTCGGTAGTCCGGAGCTACTCCCACCAGACCATATCTCGCTGCCCATTTTGCGTAGGTGATGCTTTTACTTGGAGTTCCACTACTCCAACCGCCCCCGAAGAAAGTGACCAGACAAGGTCTCTTGTCGGTCGCTCTCCAATCCTTCGGTTTAACCAGATGAAGCCGCAGCTCTATATCCCCTGCTTTTTTGAAAACAAAAGGCTCCGAACCTGGCAGACTCAGGGGAGTGACTTCATTCGTATCTGACGGGAGAACAGGGCTAGGAACATTTGTATCCGCCCATCCGAAACCTATTCGTAGAAAAGAGAGCAGAAGATGTAGGGAGAAAATTCGGAACACAAAATGAACTTAAGCATTTTCGGACTATGCCACAAACTTGAACCCTACCGCTTTAGCGAATGTTAACTTGTCTTGCGGCGTAAAAGTCGGGTAATAACGAGCCCAGCTAACCCCAATCCCAGCATAGAACCCGTGGATGGCTCAGGAACAGCCATCAAGTTGAGGGTAGTAAGACTTCCTGAAGTTCCAACCTCAACTCTCCATCCGTTGGCGGGTCCTACTCCACTATTAAAGGCTGTTGCGTTAATATTAAAGAAATCTGTCACGTCCGCGCCAGCGGTGAAAGCAGTGCCCACCAGTGAACCTGCTTGTGCAAAGACCCAACTATCAGGGTTAGTTGCGCTGAAGTTGGTCACGGTCGAAAGACTTTCCAGCACCAAGTTCATTTTTGCTGAGGAAGAAAGAGCGCTCAGATCAAGCGCTCCAGTTACAGAGAACAAGTCCCAATTTATTCCAGCTGTGCCGTCTGCGTTATCGATCTCCCAATTATAGGTAGATCCTGCCTCCCAAGTGGCCAACGAGGCCGTTAAGAGTCCAGGACTATTACCTGGCTTTAAGAATGATCCATCTTTGAGAGTAACCTCACCTACTGTTCCCGAGCCACCCAAGCCACCTCCACGATTCACTGTGACAGCGCCAGCAGTGCCATTCACTTGTAGCAATCCACCATTCACCGTCGCAAGGGAGCTGGATGCTATAGATCCATTTGTAGCGACGAGCAGCGTGCCCTGATTTACCGTGGTACCTCCCGAGTAGATATTCGCACCGCTTAGCGTCAGGCTTCCGCTGTTCGTCTTGGATAGAAGTCCAGTCCCGCTCATCACACCGGAGTATGTTCCATTGGTCGCCTGATTAAACGTCACCGTCCCGTTGTTGGTGATCGTCCTCTGAAGACTGGTGCTATCACCCCTCAAGGTTCCTGCACTCACTAAGGTCCCACCCGAGTAGGTGTTTGCTCCTGACAAAGTCAGCAATCCGGTTCCAGCTTTAGTCAGAGTGGAGGTGTTGGCTTCGCCAATATTACCCGAGATCGTGACTGCGCCATTGGTTACATTAACCGTCGTGTTGGTGTTCAAGGTGACAGCCCCGCTCCAGGTTGCGACATTGGCGCTGGAGTTCTTGATGGCACCTACCGATCCCACCCCTGCGCCCTGAATAGTCAGCGCTTCATCGGAGATTTCTTTTCCGTTGAGGTCTAAAGCAGCACCGTTCGAGATGATCGTTCCGATGTTGGTTGCTCCCAGCGCATTGTTGTTACCCAAAACGAGTGTTCCACCCGCGGAGCTGAACGTGGTCAACCCGTTGTAATTGTTCGAGGCGTTGAGGGTGACCATGCCAGTCGTGGCAAATTCAACATTGTTCGTAAAGGTGTTGTTCGCATTTGTGATGCCGCCGTTGAAGGTAAAGTCGCTGTTGCCAGAATAGGTGGCGGTTTTGTTTTGGGTCCCCGTAATATCCATGCCACCCGCGAAAGCAATATTCACGTTGGACGCATAAATTTCCTTACTGCCTCCAGTCATATCATTGGCAGTAGCATTTGCTGCAATGTTGGTGAATGTGAGGGACGCCTTCCCATTGGTAGCCATAATGTTAAGGTTTCCGCTCTTGTAAGCCTGTAGGACGTAATCGCCAGCCGCGAGATCGAGGGTCGGAGTCCTCGCAATGGAGGTTGATCCGCTAATCGAGGAATTGGTCGACAAAGCGGTAGTGGAGGTCACGCGCAATGTCATGTTTGTGCTGTTCGTGTTGTTTAACAATGTGTCGCCCGAGTAGGTGTTGGAGCCCGAAAGTACCGTAGTGTTGGTGTTACCGGTAAGGGTCAGCCCGCCAGTGCCGGCCAGGTTCGCGCTGATCCTATTAGTCGCACCGACGACGCCCGAGGCGTAGCTGCTGCCCGTGAGAATGCCTGTAGTTCCCGTGATGCGTCCGCCGTTGGTGACCACCACGGCACCGACCGTATCGCTGTAACTCCCGATATTAAAGGTGGCATTATCGACAGTGACCGCACCACTGTTAGCGAGAACATTGTCCACACCATAGGCAAGTGTACCTGCGCTCACCACGGTTCCGCCCGTATAGGTGCTAGCGTTCGAGAGGGTCAAAGTGCCGGATCCAGTTTTGATCAGGCTACCGATCTGCGTCGAGGCTCGATTGCTGAGCACACCGTTCAAGGTGACAGAATTGGCTGTATCAATCACAGCCATCGCGGTGCTGTTTGCAGCAGATGCACCCAGGGTGAAGGCTTGCGACAGGGTTGTGTCATTCGTGATCTGAAGAATGGTGTTACCCAAATTTGTGGAGCTGAATAGGATTGCACCTGAGCCGAGGGCCGAGCCGTTCCCGATGATGATACGCCCGTTACCGATTTCGGTCCCACCAGTGTAGTCATTATTCGCATTATTGACATACAGGTTGCCGGTTCCCGTTCCAAGGAGTCCCGAACCATTGGTGGTCGCAGAGCTGCCGATTTTTAACATACCGCTACCCGTGATCCGACCGTCCAAAGTGATGCTGTAGGTGTTACTCTGTCCGGGTTGGAAGGTCAGGACATCGGTGTTGGTTCCCGCCAAACTCGTATTTAACTGGTTGGTAATCGTCATGCTCGCACTGGCCGGTGTGAGACCCCCTTTACTCAAACCAATTTTACTGTTCGACGACACTGCATAGATCGTTCCCGAACCGAAATTGTTACTGTTGTAGCCCCAAACAGCACCGTTGGCGTTAGTGTTTAGATAGAGGCCACCCGAAAAGTTGTTGCTACCGGAAAGCTCCAGACCCTGACTGCCCAACTGCGACACCGATCCTTGGCCGGAGATATTGTTGGCGTTGGTGTAAACAGTCGTCCGGTTGAAGGCCAAGGTCCCCCCGCTGCCGACTGTCACATCCCCCGTTCCTAATGTTGCACTTGCACTTCCTGCTGTACCGTTCCCCACCATCAATGTGCTACCCCCAGCCACTAACGTTGTACCCGTATAGGTGTTGTTGGCGGTCACAGTGTTTGTACCTCCGTAGTTTTCGAAGTTACCGTTGCCGCTGACCTGATTGGTAAGAGTGTAGCTGCTCATCTTGACGACCAGTGTACCACCGTTGGTTACAACGATCTTACCGGTCCCCACCGATAATGTTCCTGCACCACCGCCACCGATTTCCAGAGAGGCCGTTCCCCCATCACCGTTTACAGTCACATCCGTGGTGCTCGTAAAGCCGTTGCCTATTTGAAGATTACCACCCTTTTGTACAGTAAGACTACTCGCGGTCACATTCGCCCCCGTCAAAACGATGGGCAAAGAATTCGTAACGACCATGGCTCCTGCAGTAATTGCCTGTCCAGCTACGATGTTGGTTCCACCACTTGGATTCAGCCCACTAAAGGTCACATTGTCCCCAGCGTAGAAGGCGATATTGTTCGATGAACCTGCTTGGTTCCAGTTGGTCGCACTCGTGTTCCAGACGTTGTTTTCACTGCCATTCCAAATAACATTGAAGGCTCCTCCTACGACGTTCATGGAATAACTCGTCGCACTACTGTTTGTGAACGTGTAGGTGTTGCGCCCGACGACTGTACTCTCTCCGTTCGCAAGGGTCGTGGACCCAATCAACAAACTCATCGAGTTGGGAGAAGTGATTGCGTTGGCCGAAGTCAACAGATTGTAGGTTCCATTATCATTCCAACCTATGCTGTTGATCCTGATCTGATTTGTCGACCCGCTTAGAGCCAGAGATGTGATACTAAATTGGCTGTATGCATTGGTCAGATAAAGTGATGAGTTTCCGCTCATTGTCACGTCACCCAAGGACAGTGTAGTCATGCTAGCACTCGTGCCACCAGTCAACGTGCTCATTAAGGTTGCCGTGTTACCTGCGGAACCCGCCAAGGTAATAGATCCAATTCCGCCCGTGCTGTTGGTTCCAAGACTGTTTCCGGATGAGATCGACACAGCGCCGTTGTTGATAGTTGTGCCACCCGAGTAGGTGTTGTTTCCTGACAGGGCCAGGGTTCCAGCACCCACCTTGGTCAGACCAAATGCACCTCCAACAGCCCCGGACAAGTTCAGGTTACCAACCGAACCGATGGTCGCGTTGGAGGTCATGGTGATTGTATTACTTAAGGTCGCGGCATTGGCACTGCTGTTATAGATCGCGCCGTTCCCACCCACCCCAGTACCGGCAATACTGATAGTCCGATTCGTTCCAAAAGTCCCCGCGTTGCTTACCGTGTAGCCGTTAACGTCCAAGGTCGCGCCGCTGGCAACGTTGACGGCATTGGTCGAGGAGCTGTCACCCAAGGCACCCGCGTTGCCCATGCGTAGAGTCCCGGCATTGATATTAATGACGCCTTGGTTGGTATTGGCCCCGCTCAGAATCAGAACGCCATCTCCGTTCTTCTGCATAACTCGGGAACCAGAACCTCGGATGACACCCGTGACGTCGATGGCGCCATTGGTGCCCACGTTGAAATTGTTGGACGCACTGATATACATGGTGATACCTCCCGCCCAGGTTGCCGTAGTCGAGGCGCTGTTGGTGATGAAAGATCCGGTATTGCTCATTACCAAGGTCTCCACAACCCCAGTCCTGCCATTGAGATCCAGATTACCGCCTCTTAACAACGTGTAGTCGCCTCCAACTGCAGCGGTCGACATGCTCCCCACCGTACCTAGAGCGTTATTATTGCCCAATACGAGCATGCCCGAGTTAAGCTCAGTAATTCCGGTGTAGTTATTGCTTCCGCTTAGGATTGTGGTTCCACCGCTTGGTGAGTTGGTCATGTTGATGAATACGGTGTTGGATGCAACTGAACCCACGATGGAAGAGGCAAGAGTGTTGGTCGTGTTGGCAGCGTTGGTGATGTTGATTTTACTTAGCCCACTGATGGTGCCGTTGGTGACCAAGCTATTGCTCAATGTCAACGTGGTGACTGTACTGGTCAAGTTACCTAGATTCCACGTGCCACCCATGATATTAGCTGAAGTCGCCGAAAGGGATCCGTTGGTTAGGGTTCCCGAGTCCAAGGTGAAGGTTGCATTGGTTCGGGACAGACCTCCCAAATTCAACACCCCGTTTCCTGTAATTCTGAATCCGGTGTTCGTACTTCCCAAGGATGCGTTTGCACCGCTCAAGGTAACGGTGGAGTTGGAGATGATAACTGCATTACTGAAGGTATTGGCGCCGGAAAGGGTGATAGCGCCATCTTGGAACACCAATGTTCCGTTCGTGTTGGCGGAGGCAATAACTCCGCTCAGAGTAAATGTTTTATCCGTCATTCCCCGGAAAATGTTGGTGCCCGAGCCGCCGGAGGCGTTAGTGCCGTTGTTGATATCAAAATTGTTCGTCACGGAGACCGTTGAGGCAAGATTGGTAGCCCACTCATTTGTCCCAAAAACGCCGAAGGTCGTCGTGCCATTCGTCGTGCTAAATCTGATGTTATAGGCCTGCGCTCCCAAACTGTTCTGCCCACCGATATAAACCGAGCCACTGTTGGTGATAAGCAATCCACTGTTCCAGCCAGTAGAAGCGTTTGTGTTTGCCGTGTTTGTAGTGGCGATATTCAATGTCGTACTTCCCCCGACAATAAGAGTTCCATTGTTGGTTGCCGTTCCCGCTGTGTTTGTTCGATTACTCACAGCTATGCTCCCAATAACCGTTGAAGTTCCGGTCCCCGAAAGCGTTAGGGTGACGTTGGTGGAACTGCCAATGGTTGTTTGACTCATAGCGTTAACACCAAGATTCGAAATCACTAGTCCTCGAGATAGATTGTTTGTTAGTGTTCTAGCAGTACCACTGTGATTTTGCAGGTTTTCCATGTAAACGGTCATATTGCCAGCTAAAAGCGCGCTACCCAATAACTGAGAAGGGTTTGTATTGTAAATAAACAATGTTCCCGTCCCTGAGGTATTGCTTGCAGTAATTCCCCCATTGTCCATCCGCCACGCGCTTACATTAGTAAAGATAACGTTATTAGTGTATCCAAGGATGGATGATCCGAAATTTGTCGTACCTGAATTAGCGAAGTTGAATATTTGGCTGTTTGTTTGTCCGTAGTAATTTGAGTAAATAAAAGTGTTGCTGTTGGCTTGGAAATTTATAGCTGCATTTCCAATTGTGCCGTTCGTGGTGAAATTAGTATTGGCTGTAGCAGCGCTACTGTTACTTCCAATCCATGTATTTGTAGTAGTACTCTGTGACCGCAAGGTGTTGGCAGAAAAAAGCCCGATCAGAACAATTGCTAGAGCATATAGGAGATTTAAATTTTTGCTCATACTAATTTGACTCAAAAGTGACAAATCTGTTCAAAGTATTAGATACTGGGTTGATACTATTCTCATAGAGACGAATCCTCACGGAATAAAGTATACGACCTTAGAGATATAAATCAATTGCCTCAAAATTTTTTTCTTATTAAATATAACTTTTATAACTTAAATGTCTGTCTAATAAGTATATATAAATATTAATACCTATAATAAAAATTTGGTTTACACGTTAATTAATTGATTTTTTAGGGTATCTTTCAAAACAATTTAAATACCAAAGCAACCTAAACGTTCGTAAGCAAAGCCGAATCAAAATAACCGCCTCTTTCGTCTACTAAAAAACCTCCGACTACCTTGTCGTTTCAACCTTCCGATTCATGTCCTGAAAAGACTGGGTTAGTTCTGAAAATGGCTCCCCGCTTGCCTGCAAAACCCCCTGCCAAGTTTCTCCCCACTTGAACCAGTGATACCCAACACAGCAGTCCAACTGAAGCAAGGCACGGACGTAGTTTTCATATCCCCTCGCTCTTTCCCCTTGAGAGCTTTTTTCCGGCCCAGAACCGTCTTTCTCCAACCCGGGAGCAGGCCCCTTGAAGGAAAATTCCGATACGATGACCGGTAGATCCGCCGCCTCACTCATCTCCTGAATCAACTTGCTGGGTGGTTTTTCCATATAGTTGTTCAGGCTAATCACGTCCGCACACCCTTTCATTTTTTTGACGAGACGGATCGGGGGCTTCCCTGCAAACCGACAACCCAGAATCATGTGATTTGGATCCGCTTTACGAAAAGCTTTCGCTGTTGTTTTAAAATAAATGTCCGCGGCCTTATCGCGAAATGCCTCGATGGCAGCCTTCCCCGCCTTGCTTGCCTTGAGAGCCTCCTGATGCCCGCAGGAAGAAGAAGGCATCTCGAGAAACATCTTCAAAAACTCCTCCGCCTCATCGTCATGCTTCCAAGGGCGCTCGTTATCGGTAAAATAACCCAAAATCCATGGATCGTTGCGATATGGGGAACACTCCTTTAATGCGTTTTTCTCCACAGCCACTTTCCACTCCGGATCAAAAACATCCGGAAATTTCTTGTTTCCCGCTACGGTTGTCTTGGGCCGTACTGCCACCACCATCTTCATCCCTGCCAAATCCGGATCCGACCAACACCCTGCGGTATTCATCCCCCAGCTCTTGAGCCAATCCACTGCCTGACCTGCGCCCTGCCCGGAAAAACTATCTTTTCCGGGAGGATGAACCGAATTCACTCCCTTACTGAAAAAAGCATTCCCTTCCGGAGAAACAATCCACCATTTCCCCGAAATCTTTTCCGTATGAAAAAACCCTGTCTTTTTCCCCTGTAACTTCTTCCACCCCCCATAAATATCATACTCGGTTTCAAGTTCAGCCTGAACCGCCGTGGCCAATCCTAAAATCAGGAAAGCCAAAATCATCATCCTGGCACGATTCATAAGCTTTCCCCCCTCCCTATCGATATCTGAGTTTTAGAACTACGGCCGTGGCAGGCGGAACTTCAATTTTCAGCTTCTCCCTCTTCTTCCCGTCTGCCCCTAGGATCAAATCAGACCATTTCCCCGCCCACGCTCCATCCTCCCCAAACTTTGCCCCACCCACCGTCACCCCATCCACTTTCGCGATATCCCCATCCCTCTGACTCATCGTGATCGTCTGCACCTTCTCCACCAACTTCCCCACCTCGAGCTCCACCTCCGCCGCCCTCCCCTTCGACCCGTACTCCCGATTGATCAATGTCACGTTCACCACTCCCGTCGATTCCATCACCCCGTACGCCACCAGATTCACCTTTTCCTTATTCTTCTCCACCTCCACAGGCAACAGATCCCCGTGCCCACCCAATTCGAACATCTTGATCCCGTACCCAGGAGGCAAAATCGTGTACCCGCTCGCCGAACTGGTCAGCGAC
>Ga0114973_10003305_pt1 | contig 11419 bp, 8 predicted proteins | sample M_140807_MF_Meta_FD_87025 | JGI IMG/M metagenome (GOLD analysis project Ga0114973, IMG submission 87025) | Freshwater microbial communities from Lake Montjoie, Canada to study carbon cycling - M_140807_MF_MetaG | ecosystem: Environmental > Aquatic > Freshwater > Lake | place: Lake Montjoie... | reverse complement strand
CGTTGTTGAAGCCGACGATTACATAGTTGTATGCGCCGCTTTCTGTTCCATTAGAGCCGGGAGGCTCGGTGACGAGAGACTTAACACGGAATGGCAACGTAGATGTTACCGCGCCGCTGTTGTAGACGACATAAGCACCAGAAATCCCGTTGGCGGTGTTACCCGTCCCATAGGAGAACTGCACGTTTGCGCCAATGTCAGCTTGAACCAAACCCGTCGAGGACGAACCGCCAACCTGCACGAGGAAGTTGGCATTTGGATCAGTTACGATGTAAGCGGTGACAGCACCGTTATTATCGGAACCGGGCCAATAGTTCGACCACACCGTGCGCTTCTGCGACACGGACAGGTATTTACAGCCAACGAAGATACCAGCAATCTGAACACTGCCGGGGGTTACCGACGAACCAGCAACATAGCCAGTGTCGAGTGGATACACGGGATCACCGAAAAAGATCGGGGTCGTATAGTTGGAAGCAATCGAGGCTTCAATCTGCTCATAGGACGGAGTTGTCCCAGTGCCGCTAGCCTGACGGAATCCGAAGGGCGCGTTTGTATTCGCCATTTTACGATTTCCTTTAAGGAGAGAGGTTGCTATGCGCCCGGCACTGCCAACCCCAAACATTTGTTTAACCCGCCTCCCCAAGGGCAGGTTCAGGAACTATGGCCTCAGTCTTTCGGGACTGGAATTGGCTCATAGCCCTTTTTAATCGAAGGACGAACCCGATCATGCTCTCGCGTCATCGTGCCGTCTGGTGTGGAACTAAGTTGCGCCTCTTTAGCGCGGACTTGATTCCTAGCCCTCCGCAATTCTACATCACGCGCTTCTTCTGTCAACTCCAAAGGACGTTCCATCAAAATCATGCCGTCCCGCTCAATTATAGGGTTTTTCCAGCCAGTAGGCATAAGAGCCAAATGCCGGGCGTCACGGTTGGCAGGAACAGGTTCCCAACCGCCAGCAGCAAGCCGAACCTGATATGATGGGTCTTCCTGCCCGTAGATCGTGTGACGCTTCCACTCATAGGTCCAACCGTCTGGAACCATTTTCTGGTCAATCGCAAACCGATCCACATCGTCCAGATCGACACCAGAGCGGTTGCCACGGATAGCATCTGCACGTTTTTTGGCGCGTTCACGAGGGTCTTCATCCCGCATAGATGGGCGCAATTCAGACCGACGAGGCTCTGATCCCGAAACCTCGTCCATTTTGGCTTTGGTTTTGGTCAGCTTCAAAACTTCTTCATTCATTGCATTTTTCCTTCTTTTTTCAAATCAAGCATGTTCTTGGCATAATCTTCGGGTGACATGCCCATCATTGATGCCATTTCTTTCATTTCAGGGGTCAAACGCACGGTTGTAGTGCGTCCACCAGTGCTGGAAGCCGTCCGTGTGGATGGCGCAGCGGGTGGCGCAGAACGGTTCTGTGTTGCCTTAGATGCTGTAGACAAAATGACCTCCTCGCCCTGATCTGCCTGAGCCTGACGGTTGAACCCCATCTGGCCTTCGATGTAATTGAAATAATCGTCCGAATCAGGTGCGTAGCCGTCAGCGACAGCGATGTTATGTGCGCCGACCATCTTCTGATAAAGACGCTGATCTGTGACACACTGAGGATGTGCGCGAACCCATGCGGCAGAGCGAGGCGACAACTGTGCCGCTACTTGCTCAACTGGGTCCATCCTTGGCGGTTCAATTGGCCTTACAGGCTGTGCAAGACGGCCCTCAAGCGAGACTTTACCGTTCTCCAATTGGAGCAATTTTGCCGCTGTTGCGCTCATATACTGCTGAATTTCAGCCGCACGGTCGTAATCACCTGCTTGCATGGCGTCACGATAGCCCGCTTTCATGTAGTCCGATTCGCGCTGCAACTTGTCAATTGCGCCGTTAATCAGTTGCAAATCACTGTTTTGCACCTCCAAAGAGGCACGTTGGACCTGCTCCTGAGCCTGATGGGCGCGTTGTTCTGCCTCATATCTGGCCCGTTTTTCCGATTCCAGACGCTCTTTCAGTTCAGCAATGCCGTCTTCGGGCGACTGACCATCAATAACAGCCTGTTTTTCCTCTTTCCCAGAGGTTTTTTGCTCAACTGCTGGCTCGTCATCGAATGGAAGTTCCAATTCGACCTGTAAATCGTCTTTACCGCTCATAAATCACCTCACCAAATCACATCTGGGGCAGGAAGAACGCCCCGCACATCAACATCGTCCAAAATCCGACACGGAACGCCGTGGACAACCAAGGACCAGCCCTCTGCGGGACGGAAGTAAATCCAATCGCCCACATTCACTTCAACGCCGTCAAACCAGACGCTTTTTGTGTCAACAAACGCCTGACCACCTTTTTTGATGACCAAACCAACCTTGCCTTGATATTTGTCTTCATCGCGGGTCGCGCCGGGCAGCATGATGCCGCCACTTGTCACATCAGGGCGCACATAGGTGGCAACCATGACCTGATTGTTGAACAATTGAATACCGCTGACATCACCCAACTCATTAAGAATTGTTTCCTTGGGGTCTTCAGCGTGATGCATACGCATAAAAGGCATTTTATCCTCTTTCTCCTGTTGTGATGATCCGATCCGCTTCGGCAATCAATTCCTTGGCCTGTTCAAGCCCCTTAATGATGCCAACACGAAATTTGTAATCCTTGATGTCATCAATCAAACCAGAGGACAGCACAGTGCTGGCCACGTTGATTGCTTCGTCAATCAAGCGGTTTGCTTCATATTCAAGTCGGTTTGTGTATGTCTGTCTCATAGGGGCATAATACGCCCACGGGGATTTGGTTCCTATACTGGGAAACCAAGCCTCACAGAAAAATTGACGCAAAAAAGGGCCGTTAGGTATAACCCCAACGACCCATGTTTTATTTAAGTATCAGCCTATCAAAACTTGGCTTGCTTTAACCCATAGGCTGGTGGCTTTTCCAGACGGGCATTGCCGCCGCCTGATCCAGTGGTGATTGGGTATTTGTAAGCACGGCCCCCGTCTTTGCGGACCATCTTCTTTTCCTCAATCTCCGTCTTCTCAAGGCGACCCAGACCCGAACCTGCGCCAGCGTCCATGTCCTTATACGAGCGATAGACACGACCACCTGCCTTACGGCCCATAGGGGTCATACCCATTGGAGGGCCACCCATAGGCATTGGAGGGCCACCTGCTCCACCTTTAGAGGCCAGAGCCGCCAGCATTGCGGGATCAATGCCCTGTGGGCCTCCCTGTGGCATTGCAACTGGCATTGGAGGAGGTGGCCCCATTGGCTTAGGACCGCCCATAGGCACTGGGGACATTGGCAAACCGCCAAGGTCAGGCTGTTGACCGCCGCTTGGTGCAATCACGATTTTGATGTTGGTCTTGCCCTTAGCGCGACCGCCCGAAGCACGAGCCGTGCGACCGCCGACAGCACCGGGAACCTTGAACGGGTAACCTTCACCCGTGAACACGCCACCGCCGTCTTTGCGCTTGGCACGACCACCACTCTTCATGGTTGGTTGCATCTCGCGTTCGGCCTTGTCTAGATCACGGCCTTTTTCGTTCTCGTATGTGTCACGGATCGAAATGGTGCGCCCGCCTGACTTGAGACCCTTCATAGATTTCTGCTCGTCATGCTTCTTGTCCATCTTGGATTTTTCCCAAGACTTCATCGACATGCCGTGCTTTTTAGCCAGCTTCTTGTCCTCAGCCATGTCCTTCTTGGAGCCTTCGAACACATCAAAGCCACCGTTCTTGCGAGGCATTGCGTTAGGTGACACAACCGAAGTTGGCGTGGTCATCATGCGCTTCTTCATCAAGTTCGGTGCGGCTGGACCTGCAAGCATTGCGCCGCCAGCTTCCTTTTTGGTGCGGCCTCCATGCTTCCGAAGGGGCGAATCACCGCTGCCCATAGGAATACCTGTCTGGCCTACGATGCCACCATCAACCCGCTTGGTGCGACCACCCTTCTTCAACCCTGCTGGGCGTTCTGGTGGCATTGGGACGGGACGGCGAGGCGGCATAGGTGGGTAATCAGAACCAGCACCTTTGCGGATTTCATCGCCTGTTACATACTTGCCGCCGGGACCAGTAACGCCCCTCGTGCTGATGTCTTTGTTCATTGGGTGTTTCGGGCTGGTGACTGGAACGTCTTCCACTTCGCCGTAAGTTGCATGTTTTGCACGACCGCCGCGTTTCAATGCGCCAACATGCTTGATGCCTTCGCGGTGTTCATTGGCACGTTTGTCATCACGGTTGATCAGGCTATCAATCTCAGTAGGCTTCTCAACACGACCGCCAGATTTACGAGCCATACGGTCATGACGAACCTTTGCCGCCTTACCTGCAACCTTGCCGCCAGCCTTGTAAGCGCGTTTGCTAATTGGGCGCATGCCAGTCTTGGCGGTGCTGTTCAATGGCTCTGCTGGTGTCCAAGACGACGAATCAACCTTCTGCGATGTCGCAGTGGTCATGTCCTTGGCCTTTTTTGCGGACCCAGAACGAGCCGCCTTTAGATACTCATGCATAGACTTGCTCCTAATTCTGCGCCACGGCAGTTACAGTCTGGAAAGAATACTCTGAATCTTGCGGTCAAACAATGGGTCAGACCGCATTTCATTATGGATCAAATGGGCCAACCGAATTGCATTGTTGGCAGAATTGTTGGCGTGAGGATTGCCACCACGGGCGTATCCTTTACCATCACCTTGGCCTGAGTCATTACCAGACCCTTGGGACTGACCGCTAGAATTTGAACTATCGTTGCTAGTGCTAGTGCTATCATTTGATGTGCTGGTGCTATTGCTATCGTTTGATGTGCTGGTCGAATCTGGCCCACCGCCCAAACTACCCGGCGCGTTATTGCCGCTAGCTTGATCCGCTGCTGACGTTGCGTTGGCGGCATCTGCGGCATTTTGAGCAGCAGCGGCGGCAGCTTGATCAGCAGATACTGCCGCCGCCATTTCAGGCGCACCGACAGCCCGACCAGCTTCAGCAGCGGCGTTTGCCTGATCTGCTGCAGCTACCGCTGCCGCTGGACCCATGTCATTTGCTACCGCTGCCGCCATTGCGGAATTAACATTGGCCTGATTTTGTGCAGTTTGTGCCGCTGTTTGTGCCGCAGTTTGTGAGTTAACTGCCGAGGTAGCTTGAGCAGATTGAGACCGTGCCGCCGCCATTGCCGCCGCAAGTTCTGGACTCATCGCAGGTGATTTGCTCAACCCCGCCATACTTGCCATTGTTGGGCCACCAAAAATGCCAGAGAGAGTATTTGCGGCACTTAAAGCAACTCCTACAGGGCCAAGTGCGCCTAAAGCCAGCCCCCCAACCATATTTGCGGCGTTATACCCTAAATTGGCCCCGCTAAACATACCGCCAAGGCTAGAATTGCCGGGTGTCCCCAGCCCACTACCGGGACCGCCGGGGCCGACAGATGAGTTTCCATTGCCGCCGCCACCTTCACCTGAATAGGATGAGCCACCTGACGCTGTATCCGCTGTCGGGTTTGCCACAGGGGCTACTGGCGGCACATAGGCTGGCTTCATATATGACGGACCCTGCTGGCCTGACGGGATGTTATCCACGGTAGACGGCATTGCGGGGTTAAATTGAAACGGCTGAAGACCCTGTATCCCACTGTAGATGTCATAAGGCGAACCGCCATAGGCATAACCGCCTCGTGCCAACCTCAATGCCCGTCTAATTGCTGGTTCATACATGGCTTTGGCCTATTTACTGCGGAGATTGCTGAAAAGTTTGGTCAAATGGGTGTAACGCAGTGTCTTCTGGATGAATATCACGCATTTGGTCCTTTGTGATGCCCTGCTTTAAACGTTCTTCCACGTTGTAGGCTTCATTCTCGCCACCAATCCGCTTGTAAGCGTCAACACCAGTTTCAGACCCAAAGTTTTTGGCACGAATTGCCTCAGTTTGAGCGGCATGTTCCGCAGGGTCAGCTTTAAATGCTTCATCAATATACCGACCCCACCCTGACTTCACAGCATAACGGGGGTCTGCCTCAATTAGGCTAGGCCGCAAGGCATCAATTTTTGACCCCCAAGGCTCCCAACCCCTGCTGTGCAATTCATTGGCAACTTTTAACGCCAATTCCCTGTTCATGGCTTCCATTGTGTTGTCGGTAAAGTGCGACATACGCGCTGGATCACCCCCGCCCATCAACCCTGTAGCCTTTTGGAGACCATGTTGCCCCTCGTGCAGCAGTGTGGACAGGAAAAGATCGGGGTCCATGTCGCCGCGCAAGCCAATATAGTTTTTATCTTTGTCAAAATACCCGCGATACGCACCACGAATATTGCCGGGACCAACCGTAACATTTCCCATGCTTGGAATCGTATCAAACAACTCAGGGTGTTCCAAAATGTCAGGAAGTTTAACCGTCTTGCCAGAAAATTCCTCTGGCGACATTTTTAAACGGGCATCAAGGTCGTTTATTTCCGTTTTCCATTGCGGGTTGTTGGTTGCACCACGGTAATCCTTGGGCATGCCCTGCTGATCAAGGAACCAACCCGTGTCTTTTAGGATTTCCTTTTTGCCAAAACCCTCTTTCATCATTTGTTCGGCAAGGCGCAGGGCTTCTTCAACCATTGGGGTAAACCGTGCGCCCCTTGCCCCCGTGAACATTGCCTGTTCTTCACGGGGATTTGTCTCACGGGCAACGCGCAGGGCTTCAGCCTCCGCTTGAGGGTCATACCCTTCGCCTTTTTCAGGGTAACCGCCACGGGCATAGCCAGAATCTGGATATGTTTTGCGAAGATAATTCATCGTCGCATCAACATACTCAGGGGTAAATTCCTGTGTTGGATTATCAAATTCACGAAATTTCCTCAGCATTTGGCTGGTTTTGCTTGGGTCTTGAAATTTTGGGTCAAGGTTGTTCCACCAATCAGACCAAGCCACATTTATTGGCAATGGGTCTTTATACCCGCCTACATATGTTGCTGGTAAATCCGTGCTATATGTCCTTAACCCGCCAGTTCCGTGCGGGATTGCAGGGTCTGTGATGATGCCACGTTGCGGTTCAATGCCCATAATAGAATAACCCGTTGAACCTGTTTTGGCGTTAAGCAACTCTGGGTTAGTAATTGCAAAACGGGTTATCGGAACATTTGGAAAACCCTTGTCCTCAAACCCAAACATTTCTTCTGCCATCCGCGTCCGCACAGAACGGGCTTGTTCCAAATATTTTCTAATGTCTGGGTTTTCAATGCCAACCCAATTTGGGTCGTGTTGCCTCATAGCTTCATCAAATGCTTTTATGTCGCGCCGCAAAATTTTGGAACCGGGCATTTGCGCCGCCAATGCGTCAGCCATATGAGCAGAATAATCGCCGGACCGGGAACCCATTGCCGCCGAAAGGCCAATAGGGTCTTTGCCCGCTTTTTGTATAGCTTCCGCTTGGTTAAACATTTTAGAAATAGCAGATTTTTCGCTAGACCAACCAGATTTGTCTGGCCCAGTTTGTGCGGGGCCACGAGTGTAATCAAAACCACCGGGCAAATTTACATCATATGCCAATGGTTTATCCATAACATGCGTAAGAGTTTCTCCAGCAATTGTCCTGTCCCCGTGAATTGGAATCCCAACGGACCCTTCCAAATCTGCGGGAGTAACAAAGTTGCGAGGGATCAATTCATTTTTATCAACACGGGTTGCCCGCATTTCTTCTAACGGGATTGGAAGTTTGTTTATTGAAACCCCATGTTTCCATGTCTCCGCTGGAAGCGGCTCGACATTTGCAACAGCTTCTGGCGGTTTTGCAATTGCGGGGACTTTTGTTTCCGCTGGTTTGACGGGTGATCCCTTGGTTGCGTTAAGTAAAGCCTCAATTGCGCTAGAGGCTTTTACCGCGCCACGCGTTTGATAGCCCAACCGATGTGCAGGTGCGGACATGACCTTCCGTGCAATATCATACGCCCTATCAACCTTTGGGGTTGGCATTAACGCGTAATCCATAATGTTGGCTTCAACTTCCGCCCGTGGATCAAACCGTTTAGCCGTTTTGGCAACCGCGCCCGTGACACCCATCACTGGGGCAAAGGCTTGGCTCATATACGCCAGAGGGACTTGCGCCCCGCCCAAAAGTGTTCTTCCAACTTCACCAGACCGCATGTTCTCAGAAGCCAACTGCCTAAGTTCTGCTGCCTCATCTAAGACGTCCATAAAGGATTGTTTGTAATCCTCGTATGGCCTGATCCTGCCGCGCACATTGCTTATGTCATTGCCAAGGTTTCTACCGCCAGTCAGAGCGGCAAACGCACGAGCCACCAACCCATTATCCTCTGGGCTGGAATTAGAAACATATTCGGGTGGGATATACGCCTCACGCTCTGGAAGAACTGGGCCACCCTCAGCATAACCAAAATCCCCACGGTCGCCAACTTTTGGGTTCTTGGCGTAAACTACAGGCCCAATCTGCAACACCTCGTCGGCATTGGTGACAGGCATCATGCGTTCATCACGGGTGTAGAAATACGAGTGACGGCGCGGGTCCATGCCAACTTGCTGCCACTGTGACGGCAACGGCCCACCCATAATTTCTTGAGCCTGAGCAACGGCCTCTTCAGCAGTTATTGGCACATATTCCCCACGCATGACGGCATATGGAGCCTTTGGGCCACCTTCGCCAGTCATGCGGGCTTTGTTCTCTGGCACAACAAAATCAACATTACGCGCCGCGCTAACGCTGTCATAAGTTGTTGGATGAACGCCCCGTGTGTCGTGAATTGAATTGACCCACTGGCTGTTTGGCAAATTGGTGTAAGCAGGAATGTCCAGCCGCAAAGACACGGGGTCACCTTCCTGATAGATGTCCCGGTTCATCGCATATTTATCTTTTTTGGCGGCGTTCAGCGCATCAACCGCCAGATGTTCGGGGGATGGTTGCGGAATGAAATCATATGGCTCAACGGGCGAAACCCTACGAACAACATCGTCATATTGTTCGCGGGTCAATTTGCCAGCGTAATAATCTTTGATGGCTTGTTGTAATTCAGGTTTTGGGTCGTTGACACCTTTGACATAGGGATCAGGCGCACGGACTGGCACTTGCGGAACATTTAATGCGTCCCTGCGCCCACCAAACAACACTACAGGGTCGCGTAAGATTTTTTCCCCTGCGTCAACTCCAAGTTCAGCACTATTAGAACCAAGGACATAGGTGTAGTCTCCGGGGTAATACCCTGTAGACCAATCTTTTTCTGCAAGCCCATGCTGGTTAAACACTTTGCCAGAGTTTGCATCTGTTGCGGAAACACCTTCGAGTTGTTGTTGCGTAGGTGCATCATTTTCCCAAACACGGGAATTCGCGGGTTTCCCAGTAATTGGCTCTTCAACGGTTCTCAGGCCAACATGCTCATATTTTTGCAAAGCCGCTTTAATCGCGTCTTCATACAGTTTTTTTGCTACCGCAACGGCTTCTTCAATTGCAGCAGTGGCTCCAGCAGGTGGTTTAACCCTGCCGCGAACTTGATAGCCCTCACGGGCATAACCGCCATCAGCAAACTTCATCTGACCAACAGGCCAGTTCTTGCGGATCGTTGACGCGAAATCCCCGCCAGCCGCCAAGGGAACAGATGATTCGGCAAGGGTTTGCAACGCCATGTTGTAGGCATCTGTTGCGTCGATCTCTTCCTGAGTATCGCCCTTGTAAACCGCCATAGTGCAGTTCCTTACTTGATTTCACCGTTTGGCGATGGTTGCAACGCTGGCTCGTTTGACTCCAGCCGATCCAACATATCAGGTTTAATCAGTTTGTCAGCAATTGCTAAACCCGCTGGGTTCTCTGCCATGTTCTCCGCAAGGCGCAATGTTGCCAGACGCTCACGGCTCTCGCGGTCGCGCTTGCGGTTGATGGCATCAAGCGTCACATCTTGCTTGCGCTGTTCGATCTCAGCCTGTTTCAAAGCCAGTTCGGTTTGCTTCTGCTCAACCGCAACGGGGTCTTGACCTTGGCCCTCCGTTTGCATCTTCATCTGCGTCTCAGCAACTTTGGCCTGAGCGGTCATCATCTTGGATTGCGAATCAATCTCAAGCGACTTGGCCTGTGCCATCTGCAACAGTGCCTCTGGGCGTGGAGGTGCAGGTGAGTTCTGATCTTTCAGCAAGTTTTCAGCATTGGACCAGCCAAGGGTGTATAGAGCCTCGCGGTTCACTTCTTCAAGGTTGTAAAGGTCTGGGGCCAACTGCGCCAACTGAAGCAGTGCCGTCACCTTCATCACGCGCTGGATGTGGCTGGCGGTATTGGGGTCAGCCTGTGGCACAAGCATGAAATTATCCAATGCCTGAGTGAATGTGGCTTCGTCCCACGGCATCGCTGGCCTCTTGTTACGCTGCCAGAAACTGTTGGGGTGTTCGCGGAAACATTCTGCCAGAAGCTGAAACTCATCAGCCTGTGCGGCATGCATGCGCTTGTGAACGCTATTAAGCACCTTCTGGGCCTGTTCGATAACCGCCAAGGTCGTTCCGACAGGGGCATCAGCGCGACCCTCTCCTACAGCCATCTCTGCGGTTCCACCGACACGCTGCCCATACCCGCTAATGTTTTCGCACAACTGCATCAATGCGCTGGATGGCTCCTTGTATGGGAGCGGCATCACGGCTTGCTGAATTGGCATACCCTGCGTGTCAATCTGTGCGCCACCGCCGGGAGGGACACGGAAGATGTTGCTGTTCTGACGGCCTGACGACTTGGCATAGAGGAAGCCGGGGAAGTTGGCATACATCCCAGCGTCAAGCATCTCGCGCCAGCCAGCGGTCAGCGCGTTTGTCGTATTACCCAAGATATGAAGCAAACCAATATCATAGAACCCAAGACCCGGCACAAAAGAGTATTTCACAAAGACTTTTTTGGCCTCTGGCAGTTCCTCGTCCATCTCGTCGTAATTGCGGACGATGCTCAGGATTTTTTTGGAGGAGACGTCAATAGTGACACGATACGGGACTTCCAAGCCCGTATTTTCGCCAGCAATGGCGTGTTCAAAGCCACGGACGTCCAGTTCGCAATAACATTCGTAAATTTCGCGGTCACGGTCTTCAGCAGATTTAACATCAAATTGGACTCCCTGTTGTGCGTTCTTCTCCTGCTGCACTGCATCAGGTTCGCGTGGGCTTGGCTGGCTTAACTCAACGTCACGGTATGCGCCAATGATCTGCATGCGCTTGACCACAGACGGACGCATGAACAGGCGGTGCGTGATTCGCCGTGCGTTGTCCAGATCGGTTGCCTGATTGTTGACGATGAAGTCATCCGCGTCGATGCTCTCAGACACTGGGCGGTTCCGCAGCGGGCAGAAATAAATCTTTTTGAACGCCGTGCCGCCAAAGCCCAACATGAACAGCATGCGGTCTGTGTCGGGGTAATACGCCTTGTCGGTTGCCGTCAGGTAGTGGTTCATGTCCTTTTCCAGACACTCAGCCAACTTGTCCTG
>Ga0114973_10003302_pt1 | contig 11423 bp, 9 predicted proteins | sample M_140807_MF_Meta_FD_87025 | JGI IMG/M metagenome (GOLD analysis project Ga0114973, IMG submission 87025) | Freshwater microbial communities from Lake Montjoie, Canada to study carbon cycling - M_140807_MF_MetaG | ecosystem: Environmental > Aquatic > Freshwater > Lake | place: Lake Montjoie... | reverse complement strand
TCTCATTACCGTGCCGCTCGAGAACGCGGTGAATGGCGTCCCATGGTTGAAGACGGTCCGCTCCAAGACCGTGCTCGGCCTTTCCTCGGTGGTGCTGATTTTCTAGGAAGGCACAGACCTGATGCGCGCGCGGCAACTGGTGCAGGAACGGGTGGCGATTGCCGCCCCCAAACTGCCGTTGACCGCCCGTCCGCCCGTCCTCCTGCCGCCGCTCTCCTCCACCAGTCGGGCCCTCAAGATCGGCATTTCCTCCACCAACCTCTCGCAGATGGAGATGTCCGAGCTCGCCCTCTGGACGATCCGCCCGCGGCTGATGGCGGTTCCCGGCGTGGCCAATGTCGCCATCTGGGGCCAGCGCGACCGCCAGTATCAGGTGTTGGTCGATCCCGAACGGCTGCGTATGCACGGCGTCAGCCTGGATGCCGTGGTGCGCGCGGCGGGCGACGCCGCTCTCGTCAGCGCCGGCGGATTCATCGACACCCCCAACCAGCGACTGCCCGTCCGCCATCTGGCCCCGATCGTCACCATCGAGGATCTGGCGCAGACGGTGGTTCGGTTCACCAACGGGGTTCCCCTGCGCATTGGAGACGTGGCCGAGGTGGTGATGGGGCATCCGGCCCCGATTGGCGACGCGGTGATCAACGACGGTCCGGGTCTTCTACTGATCGTCGAGAAACAGCCTTGGGGAAACACCCTGGAAGTCACCCACAAGGTCGAGGCCGCCCTCGACTTGTTGCGGCCGGGACTGGTCGGCCTTGAGATCGATTCAGCCATCTTCCGACCGGCGACCTTCATCGAGATGTCACTCGACAACCTGTCGCACGCCCTGTGGATGGGTTGCCTGCTGGTGGTGATTATTCTGATGGGTTTCCTCTTCGATTGGCGCACGGCGTTGATCAGCGTCTCGGCGATCCCGATGTCCCTCATGGCGGCCGCGCTGGTGCTGCACTGGAGGGGCGGCACCATCAACACCATGGTGCTGGCGGGCCTGGTCATCGCCGTGGGTGAAGTCGTCGACGACGCGATCATCGACGTGGAGAACATCGTGCGCCGTCTGCGCCAGAACCGGTTGCTGGCCGATCCACGACCGGCGTTCCAAGTGGTGCTCGCCGCCTCCCTGGAGGTCCGCAGTGCAGTTGTCTTCGCCAGCCTGATTGTGGTGCTGGTGTTTATCCCGGTGTTCTTCCTGCCAGGATTGACCGGCACCTTCTTCCGGCCACTCGCCTTCTCCTACGTCGTGGCGATCATGGCCTCACTGGTGGTGGCGCTCACCGTGACGCCGGCGATGTGCCTCATGCTACTGCCGGGCGCACCCGAACGGCGCATAGACGCGCCACTGGTGCGCTGGCTCAAACGAATCTACGGCAGCATTCTACCTCGCCTGATTGGCAGACCCTACGCCGCCATCTCGGTGCTGGCGGTGGTCTTCCTCCTCACCGGCATCGCCATCCCCCGGCTTGGGGAGGAGTTTCTCCCCAACTTCAAAGAACGTGATTTCCTCATGCACTGGGTCGAAAAACCCGGCACTTCGCTGGAAGCCATGCGCCGAATCACCGTGCAGGTTAGCAAGGAACTCCGGGCCGTCCCCGGCGTCCGCAACTTCGGATCGCACATCGGTCGCGCCGAAGTCGCCGATGAAGTCGTAGGTCCTAACTTTACTGAGCTCTGGATCAGTCTTGATCCCAAGGTCGACTACGACTCCACCGTCGCGAAGGTCCAGGAAGTCGTGGACGGATACCCGGGATTGTACCGGGACCTGCTCACCTACCTGAAGGAACGCATCAAGGAAGTCCTGACCGGCGCCAGCGCGACGATCGTGGTCCGCATCTTCGGGCCGGACCTCGGGGAATTGAGGAACAAAGCTCAGGAAGTGAAGCAATCGCTCTCGGGCATCAACGGCGTGGTAGATCTCAAGGTCGAGGCCCAGGCATTGGTTCCGCAGGTCCAGGTGCGCCTGCGCCCCGAGGCCACCGCGATGTTGGGACTCATGCCCGGTCAGGTCCGGGTTGCCGCGACCACCCTCATCCAGGGCACCCGGGTCGGTGAGCTCTATCAGGACCAGAAGATTTTCAGCGTCGTCGTCTGGGGCGAGGAATCCCTCCGGACCGACGTCCAGGCGTTGAAGCGCCTTCCGATCGAAATTCCCGGTGGCATGCTGGTTCCGCTGGGCGACGTGGCGGACGTCGAAGTGGTGCCGGCACCGAACGAGATCAAGCGTGAGAACGCCTCACGCCGGATCGACGTCACCTGCAACGTCCGAGGGCGAGACCTGGGCGCGGTCGCCCGGGAAATCCAGGACCGGGTCACGACGCTCCCCTTCGCCCGTGGCTATCATCCGGAGATCCTCGGAGAATACGCTGCCCGCCAGGAATCTACCCGTCGTTTGCTGCTGCTGGCTGGGTTTTCCGTACTGGGAATCCTGGTTCTGTTGCAGGTCGATTTCCAATCGGCCCGGCTCACGACGATGGTGGCCCTGACGTTGCCCTTTGCCCTGATCGGCGGCGTGGCTGCGGCCTTTCTCGGCGGCGGCGTGTTGTCGATCGGCTCGCTCGTTGGCTTTGTCACGGTCCTCGGCATTGCCGCCCGCAACGGCATCATGCTGGTCAGTCATTACCGTCACCTCGAAGTCGAGGAAGGCATGCCTTTCGGTGTGCCTCTCGTGCTGCGCGGGGCGGAAGAACGACTAGCGCCCATCCTGATGACGGCGTCCTGCGCCGCCTTGGCCCTGTTGCCGTTGGTGATCTCAGGGAATATTCCGGGGCACGAAATCGAGTTCCCCATGGCGGTGGTCATCCTAGGTGGACTGGTGACCTCGACCACTCTCAACCTGTTCCTGCTACCGGTGCTCTACGCGGCCTTTGGCCAAAGCCGGCATCGAACTGGATAAGAATTTGCCGTTTTCGACCCTCCGCGATCAGGAAATATCCCGCAGCGTGTCCCGCTGCGAGCGTTCTGCGCAACCTGAGGGCGTGTCCCCGGTGGGCACCATCCGTTTCCGCAACCACCGATTACAAGTGTTGGCGCACGTCTGCGGGGCGCCGGGAAGGGGTCGCTACGCAATCACTTCCACCGCCCGGCGTTGAAACGAATCCGGTTCTGCCAGCGCCGTGATGCGTTCGTCCAAGGTGGCCAGCATTCCTCCCCGTCGGAGGGCAAGTCCGAGCAGGTACGCATCGGTCACCTGTTGATGTCCGAGCAACTTTGAACCGGCAAAAGCGACGGCCTCGACCAAAGGCAGTTCATCCGGCCAGAACAAGTGGTCCTTCGACGCGGTGTTGGTGGCCAGCACGCCCACCGCATCGCGTGGTGTGACCGCATCGCGGGAGAAGGCGGGGTTGGAAACGATGCGGACGAAACCCGCTTGAGTGAACGGGCAGGTCGCCCAGCCGCTCGAACGATGCCTCGTGAACCACCTCACGGCCCGCGTGTGGTGCGCGTGGCTGGGCCAGAGCAATGCGATGAGCACATTGGTGTCGAGAAGATAGCCCTTCACATCCCCTCCGATTCGAGGCGTCGCACGTCATCGGTCGTGACCATGGGTGAGTCCTCGGGAAGCTGGAACATTAGGAGACCGTCCTTGGTCCGGGACGGGGTGGCGGCATGGAGCCCCCGGCGGAGGAGATCGGAAACGGCCCTGCTCAGGGAAACGCCTCGGAGCTTCGCCTGGCGGGCTGCCAGTTCGAGAAGGTCATCGTCCAAGGTCAGCGTTGTCCTCACTCCAAGACGATGCTGACGGAGGTATCTGATGTCAATATGGTGGATCAGACATCAATGAATCCAAATTGATGCCAAATAATCCGGATCGGTGCAGTCGGCACTTCCCTTACTTCCAGCAAGGAGGGGGCAAGTCCCTTCGGGACGGGCCCGAAGGGCGCGCCGCTCGGCAGCTCCAAAGTGTCAAAGGTGAGGACGGACCCCTCTGCGGAAGCGGGTCAGCCCAACAAAAAAGCGCGCACCGGTGAGGGTGCGCGCTTGGAAACGGAACTTGGACGATTAGTCCTGGGTCTTCGCCTCGGCCGCGGCGAAGGCGTGCTCGAGGGCGACCAGGTCTTCACCGGGCTTGAGCTGATCGAGGAGCTTCTGCTCTTCCTTCAGCTGCTCGGTGCTGTAATTCGCGGCCTTGATGGACAGACCGATGCGGCGATCGGCGCGGTCAATCTTGATGACGCGGGCGGTGACGTCGTCGCCGACCTTGAGGACGTTCTTGATCTTGTCGACCCGGTCTTCGCTGACCTGGGAGATGTGAACCAGACCGTCGATGTCGTTGGGCAAACCAACGAATGCACCGAAGCTGGCCAGCTTGGTGACCTTGCCGGTGACCAGATCGCCCACCTTGAAGAGGGTCTCGATCTGCTCCCACGGATCCACGCCCAGCTGCTTCATGCCGAGGCTGATGCGCTGGTTGGCCTTGTCGACTTCGAGCACAACCGCCTCGACTTCGTCGCCCTTCTTGAGGACTTCGCTCGGGTGGTTGACCTTGCGGGTCCAGCTCATGTCCGACACGTGCACCATACCGTCCAGGCCTTCCTCGAGCTCGAGGAACGCGCCGTAGCTGGTGAGGTTGCGGATCGGTCCCTTGACCTTGGTTCCCGGCGGATACTTGGTGTGAGCCAAGTCCCACGGGTTGGTCTCGAGCTGACGGATGCCGAGGCTGATCTTCTGCTCGTCGCGGTTGATACCGAGGACGACCGCTTCGATTTCCTGGCCCTGCTTGAGGACGTCGGAAGGCTTGGCGATGCGCTTGGTCCAGGACAGCTCGGTGACGTGCACCAAGCCCTCGACGCCGGGCTCGATCTCGACGAACGCGCCGTAGGGCACGAGGTTGACGATCTTGCCTTTGATCTTGGCGTTGACGGGGTACTTGCTCTCGATGTTGTCCCAGGGGTTGGACAGCTTCTGCTTGAGGCCCAAGCTGACGCGCTCTTTCTCGCGGTTGATGTCGAGAACGACGACGTCGATTTCCTGACCCACCTTGAGCATCTCGCTCGGGTGCGTGAGGCGACCCCAGGACATGTCGGTGATGTGCAGCAAGCCGTCGAGGCCGTTGAGGTCGATGAACGCACCGAAGTCGGTGAGGTTCTTGACCGTACCCTTGCGGATGTCGCCGGGCATCATCTCGGACAGCAGCGACGAACGGCGGGCGTTGCGCTCAGTCTCGATGATTTCGCGGCGGCTCAGGACCACGTTCTGGCGATCCGGATTGAGCTTAACGACCTTGAACTCGTAGGCATTGCCAATGAAAGAAGCCAGGTTCTTCGGGGGAACGATGTCGACCTGGGACGAGGGGCAGAATGCCTCGACACCGATGTTGACGATCAAACCACCCTTGACGATGGACTTCACCTTGCCGGTGACATTGCCACCCTCGTTGCAAATGCTCTGGATACGGTCCCAGTTCTGTTGGAACTCGGCCTTTTCCTTGGACAGATGGACGTTGCCTTCCTTGTCTTCGGCTTTCTCGATGAGGACGTCGATGATGTCTCCCACCACGACTTTATCGAACTCAACGAACTCGGAGGCGCTGACGACGCCTTCGGATTTGCCGCCGATGTCCACGAGGACTTCTTTCGGACGAACTTCGAGGATGGTTCCCTTGACGATTTGACCGGCCTTGAAATGGCGGTCGTACTGCTTCAGCAGTTCTGCGAATGCGGCGGAGGCCGACATAATGGTATAAGCCGAACGCGTGAGCGCCCGAGCGGTTTATCTGCGAGGAGACTTGAGCGGGGTGAAGTAAAATTACCCCTCAGAAGACTCCATTGCCCAACGTGACCGACGTTGCGGTTGACAACGGAGGTTAGCGGTTAGGTGACTGGTTTAACTGTGTTTCTCAGCCGAAAACGCCGCCACACAAGTGACGACCGGCACCGCAGACGGTGGAGATTACCCCAGAGGAGGCAAGCGGGTTTTTCGGCATTCTTGTCGGGTCGAGCGGCAATTCGTACACGAGGCGGCCCAAGTAAGCCCCTTGAGGAAACCTTAGGTCCTATGTTAAACTGCAAAGACATGAAAGTCGTGGTTGAGATCCCTGAGAGCGCTCAGGTGGCATTGCCACCGGAGGACTCGCTCGCCCGCGACTTGCTGGAAGCCTATGCCATCGTGCGGTATCGGCAGGGGAGCCTGACCCAGAAGCAGGTCGGCTCCGTATTGGGTCTGGACCGCTGGTCCACCGAGGCGCTGCTTGAGCAGGCCCAAGCCATTCCTGCGTTGAGCCTCGCTGACTACGAACTGGAACGGAACGGTTCCCGATGACCATCGTGGTCGCTGATACCGGACCACTCAATTACCTGCACATCATCGGCCAGCTGGAAATTTTGCCGGCCCTCTATGGCGAGGTGCTCGTGCCGCCGGCGGTCCTACGCGAAATGATGCACCCCCATGCGCCGCCCGGACTCCGGCTCGTCGCCCAGAATCCGCCGCCGTGGTTTCAAGTGCGCACGCCCGGCCATGTCCAGTTCCTAGATCTCCTCGACGACGGCGAAGCCGAGGCCATCTCCCTGGCGGTCGAGCTGAGGGCGCAACGGCTCTTGATCGACGAACGAGATGGCCGCCGCTCAGCGATTGCCCTGGGACTCCGCATCCGAGGTACGCTAGGTATTCTCGAAGAGGCTTCGGAACGACGGCTGCTGAACCTGGCCGAGGCACTGGACGCCCTTCGCCAGACCACATTCCGCGCTGACGCCGCCCTGTACGAAGCAGCCCTTCAGCGCGACCGCATCCGCCGTTCCCAGTCGCTCTGAACCCGGCCCCACTTTCGCCCAAAGCCCGTTCTGCCCAGCCAAACCCGACTGGGTTGCCCTCTTTCGCAGGCCCCGCATCGTGAGGCATAATGTCCTTTTTGGGTCTCGACAGGGGCCACCAAGAGGGAAGCCGGAATGCGGGACCTGGAGCGGGTTGGCTGAATGAGAATCGAAGCGTTGGAAATGGGACTGCCGGAGCCGATCCGCCACGCCGGCACGGCGGCGAGCCCACGTTTTCTCGAACTCTTCACCGCCGTCTTTCGCAACCCGAACACCCGCGAAGCCTACGCCTGCGCCGCCGTTCGGTTCTGCGACTGGTGCGAAGTCCGACGGATCCAACGGCCCCAGATCCAACCCATCATCATCGCGGCGTAACATCGAGGAACTGGGCTGCTCGCTCTCCAAGCCCAGTGTCAAGTTGCACCTCGCTGCGCAGCGCAGGCTCTTCGATCATCTCGTCTTGGGCCAGATCCTGCCCAAGAACCCGGCCTTTTCGGTGCGGGGGCCGCCGCACTTTGTAAAAAGCGACAAGACCTACTTAAAAAAGCGAGGAACCATTAATCTACACAGAGATGGTTGAATAATGATTGGTTGGAGGAAGGGGGTTGAAGATTATTTATGAGTATTTTCACAACAATCCTCTAACCAATTTGAACGATATTTGTAATAATTTTCGCCCCGTTAGCCTTTTGACTTCTCTATAAGATCACCCTCCACAAACTGATGAATCAGGCCCGAAATCAACGACTGATAAGGAATCCCTTTTGTTGCAGCGACCCTCTGAATGCCAACCATGTCGTGCTCAGACAAGCGTATATTTATTCGGCGATCCTTCTTGAAGGTGTTTTCAGCCGCCGCCTTTAACTGGTGTAGCAACGCCTTATCCGGCTTACTAAGTTCGAGGGCATTCCTTTCGTAAAGAGATTCAATTTCCTTTTCTTCTTTGCTCAATTTCATTTTGTTTCTCCTCTCTGTAGTGCCTTGTTGCTTTTCTGCTCGGTATAATTGTCACAAGCCATAGGGTGTTTTCTCGGATCTCAAATGGGACCATGTGAACATAGTCGTCTACGATCACGAAAAGGATCCTTTGCCCCGGGTGCCGGGCTTGGTCCGGGTGGTCTGTAACCTTCCAGATGTCTCCGCGACCAAGGTGCACAATGACGGCCTCGAACGAAATCCCGCGATTCGCCTTCAGGAAATCGTTTTTCTGTGGATCCCAATCATACTGCACGGTCAACGTATGCCTTAACGGCACACGCGCCACAAGGTGTTCTTTTGTTAACCGAAATTTTGCAGGTTTCCTAAGAAGCTAGAGGTGGGCCTTTCGATGATTGGCAGGGGCGTTGGCGTCCGAGCCGGATCGGTGAGTGGATCGGGGCCAGTAGGTTGTCGACGGGCCGTCCATCCCGCGCCTGGTTAAAAGTCAACGGGGAGGCGGGGCCTTACAATCTGGGTGGGACTCCCCGGGCCGATTATCCCGCCGAGCTGCCACACCTGGAGCACCGGTTCACATTCTGGCCCGCGCCAGCACTGAACAGGACCAACATTCTGGGTGTGGGTTCGTTCATCACCATCCCGCTCTTGATTTCGGCCCTCGGTGGGCCTCAGTCGTTTTGCTGGGCTGGTTGCTGCGTCGTCGCCGCGACCCCGGTCCGTGCGATCACGATGGCTTTGAGAGCTTTGGGGCTCGGGTGGCCGGACATGGGCCATCTCAAGCCTTGGGTCCGCCGATCCGCTCGATTCCAACTCGGAATCGGGCAAAGAAAACGGGGAGCCGCCGCTAGGCAGACTCCCCGTGAATCGAACGAGAGCGGTGTGAGGGTCAGCCCCACTTCTCGAGCTTCATTTGCTCCTTGGGCAAGCCCAGGTCATGGAGGACCAGGTGTTCGACGGCGTTGACCATGTCGTTGGTGCCGCAGGCGTAGAACACGGTGTTGGCCGCGTCATCGACGAAGCTCTTGACCCACTCCGGGGTGATGCGGCCACGGCGGCCGGTCCAGGGGTCTTCGGGAGCCAAGCGGGTGCAGGTCACCACAAACTTGAAGCGCGGATTGCGGGCCTCCAGAGCAAGGAACTCTTCGGCGAAGATGATGTCGCTGGTGGTTCGCACCGTGTAGAGGACGGTGATCCGGGTATCGAGATTCTTCTCGGTGGCCTCGCGGACGAAACCCCGGAAGGGCGTCACGCCCGAGCCGCCGGCCACGCAAATGAGGTGCTTGCCCGGAGGGTCGAACACCGGCAGGAACCGGCCGGTTGGAGGGATCACGAACATGCGGTCACCGGCCTCGACCCAGTCCACGATGCTGGTGCCCATCTTGCCGTCGCGCTTCACGGTAACCTCGTAGTGGCCCCGATCGAGCGCGCAAGAGCTCAGGGAATAAGCCCGCTTGTACTTCGTCTTGTGCGACCAATACACAGTGATGAACTGGCCGGTCTTGAAGTCGGGGGCATAACCCTCTGGCCATTGGAAGCGGACGGTTTTGGTGTCGGGAAGTTCCATCTTCACCGACTCGACGAGCATTTCAGCGATGACCTTGGACATGTTCAGAAAGGGAGTTTAGAGCAGGGACGTGGCGAGACTTTGACGCAATGAGTAGACCTGTAAAGGCGCGGTTTGCCGACTCGGGTTTGCGCGGAAGGGGGCTTGCCGTTGAGGTAGCGTCATTTGGCGTGACGCATCGAAGGGTCAAATGCGGTGGGGCGCTGACAAAGTCAGGCAACATCTCCGCGCAGGAATTGCACAACTTGCCGGATCATCCCGGTCCGGATGGGCAGGGCGGCGTGGGTGTGATGCACGACGACATGACGGGCCGATCCCGCCAGTCGGGTCGAGGCGACGCTGACTTTGCCGTCATGCGGAGAAGGCAATGGCGACCAGAAGGGCGACAAGGGGCGATCTCCAGCGATGACGAGGGCTTCATAGTCGGCGGGGCCGAGGGTGACCGAGTCGCCGGACAGACCGGTTTGCAATGACGCCAGGTTGGGTCCGGCCAACCATCGGCAGAAGGCGCTTTTGGACCAGAAGTCTGCCGCTTCGCTGCCATGGTGGGGAGGGCCCAAAAAGACCACGCGTCCCAAATTGGCGGGGCGGTGGGCCGCCAAGCAGCCTCGCAGTAACAGCCCGCCCATGGAGTGGGTGACGAAATGAATTCGTTGAAGGCCGTCCGGAATAGTGCGCTGCAAATAGTCTGGTAAGTACTCCGAAGCCAAGGCTGCGAGCGGCACCCGAATGGATCGGTAAGAGGGATTGAAGACCCGGTAACCTTCCCGTCGCAGGGCCCATTCCAGCCGTTTCATTGGAATCGGAGAAGAGTACCAGCCGTGCAAGAGGACGACGGCTTCGGTACGCGGATCGCCGGGTTGAGGCGTTGAGATGGCTCTAGGCATGGATATTGGTCAACCGATTGCCGGGGAGCGGACGACTTCGATGAGCGCCCGATGGTTGATCTTGCCGGTACCCAGCTTGGGGATCTCGTCCACGAACCGAATTTCGCGCGGGACACACAAGTTGGTCAAACCCTTGGCCTTGATGGCTTGTCGCACTTCATCCATCGACAGGCGTGGGACATTGCAAATGGCGATGAGTTTCTCGCCTTTCTCTTCGTCGGCGACGGCCACCACGGCGATCTCGCAGCGCAGGCCGTGCTGGGGGAAGGCCCCTGCCAAGGCGTCTTCTACAGCGGTGAGGCTGACCATCTCGCCGCTGATCTTGGCGAAGCGTTTCATGCGGCCGAGCAGGAAGACAAACCCGTTGTCATTGATCCGGGCCAGATCGCCGGTGTCGTACCAGCCGCCCAGCAATTGGAAGGCGGCGTTGGCTTCTGCGTTGAGGTAGCCCCGCATGACGTTGGGGCCGCGCACGAAGAGTCGGCCCGAGACGATGCGTCCATCGGGAGCGACTTCGCTGACACCTTCCACCTGCTCGAGTTTCCATTCCATGCCGGGCATGAAACGCCCGACGCTGCCGAACTGAGCTTCGATGCGGTTGTTGGCACTCAGCACCGGACTGCACTCGGTGGCACCGTAGCCCTCGAGCAAACGGATGCCGAACTTCCGGGCCCAGGTTTGCGCGGTGGCTTCTTGGACTTTCTCCGCGCCGGCCACCAGGAACTTCACCGAGTTGAAGTCATAGGGCGCTGCCTTGCGGGCATAGCCATTGAGGAAGGTGTTGGTGCCGACCATCACGGTGCAGTTGCGGTCGTACACCACTCCGGGAATGACTCGATAGTGCAGGGGCGATGGATACAAGAAGGTGTACAGGCCGCGAACTAGGGGCAGAAGGGTGCAGGCGGTCAGGCCGAAGCTGTGGAAGAGAGGGAGCGCATTAAAGAACCGTTCCTCATCGGAAATGTCGAGAAAGGCGTCCATCTGGCGGATATTGGCCAAGAGATTGGCATGGGTGAGTACCACCCCCTTGGGAATGCCCTCCGATCCGGAAGTGAAGAGAATCACGGCCGGTGTTTTGGCCGCATCGAATCCCGATCGTGGCACCTTCAGACCCATGCCACAGCGCAGGCTGTGCTGGATGAGTGTCAGGATTTTGGTCACGGCTCCGATGCCCATCCGGATGTCTTCGAGGTGGTGGAACCGGATGCCGGCCGCTTCGAGGGGGGCGATATCCAACTTGGCCTTCTGGAGGAAGGTTCGGGAGGTGATGATGTCGCGGATTCCCGCCAGTTGGGA
>Ga0114973_10003300_pt1 | contig 11428 bp, 23 predicted proteins | sample M_140807_MF_Meta_FD_87025 | JGI IMG/M metagenome (GOLD analysis project Ga0114973, IMG submission 87025) | Freshwater microbial communities from Lake Montjoie, Canada to study carbon cycling - M_140807_MF_MetaG | ecosystem: Environmental > Aquatic > Freshwater > Lake | place: Lake Montjoie... | reverse complement strand
GCTAATAAACTATAAGAAGTTGCACCATCTAATAAAGCAACCGTGCTTGTTGCTGTAGCGGTTACTGTAATAGTGACTCGGTGTAAATAGTCACCAGCAGCTCCAGTTACGCCTAATACTTGGGCGGTTTGGGATGCTGCGACTGTTTCGTAAAAAAATCCATAATCGGCTGCGACTGCTGGCATATTAAATTCTCCTAGTGATTGTTTGGGGGGTTTGTTTCCATAATTCGTTTAAGGTTACTTCGTTTTCTCCAATAGTGAGTCCAGTAATGCGGTCATCTTTAATTGCAGGCTTTTCTTCTTCTTTCCAAGCCACAGCCAACATCCGAAAAGCATCAGCTCCATGTGAAGTCCAATCATGCCGAGGTTTATCTCGAAAGACTTTCTTATCTTCATCGTATTCACGCTGATATTGCCTTAAACATTCGATGCCTTCCTCGCATTTATGGTCAAACCACGCTCTCATTAGTGCAAGACGAGTTGCTTGTATTCCGTCTTGTAATGATAGATTAGGTACTATTTTAAGCGATTTTATGTCAATTTTTGTAGAAATTTGTTCAATAATTGACTTGCCACCACTTGCTAGTGTTTTTGCCCGTGCATCGTGAGGTAGGTGATGGTATCCATATTCATAATCTTTAGACTCAATTAGTCCTGTGTAATAGTGTATGGGTTGGCCGTTTGAACTATGGTATTCAAGGACTCTAATCTCGCCATGAATGACTTGATACCACCAAATAGCCGTATCGTCTGAGTATCCTAAATCCCATGCCGTATGTACTGGGAACATAGGGTCATATTCCACTTCAGTAATTCGGTTAGAGTCAGTAATAACTCGCATCTCTTGTCCGTAATAAGCACCAAGAATAGCCGCTTCAAACGAGCATAAGAACTCTTGTTCGTATTGGTCAGGGGTCATAGAGCGTCTAGCGTCTGCTAACTCGTCAGGGTCTAGCAAATCGCTTTCATCAGCCCTTAAAGTCTTGACATACCAATTAGGTGACCTATTAGCCTCTTGGTAGATGTCATAAAAGGCGTTATGTCCTTTAGGAGTTCCAATAAAGGTAGCCCATCCTTTGCGGTCAGCCAGTAAAGGGCGCACAATCTCGCCCCACAGTCTTGGTTTCATATCTGCGTATTCGTCTAAACAAACCCCATCTAAGTAAAGACCTCGCAAAGCGTCAGGATTATCTGCACCAAATAGGCGAATCCTAGCCCCATTGACTAATTCTATCCATAATTCAGATTGATTGGCTTTAGTTATGGCGGGTTGGGCATACCTTAGCAAGTAATCCCAAGCAATATTCTTAGCTTGTGCGTAATAAGGGGCTATGTAAGCGTATCTGCCATCAGGTTTATTTTCTAATATTGCCCTACGAATAGCGTCTGCGATTGTAGCCACCGTTTTCCCTGCGCGTCTGTGACAAACCAATACAGCCCAGCGTTCTTGGCGTTTATGAAAGTCTTTGAACACTTCCCTTGCTTTATAGGGGTATTCGTATAAATGCTTTACCTCTTTCAATCTAAGAACTTGTGTTCGTGGATATGTTTAACAGGGGCATCAGCATCGCCTGATACTTCAGTCCTTGCTAGTTTAGGCATTGTGTATTCTAAGGCTTTAAAATAAAGGTCTAATCGCTTGGCGGGGTCATCGACCTCATTTAGCCATTTATCGAGCTTTTCTGAGTTGTTAGAGGTAAAGGCAGCAATAGCTTGTTTAACCTCAATAGTGACCTTATTAGGTGACCCTACTTGCCTTCCACCCGTTTTAGGAAGCCCTTTAGGCTTACCTTTTCTAACTTCTTCTGTTTTAGATTCCATACTTCCTCAAGTGATTGATTAAGTTAGGGTTTATTCTACTATCTTTTTTAGTTCTTGCTCTAATATTTCTTTGCGGGTTAATGGTTTACCATTTTGTTCTAAAATCTTGACTTCAGAAGGGTCAAATACTACAAAATTTCGTGTTTGATTTTGTTTAAAGTAATCTTCCGCTTCTTTGGCATTATCAAAATATTTTTGTTCTTCGTTACCAGGCCATTTTCCTACTACATATTTGCCTGAAGTGCTTTCTTCAGGTGTAAGCATACGAAAATCACGACTAAAGTTATCTAAATATTTAACGCCTTTAACTCCAGCTTTATTAAGCAATTCTTCGCCTATTCCAATTTTGCTTTCTGGATGAATTATTTCCCATGTATTAAGGAATTGAGCAGGTGTTACATCTTTACCAAACAAAACACTTAAATCACCGCCTAATTCATCCATCATTTGTGGGGTAACTTGTTTTTTAAGAGAATTAACTGCTTTTTGCACAAATGGCGATTGTTCACCCATTGATTTATCCCATTCCAACATAGTTGGGATATATTCATCAGGAATATCCACTTTATATAAATTTCCAGGATGATTTTCAATAGCATTTCTTTGCTGTATAAGCGTATCTTGTGCGTTTAATAACTTATCTGCTTCTTCTCTTGTTGTTGCTAATTTTTGTTTTGACCTTAAATCAAGAATTTGGTCTTGAAGAGCTTTAATTCCTTCACGATTTTTTACACTTTCTTGATAAGAACCAGCAACTTTAGGATTTTCAGCAAAATACATACCATGACCATATACTTGTGCGCCTTCGCCAGTTCCTACTTTGCTTATGTCAAACTTGCCTTTAATGGTGTGCGGTGTGCCATGCCAAGCAGTTGCACCCATAAAATTAGGCATCATTTGAGAAAACTCAGTCATAGCTTCAGGGTAATAATTGGGGTTAGGTCTGCCCAATAAATCTGTTTTCATTACGCCTGACATGGTTTTGTCTAAGGCTTGTTGGTTTGCTACTAATTGTTGCGGTAAAGTGCGGAAATGCTGTTTTATAGGGTCGGCAAGAACTGAACTCGTTGGCGGAGTGTAGTTTCTTAAAACATCGGCCAAAGTCGGCATTTAGAACCTATCTTTGACAGTCTTATTAAAGTATTCGGCAATTTTAATTCTGCGTTCAATTCTTAGCCGTTGGTTCTTTTCTAGCGTGGTTTCTTTGTGCGGTTGCAACAAAGAGTTCTCAGGCTTAATCTTTTCTTTTTTAAACATTATGCGTTTGCCTCTACATATTTAGAATATTGTTCTTCTAATTTGGCTTTACGGCTACCTTTAGCATGAGTTCTTTCTTCACTTAAAGCAATAGCAATGCTTTGAGCTTTACTTTTACCCGCAGCCCGTTCTGTTTTATAATTTTTACCTACGCTCTGAGCCGAGCCTGATTTGTCCATTGGCATGATTATTCCTTATTTGAGGTTTACGAGCTTATAAGTCGTGGTATTGATTAAGTCGGCAATTTCATCGACCAAGTTCTGAAGTTCAGAATCTTGCGGCAAATCTTGGCGGGCATCTTTTACAAACGCCATCAAAGATTGTAGGTATTTAACTGGGTCTTTGGGTTGGTGGTAAACGCTAGGAAAACTGGTAATTTTGCCGTATTTGCCCATGTATGATTCTACGAACTGGTCAGTCAAATCCACCACTTCGTCATAAAATTTGGATAAAGCCTTATGTTTTGAATAACTATCGGTAGACCAATGAAAAAAGTGCGTATTCGTTGCCGAATGTAGTAAAGTCGCAGCGAATAAGGCGCAGTTTTCCATAAAATCTCCTTTGTCTAATTTTACAATACCTTTTGACAAATTCCTAATGCTCTTATAGCCGATTCAGTATTATCAACTCGGCACATTGCGCCACCTTTCCAGTTCGCAATAAACTTTAATTGAGCTGGAGTGTACTTAGCTTTGGAGTCTTTCTTGACTTCCATCAATAAAGTTTCACCATTAAAACAAACTAAAAGGTCGGGTATTCCCTTACCTACTTTACTTAAGTCAAACACATCCGCACCCGCTTTTCTTAATGCATCCATAATTTCTTGTTGATTAGCGTCAGTTCGTCTTGCGTAAGCCATTGTTTTTAGGTTAGTATTTGATTACTTCTACATTATAGAGGCATTTATGCACAACCAATATGGTTTTTATTTAAGTGATGATGAATTTATAAAGGCGTGGAAAGAAAATCCTAGTCCTACTTTAATGGCTAGAGCCGTTAAAATGAGCGTTAGGGCGGTGCAAAGTAGAAGAAGAACCATTGAGGTCAAGTTAGGCGTAGAATTGCCTACAACTATTGATTTAACGGCTGAACATAACAAAAAACAAAAAGCAGATGCTGCCATAATAAGGGCAGAAAAAGAAGCCAAGGTTCGGGAACGGATTGAGCAAAGTCCAATTAATGTAAGAAGGGGAATGGCACTTGAAAAAGGTCGTGTTATTGTGTTTAGCGATGCTCATTTTTGGCCTGATGATACCACTACAGCTTTTAAGGCTCTTATTAAATTTATTGAGCATTTTTCCCCACAGGCCATTATTAATGCGGGCGATGCCTTTGATGGCGGTTCTATTAGTCGTTTTCCTCGGATTGGCTGGGATAAAAAGCCTACAGTCCAACATGAATTGGAAGCCTGTCAGTTTTATTTGGGCGAAATTGAAAAAATAAAACCAGCAGGGTGTCGGTTAATTTGGACTCTTGGAAATCACGATGCTCGGTTTGAAACCCTGTTAGCCAATAAAGCCCCTGATATGGAAGGCGTTATGGGATTTTCTTTAAAAGACCATTTTCTTCATTGGGAAGGGTGTTGGAGTTTTTGGGTTAATGAAGATACTGTAATTAAACACAGGTTAAAAGGTGGAAGGTACGCTGGGTACAACAATGTCAACGCTACTTTAGGGTGCAACATTATTACAGGACATACCCATGTTTTATGTACTTCGCCTATTTCTGCGTATGGAAAGACGGCTTGGGGGGTTCAAACAGGTACTTTAGCCGAGCCTACAGGGATGCAATTTGCGGATTACACAGAAGATGCTCCCCATGATTGGCGGTCAGGTTTTGTGATGTTATCTTGGGAAAAAGGGCGTATGTTAATGCCTGAAATGATTCAAGTATGCGGAGAAAACGAGGTTGAGTTTAGGGGTGAGATACTTGAGGTATGAAAATTACCCCCAATATACTAAAAAATATGTACGCAACGATTTACTGTTGTTACCCATATACTAAGTGGAATATGCCTTTACCTGAACAGATTAAGTTTGAGGTAACGGATGACCCAACAGTACATGGCACATATATTTATAATGATGGGGAAAAATGGGAACATATTATTACCATTTCAAAAGCAACTTGTAGTCACTATATGACGATTTTTAGGACACTTTGTCATGAAGGAATTCATATGAGCCGATGGAATCATGTCGGGGAAAAATGGCTACACCACGATAAAGTGTTTCGCCAGCGTTGTAAGATGGTTGCCGATGAACTAGGTCTTGACGCTTTAGAACTTTGAAAAAATAATTATTGCAATTACGCAAATAATTAAAAAGTACCAAGTTAAAAAGTCTAATTCATTCATTGAGTAGTCTTTTAGTATGTTCTAAAAGCTCGTCTTGAGTAAGATTGTATCTACGCTCAAATCCTTTAGCCCCAAGTCCGTGAACACCAATATCCCCTCGGTGATGTGGCGGGCATAACGGTATGACCTCTGCGTTTTCTCGTTTCCCACCAAATCTTCTAATGTGGTGTATTTCTGCTGGGGTGTCGTTAAATCCATGCCGTCTGCACAAGATACATCCCAATCGTGCGACTTTATCAAGGTATTGTTTTTCATCTTTGGTCGGCATGATTTGCAAAATTTTGGTGGTGTTTTTCTCTTAATTTTTTTGCAATTTTAATTGCTTCTTCAATAAAACTATATTCACCATAATATCTTTTTTCTGAAGTTTTTAAACCTATAGCCCATTTTTTTGTTTTTTCATGCCAATAAATATTTTTATATCCTGATTTATTTGATTTTGACAATTTACGATTTAAACAATTTTGTTGCTGCGTAGCTTCCCGAAGATTTTCAATTTTGTTGTTGCTTGGATTGCAATCTATATGGTCTAAAATTTTTGGCATAAACCCATAAAACATCATAAAAATAATTTTATGGTTTTGGTATCTTTTAGCATTTATGCTTGTGTCAAAATAACCCTCTCTATATCTTCCAGCTTTTTGACCAATTTTTATATTGGCATATCTATTTGGTTTTTTTTTCCAAAACAATTCACCATCTTTATAGTCAAATAATTCATGCAAATATTCTTGGGTTATAATTTTGTCAGCCATAGCAATACCTCTTATATTGTGGTGGTTAGAAGCCCTTAAGTAGCTGAAACTACTAAGGGTTTCGTTTATTATACATTAGATGCCCATTCGTACCATTGTAAGTAATATTCTTTAAAAGACTGTACTCCATTACCAATTAAAATACATTGGCCTTGGGCTTGAACTAGGTAAAAGTTCTCAACCACTAGTTCTTTGTCTGTATTACCTTCAATAATAACCACTAAAAAATTATGTAAAGAAGCCAAGGACTGCAACAAAATGCGTTGTCCTGTACTGACGGCTTCGCCCTTGCGTTTCCATTCCATCACCAAAAACTGCCCTTTACGCTCTGCTATGCCATCTATGTTGCTAGGCACAAAATTAGGGTTTTTTTGAATCAAGCCTTTAAACGCCCCATAATCGATATGGGTGGCGTGGGCGTTACGCATTAATTTAAGCATCTTTTTGCATGAAATCTTCCAGCTCTTGCATCAAATCAGTCAGGTCAGAAGCCAATAAATAAGCCTCTGTGTGTTTGTTTTTTAACTTTAAAGAATGTAACTCTTTAAGTTTTTTGTTAATCTCTAAAAAAGTAATAGCCCAATCCATAAATCCCCCTATTTGGTTAATCGGTCAATGTTTCTATCGTTAGCTTGTTGAGTTCTCCAAGCCTCAAAACGCATCTTAGCGGCTTCTAATTGCCACCTTAACGCTTCTTTGTTTTCTACTGCTATACCGATTGCTTTGCATAAATCTTGATATTCCTGACTGCGGTAGGCTTCTCGTTCTTGCGCCCCTAGACTTTGTTCATCGGTTTGTGCCATCTTAATCGCTTTAAGACTGTGTCGGTAGTTTTCTAACTGGGCTACTTCACCACAAGCCTTAGCGTATTCAGGGGCTTTTTTAAAGATAAAGTCTATTGCTTCATGCGGATTGTAGTCGTTCACATTATTCCCCATCTAGCAATACGGTCAGTAATATACCAATACACCCCAAAAGCGTATAAAAGGACTGCTACGGCTTCCACAAGGAATAAAGCATAGTCATCTTGCCTGTAGCCTGAAAACGCCCATAAACCGCTTCCAATCAAACTTAAAAAGATATTTAAAGGGTAGATATTAACGCTTGTTAATCCTATTCCTATCAAGCACAAAATAGTGCCTAACCATTTAACCATAATCCCCATTGCCCCCTATTTCCTAGTGTGTACTGCGTTTTAACATCGTTTAAATAAGTATTCATAATCCTATGTTTGTAAATATACGCTCTGAACTTTTCTAATCCCCATTCTGCTCGCCATTTACACAGTTGCCGCACGGCTGATTTGTACTGAAATTCTCTGTCTAAATTGGCTGTAACTTTCTCCTGCATAGGGAACAAGTCCAAATTCTCTGCCTTTGGCAAGGGTAAGTTCATCGCTAGAATACCAAGGTAAAGTAGGTTTTTTCACTTCGGGGATTTCGATTTCATCATCCCATCGGCCTTGATTGAGCCATGTCGCGGGGTGCGGGATGTACTCTTTTTCGGTGTTGGTGGCTTTCCAATACTGGATGTGGGTGTCAAGGGCTTGTAGAGCTTCTCGCTTTTCTGACTCGGTGAGTCTATCCCAAGCCTTCTGAGCCACTTTTTTAGCCACCTTACGGGGGTATTTTTCATAGAATTGCTCAAACATTTCTTTTCTTCCTCAATTGCTTTAGACAAAATATCAATCATCCCATATTGGACTAAGACTTCAAGACCATCTTTATCAAAAGTCACTTCAGCAATTGCCCCACCATTAGGCAATTCTTCTTTAATTTCAATATCAATCTTCATTCGGGCAAAATGTCATGTTTAGACATTCTCGCTTCAATAAAGTCTTTAGCTTTCTTTAAAGCACTTGCTTCGGTATCGCATACACAAACCCGACTAATACCCATTGCTTCTGATACCTCAGTAATCGTCATTTCGGTAAGACTTAGTTTCAAAAGGTCTTTACCATTGGCTAACTTTTTCATTGCAATATCCTTGGTGTTGGGGGTACTGGTGGGCTTGGTGGAATAGTATAAGACGGAGTTCCAATCGCATAACCTTGGGTTACAACTTGATTGGGATAGATTGTAAAGGTTTGAGTCGTAATCCCAGCGTTATTGACGACTTGTCCTGTATTACCTGAGATTTGTACTGACCCAGTTTGATACCCTTGTGGGTTAGTAATAACATAGGTTTGAGCATACGACTGTTGACAAACCAAATATCCTACGACCATCCCTGCACAAAAATAAGCGTATTTCATAATTCCCCCTTTAAAACACAAATAATACTGAATTGTTAAGTAACCTAAATAGGTACTTTCCCTAATAAGACTTTTCGTATTCGAATCGGTTTACGAGGATGAAGGGCGTAAAATCCCTATCCGAGATAGGTGATTTATTCGACTTCGGATACTTCGGAATCGGTTGTAAATTGATGTAAGGCTCTTTTGCTTGTTCAGGTCTGTCGTTACCAAGACTGCCTAGAATCCCATACAGGACGGTTCAGGACATTACACGCATCAATCCGTATAAGCCTGTCTTTTGCTTCTGAAGGTCTACAGCCTTTACCGCAGCAACACGATTGAGTGCGGGCTAGGATGCAAAAAACCCTTAAAAGGTGTTCTGAGTTCTCTCCTTTAAAAAAATGTGCTTGCATGAAACACTTTCTTAAAGCCTCAAAACACCCATTAAGGGCTTCTGATTACAGGAGAGAACTGCATCAGTTACGAGTATATACCAAGTCTTTCAAAATTAAAATCCCCATGAAAGCCAAAAGTTTTAATATCCGATAATTCTCGCTCAAAGCTGAAATAACGGGCTATTTCTTCAGGGGCAAAGCGAATCCCCTGATTTTCAAGAAATTCCCTGTTGATATGACAGATTTGGTCATCTTCGTTATAGTCAGTTAGGGGAAACTGGGGGGTAAGCTCACAAAGCCTCTTAGAGCGCATAGAAAAGCCCCCATTGCCTACCCGTCTACCTTCCTCATGCCAAGGCCATACAGCCCCAATATAATCGTATTCTAAGAACTGTAAATTCCAAGCCTCAGGGTTAATAATGTACCCATCCCATTGGACTATTAGAACAAAGTCGGTCTTAATGTATTTATGCAGCTCTTGGATAACAAATCGAGAATAGTCGCTACGACTACGGATTCCTTGATTTATAAAGACTTCCCCGCCAAAGACAATGTTTTCCTTGCATTTATCCATAGCCTTTTTAGCCTTGTCAGGCTGGGCAGAATCAATACAGCATAGGGTTACATTACTTAAGTTCAGGCCAAACAAGATGATAACTCTTAGGAAATAGGTCTTTTCTACTAACTAAGCCGTTGGATTGTTCTTCAATCCTTGCGGCTAGGAATAACAGTTGTCCATGCGGAATCCCATTGTTTTTCCATTGGGCTACGGCAGCAGGGGCTACATCACACATTTTAGCCACCTTATTTGTACCCCCTAACAAGTCAATTAGGGTGGGTTCGTTTAGTTTCATTAATTGGTCTTTTGGTGTGTTTACAACGATTTAAGAAATAGTTTACAACATTAGTTAAGTTATGTTAATGTAGAGGTACTGCAATTTGCAGTTTAATTTTGGAGATGATTATGGAAGAAGCTCAAGCAAACGATTTAAAACAGTTGGAATGGGAATTAGATAAGATTTTTAAAGACTTAGAAGAAGGCACTATGCTGACTTTGGCTGAAATTGATACGCTTCGTTACGCCTGTGGGATGCCTAATAAATCAAGGGCTAATGTAGCTTATTCGGCTATTTTTAATGAATTTGGACATATTTTTGGGGAAAAAAAATGATAGTGAGTGGACAAACTAGTATGAAAAAAGAATTTAAGATTGCACCCGCAGGGTCGCATTTAGCCCGTTTGTACCGAATTATTGGTCTTGGTACGCAAAAAACCGAATGGCAGGGCAAAGTCAATATGCTTCCTAAAGTGAAGTTTTTTTGGGAACTGCATGGGGATGACCTCAAAATTGAGGATAAACCCCTAATCCAAACCCGCAATTACACATTATCGCTAGGCGAAAAGTCTTCGTTACGGAAGGACTTGGAGTCGTGGCGAGGGAAGTCATTTACCGATGACGAATTGCGGGGCTTTGATATTTCTAAATTATTAGATAAATGGTGCATGGTTACTATCCAACATCGAGTCGCTAATAACGGCAATACCTACGCTGATTGTGTAGCAGTAACGCCTGTACCTTCAGTTGTAGTTAAAGCAGGTTTTCCCCAAGGCGTTAATCCTTGTGTCTTATTTGACATTAACAAATTTGACCAGTCTATCTTTGATAGTTTAAGTCAGGGTTTAAAAGACCAAATTATGTTATCGGCTGAATATAGAAACACTAGCTCAGTTGATGCCGCGAATAAGAAAGTCCAAGACCTAACCGATATAGAAAGCGATATACCTTTTTGATGAGTCATCCAGCCCAAATGCTCTTTGTGCAGTCAGTAAAGCACCATTTTCCTGAATACTTTAAGGATAGTAAAGTTTTGGAAATTGGTTCTTTGAATATTAACGGCTCAGTTAGGCAGTTCTTTGAAAACTGTGAGTATTTGGGCGTGGATTTAGGATTAGGTAAGGATGTAGACCTTGTATCTAAAGGTCACGAATTATCTTTTCCTGATAAGTCTTTTAAAACGGTGATTTCCTGTGAGTGTTTAGAACACGACAAAGACTGGCAAAAGACTTTTCAAAAGATGTATGACTTGTCTAGCGGTTTAGTCGTAATGACTTGCGCCACCATTGGTAGGCCTGAACATGGCACTTCACGCACTAATGCGGATGCTGCGCCATTTACGAATGATTACTACCAAAACCTTGCTATTAGTGACTTTACGGATGTATTTAATTTTCACGATATGTTTAAAGATTTTTGTTTTGCAGTCAATTCGGTCAGTCAAGACCTTTACTTTTGGGGGAAAACTTACTAAGGAGCTACTATGAATCATCAAATTAAAGACTTTATCGACCAAAAATATACGGTCAAAATGTTTCAAGAACGAGGCTACGATGAAGAAGTGCCTATTATCGGCTTTGCTCAAGACGATTTAGAAACAGTCATTAAAACGGTGGTTCAAACCTGTGCAGATAAAGTTTCTAATCCAATTGAAAGAAATGATATTCTAGCGTTGTTGTAACTTAAATAGGGGGATGTATGTTAGTGAAGGAAAAAGTAGAAGTATCAGGCCATTGGTACACAGCCAAGGGCGAGCCTGCCTATCAAATTG
>Ga0114973_10003296_pt1 | contig 11433 bp, 9 predicted proteins | sample M_140807_MF_Meta_FD_87025 | JGI IMG/M metagenome (GOLD analysis project Ga0114973, IMG submission 87025) | Freshwater microbial communities from Lake Montjoie, Canada to study carbon cycling - M_140807_MF_MetaG | ecosystem: Environmental > Aquatic > Freshwater > Lake | place: Lake Montjoie... | reverse complement strand
CTTTGGCACAACAACGACCTTGCTTCACGTATTTGCCCTTGCTTGAACATGTGTACACAGTCCAGTTTCCAATCTCTTGCACTGCGATCACCTGCACCTGGTGCTGCCAACATGCATGATTGCGAATTCATCTGCAACAGATTCAGACATTTACGCATGTCTGGGTAAGTGGCTTTGACATAACTGTCCAAGGTATCAATATCAAATTCCACATTTTCTGTGACCAACACAGTGGCAACCCTGGCAGTGAATTCCACATGGTCTGTTTTGACAATGTGGAATCCTTGGCATCGACTGTGCAGCGGAGCAATGATCTTGTGTGGGAAATTGCAAGTCAATATGAACCGCACGGTCTGACTGTAATCTTCCATGAGATTACGCAGTGCTGGCTGTACACTATTGGGATTCATGTAGTCGGCTTCGTCAATCAACACCACTTTGAATCGGCCAAATGGCATGGTCTGACAAAAGCTGATCAGTCGATCCACCCATTCAACTTTTCTGGCTTCTTTGGATCCATTGGCGTACATCACGTCGTATTGATCAACGTCGAGTTCGTTGATCAGCAGCTTGGCCAAGGTGGTCTTGCCTGTACCTGCAGATCCACTCAGCATGAGATGCGGAATGCTGCCATCCTGTATCCATTGGTTCACTTGATTGCGTTGCTGTTCATCCACAAACACATAGCCGTCCATGGTGTCGGGACGATACTGTTCTACCCATAACTGTTTCATTGATTGTTACCTAGATTTTTTGAATTTAAAATGGACCACATTTGCGTTTGGTCGCGCTCCAACTGTTGCTGTTCCAACCATTCTTGCTCGGGAGCATAAGTTGGACACCGCTTCAACATGTCTTCTAGTGCAAATTGTACACGATATAAGTCTTGTTTGCAACCCCAAGTGGTAAAACCGTCCATGTTAGGATCCGAAGTGGCAAAATAAATTCTTTGTAGTTTGCCGATGATCTCACCAGCATTCCAATTCTTTATCATCAGTTGTGTTGCATGTGTGTGGGTTTGGCCTCTACATGTATAGCAGTGGAGAATGTGTCGTCGGCTGGCGGTTCGTCAGACACCATCATGATGTCTTTGGGATCCACTCTTCGCAAAGTGACCTTGCCCGATTCATCTTCTATGTCAATGCCTCGGGTCCAGCGCCCGTGCTCCACGCACACCCATTGACCTTCAACAACATCTTTTTGTTCGGGGCCCACAGCATATACTCGACCCCACCGCGGACGAATTCCGGTGCTTTTGCCATTGTCGCTGGGAATAATAATACCACCAGTACTGAGACGCACATCAAATACCATTTCGCTCACAATCACAGATTCTCCTAAGGGACGAAGTTGATTGCGTTTTATTTCATGTGGTGCGTATGCTGCTTTGATCATTGATGTCCTCTGGGGTTTTGAACTTGCTTGTTGTATTGACTGTTGATTTGTTGATTTCGTGCTTGGATTATTTCATTATCATCATTGACCAAATCTCCGCGAGCATTCACTTTCATATTGCCCACAGCACGAATTGTTTCATTTCGCTGACGTAACGCACCCATATCCACGGCTTTTCCATTGGCGCTTTTGTATATATCTTTTGACATTGTGTACCTCCTAAAACAATATTTAACGTAAAAATTCAGCGATGTCTAAATTATAGTACAAACTGTCAATGCGATGCACTCCCAATTTGTACAACACATAACTGGCCACACTGCTGCCTCGACCCACACCCCAGATCACTTGATTCTGAGTCATTGTGTCCACTAGGTATTTCAAGTACCGCAATAGATCAAACAAGTTGCGTTCTTGATACAACAACAATTCTTGGCCACATCGTTGCAATTCACTGTCGTTGTTGCAGCAGCTCAACACCAACTCTGCAATGTCCAAAGTTTTGTATTCTGCCGGCATGTGCCAATTTTGCTGACACTGTTGATCAAATTGTTCTGTGGATATAGATTCTACATCTTTGTTATAGATTTCAAAAGCTGGGATATTTTGTAATATATCTGTGACTGCTGACAAATTCACTGAACCGTCAACTGTGTATCCAGCAAACTGTTGATTGCCCTGCATCAGCTGATTCACAAGATCAGCTTGATCAAAAATCATTTGTCCATGACAATTAATTTTCATTTTTGGTAAAGTTGGCGTACACCACAGTGTTAGCGACATCTTTGGATTCTGTATCTGGCCAGTCAAGACCAAACTCTCTCCAATTTTTATGTTTGAGTTTGACTATGTTGATGTTTGTATCTGTTGGTGTATTTTTTGTTCGTATGGCTGTGGGATCGTACCACCAGCCTGGCTGGTGAAATGGTCCGACCGGATCTTCTTCGTCGTGCAAATAACACACACCATCGCCAAGGCTGGAACTCAGTTCCAATTGTGTTATTTCCATACGCCCTTCCATCACAGCATTGAGTTTGTAGTATAACATCATGCCAACAATTTGATCAACTGGTTCTTCTGGCAATGTGGTAACATCAATGCCCATTTGGCTCATTATTTCTTCATGATCGGGCCAGCAAGAATTTATAAAAACTGTGCTGTTGAGTCCGTCTACAAAAGTCTTGACTCGTTCCAGGGCTATGTTGCTGTTGGCAGAATCCAAAGTGCGTGTGATCAGATTCATGCCCACATTGTAGGAATTCATCTGCAATCGATCGTCAAAATACACACCTGCTAAAAAGGCAGTTTCGTAGTAGAGTCGTACGTTCATTTGATATCAATCTTGCTGTTAAAATTGCTGTCTTCAATCTGCTTGCGATAAGTTTCTTGAACTTTGTCTTGATATTTGTTTTGGTAACTTTCAACTGCCATCCTGATCTGATTACACAGATGTCCATTACCAGTTCGCGCGGCAATGCTCAATTTGTTATTGAGATCAGTGATCTTTTTGCTTAGATCCTCGACAGTTAAAGAATCTAGATTGCCAATTAAAGGATGTTCCATTTTGCAATTGTACTACAAAATGCACTCAAAGTCAACTGTTAAGGTTAACTCCAATTGCCCACAGACGCCACTGTGTTGTTTCCAATTGGAAGCAATCGCAAATAACTGTTGGCCAATATGGTAGGAGCACCACCCGGTGCTGCACTATATTGTATCTGTGGTGTGAATGAGCCGGCTGTGTCGGTACGCACGATGCCTTTGATGACCACAGTGATATTCTCAGTGGCCGTGGTTGACGCTGCTGTGACCGCAGTGGCTGTGGCTGCGGTGGCATATATTCTGCTCACCGTACCTAATGCATTGCCGGTGGTTGATGTGGTGTCAGCAGTGTATGCAATGCTGGTCAATGTGCCGCCCAATGCAAACAGTGTGCTCAATGTATGACTGGTGGTACCAGCAGCCCTGGTAATGTAATATATTCCTTCTAAGAAATAAGTAGTGCCGGCTGGTAATGTAATAACACCGCCAGCAGGGGAATTAAACACCTGCTGGGCTGTGCTGACATCACTGCCAGTGTAATTGGTGGTTAATGCAATAAAATGTTGCGTGGCCATCACACCGCGTTGGCTTGACTGTCCAGTTCCGTAGAACACTTGTCCATCATATTCTTGTGCACCTGCAATGGCCGAAGTGAGATTGACACCCGATGTGTACACAATAGGAGCATTGGTCACTGTTCCAGCAGCCGGGCGAATCAGTCCTGTTATATTGCCACCAGTGACATTGCCTGTGGCGCTGACAATTCCGCCAGTTAATACATTACCACCAGTGACATTGCCTGTGGCGCTGACCTGTCCTGCAGTGGAGACATTCCCGCCAGCAATGTTACCTGTTGCAGTAAAAGAAGCCACAGAGAATGATGTGAAATTGGTCAATGCACGATTCAAATCAAATATAGTAACAGTGGTACCTGCGTCATAGGTACCAAAAGCAAACTCATAATAGCCAGTACTGCTGAAAGTAATCACCCCTGCAGTATATCCTTGAATGCCACCGGTGCCCAGTGTGACAGCAGCCGGCAATGTCACTGTGTGCGTTGGATCAGTTATGTTTATTTGTACTTTCACATAGCCATATTGTCCGGTGGGCGGAAAATTGCTAAATGCCAACGTGATGCTGCCTGTGGTACTGACAGTTTGATAAGGCGCAGTAGTGTAATTCACAGTGACTGTTCCGCTGGTGGTGGTGAGTGCTGTTTTTACTTCGCTGATATCTTGCAATTGAGCGCCCACCAACAGTGCATCATTCATGTTGTTGTCCAAGGTAGTGCCAGTCAACGCAGCTTTGAGCACAACTTTGGATTGGAGGTCATTGATCTCATTTTCCGCATATTGGAAATTGGTTTTGGTGTTGGTAAAATTATCACGAAAGCCTTGACTGTTGTTGTCCTGTCCGGCCACTGGGTATGCTCCGTCGATGATATTTGGGTTGATGTTGCTTGACATTCTAGATCCTTGTGCAATTACGCAAACGTGCAGCCATTGTTACCAATGCAAAACCATTTGGAATTGGTATATTGCAATGTGCAGCCACAACCAAGTGTGGCAAATGTGATGGTTCCTGTGCCACTGGCTTTCCAGCCAGCATTGGTCACTGTGATGACCATGTTACCCGATGCTATGGCCACTGCGCTGAATACTTTGATCTGTCCTGTTGTACCTGCTGCCAGGGTGGCTGTTTCGGCAGCAGCAGTGGTAAAATAACTGGTTGTCAACAACAGACTTGCAGCAGCACTGGGCGCCAAATCTTCGCTGCCGGTCAAGAACAAAGGACTGATAAATCTGTTGCGCGGCCTAGTGAGCTCGCTGAGATAAATGGTTGTGCCACCATCATCTGTGTGGAATTGAAATTCATATGTGCCGGTTTCTGTAAATGTGATCACATTGCTAACAATACCTTGTATGCCCAGCACAGATGCGGCGCTGGCGCCGGTGCCCACGGCACTTGGCAGGGTCAAAGTGTGTGCAGTGCTGGCCACAGTCACACGCACTATGAGCCAACCTTGCTGTGCTGCTGCCGGAAAGTTGTTGAATGCCAAAGTGACTGACCCCGATGTGGTCAATGTCTTATAATGCCCGTTGGCATAATCAATTGTGACTGTGCCACTTGTGGTACCAATAGCATTGCGTGTGGCAGAGAAATCTCGTAGCTGACCATCTATCAACAATGCTCCGGCAAAGTTGTTGGTAACTCCGGCACCAGTGGTCACTGTGTTGGATTGCAATGCAGTGATTTCAGACGCAGCATACTCAAAATTAGTTTTGATATTGGTAAAATTATCGCGCATGCCTTTGGTGCTGTTGTCTTGTCCAGCCACCGGATACGATCCATTGATGAGGTTTGGGTTGATGCTACTTGTCATATTGTTTGCAGGTTAAACCAAGATATTGGCCTTGGGAAATACCAGATATTTATCATAGGTATCTGTTGGATCATACATATCCACGGGTTCGATCCAGGCCACGCTGCCTTGGTCAAATATAGTTTGTGTACTGGAACTTTCTGTCACTGTGGTCCAGGTCACACGAGTCAGTCCCGGCGGAGGACTACCGGCAAAGTACAATTGAGTGCCATTATATTGAACTCCTTGGTCAACAGTCACATATTGATTCAGCCCAGTTTGTTGGCTTAGAGTAAGCGTCACAATACCGTCTGAACTCACAGATACCAGCCAAATTCCCATGCGTTGATTATTGAACCCAGCAGTCATTGATCCACTGGCCGTTGACAGTGCATACGCTGATCCCGGATTGGCTGGATCTTCTAACGTAAAATGTGTAGCATCGTCTACGGTCAAAATATTGAATGCTGTGATTATTCCAGTTGCAGCATCGGTAGTGCCCGACACCAGGCCTGACAAATCGTCGCCAGTGAACCATATTGCATCTCCGGCAGTCATGCCAACTGTGCTGACACAAGTCACACGATCAGTTGCTGCCACAGTGACTGTGCATGATACTGTGCTGCCACCGGCCACTGTGGTTGAGGCATCGTACCCTGTGCCCGAAGTTTCAGGAGCATACGGTCCGCTGCTGTAGGTGGCAGTATAATATTGCCAAGCATCATCGGTGGTGGCATAATCATCAAATGCTTCTTGTTTGGCAAAAATCAATGTGGCACCATCAATAAGTGCAGCGTTAATTGGCCCGTCGATGCCACCCAAATTATTAATATAATCAATTGATCTAGCATTGACATCAGTAAATGCCAGGCGGGTGGCGTAAGTGACCAGGCCCAACGCTTGAAGATCTAAGCTGGCATAACGATCAAATGTGGTCAAGCTGGGTTTTGGCGTCCAATCTTGTGTGGCGGTGTCCCAGTTTTTACTCAGGGTAGAATCAAGTACGTATCGATCTACTTTGAAATCTACTTGATTCAGTTGCACTCCAAATTGTGTTTGTATGTAGTAGGCAATTTGTCTTGAACGATTGGGTTGTGTGTAGCATATTACCCAGGCTGGTGTAAATCCTAGCACTCGACCATTGGCTTGTTTGCTGGTCATCCATAATGGCAATTTATTGGAAATTTGCCCTACCACATCAATCACTTGATCTCGCATGTTTTGCAAACTGTTAGGGTAGACCACGTTGATTTGACTACTGCCATCTGCAGGATCTGTGATTGCATAAGGCAACGCCACAATCTTGCTTACACTTTGTCCGGCTGCATTGGTAAGATCATCAATTATGCGCGAATAAACCACTTCGTATATCACATTGCCCAGCGCATCAGTTGCTTGTGCAGTTGCAATTTCCCCTAGTACTAAATTTTTCCAATAGTGATTTTCGTACAAACTGCTTACATAGGTATCCAAAGAGTCCGGGGCTAGACCAAATGCATGTTGATAAATCACGCGATGGCTTTTGCCAAAATTCGGATCATCAGGCCTGTAAATGTAATCAGGAACAAAAATATTGTTGTTGCTTAGTAAACTATCTATCAATATTCGATCATTCAATGGTGGCATGGCCTGTACACTGAGATTTTGATAGGGTTTGTTGTATACTCTATTTACTGTGACTGTGAATGTTTTGAACACACTGACCACATCCACTGCTCCGGTCAGTCGCATGACCGGAGTTAACACAGCACCTGATCCACCGTAACCGGCTGTTATTGTCAATGTAGCTGGTTGGGTGTATCCGGCCCCAAAATCATCTATTGCTACCGCGGTAATCACACCCGAATCCAGTGTCACCACACCGGCCACTGCTGGTTGTGCTGCGGCACCAATTGGTGAGTTGAATTGCAACACAGGCGGGTTTACATTGCTGTATCCTGATCCGCCGTTGGTCACTGTGACCCCTACCACGTCATAGGTGGGTTGACCTGTGTCCACAGCATAGGCATTGACAGTAAAGGTAAATTTGGTATCAAACACAGTTTCGCCAACGGAGGTGTTTAGTAGACTTGCTTGATTTTTATCAAATGTAGTATTTCCTAAATCTATAGCAAATGTATTAAAAGTTGTTCTGCCTACTATGTCGCCAGAGGGAAGTAGTTCAAGTCCTTGCGGTAACAGGTTATAGGCTCCACTTTTCAACCTGTAAGATAATTCTCTACCACCGCGATTGACCGCTTCAATTTTGAGTATACTGGTAGATCCATTTTCAATTGTGCCCAGATCAGCAGGTGTATTCCAAGTGACTTCAGTATCAACTTCGCCCACTACTGTGATGGTAAACGGATATGGATCACTGGGCACCACCAGGCTGGCGGTCATTGAGCCCGATGCTGTGGTCAAAATCACAGGGTTGCCATCAGGTATGTAAACAGGCAGCTCTCCCGGATAGTTGGGGTTGAGCGTCATGTTTGCGGTCACTGTGAATTCAGTAACAAATTCATTGACGCTGACCACTGTGTTTACAAAATACATTGTGGTCGAAGAAGAACTCACGCCGCCAAATACTGTACCTGAAAATACAATAGCTGTGCCTGGACCCAGTTGTGTGGGGCTTGTACAAGTTATCACATTGGTACCTGCTGTGGTAGCTGTACAAGTGATGGCTGTTCCTATTGTGTCAGTTTGTCGAGCATAGATATTAAAACTGTAGGTGACTTCTGTAACGCCTTGATTGGGAATATAACCATAGTACCACCCAGATATTGGATCCAACCCCAGTCCGGGTGCAAATCCTGATCCTTGATTTACAGCTATGGTATAAGTTAAATCACTAGTGTCATAATCATTGGCCCTGAATTGATGAGCATAATAGTTGTCACTTCTAACCTTGCCAAGATTGCTGGGTAAAGTATTGATCAAGAAAGGTCGTCGATATGGTGTTTCGTCACTGGTAATATTGGTAGTATCAGCTGTAAATATAGTGTCATCGCCGGTGAGACTGGCTCGATCATACACATACATGTAGAAAGTACGTTGGCTCTGGCTCTTGCCATCAGACACCTGCAGTGTAAATTCAAAATTTTTGTTGATAGCACTGAATATAAAATCGTATGGTACAGTAAAATCTGGTGTGAGATCATATCCTGGCGGTTTATCAACATTGACACTGGGTGCAATATAACCTGACAATAGCCCCAGGGGCGAGATAGAAAGTCCGCCAGGCAATTCACCTGATACCAACGTGACTATGTTGGTGTCGCCGGGATCAGTTCCTAAAATTTCAAACTGAAACTCCACGCGATCGCTGTCATAAAATGTGCCAATAGATCCAGATGGTGTAATAAAATCAGGTACATTGTTGCCAGTCACTACCAGTTCAAATGTGCGATCTTTGATACGATCAGTTGAACCGTTGGCAAGTTTGGTATATGCTCGAATGGCAAATTTGCTGACCACATCTCTGTTGACCTGAAATGGCACACCTTGTAAACTGGCCACAGCCTGTGGCACCCCTACAATTGACCCATTGGCTGCACATTGAATACCTGGCGGCAAATTTCCGGCTATGAGAGCAAAATAAACATGTTGCCTGAACACCGGGGTCATGACTCCTGTTGCTGTGGTCAATTGCAATGGAATATTGCTTAATTCTGTTGTGGTAATTCTAAATTTTGTGCTGCTGATCACATCCAACACAAAATATCTTACATCAAGATCTACACCGCCAAATACTGCACCTTCAAACATCACATTGATATCTTGATACAGTCCTTCAGTACTGTTGCAAGTTATGGTATTGGTCACTGCATCGGTGGCAGTACATGTGACATTCAACGGCAATGCATCAGTGGCTGCAAACAAAGTAGACTGATAAAATACTCCTTCGGGAATAACTCCCAAAAGACCTGCTTCGGAAATCCAGACTGGTTGTGCCATGATATTAGACAGTTACCCAGGCAACGCCATTGTAAAATCTCAGTACGCTCAATGCAGTACTATAATACAAACTACCCGATACTGCACTGATTGGATCAGATGAGAAAAACGGTATCACCAGTTGAGTTGACACTGTGGCATTTAGTGCGGTTATACTGTTACTGGTTTGAATGTTATTGCTGATTACATTACCTGAGATACTGACTGTGGTACCTGTCAATGAAGTTGCATTCACATTGGCACCACCTGACACATTGCCACCTGTGATGTTGCCGGTAACACTCAATGTCCCTAATGTACCAACTGCGGTAATATTGGTTTGCGATGCTGTGGTTAATGCTCCTGAAATTCCAGCAACAATAAGATTGCCACCTGTGATGTTGCCTGTGGCCGAGATCACGCCGCCAGTTAATATATTACCTGCAGTAACGTTGCCACTCACACTCACCGTGGTGCCTGTGTGTGTGACAGCGTTGACATTGGCTCCACCCAGCACATTGCCGCCGGTGATGTTGCCTGTCACACTCACCGTGGTGCCTGTGTGAGTGGTAGCGTTGACATTGGCTCCACCCAGCACATTGCCGCCGGTGATGTTGCCTGTCACACTCACTGTTGAGCCTGTGTGAGTGGTAGCGTTGACATTGGCTCCACCCAGCACATTGCCGCCGGTGATGTTGCCGGTAGTGCTGTAACTGGTTGCTGTGCTTGTTCCGCCAGCAGTAACATTGCCAGCCAAACTGAGATTGCCACCCGAAATAGTGCCCCCGGCGCTGATGGTGGTTGAGACTGACAAGGCACCACCAGTGACTAAATTACCGCCAGTGATGTTGGCCACAGCCGAAATTACTCCTGGTGTGATCAAGTTGCCACCTGTGATATTGCCGCTGGCTGATAAAATTGCAGCTTGTACAAGTCCAGTGTTAATAACATTGCCACTGGTTACATTACCAATGGTGATATTGCCGCCGGTGACGTTGCCAGCGGCAGATATCACACCAGCAGTGAGTATGTTGCCACCAGTGACATTGGCAGTGACTGTCAAACTGCTCAATGTACCTATTGAGGTAATATTGGGCTGTGCTGCTGTAACAATTGTTCCAGTCAAATTGCCCCCGGCAATGTTGCCCGTGGCGCTGATCAATCCGGCAGTGAGTAAATTACCGCCGGTAATATTACCTGTGGCACTGAGTCTTGCACCTGTGACCAAAGTGGTAGCATTTACATTGTTGCCAGCTACATTGCCGCCTGTGAGATTGGCAGTGACATTGGCGCCCGAAATATCACCAGTAAGGACAGCACTTGCACCAGATACCACCCCCAACGTGATTAAATTGCCGCCTTGAACATTTCCAGTAGCCGACACAGCAATGGTGGCATTGACATTGTTGGCAGTGACATTTCCTGTTCCGCCTAATGCATTGCTTACTGCAAGAGAATTCAAAGTTCCCACACTAGTCAGGCTACTGGTAGTCACATTGGCGCTAAGAGTAGATCCGGTTAACAAAGCAGCCGAGGTGGTGGCTATGACTCCGGTCAGCGCACTACCGTTGCCTGTGAAATAAGCTGCTGTGATATTGGCGGCACTGGTAATATTACCAGTGGCCGAAACTTGTCCAGTTGTTCGCAAATTACCACCAGATGCATTGCCAGTGGCAATTAATGCGCTGGTTGCAATCAAATTACCCCCAGTGACATTGCCCGTTGATGTGATTTGCCCAACTGTTCGCAAATTGCCGCCTTGCACATTGGCAGTGACACTCAAGCTGCCCAGAGTACCCACTGTGGTCAAACTGCTTGTAGTCACATTGGAACTCAAAGTAGCGCCGGTGATCAAGCTGGCAGCAGGACTGGACACAACTCCGGTCAATGCCGATCCATTGCCCACATAGAGGCCACTAGTTACTATGTTGCCCGTGGCGCTGATGATACCATTTCCGGTGAATAATCCTTGCAAGGTAGCACCAGTTCCAGACACAACCAAGACATTGGCAACCCCTCTGCTGCTGATGTTTACAGTACTGTTGGTTATAACCTGAACATTTGAGTTACCGTTTTGAATACCTGTGACACCACCGATTCCGTACAGCTCAGTGAAGTTGCTGTTGCAGATATCAAAAGCATCGCGTAAAGGGGTACCGGTGCCGTCATTGGCAGTGTTACCGGTGTCAATATATTGCTGAGTCATAGATAGAGTG
>Ga0114973_10003294_pt1 | contig 11437 bp, 9 predicted proteins | sample M_140807_MF_Meta_FD_87025 | JGI IMG/M metagenome (GOLD analysis project Ga0114973, IMG submission 87025) | Freshwater microbial communities from Lake Montjoie, Canada to study carbon cycling - M_140807_MF_MetaG | ecosystem: Environmental > Aquatic > Freshwater > Lake | place: Lake Montjoie... | reverse complement strand
TAAAACCAGAAAACATTCTTATAGACCCATGCGGGAGGCTGAAGATTACCGATTTTGGTATCGCTCTATTACCAGGGACAACTCGGATTACTGAGCACGGTGGGATGGTCGGCACGTTGCAATACGCGAGCCCTGAATACCTGATGAGCTCAACGCTCCACCCTCCAGGCGACATCTATGCTTTAGGGCTTATTGCATATGAAATGGTAACAGGCCGACCTCCCTTAGAGGGTTCTCAGTTTTACGAATCTGTTGCCCGACGAATGAAGATGGATTCCCCTCCACCGAGTGAGCAAAATCCAAATATACCGCCGTGGCTCGACACCTTGATTCTCAAGGCACTAGCTCGCGATCCACAGAATCGCTATTGCACGATTGATGAAGTACTGAGCGATCTGAAGCGGGGTATCTCCGAAGCGAACATTCCGATCGCGTTCGGAGACACAAGACAGCGCCAAAAGGAGAATACATCAGCGGAACAGTCGACATTGGTTATTGAAGCCACAGCGACTGGTGTAACAACTCAAGAAACTATTAAGAAAAAATTACCGATCTCAACTCCAAAAACAATATCAGATAGAGCGGCTCCACAAACTGTTGACGAAGAATCCACTGCATCAGATCGATCAGAGTCATCTAATGAAGTGAAATCATCAAAGCAACACAGAGAAGCGGAACATTTAGAACCGAAAAAAAAGGTTATCAAACAAAAACCTCTCGAAAGGCGATTAACACCAGGACGGTCGACAGTAAACGAACGGGCAGAGAGCAAACCAAAAAACAGTCGCTCGCCGCAGTTAGGTGCCCCTTCAGAGCTTCGATCCACGACCCATTCTACGATACGCCCCGCGTTGAGCAATTCTCTGTCTCATGTAGCTCCCCTCGCAGCTATTCGCGCCAACCATTCAAAACGTTCAAGCTCATCGTCATCGGAGGTAATTTCGCGAGCATCAGATCAAACGCCGCTAGCTAAGGGACCACTGCCTAAAAGATCGCTACCTAAAGAATCGTTATCTGAACAGTCACCATCCAGAAAGTCGCTAAAGAGCTCTACGAATGCCCGCTCCACTCGTTTGCAACCTCTTTCCTCAACCTCAGCAGGCGCCTCGCCCGATCTCAGGCTTAACGCAACGCTGAACACCAAAGGTCGAACGAACGACACTACAACCGGAGCCCAATCACGCTCTGCTGAGTATCATTATCAAATAAACACTTCATCAGCTCTTATGGATGTCGTCCGATTCCTAGGAACAACCACTATCGGAGCAGCTATCGGCTTTGAGCTAATAAAACTGATAATGAAGTAACTCTGATTGATAGAAGGCCAAGTGAAAACTGCGTGGAGTACTCACACTAGGCTAATTTCCAAACCAATATACACCACTAAATCAACCCAATAGGGAGCCGTTCCCACGGCCCCCATAACACCGCAAACCCGCTGCCCTATCGGCGATTAGCCTCGAGCACCCGTTTACGCATCCGAATTGATTCCGGTGTAACCTCTACCAACTCGTCATCCCGGATAAACTCAAGTGCATTCTCGAGAGTAAATGGCGGAACTGGAGTTAGTATGACGTTATCGTCCTTTCCAGCTGCACGAATGTTCGTCAGCTTTTTCGCCTTGGTCGGATTCACATTGAGATCGTTTTCCCGATTGTGCTCCCCGATTATCATACCTTCGTATACCTTTTCCCCGGGGCGAATCAACATTCGTCCTCGCGGTTCAAGATTAAAAAGGGCGTAGGCGACTGCTTCACCCTCACGATCCGAAACGAGAGAGCCATTGACTCGTGATGTCACGTCACCTCGATACTCTTCGTAACCACTCACATAGCTACTCATAATACCAAGCCCACGGGTATCCGTGAGGAACTCACCCCGATAACCAATCAGTCCCCGCGAAGGTATGGAGAATTCAACCCGCACTCGACCAGAGCCCTTGTTTACCATCGTGACCATTCGCCCTTTTCGACGAGCTAATTTCTCAGTCACAATTCCAACATGCCCCTCTTCACAATCGACTATCAGATGCTCGATCGGCTCGAGGGTCTTTCCCCCCTCTTCCTTCATCAAGACGGTCGGACGGCCCACCGAGAGCTCAAACCCTTCTCGACGCATAGTCTCAATAAGAATTGCCATCTGAAATTCGCCGCGGCCCTTTACAACGAATGAATCAGGATCAGCGGTATCCTCGACCCTCAGAGCAACGTTATGTAGAGCTTCCTTCTGCAGCCGTGCTTTGATTCGAGGAGATTGAATATGTTTACCTTCGCGACCCGCAAACGGACCTGTATTTACTCCGAATCGCATCGCGATAGTCGGCTCATCAACTACAACACGGGGCATCGCTTTTGGAGCTTCTCCTGTGCAGATTGTATCGCCGATCTCAACCTCATCTGAGCCCGAAATTATTATAATATCTCCCGGCTCTGCCCGCTCAACTTCCCCAAGAGCAATCCCCGAATAGGTTTGAACCTTTGTCACCTTAAGAGGCCGTATGATTCCCTCTTCATCGATTCGAACCAGTCGCGCATTTCGCTCCGCAGAACCCTGAAACACCCGACCAATCGCCAAGCGACCAAGGTAATCTGAATACGCAATATTAAGAACGAGCATCTGAAACGGCTCGATTGGATCAAAGGAGGGAGCAGGTATCGTTTTGACGATCTCTTCAAAGAGTGGTGTGAGATCGGTTCCACGCTCTTCGAGCGAACGCTGGGCTATACCTTCGCGACCGATAGCATATAAAACAGGAAATTCGATCTGCTCGTCGGTAGCTCCAAGATCGATGAAAAGATCATAAATCTCGTTCAAAACCTCATCAGGACGAGCATCTTTTCGGTCAATTTTATTTATTACGACGATTAATTTTTTCCCCGCCGCTAGTGCTTTTGCGAGAACAAATCGGGTCTGCGGAAGAGGCCCCTCAGAGGAGTCCACAAGAAGAATTGCTCCATCGACCATCATCAACGCCCGCTCGACTTCAGCACCAAAATCGGCGTGTCCCGGCGTATCAAGAATATTGATTTTCACCCCTCCATACTGAACCGAGCAATTCTTTGCCGCGATCGTGATTCCCCGCTCGCGCTCGAGATCCATTGAATCCATAACTCGGTCAGCCACCTCTTGGTGAGAGCGAAAGGTATTACTTTGCCGAAATAGATGGTCAACAAGAGTTGTTTTTCCGTGGTCGACGTGGGCGATAATGGCGATGTTGCGAAGCCGCTCGTTGTGGGCGTTCATTGTGTGGGTAAACTCCGAAAGAATAAGAAGAAAAATTGGTTCTAATGAGGAATTGATACTGAGGAACCGATGAGCTTTACAACGCTTCCACAACCTAGGATAAGAGCTAGCCTCGATACCGAACCGAGGATAGTATCATAACGGGGTGGCGAATGCATCTTGGGTAAACGATAAACTCACCGGTTACGCAATTTTTATCTACTTTATTGGTCGCTCATTGCATTTTTTCAGATAACACGCTACTCAGCCTCTACAGAAGAGGCCACAAAGGTCTTATGCTTGTGCCAACCGAACCGAGGTGATGGGGCCGCGAATGCCCTTATTAATTCACCTCGTCGGGATTCGCCAACCGGTCAAGATGATGCTACTTAATCTGTTTTTATGGACTCCTCTAGGAGGTCCGTATCGTTGATTTCGTCGGCCTTTTTGAGTATCGGAGCCACCTCTTTTGCCGCTGTTGAGGCGTACCGAGTCGTTGTTTTTAGTGATGAAGGAACTATCGCATGGCTATAACGAACGTAATTATTCCGGCCGCTGGAGGAATCGGACTTGCCCTTGCATTCAAGGTGTTTAAGGAGATCCTCGCTAAGCCAGACGGAGATGAAAAGGTGCAGGCTATAGCCGCCCAAATCCGAGAGGGTGCTGGGACCTTCCTTCGCCAAGAATCTTATTATCTCGGCATATATTCGGCCGCTCTCTTTTTCCTCCTTCTTGTATCGCTCGGATTTGGGACCGCTTTGGCGTTTCTTCTCGGTGCTGCCTGCTCACTATCTGCGAGCTTTATCGGAATGCGAGCAGCTACCCAATCAAATTCTCGAACTGCGGCAGCTGCAGCGCGCGCGAACCCCAGAGATGCCCTGATGATTGCATTCGATGGTGGCTCAGTGATGGGACTCGCCGTTGCGAGCCTTGGACTTATCGGACTCGGAGCTATTATTCTGATATACGGATTCTCTGATGCTCTCGTGGGCCCGATGGTCGGATATGGCGTTGGTGCAACCTCAGTCGCTCTTTTTGCTCGAATCGGTGGAGGAATTTATACGAAGGCGGCCGATGTTGGTGCTGACCTCGTTGGAAAATACGAGGCTGGAATTCCTGAGGATGACGCCCGAAATCCAGGTGTTATAGCGGACAATGTAGGGGACAATGTCGGCGATGTCGCTGGGATGGGAGCTGATATCTTTGAATCATACGTCAACTCGATTGTAGCATGTGCTACAATCGCGATAACCCTTCCTGTAACAGTTCTTGGGCAACTCACTAATTCCGACCTAACAGCTGAAGGAGCGATCGCATCGACCCGATGGGGTTTTGCCATCATGCCCTTTATCCTCGCGATCATCGGTATGGCTGCGAGCTGGTACGGCATGGTTGTAGTGAAAAAGGATAGCGATAGCGATCCAACTTCAGTCTTGCAAAAGGCGACCCTTCTTTCGACCGGAGTTTTTCTCGCGGGTGCCCTCGTTGCATTCTTCGTTATTCCGGGGGTAAAGCTCACCTATTGGGCGTGTACCCTTTTTGGCGCTCTTTGTGGCCTTGCAATTGGTCTAATAGCAAAATACTACACCTCATCAAAACCTGTGTACGAGATCGTTAACGCCTCAAAGACCGGACCTGCTACAAATCTCATCGCAGGACTTTCTGTAGGTTTCCGCTCAGTAGTTTCACCTCTATGGGTGATCGCGATTGCAGTTTTGATTTCAAGTTCAATCGGTGGAGTTTACGGCGTTGGGCTTGCTGCGGTTGGAATGCTCGCGACAACATGTATCGTGATGACGATCGATGCGTATGGTCCAATTGCTGACAATGCAGGAGGAATCGCCGAGATGGCAAATCTTGGTGCAGAGACACGAGCAATAACTGACAGGCTCGACTCGGCGGGTAACACCACAGCCGCGATCGGAAAGGGATTTGCAGTGTGCTCCGCGGCTCTCACTGCAATATCACTCTTTGGAGCATTTGCTGAAACGATTACTCTCGGGCAATCGACTTCTTTCAGCAATGAACTCTTTACGATCACCAATCCGAACATCATGATCGGAGCTCTTATCGGCGGCTCGCTCTCTGGGATCGTGGCGTGTCTTACAATGACTGCTGTAGGGCGTGCTGCAGGAAAAATGGTTGAAGAGATCCGTCGGCAATTTCGCGAAATACCTGGCCTATTGGAAGGTCGTGAAGATGCAAAGCCCGACGTTCAGCGATGCGTTTCAATTTCAACCGATGCCGCGCTCTCCGAGATGATGCTCCCTGGAATGCTTGCAATCACTGGTCCAGTTGTCACTGGATTTTTGATAGGACCAGATGCGCTCGGCGGCCTTCTTCTTGGCACAACACTTACCTCAGTAGTCCTTGCACTCTTTATGGCAAACGCTGGTGGTGCGTGGGATAACGCCAAAAAGTTCATCGAGCAGGGACTAATTCCTGGTGAGAAGAAAGGTTCCGATGCACACCGCGCTGCGGTAGTCGGAGATACCGTTGGAGACCCCTTCAAGGATACCTCGGGACCATCACTCAACATCCTAATTAAGTTAGTTTCGATGGTGGCGTTGCTGATTGCGCCTCTCTTGGCAATGTAATCGGGGTGAGTTATTCTCGATGAGAGAAAGCTTTTTGAAAAAAACTTTCTCTCATCAACCAGTACGGCTAATCATTTATGATGATTGCCGAAAAAAGGTCTTGGGTCCGTAGCTCAGTTGGGAGAGCGCCTCGTTCGCAATGAGGAGGTCGCCGGTTCGATTCCGGCCGGATCCACCAACATTTCCTCTCTTTGCCTCTCCCGTCCCACTGTCCCTTTATTGTCCCACTGAGATACATATGGCATCTCCCCTTATCGGTGTTGTAATGGGCTCTCAATCAGATTGGGAGACGATGGAGCGCGCGGCTCTAATTCTTGAGCAATTCAAAGTTCCTTACGAAGCAAAAATTGTATCCGCACACCGAACTCCAGGGCTCCTCATCGACTATGCATCTGATGCTCATAGTCGTGGACTAAAGGCGATTATTGCGGGTGCTGGTGGAGCGGCACATCTCCCCGGAATGCTTGCGGCGCAAACGGCAGTGCCGGTCCTTGGAGTGCCGGTTCAATCGCGAGCTCTCAACGGCATCGATTCTCTTTTATCGATTGTTCAGATGCCTGCAGGGGTTCCGGTTGCGACCTTTGCTATCGGTGCTGCTGGTGCGACAAACGCCGCTCTCTTTGCCGTTGCGTTACTCGCAAGTAGCGATGCTCGGCTTGAGCAAGAGCTTGATGCATTTCGTCGAGAGCAACGAGATCGGGTTCTCGCAGATTCTCTTCCTCCGGTTAATCGATAAAGGGGCTCATAGATGAGGATAGGGATCGTCGGAGGTGGACAACTTGGATCCATGCTTGCCCTCGCGGCGTATCCGCTTGGTATATCCTGTAACGTACTCGACCCATCCGACCAACCACCAGCCTATCCAGTTGCTACTCATCACAAAGCCCCTTTCCAATCAGATACGATCACTTCCCTCCTCTCATCGACCGATAGACTCACATGGGAGTTTGAAAATGTTCCTCCCGAAGCGATTCAATCTCTCGCCAGCAACACAAAAATCCGCCCATCTGTCGCCGCACTCTTAATCTCTCAGGATCGGTTGCTCGAAAAGAGATTTTTTGAGGAATTAGGCGCGACCGTTCCCCGCTATGCCGCGATCGATTCGCTTGAGGATCTTCATCAGCAGCTAGAACTACTCGGAGGGTCCGCAATACTAAAAACCCGTCGCCTCGGTTACGATGGCAAGGGACAGCTTAGGATCCCCTCTTCTGACTGGCTTTCGGTCCCCGCTAACGCTGCTGCCGCTGCAACGCTTCTCACCTCCCCCTGTATTCTTGAGGAGCTTATCTCATTTACGCGAGAGCTATCTGGTATCGCTGCCCGCGGGGCTGATGGTTCATTTGCCTGGTATCCACTTACTGAGAATCGCCACTATAACGGAATTCTCTCTCGCTCTTCGCCGCTCAATGTTATCGATCCACATTACACAAGCCTAACCGAAGCGGCTCGCACAGTCCTCAAAACCGCGATGGAAAAGCTCGATTATATCGGCATACTCGCGATCGAATTTTTTGAGAAGGATTGCACCCTTATCGTCAACGAGTGCGCTCCTCGCGTCCACAACTCGGGACACTGGACAATCGAGGGTGCTGAAACCAGCCAATTCGAGAATCACATTCGAGCGATCGCAGACCTTCCATTAGGAACCACAGCGCTCCGCGCTCCAGCGATAGCGATGTACAATATAGTCGGGACTGAGCCGCCGATCCGTGAGCTTCTCACACTCCAAGGAGTTCACCCTCATCACTACAGAAAATCGGTCCGACCATCCCGCAAAGTCGGCCACGTTACAATTCTTGCTTCATCACCTGAAGAGCTCGCGGTCGTTGAAGGAAATACTATCTTTTCGCGCCTTTTTGGCCCGGCATGAAGGGTCAATTTCTCACCACTTCCTTTTTATAGCTCACTCGGTACCTTCATCAATCTGCGCCATTCATCAAGGTACTCGTTGAGGTGCTCTTTTCCTGCACTTATTTGTCTTTTAATCTCTCTCCGAAGTAGTTGTTGCTCCTCCTCGTACTGTTGCGAATCTATAAAACCGATCAGATGGCAGCTCCGCAACCAAACCAAGTAGGTCGTAAGAGCGTCAAATTCATTGTAAGCAACTATTTCATCCCACCGTCCTGCAAGCCACATCTCAGGAACCTGTTCTCCTGAGACCGCCATCTTTCCGGGAATGCCTGCAAGCATCGCTAAATCATTGAGCGAAACGCGCCCTCCTTTTCCGTGAGTTGAAAAAAACTCCGAGAGATCAACATGACCAGCTCCCTCACGAGCAAAATAATCAACCCCAATCCATGGCTTCTCAGGTCGCATGAAAAATTCCGGCACCGATAGCCCATGAACAAACGCTCGCTGCGTTAAAATTTTTAGGTCAGAAGCAAGGGAATTAAATCCAATGATCTGTCGTTTCTGTTTTCCAATTTTATCAAGAAAAGTTTTTATTAAGTGAGCCTCATCACATTTGGCAGTATCGTCGAAATCTGTCGGCACCGAAAAAAGGGTCACTGTAATCCCTTTTTCACTCTCAGTCCTCGCCACTCCCGCGATAGAGACAACTCGACAATACAAAGTCTTAAGAAACGGTTGGGGGTCCTCCGCTGTTGCACCATTCTGCCGCCACATCTCCTCAACGACCTCCCGATCCCCAACCTCATCCCCCAACCCATAAAGAACCCGCCCCGCGACCGGATCAGGACACCACTCAAGATCAAACGCAACAGTATGGGTCGGGAATGAGCGAAACATTGGTAGAGACTCCCCTAAGAACGGTACATCTAATTGCGGTGGAGGCTAGAATCATTTCGTTGAGGGGTCAACTGTTGAGGCTGATCAAAAACTGCGGTATCCGGCCCTGGATCGGATTGTGCCAATTATTTAAAAAACTGATTATGCCTGCACTCGTGGCAGAAGAGGCACTTGCTTGGAATCCTAAGACTTCTGAATGGAAAAAATTAAGCGGTTCGTCCGATGACATTTTAGCAAATTTCTCAAGCTTTCTTGAAATGTCGAAAGAGGTGTGGGGTGGAGTATCTAGACGGGTTTAAAATTCCAAGTTATTAATTTTAGCTTTCTGTGCAGCTTTTTTGCATTCAGTTTTCGACTGAATGGAAGTCGTCTGAGATGTCCCGAAAGATTAGAAGACCCTCAGCTTGAGATCAACCAAGCCTCTTCTGAATCACCTCCCAGTTATCTCGATAACGAATCAGATGCTCTGAGCGCACTCCAACATGCAGTGACCTGTGATTCTTTGGTCGGACGCCAGCATGCTTAGCTAGGTAGTTCTTGTGATTTGTGACAAGCACCTCTCTAAGCTCTTCCCAAGTGAGGATGTAGAACTCGTCCTGTCTAGCCCCATCGACCTTGACGAATACCACCACCAAGTTCTTGACGGGACAATTCTTACCTATACCGACTACCTGCTGCGTACCTTTGAACTTGATTTCACAGAAATTACTAATATCCCCAAACTGCCACGAATCAGTCATGCTCGGCTTGACCTGAACAGAGATATGATTTCCAGCTTCATTTGAAGCGATGATGTCGTAATGGGGGACGTTGCCTGTAAAAGTAGTGCAGATCAGCCCACGACGAGATAGCTCAGCAGCGACGAGATATTCGCCAGTTTGACCAGCTATTTTGTTGTTTCTACCTCGGGACACTTGTGGGTACCTTTGTCTTCTAGTCGTCACTAAAGTAGTCGGAGTCCAACCTCTTAATTTCATAGGTCTGATGCGGGGTGACGCCGATACCGTGGTCAATCATCAACTCAGCAAGCTCTGCAAGAGCTTCCTCTCGTACCCGTAGGCGCTCTTCAAGCACATCGATCCGACGCTTCTCAGGCGCTTCCTTCGCCGACTTTCCACTCCGCATAAACGCAGAGGCGGCACTCTCAAACAGTCGGTGCTGCCAGGTGTAAAACAAACTCGGCGCTATCCCTAGCTCATCACAGACGCTGCTTACCGGTACCTTCTCCAACAGGTGCCGCTTAAGTGCTTTGACTTTGTCCTCGTCACTAATCCGTTTGTAGACCTTTTTCTCCATGCTAGACCCTCTCTTAGAACGCCGTATACTATAAACCGCGTCTCCTAATTTGAGGACCCCTTAATGTGCGATTCCACCTGAAGCACTACAGGGCTCACTCAGCTAGCAACCCTCTGCATCAGTTCCATCAAATCAAAAAACTCAATAGCATTCCACACAGTCCAAAAACCCCGCCCCCTCCTCAAGGAACTCCTCTCCGCTGCAAATGTACAGGTACCCATAGCTATCAATCCTCAGGAGGCTAATGTGTACACCAGGAAAAAACTCCAAAATAGCCGAAAACGTAAATTAATTTTATGGGTTAGAGGGGGTTCTTTTTTGATGTTGCGGTGGAAGATCCGTTTTATTAGGTTTTATTGAGTCATACATCCTTTTTGCACCCAGTTTTTGGGTAATTTTGAAAGCTCCTGAAATGCTCAGAAGATAAAGTAATACGGATATTTAGCTAGGTATTTAGGTCGATTTATAGTAAGATAATGTAGGTAGTTATTAATATATACCGACATTATCTTACTGATATGCCATCATCGAAACTTCAAAAAGTAATTAAGCTCTTCAAAAAGAGAGGAGTAGTTCGTCCCAAAGAACTAGAGAGAATTGGTGTCTCGGCTGTCTACCTTAACAAGCTCTATCACGATGGTATTCTTGAGAGACCAAGCAGAGGACTCTACACGCTCAAGGATGCTAAGGTTAGCGAGCATCAAACTCTTATCGAAGCCAGTAAGCGAATACCACAAGGCGTAGTATGCCTTCTGTCGGCACTACAGTTCCATAAAATTACTACTCAGCTTCCGTTTGAAGTTTGGTTGGCAATTGACGTCAAAGCACGTCGACCTGAGGGAGATCTCCCACCGCTAAAAATTTGCAGGTTCTCCAAATCTGCACTTTCATATGGGATTGAGAAACACAAAATTGACGGCAGCGCCGTCAAAATCTACTCACCTGCCAAAACTGTGGCAGATTGCTTTAAATACCGGAATAAAATCGGGATTGATGTTGCAATTGAAGCACTACGTGCTGTCTGGTCAAAAAAGAAAGCTTCAATGGACGATCTTCATAAAGCCTCAAAGGTTTGTCGTGTGGCTAACGTGATGCGTCCATATCTGGAGTCCCTTATATGAAGCCAGGGAAGAACCCAGCTGCCTCTATTCGGCAACGATTACTAAACATTGCAAGAGATCAAAAGATCGACTTCCAATTGATTCTTACTCGCTTTGCTTTAGAGAGGTTTCTTTACCGTCTTTCTCAATCGAAATATTCTAATGACTTTGTGCTCAAAGGCGCCATGTTATTTCAGGTCTGGGGAGGAGCAATGCATCGACCCACAAGAGATCTCGACCTTCTCAGTTTCGGTGAACCAGACATCGCCAATTTCACTAAAACGATAAGAGAGATTTGTACCCAAGATTTGTCGAATGATGGCGTGCTTTTTCAAGCTGACTCTGTTCTTCTGGAGCGAATTAAAGAGGAGGATGAGTATCAAGGGCTCAGAGCAACGCTGATGGCAACATTAGACACCGCTCGCATCCCACTTCAGATCGATATTGGATTTGGGGATTCTATAATCCCGATGC
>Ga0114973_10003290_pt1 | contig 11459 bp, 13 predicted proteins | sample M_140807_MF_Meta_FD_87025 | JGI IMG/M metagenome (GOLD analysis project Ga0114973, IMG submission 87025) | Freshwater microbial communities from Lake Montjoie, Canada to study carbon cycling - M_140807_MF_MetaG | ecosystem: Environmental > Aquatic > Freshwater > Lake | place: Lake Montjoie... | reverse complement strand
CGTCGTACTCTGCTTGTTTGTGCCTGCGCCGATCGCAATGCCGAAGCTCAAGACCCGCAAAGCGGCCGCCAAGCGGTTCAAGGTGACCGGCAGCGGCAAGTTCGTCCGCCGGCACGCTTTCCGCAACCACCTGCTCGACCACAAGAGCCCCAAGCGCAAGCGCTGGCTCGGCACCATGGCGGTCGTCGACGAGCGCGACGCCGACAATGTGGCGCTGATGCTGCCCTACGCCTGACCGGTCCCTGATCGGCCTCCCGCCGGATCCTGAGGCGTTGAAAGCGCAGCAGAAGCATTCACAACCGGCTTTTTCCCCCAACCCATCGTCCTGATCCATGGCCCGCGTCAAGAGGGGCAACGTCGCCCGCAAACGCCGCAACAAGATCCTTCGCTTAGCCCGGGGTTTCCAGGGCAGCAACGGCAGCCTCTTCCGCACCGCCAACCAGCGGGTGATGAAGGCCCTCTGCAATGCCTACCGTGACCGTCGCCGTCGCAAGCGCGACTTCCGCCGCCTCTGGATCGCCCGCATCAACGCGGCCGCCCGCATCAACGGAACCAGCTACAGCCGTCTGATCGGCGGATTGAAGAAGGCGGATGTTCGCCTGAACCGCAAAATGCTCGCCCAGCTGGCCGTGGTCGATCCTTCCAGCTTCACCACGGTGGTGGGCGCCGCCGGACGCTGAGCTCCGGTATCCCATGCAGGAACTGCTTCCCCAGGCCTATCTGATCGGCCTGATCGTGTTGCTCGGCGCCGCCGCCGTTCTGGTGGGCAGGCAGATCCTGCGGGTCCGCAAGGACGAACAGGCCTTGGCGCGCCTCAGTGCCGCCGGGCCTAGTGGCGCCCCACCGGCCGACTCGGTGGGCCTCTATGAACTCGCCTCGGTGCAGCTGCGCAAGCGGCTGTATGGCCAGGCGATCGACAATCTCAAGCTTGCCCTGCGAAAGGCTCAGACAGAGAAAGCACCGGATGAAGCCCGGGCCCTGATCGAAAACGCCTACGGCTTCGCCGTCGCGGCCCAGAACCGCTTCCCTGAGGCCATCCGTCACTACCGCAACGCCCTGCAGGTCAAACCGGACTACCCGGTGGCCCTGAACAACCTTGCCTACGCCCTGGGCAAGCAGGGATCCAGTCAGGAGGCCAGGGACACCTACGCCAAGGTGCTGACTCTGGAACCGGCCAACGCCACGGCTCGCAAAGGTCTCAAAACCATGGAACGCCGACTGGGCGGGTCGGGCAAGGGAACCAGCGGCGGATCGAACAGTTCGGGTGGTTCCTCTGGTGGCGGAAAAGGCGGTGGCAAGGGCATCAACAAAGACGCCTGAATAACCGCAGGTGGTGTTCGAACCGAGCACCGCCGCATGATTGAAGCCGTGGAATTTCTAGAGGAGGCTGGCTCTCCCGGGGCTGGGTTGCCCCCCAGGATGCACCTCGTCAGATCCTTACCAGAGGCCCCGGATCGTTTCGCCACGCGCAGGAGAATCGGCGGCAACCTTGTTGGAACCGGGAACAGGAACCAGCTGGAGGCGGCCTCCCATCATGGTCAGTCGGTCAGCATTCCAACCCGAGAGGCTCAGGCCCTGAAGACCCTGAAAGGCCCCACCGGGCCCCAGGTCGCTGCCGGGATTGGCGCCGAGCACCAGCAGATCCAGCTGATCCGATTTGGCATTGAGATTGCCCTGAACCGGGGATTCGACGCCGGCGATGGAAATGCGGCCCTGCATCACCACCATCTGACCGGCTGAACTGGTGGAGGCGATGGTCAGCTGCACGGGAACCGGCACACCACCAGCAAAAGGGGTGTAGCTGCCGTTCCAGAGCCTTGGCATCTCAGTGGCGATCAGGCTGGCGCGGCCAATCGGATCGAAGGTTTCCACCTGGGATGACTCGATCAGCACGGCTTCCGAAACCCGGTTGGTGGGCCTGAGACGGCTGGAGGGGGGAACGAACGGCGCGAAGGCATCGCTCGGCAAGGGCGTGAGGGCCAGCAGCATGGGCAGGGCCGTAGGAACGAGCGGCAGCGGCATGGCTTCGGGTCACGGGGCCAGAGCGCAGACTAAGGGTGCCCAGGGCCCACGTGACCACCGGTTTTGAACCCCTCCGCTCCCCTCCCCGCAGAATCACCCACCGCCGCCGCTGCAACACCACCGGGAAGCCCTCTTACGGGAACGGCTCAGGCCGACCGAGTGCTGCAGATCGGTGGCCGTTGCTTCCAGAGCCGACTGATGACCGGCACCGGCAAGTACCCCTCCCTGGCGGTGATGCAGGCCAGCCTGGTGGCGAGCGGTTGCGAGATCGTGACCGTGGCGGTGCGGCGGGTGCAGAGCCAGGCCCCGGGCCATGGCGGGCTGATGGAGGCGATCGACTGGAGCCGAATCTGGATGTTGCCCAACACCGCCGGTTGCGCCACCGCTGAAGAGGCCGTCCGGGTGGCCCGGCTGGGGCGCGAGCTGGCGAAACTCGCCGGCCAGGAGGACAACACCTTCGTGAAGCTGGAGGTGATCCCCGATAGCCGCCACCTGTTGCCGGACCCGATCGGCACCCTGCAGGCGGCCGAGCAGCTGGTGAAGGAGGGCTTCACGGTGCTGCCCTACATCAATGCCGACCCCCTGCTGGCCCGCCACCTGGAGGAGGCCGGCTGCGCCACAGTGATGCCGCTTGGTTCACCGATCGGCTCGGGCCAGGGGATCCGCAACGCGGCCAACATCGCCCTGATCATCGAGAACGCCAGGGTGCCGGTGGTAGTGGACGCCGGCATCGGCGTGCCCAGCGAGGCCGCCCAGGCCATGGAGATGGGGGCCGATGCCCTGCTGATCAACAGCGCCATCGCCCTGGCGGGCGATCCTGCCGCCATGGCCCGGGCCATGGCCCAGGCCTGTGAGGCCGGACGGACGGCCTTCCGGGCCGGGCGACTGCCGATCCGGGCCGAGGCCAGCCCCAGCTCCCCTCTCGAAGGGAGGCTGGTGGCCTCCCAGGGGTCTGGAGTGTGAAGGCTCTGTGACAGATCCTCTCCCGATCAGCGGATGGCTGGGAAACCGTCCATAAGGTTCCCCGACCCTCCCTTCCCAACTCCATGCAGGTCACCGAAGAAGACGGCGGCAAGCTGAATGCCTTCGCCCGCGAACCCCGCATGGTGGTGATGGAGAAGGGAGAAGCCAACGGGCCGAGCCGCATGCTGCTGATCGGCAGCGTGGCCCTGGTGGTGCTGCTGGTGGCCGTGGCCGCAGGGATCAGCTGATCCACCAAACCCTTCCGCATCCCTCAACACCGGTGGAAAACCCGGTGAAGCCAGGGAAACACCCTGTGCCTGCGTCGTCCTGCGAAGCGCAGCAGGCCGAAACGGCGGGCCGCCGAAGGGGCGGAGCCGAAGGCCTGTAGTAGCTTGCCTGCGGGCAAGGCTTGACCAGGAGACAGAGGTGAAGGTTCTCGTTCTCGGCGGCGATGGCTTCTGCGGGTGGCCCTGTGCGGTGAACCTGGCGGACGCCGGCCACGATGTGGTGATCGTTGACAACCTCAGCCGCCGCAAGATCGATGTCGATCTGGAGGTTGAATCACTCACGCCGATCACCACGATCAGCGAGCGGCTGCGGGCCTGGGATCAGGTGGGCGGCAAAGCGATGCGCTTTGTGCACCTCGACATCGCTCGCGAATACGACAGGCTCCTGGACCTGCTGCGCAGCGAGCGCCCGGAGGCGGTCGTGCACTTCGCCGAACAGCGGGCGGCACCCTATTCGATGAAATCCAGCGCCACCAAGCGCTACACGGTTGACAACAACGTCAACGGCACCCACAACCTGCTCGCCGCCATCGTGGAGAGTGGCCTGGATGTGCATATCGTGCACCTCGGCACCATGGGGGTGTACGGCTACGGCTCTCATCGCGGCGCCACCATTCCTGAGGGGTATCTCACGGTGGAGGTGCCTCAGGCCGATGGCAGCCGCTTCACCGAAAAGATCCTGCACCCCACGGATCCCGGCAGCGTCTATCACATGACCAAGACGCTAGATCAGTTGCTCTTTTATTATTACAACAAGAACGATTCGATCCGAGTCACCGATCTGCACCAAGGCATCGTCTGGGGCACCAATACGTCCCTCACCGACAAGGATCCCCGCCTCACCAACCGCTTCGATTACGACGGCGATTACGGCACCGTGCTCAATCGCTTCCTGATGCAGGCGGCGATTGGCTATCCCCTCACCGTGCACGGCACCGGCGGCCAGACCCGCGCCTTCATCCACATCCGCGATTCGGTTCGCTGCGTGCAGCTGGCTCTGGAAAATCCTCCGACCAGCGGCGAGAAGGTGAAGATCTTCAATCAGATGACCGAGAGCCATCAGGTGGGTCAACTGGCCCAGAAAGTGGCCGATCTCACCGGTGCGGAGATCCGTTTCCAGGCGAACCCTCGCAAGGAAGCGATCGAAAACGACCTGATCGTGGACAACCGCTGCTTCATCGAGCTCGGGCTCAGGCCCACCACCCTCGATGACGGATTGCTGGCTGAAGTGGTGGATGTGGCCCGCCGCTGGGCCGACCGCTGCGACCGCTCCCGCATCCCCTGCCTCTCCGCCTGGACTACCCGCCAAGCGGAAGCCCTCCGCACACACGCCTGAACCGCACGAACCCTGTGAGGATCGCCTTCTTCACCGAAACCTTCCTGCCGAAGGTTGACGGCATCGTCACACGGCTCACCAAGACCCTGCCCCACCTTGTGGAGGCCGGCGACGAGGTGCTCATCTTCTGCCCGGAGGGAGCTCCTGACAGCCATGCCGGTGCCCAGGTGGTGGGGGTCCCGGCCATGCCTCTGCCTCTGTATCCCGAGCTGAAGCTCGCCCTGCCGCGGCCGGCGGTGTCCGAGGCCCTGGAGCGCTTCCGGCCCGATCTGGTGCATGTGGTGAACCCAGCGGTGCTGGGCCTGGGGGGCATCTGGCTGGCGAAGACCCGCAACCTGCCCCTGGTGGCGAGTTACCACACCCACCTGCCCAAGTACCTGGAGCACTACGGCATGGGCATGCTGGAACCCCTGCTCTGGGAGCTGCTCAAGGCCGCCCACAACCAGGCCGAGCTGAATCTCTGCACCTCCACGGCCATGGTGGACGAACTGGCCGCAAAAGGGATCGAACACACCGCCCTCTGGCAGCGGGGGGTCGACACCGAATTGTTCCGGCCCGAGCTGGCCAGCGCGACCATGCGGCAGCGGCTCCACGGCAGCCACAGCGACACGGGCAACCTGCTGCTCTACATCGGCCGCCTCTCGGCCGAGAAGCAGATCGAGAGGATCCGCCCCGTGCTGGAAGCCCTTCCCGAAGCCCGCCTGGCCCTGGTGGGCGATGGCCCCCATCGCCAGCAACTGGAACGGGTGTTCGAAGGAACAGCCACCACCTTCGTGGGCTACCTGAGCGGAGATGCCCTGGCTTCGGCCTACGCCAGCGGAGATGCCTTCGTGTTTCCCTCCAGCACCGAAACCCTTGGCCTGGTGCTGCTGGAGGCCATGGCGGCCGGCTGCCCCGTGGTGGGGGCCAACCGGGGCGGCATCCCCGACATCGTGACCGACGGCGTGAACGGCCGCCTCTACGAACCCGACCAGCCCACCAGCCTGATCACTGCGGTGCAAGGGCTGCTGGGGGATCAGACGACCCGCAGCCAACTGCGCCAGGCGGCCCGTCTGGAAGCGGAACGATGGGGCTGGGCCGGTGCCACGGCACAACTGCGCGACTATTACCGCCAGGTGCTGGAACGCCGCCCCCTGGCCCTAGCGGCCTGAATCCCGAGCACAGCCTCGCCCTCAGGGCGTACGTGCCGCGGCCGAGCCCGGCGTGATGCTCGAAGGCGGATGGAACCAGGCCTCCATCATGATCTTCACCATTGGTGCGGCCACGGTGCCACCGAACCCCCCGGAATTCTCGCCGAAAGCCACGATCACCAGGTTGGGCTTGCCGGCCGGCGCATAACCGCCGAACCAGACGTGGTCGGGACGAGGCGGATCCTCGCCCGTGCCGGTCTTGCCAGCCACCGGCGGCAGCGTGGGGTCGTTGAGGATGCGGGCGGTGCCCTCGGTCACCACCATGCGCAGACCCTCCCGCAACACCCGCAGGGTCTCGGGCTTGAGGCCCAGCCATTGCCGCTGGGTCGGTCGTTCCACCAGATGAGGAGTCACCAGCCAGCCCCCATTCGCCACGACGGCGTACAGGCGAGCCATCTGGATCGGCGTCACGGTCACGGCGCCCTGGCCGATCGATGAGGTGATGGTGTCCACCGAATTCCAGGGCTCACCGATCACCTTCTTCTTCCAGGCCGGATCCCCCAGCAGACCGGAGCTCTCCTCATCGCGGATCTCGACCCCGGTATGGCTGCCGTAGCCCATGCGGCGAGCCGCCTTGAATAGTTCATCGGGCCCCACCTTCAACCCCATCTGGTAAAAGAAGCTGTTGCTGCTCACGGCCAGGGCTTTCTGGAAGCCAATGGAACCGTAGGCGCCATGATCTCCGTAGCACTGGCCGTAGTAACAGAAGCGGCCCATGGTGGGCAGGGTGGAATCGGGACTGAACTTTCCGGATTCCAGGCCCGCGATCGTGGACACGATCTTGAAGGTGCTGGCCGGTGGGAACCCCTGAAAAGCCCGGTTGAGCATGGGGGCTTCGGGGCGGTTGAGGTCGTTCCACTGGGCGGTGGTGGGCCCATCGGCAAACACGTTGGGATCGAAGGTGGGACGGCTGGCGATGGCGAGAATCGCGCCGGTCTGGGGATCTAGCGCCACGATCGCCCCCTTGGCCACGGTGTCGAGGGCGCGTTCGGCAGCACGCTGGAGATCGAGATCGATGGTGAGGCGCAGATCACGGCCGGCCCTGGCCGGCTTATCACCCAGCACCCGCTGAACCCGACCGGCCGCGTTGACCTCCAGCTGCTGGCCGCCCCATTCGCCCCGAAGGTGGGATTCATAGGTGCTTTCAAGCCCCGTCCTCCCGATCCGATCGCTGAGGCGGTACCCCTTGTCCTTCAGGCGGGTGTATTCCTCCTCGGTGAGATTGCTGGTGTAGCCGATCACATGGGCAGCCAGGCTGCCGTAGGGGTAGCTGCGCAGCACATCAATCGACACCTCAGCCCCCGGCAGGGATGCGGCCTGCTCACGGAAGCGCAGCACCTGGAGGGGCGTGAGGGGACCGGTCAGGGGCACGTGGAAGCCATCGTCGTCGCCCTTGTGCAGCTGGCGCTGGCGTTCGAGCTGCTCCGCGGGAATCCCCAGCAAGCTCGACAAGCGATCCCGCAGAGCCGGCCAGAGCTGCTCCTTGGTGAGCCGGGGCTGGTAGTAGAGGCGGTAGATCAGGCGATTGGTGGCCAGCACCTGACCCTTGTGATCAAGGAGACGGCCCCGGACGGGATCGCGGGGAATCAGTCGGATTCGGTTCTCATCCGCCATGGCCCGATGCTCTTGGCCATGGACCAGCTGGAGCCAGGCCAGCCTCGCCACGATGGCTACACAGAACAGCAGCACCAGCGCCATGAGCTGGCCTGGCTGACGACCCACCCCGGTCTGCCGGGTGCTTCCGTAACCGAGCACGGGCATCAGCCGAGTCGACGCTCCAACGCCACCAGACGGGCTGCAATGCGATCCAGGGTGCTGTGGAGTTCCTCGGTGTCGTCGGCACCCGCGGCGGCGGCGGGCGTGGTCGCGGCAGCAGGAGTCTCCACATTGCGCACCTCCACCTTCATCACCGGATTCCCAAGACCCGGTTGAAAGCGATCCAGGGTGTCCCGCACCTGACTAGCCGCGGGATCCCCTTCCTGTCGAAGGCGCTCCAGAGAATCGGCGGGGTTGCCCTCGAAAATGGCGAGGACTTCCCGGGGCCCACCCTTGCGGGCCCGCTCCACCACGGCGAGGCCCACAGGCAGCACCTCCTGCATGAGGGTGAGGCGCAGGGCATCGAGGGGATCGGCAGCCATGGGGGCGCGGCACTGATCCCCAGTCTGCCGTGAAGACTCCCGGTTCGTTCAGCGGGCCGGTCGCTGGATCCCCGGATCCAGCAGCAGGGCTGGACAGGGACGCTGAGTTCCCAACCACCAGCCCGCCGCACCGGCAAGCACCAGCAGCAGTGAGAAGGGCAGCAGAGCACGGCGGGTGGCCGTCAGGCCGAACCACTCCATCCAGTCCCGCAGCACCCGGTTGCGGTCGAAGCGCCGCCGCTCGCGGAGCTCCTGATGTTCCCGCCGCCGCAAGGCCCGCTCCACCCAGCGCTCAAAGGCCTTTTTCTTGGTGACGGCCATCTTGCGCTCCACCTCCAGCAGCTGACCGGGGTTGAGCTCGGGGTTGAAGGTGCTGATCAGCTCTAGGGTTTTGAGGAACATCTCGACAGCCCCGTCCTTGATCGGACGCTCCTGGTCATCGAGCAGGGACCAGTCGAGCTCGGGATAGAAGCGCAGACGATTGGCCTGGATCTGCTCCTCAGGGAGCTGGCCGGGTTCCCGTAGCCAGCGATCCGTATTGGCGTCGAAGCGGCGCCAGTAGAGGAAGGGGTTGAGGTACACCGTCTTGCCCCCTACCAAGATGCTGTCCTGCTGCAGGCGCTTCTGCAGCTGGGGATCCGGATCGGTGCTGGCGGTGGAGGTTACGGCTGTCACAGGGCCGGGTTCGGGTGTCCGATGGTATCGGCGGCAGGCGGGGCGGGCCAGCCCGGCAGATCAGCCCTCCGGCTCGGAGCCTGCACGGCACACCACCACCCCTATTCCCACTCGATCGTGCCGGGGGGCTTGCTGGTGATGTCGAGCACCACCCGGTTCACCCCCTTCACCTCGTTCACGATCCGATTCGAGATGTGCTCCAACAGGTCGTAGGGGAGGCGCGACCAGTCAGCGGTCATACCGTCTTCGGAGGACACGCAGCGCAGCACCACCGGGAAGGCGTAGGTGCGCTTGTCGCCCATGACTCCCACGCTCCGCACCGGCAGCAGCACGGCGAAGGCCTGCCAGATCTCGTCGTAGAGGCCGGCGTCGCGCACCGCCTCGCGCACGATCAGGTCGGCATCGCGAAGGATGTTGAGCTTCTCGCTGGTCACCTCCCCCAGGATGCGGATCGCCAAGCCCGGCCCCGGGAAGGGGTGGCGGCCCACGATCTCCTGGGGCAGGCCGAGGTTGCGGCCCACCTTGCGCACCTCGTCCTTGAACAGGCGGCGCAGCGGTTCCACCAACTTGAACTGCAGATCCTTAGGCAGGCCGCCGACGTTGTGGTGGCTCTTGATCTTCACCGCCACCCGCTCGCCGGTCTTGGGGTCGATGTTGGTGCCGGCGCTCTCGATCACATCGGGATAGAGGGTGCCCTGGGCGAGGTAATCGAAGGGGCCGAGGCGCTTGCTCTCCTCCTCGAAAACCCGGATGAATTCGGCACCGATCAGCTTGCGCTTCTCCTCCGGATCGGTGATACCAGCCAGCTTGTTGATGAAGCGCTCGCGAGCATTGATGTACTCCACATTGATGTGGAAGCGCTTGTCGAAGAACTCCACCAGGAACTCAGGCTCCCCTTTGCGCATGAAGCCCTGGTCGATGAACATGCAGGTGAGCTGATCGCCGATCGCCCGGTGCAGCAGGAAGGCCAGGGTGGAAGAATCCACGCCGCCCGAGAGGGCCAGCAGCACGCGCTTGTCGCCCACCTGGTCGCGCACATCAGCGATCGCCTCATCGATGAAGGCCGCGGTGGTCCAGTCGGGGGCACAACCGCAGATGTGATAAACGAAATTGCGGATCATGGCCATGCCGCAGGTGGAGTGCACCACCTCCGGATGGAACTGCACGCCGTAAAGACGCCGACCATGGTCGGCCACCGCTGCCTCGGGGGTGTTATCGGTGTGGGCCAAGCGCACGAAGCCCTCCGGCAGGCGCTCCACCGAATCGCCGTGGCTCATCCACATCGTGGAGCCGTCGTCGACGTTGGTGAGCAGGTCGGTGGGGTCGTCCACGTGGAGCGGCGCCTTGCCGTATTCGGCCCGGCCGGCGGCCACCACGGCACCGCCCAGCTGCTGCACCATCAGCTGCATGCCGTAACAGACCCCCAGCACCGGGATGCCCAGGTCCCAGAGGGCCGGATCGCAGCTGGGTGCCCCCTCCTCGTAGACCGAGCTGGGGCCACCGCTGAGGATGATGCCCTTCGGGGCGAGGACCCGCAGCTCCTCAAGGCTGGTGGTGCAGGGCAGCACCAGAGAGAACACCTCGGTTTCCCGCACCCGGCGAGCGATCAGCTCGGAATACTGGGAGCCGAAGTCAAGGATCACCAGCCCGGGGGCCCGGCTTGATCCGCTGGTGAGGTCGCGACCGAGCACCATCGACCCCAACTGGGCCGCCCCGGCGAGGGCCTGGCCAGCAGTGGCGGGGGGTGGCACGGCGGACATGGCGGCTAGCAGGGGGGACGAACGACCCGGGACCAAGGCCAGCACGGAATCCAGAATCAAGCTGGGAACGCCAGCGCTACGAGGATCCTGGACCGAACGGGAACAAGGCCGGAAGGAGCGGCGACCCCGACCAGGGCACCGGAAATACCGACCACCCTAGGAGGCACTCATGGCGCGGGCAGAACAGCTGAGGCCATTGCATGGCCAGACCTCTGGGCAACCAGATGCTCATGCCCCCGCCATCGATGGGCCGAGCCGCCCCATCACGCGGGCAGGAATCGGTAGCCCCAATTATTTTTTAAGCAAGGATAGCAGCCAGCAATAGCACCACTCTTGGGTGACCAGGGAAAATGACCCCTTAAATCCATAGGCTTTCGCATAGAGACTGCCGTCATTACAATTGCTTTCGCAAAAATAAAAGGGAAATGTATCCTCTGTTATTATATTGACATGCGTTGGATCCTGGAAAGCCTGCTTCGAAGGATAGGCGGGTGTCTGAGAGAAAAACAGGCCACCTGGCTTTAGGACTCTATGGATTTCATTCATCATCTCAATGAACGGAAAACGTGTTTTCCCCTGCCTAGAAGTTAGGACCCTTGGAATATGTTCAATGAAATCATATGCCGTCACGTAGTCGAAAAATTCATCCGGGAACGGAATTGGGTCATGAAACAAATCCACTCCGACAACAGACCCTTCTTCGCTGCCTCGAATATCACATCCGTAGATTTTACTTGCTCCAAACTGATTGCGTGGATTGGCTCCACAACCAATATCCAATGCAGTCCCACCCCCAAGCCATGCAGAAGCGTGACGCTCAATAAAAATAGGGACATGTCGATTAGGATCTTCATAAGCTAGGGGCACAGGAATACCCATGTCTAGCTTAACTTTTTTTACAAAAGCACTTGGGATTTCCTCAGACAATTGAATGGCTACCTGATTGGCAAGGAACCGCCTAAATCGGGACTCCTGAAAAAGTCAAATCGACTGCGGCGCAGCTTGTTTCAGTGATCGAGAGCCGGTAAACTGGGCTCGATCAGGGCAATTGACGATTACTGCAACCTCTGAACGCCGCAAATGTACCG
>Ga0114973_10003289_pt1 | contig 11460 bp, 12 predicted proteins | sample M_140807_MF_Meta_FD_87025 | JGI IMG/M metagenome (GOLD analysis project Ga0114973, IMG submission 87025) | Freshwater microbial communities from Lake Montjoie, Canada to study carbon cycling - M_140807_MF_MetaG | ecosystem: Environmental > Aquatic > Freshwater > Lake | place: Lake Montjoie... | reverse complement strand
CTGTCCTAGGGCGCTCGCATAGCGCTGGCTACCCAACCCGCCGGTGCCAGCAAACGACCCGCTAAGTCCCGGAAGAACATTGCGCTGGAAGTTCTGGTTGGCTAACCGCGCCTGCTCATTCACTACGTTCTGAATGTACGGGTTCATGAACTGCTGGATGCCAGCAGGGTTCATTGCCGTTGCTGCGCTACTTGCCGTTGATGTCGCGTTCGATAGCCCAGTTTTATACGCATCCGCCGCTGATGACGTGTCTTTGTATCCTTGTGTTTGATAAGGATCTTGAGCCGCTAGACCTGTTGCGGCTGTTTTTGCCATCTGCGTTACTGCTGCGCTTGACGCAGGAGTCACCGCATTAGTAAACCATGACGGCGCAGCGTCTGTCGTTGTCGTCGTTACGTTAGGGAGCGGTTGCCCCTCGAATATCGTGCTCATTTCTTACCCCGCAGGTATTCAAGAGGTGACTTAGCCGGCGGAGGCAGCGACTTCGGGTGCGCCTTCCTTGCTCGTGCTCGAATTGAGTGCATCATTTCGTACAACTTATCCGATCCGGCCTTCGTTGATCCATTACCTAACGCCGAGACTACATCCGCCGGGAATACAAACTCGCCATCCGCAAGCATGGCAGGAATATCGTCCGACTGCCCATCCCCCGGACCCGTTACCGCATCTCCGCGGCGGAAGTCAACCCTCATTTTACCCGAATGAGGAACCAAAGCGGTACTGCCAATTCCAGATCTTTGAGCACCGCCTGCAGCCATCAGTGCCGCAATCGAACCACCAGTAGCGGCCTTGATCTCAGGGGGATTCAAAAAGTCTGTGTCAAAAATTGACTCAATTGGCTTTTCTTGACCGTAACCCCAGAAGGATGTGTCGTTTTCCAAGTCCTTTTCCTTTTTAGGCTTTTCCTGACGAGCCTTCTCATCCATCGCGGTGTTGTACATCTGCTGGACCATTGCTTGATAAGCAGCCAATGGACTGACGTATTTTCCCAGATCTCCAACCTTAAAGGTAGGACTCTTTTCTCCTGCGGCTGCAGGCGTAGACGAGTCTGCTGTCGGGATAGCTGCGGGGCCACTTGGCGTCGTAGGTTTGGTTGGAGTGGTTGGCGATCCCGGCCCGGTGATAGTTCCCGCGCCGGATCCTGTACCCGAACCACTTCCAGACCCAGAACCGCTACCTGAACCACTTCCTGAGCCGCTTCCCGAACCACTTCCAGAACCACTCCCGCTCCCCGACCCACTACCACTTCCGCTCCCAGATCCAGATCCGCTACCGGATCCTGATCCAGATCCGCTTCCAGAACCGCTTCCAGAACCACTTCCGCTCCCAGATCCACTACCTGATCCACTTCCACTTCCGGAGCCACTGCCTGATCCTGAGCCGGACCCGTTTCCTGAGCCTGAACCACTACCTGAACCACTACCAGATCCGCTGCCAGAACCGCTCCCCGAGCCAGATTCACTACCAGTGCCAGAACCCGCCGTACTGCCTTCGGCTGAACCCGTCGTTGATCCAGTAGTAGATCCGGTCGTGCTGCCTTGTGTAGATCCTACGGTGCTACCCTGCGTAGAACCGGTTTCGCTTCCCGCCGTAGATCCAGTTGTACTGCCGACTGTTGATCCAACTGTGCTGCCTTGAGCACTTCCCTGTGTAGACCCCGTAACGCTGCCTTGTGTTGATCCGACCGTGCTCCCTTCCGTTGAGCCAGAAGTGCTTCCCTGAGTTGAGCCAGTGGTGCTACCCACGGTAGATCCAACGGCGCTCCCTTGTGTTGAGCCCGTTACACTTCCTGTGGCTACTCCTCCTCCGGGGCCTGATGTTTTGCCATCACCTTGAAGGCCACCACCCGGAACCGCCCAAGTAGGTCTAACCAAGTCGCTGTCTTTGAGACCGTTTTTTGATAAGGCTTTTGACCAAGCGTCCGAGGGAGAGTCACCCTGCGCGATGAGCACGCCAGCATCATCGGTTACTTTCTTTGACTGAGAGTCAGATCCACCGCCAGCTTCAGAACCACCTCCTCCGCCATCACCAGCCTCAGAACCACCACCTCCTCCGCCTCCGCCGCCTCCACCGCCTCCAGCGGCAGTGTCAGATCCACCTCCGCCAACGACAGAATCAGAACTACTTCCAGCAGATGAATCAGATCCGCTACTAGAAGATGAGGCCCAAGAAGGAAGATCGTAGTCAGCAGCAGTTAAGCCATTTTCAGACGCAGCCTGCGACAAAGCCGAACTAACACTTGCTCCGCCGTCGATCAACTCACTAGCACGGGTTGCAACCTTGCTGCTGTTGTTGTCTCTTGTTTCTTTTGCAATCTGCTCTGCAGTTTTTGTTGGCTTGAAAACTGTTGTTGTAACTGTTGTGTCGTCTTCTTCTGGTTTTGTGGTTGTGGCGAAATTGGTAGTGTCAACAGTAGTTGGGTCAAAAACACTTGAGTCTCTGATGTTATCTAATTTTTGCTGAATCTCTGCTTTTTTGTCAGGAGCGGCTTTGTCAAGTTCGTTTTGAAAAAAGATTTCAAATTGTTCTTTTTGTTGAGGCGTATCAAAAACAAGTCCAAAAAAAGCCTCTGGAGCAAGGTTTTCAAATGAATTTGGACCCTGAGAAGAGCCTACCTGAGAACTAAATCTTGCGCTCGGAGACCCGGTGTTTGCTATTTGTTTGCCGTCAGGAGTAACAGCGGCTACTGCAATTAACCGCCTGAATACGTCATCACTAGATTCAGTTCCTTGGCCTCCGGTTTCAGTTCCGGAGCCTGACCCCGATCCTGCGGCGGCTCCAGATCCAAACCCTGTTCCAGAACCGTTTCCTTCAGTGCCTAACTGAACATTGGTATTTGTATAGAGTAAACCTCTGCTACGGGCTTCCGCGACCAACTCTGCTTCGTCTTCTGATGAAATATCATCATATTCATTCATTAACTCAATTTGGCGACGAATCTCCTCATTTGTCATTGAATACGGTGATTTCGGCAAAGACCTGTAATCAATTACCGATGCATCTGATTGGTTACCAGTTCCTGCTGCAGTTTGAGTGCCGATTCCAAGTCCTTGGCCAACACCTTGGGAAGCCGCTAGAATTGCGTCTGCACCGGCGTCACCCGTTCCAGAATCTGTTTGGATAATCGTGTCATTGCCCGACCCGCCTCTGACAGTATTCGCTCCGCCGCCGCCGGAAGTTGTATCGGTTCCAGTTACTGAAGCGCCACCACGAGAGGCGTTTGAGTTGACAATATTGGTTGAGGTTTTGGCAAAGTCGCTGCCAGCCTGCAAAAGATTTCCAATCTGTCCGGATCTTTCATAGTTCTCAATTGCAGTTTTGAGATTCAAAGCCCGACCAGCAAGCTCTGTATTCGGGCTATTGAGGTACGGCGCTAAAGTAACAAGTGCGGGGCCGAATTGATTGTTAGCTAAATTAACGCCAATTGAAGCAAATCTACCGGCGTCGCCTAACGTAAACCCGGTGTTGCCGATTGGGGTGCTTCCTGCCCCAACGGCGTTTCCTGCTGCAGTGGCTAGACCTGCCCAGTCTTCATTTTTTATCGCTTGGCCAACTTGAAGAACGGGCCTGACAGCGGCTACACCTGATGTTACTTGACCTCCAAGAACGTCCAGTGGCGTAGTGGCAAGATTTGTACCTGCACCAGAAGTTGCCCAGTCAGATCCAACTTTATCTGGCGTAAGAGGAGATCCAGCAAGTGATCCAGCGCCCCCTGCTACAGCAAGAGCAAATCCTAATGGGTCTCCGCGATTTGCCGCTGTATAAGCATCATAAGCGTAAGACAGCGGTGCCGCTGGGGTAAACTTTGCGCCAAAGTTAATTAACTGGCCAATAGGAGTGGCCATGAATCCACGAGAGCGCTCGCTGAACTGTTCTTGGAAGGTTGGATTTCCGTTTACATCAGTTGTTAAATTATAAAAAACGTCTCCGCCTTCAACCCCGTAAGTGCCGTTTTGAATAATGCCAACCCGGTTAGGGTCAATTATTTGATTGGTTTTTTTATTATAAAACTGAGTGACCGGAACCTCTTCAGACCGTTCAGCAGAAACATCGTCAATGGCAGGGTAGAACCTCGTCTCATTGACAGTGCGAACCCCAATGTCGTTTATATCAGCAACACCTTGGCTTAAAAGTCCTTGAGCAACCGAACTACTTGCTGGATTCGGTCCGCCTAATTGGTCTACTAACGCGCCAGCAAGCGGGTTGTAACCGGGAGAGGGGTTTTCAACTGCGTTGTTAGCCGCAGCAGGCGGTACACCGGTGTAGCTCTCCGACCCGATCGGGCTGTAATCCACAGCGCTCATCACATTTGATGAGGTATCAGGTGTTGTGTTTTGCGCTGTAGTGGTAAGAGCCGGCAGAGCGCTTACTACTTGATTTTGTGCTGCTGGCTGCGCCGCAGGCAAGGCACCCGCGGTGTTTGCCCCAGATAACGTGTTGTTGATCTGGTTTTGAATGTTCTGAGCCTGCTCGGTTGCGATGGCAGCCTTCTGCTCCGGACTCATATATGCAGTAGCCTGAGCTATTGCCGAAGAGTTAGGCGCAACATACCCAGAAATCTTAAATTGCTCGTTCGGAAAGATCTGCTGCAGGCCAGAGATTAGACCGGCTTCATCTAATCCAGACGGATCAATCCCCTGACCCCGCAGAGCGTTCTGAGCTATCTGATAACCAACGGTGTTGTAGTAATTAGCCATGTCAACCTGCCGCCGGGTTTACTGTTCCGAGTAAGGCCGCAGCCCAGTCGTACCAGTTGTCGTAGTTGTCTGTGTGAGGAATGGCCTCGTTGGAGAACACGTCAATCGCATTGATGCCATTACCCCACGTCTTCCAGTCCGTGAACTGAGTCGGAATTTCTAACTGCTGTGCGGCGTATTGCTCACACATCAAGGCAGCCCAAGACTCAAAGGTATGGTACCTCGGGTCGTAGACAAGGGCCTGAGCCATTAGTAAGGCCTCACATCACCGATTGCAGCACTCAGAAGAAGTTTACCAAGTTGGTAGTCGCCACCGGCCACGTTAGATCTAAATATCAAACGAAGTTCTCGGCGCTGCTCCCTCATGTCTACCTTTCCGGTGCTTGGCCCGAACACATACTCAGCAGACTCTACGTCACCACCCTGAGCAAACGGCCTGCCAGTAACTACCACCGTCATTTCCCCATCCTGAATAAAATCAGGTTCGATCCTTTCCAACCTCAACCAACGGTTTTCCCCAACCATCGTTGTTTCAGGAGGGCCGCCAGCAACCCATCCGAGGTCGTTGGTCTCAAAGTAAGAGTCAATTGCAAAGACGTTCTGGCCAACAATCGCATCAGTCCCAACCTCGTGCTGGTACATCGCAATCAAGTCGGGCGGAGTGCTGAATGTCAAGTTTTGCGTGCCGCTCCCAGAGGCGGCCGTTGAAAGTCTAATGGTCTGGGCATAGATTGCCGTAACCGGGATAGAAAACCCTGCACCGGTCCCACCAAGGTTGGTATTGGACGCGCTTAGAGTGTTGCCAATCACATAGCCTGCGCCGCGCAAAGTAATCGTCACCGACGTTACCGCCCCGCCAGAAACAACCACCGTAGCCGTCGCGTTAGCCCCGCTCCCACCGGTTAACGGAACATTGTTGTATGTCCCATTGGTGTAGCCAGAACCGCCGGTTACAGATCCAAGGGTTTCAATAGCGCTTGACGTTACGGCACTGACCGTTGATCCCGTGACAATGTTGGTCCCGGACACAACCTGATTAACCTCAACTTGAACATTGAACGATGCTAAGTTGATAAACACACTTCCATTCACCGTCGTCATAGACTGCGTGAATACGGCTGTTGAGTCCGTCGTTTCCCACCCAGCCATTACCGGGTGCGCTAGAACTTGAGAAAAGTATCCAGCGGACCTACGCGCACCTAAAGCCTCGCCAGCGTCATACCAAACATTCTCCCTCACGTTGTAGATAATGGCGTCAGTGCATTCAGTCGCATTGCCGCGGGGGTAGAACCACCAGATCTCGCCGTAGCGCGGAATCTTTGTTACCCACACCTTCTGACGCTGGTTGTAATTCAGGTTGTCGAAGAAGTAGTTTTGATTGAACGAATTTGGAATCTCTTTGACCACACCGTTGTACAACAAGAATCGGTCAACGCCGCACCAGTAGTAGACTCCGTCGTACTCAATTGCGGACTGGCTCGACAAGATCGACGATTGACTTGAAATGATGTCATACCGCCAGAATTGAGGTGGAGTTCCAGTGCCTCCAATGTACGAGACGCGAATCAAACTATCAAGACTCCAAAACAATCCAGAAGGAGCATTTGAGCCGCCCCGGACCGGTAACCCTTGGATAATCTTGCCCGTGGCCACGTTGACCTCGTTGGCATCCGTTGATACCCAATCTTGAGCATTCCCTGCGGCGCAGTTCCTAATCAGTCCATTGTTTCCGTAAACAAAGACGTAAGGGTGCAGAGTAACTACACCCCCAGATACCGAGACGTTGTTGTTGAACGTCAGCGTTGAATTCCCGCTTGTTGTTGCCGCAGCCGACAACATCACTTTCTGGTAGTTGCCGATCGTAAAAACCAACCCAGTTGTTGTTCCCGCCGTGGTCACAATTGCGCCACCGCCGGACGTAGCCGACAGAGTGAACGTGGTTGCATAGTTCGTGGCAATAATGTAGTACGTCACCCCTGACGTAATACCCGTAGCCGACCCGGTGTTAGTTCCACTAACGGTCACGCTTTGACCAATAAACAAACCGGACGTGCTTGTGCAAGAACATTGCCCTGCAGTTCCAGTCACCGCAACCGCAGCCAATGCGCCGTTGGCAAGAACAGACGCTGATACCGTCGTGCTGGCGGGGATGCCCGTCCCGGTAACAGCTTGCCCTGCACCAATCAGCGTATTGGTTGTCGGAATGGTGACCGAGGTTGTGCTATTAAGATAGGCATTGGCATCTGTAAATGTCCCAATTTGGGAGAGCGTCGTGCCGTTAATGTTACCAATCAGCACCGGCGTGTTGGTGATCGCATCAGTCTGATCAATATTCTGACCGGGGTGCGCAAGAATAGATGCAACCCCAGATCCACCTACGTCATAGAAACCGTCAAACTGCCACAGATTAAGATCACTGGCAGTAAAGTTGCTCAGGGTATAATTCGTAATCCCCGCGCCGACCCCGTTGTTGTCAACCGAAAGCGACTGAAGGCCGTTGTTGTATCCACTAAAGATCTGGTTGAAACCGTTGTTCGGATTTGCCCAGACCCCGCGAGATGGCCCGGTCAGTTGATCAGAGATGGCCGCATATCCACCAATCTTTCTCGGCCGACCGCGCTGAAACCGAACCCACCGGCCATCATTGTAGGAAATGCGGTCAAAAACCGTCCCATCTCTCTGGATACCGGGCTTGGTGTCTAATTGAAAAACCTTGGCGGTCATTAAAAAGTACCGCTTTGTATACCATTAACGTCAAGCCAGAACTTTTGTGTTCCAAGGACTGATATTCCAAACACCCCAGATGTCGGCCTGAAGATTCCAGTTGTGCCTTCAGAAGAAAAGCTCAACGATGGCGCTCCAGCAGATCCGTTGGCCAGAGCAAGAGTAACTGCACCAGCGGCAATCGTTGATGCGTTGTAGAGGTTTACAGAGTCGCACAGAAGGATTACCTGCTGGCCTGCAGGAACTACCGCCGTGTACCCCCCCGACACTCCAGTCTGGAAAGTAATCGTGTACGCCCCAGTCGTCTGATTAGTGATGTAATAAACCTGAATAGTCTGAGGCAAGTTCACCACTACGTTGCCGGTTAGCGTCCCCGTGTACTTCTGAACAACATTGGCCGCCTCCGAGGAAGTGAGCGTGTACGGAGACCCGGCAAAGGTCACCGCCTTTGTCAACTGCGTGAAGTTGAACTCTGTGCTCTTGCCTAAACCAACCGAGAAGAACGCCGTTCCTGAACTTGAGATCAAGCACGAGTCAGCCGGCTGAAGGTCAAGCGAAGCGGCGCCGTTGATCAAATTGCCGCCGCTTGGGGTTACCGCCAAGGTCCCGGTTCCGCCGTTACGAACTAAGAAGAACCAATCATTACCGAGAGTGGTGGCTGATGTCAGCGTCAGAGTTCCAGACCCGCCCGTCCAAACATAAGTGTTGGCACGATCGGCCGCCACCGCTATGTAATTTGACGAGAACGTCGTCACCGGTTGCGATTGGTTCAGCGTGTTGCCAATGGCCTTCAGGCCGTATCCGGCAAGTGTCGCAGCATTGGAGTTGGTCGTTGTCGCACCGAACGCTATGACACCCCACGTCCCCGTCGTATTCGCGTTTGCCGTGATAAATATGTACTGAGCGCTGCCACCAGACGAAGGGATCGAGACGATCGTGCTGGCCCCGCCAAAGGACTTGACCGTCAGCGTCACCCCACCGGTGTTGTAGATCAGCGCATCCTGACCTACAGACACCTGATTTGCCGGTGGCATCCACAACTCATAAGCCGTGCTAGTCGTGCTGACCTGCATCACCCTCGCAGCAACAAAATCCGTGTCGTTGCCGTTCAGGGGCCACTCAAGTTGAATGGTTCCCGTGGTAGACGTTAAAGCGTAAGACGCATAGGAAACGTCAGTCGGCTGGATCACGTTTCCCGTGAAGGGACTGTTATAACTCATGAGTCATTTACCACGGTTTGACGGTCACCGACCCGCGTCAGATCTTCCTGCTTGAGTAATGCAATCGACTTGTCGTACATTGACTGCCATACCGGAATTCTTTCATCATTCTTCAAGAACGGCATAGCCTGCAGCAAAGACCCATAAAGCAGTGCCTGCGGAGCGTACTGCGTGAACCAGTTAGATTGATTCGCCGAATCCAGCGGCTGGTTGCGCTCATAGTACAGCACCTGAAACGAGTACGCTGCCGCTGGGGTAGGGGCCACGAGCCAATGAGTGTAGTCGTAGTCACAATAGAACGCAGGCAGTCCGGTCTGAGTGTCGTCTGGCCAATACTCACGCAAGTACTCATACTTGCGAAGAAACACCGGGTAGCGCTCGCCAGCCAGAGTGACGTTGAACGACACCGTCTTGCGCCACCGTGCAGGCTTGTCCAGCACAGGATTGTTTGCGGTCATCGTCCCATCGGCCACCGTTAGGTTTCCGAGGAACTTGATCTCCGACGCAATGACCTGCTCCGCGAACATGATGAACTGCGGGATCTTGTCTAGCGTGGCCTGATCATTGCGCTCAAGGTAAGTGGCAATGTCATCGACCAAACTATCGTAGGTCATTACGCTTGCAACGGTCATTTCGATGCTACCCCTTTGGATTTCTCAAAAGACCTCATGCCGCCAAACCCAAGCAAACCAGCAAGGAGCGTCATCAACTGCTCAACCTGCAAGTCAGGTGGAGGATTCAATCCCTTTGGAATTATATCGACTCCCTGCCCAAAAGCCCAGAGCCACTGCATTAAGGGGTAGCCAAGGAACTGGTAAGCCAGACCCAGAACCCCAATCCAGCCCACAGCAGGACGCCAGCCGCTGACAAATAGACTAGTAGAAGCCGCTTCGATCTTGTTGATATCCACCTGCGCGAGGTCTGTAGCCTGATCAATGCGCTTTTCTTCAAGGTCGAGCTTGCGGTCTTCCAACGCCATCTGAAGGCGTTCCTTGTCCGTTGTGACCAACGAGTCCGCAACCTTGCCGACGCCTTCAATTATCGACCCAATCCCAATGAGATCCATTACTTGAGCCCCGCCAGAGTGCGATTGATCCAACCTAATAAAAATTTAGACTGGGACCGATCCTTGTTGCAGATCTGCGCGTACCGGCTAATCTTGGCCAAAGCGTAGGCAGGAAGAAACTTCTCTGCCGTGCAGATGTTCAACCGTTCGACGGTTTTTGCGCCAATGGCTCCGTCTGGCGTTGTTCCAACGATGAGTTGGGCGAGCTTGGAGGCGACACCGACTCCGGTGTTGACGGCAAAGTTGAAGATTGTTTCCGCAATAGCTTGGTTCGTAAGCTCGTCACCTCGGACACGATCCCAGAAATTAGACTTGTAAAATTCACGAACCAAAGGAGTAGCCGATCCGAAATCCTTGAGATCAATGAACTGCCATCCTTTCCAGTCTGGATTGGCGTTTCTTGCGATTCCTGCATACGTCATCCCTCCCCGGTCTCCCGGTATGTTGGTTAATTGCATTCCACCTTCGTCATGCAACATCTTCTCAAACGCAGGGGCAAAATCAGCCATCGTGTGGTTTCTTGTTAAAGAGGTCAAACAACGTCTTTACCTTTTCTTCCAGCACAGCAACCCGCAGGTCCAGCTTGGCTAAGACAACAATGAGCGTGATAAGAGCAAGGATCGCCGGAGACGCCTTGAGGATAATCTCAAAAACTTCCATCACTTCACCTTTTGTTCAAGGATGACAATCCGCTCTCGATTCAGGTGGATCAGTTCCCGGTTTTCATTGATCAGCTTCTCTAGATCTTGCCTAAGTTTCTCTCTGGCGAGTTCGGCCCCGGAGTTGGCTGCTTGCTTGTTGTCGCTTGTAACAACAAGGGAAATTTTGGCGTTGAGCACCGTCACATCGTGCGTCAGTTTATCGAGCGCAGTCATCAGGTACACAACGCAGGTGAAGAGAATTGGAAGCACGGCAAAAGCCGTTTTCTCGATGAGCTGAGATTTAGCTTCCAGCTTCTCCGTCATCAGTGCACCTTCAACACGATTCCGACCAACAGGAGCATGATTGCCCCCGCGCTCGAAAGAAGGATCTGCTCTAAGCGCTTGAGTCGAGCGTTGACTGCTCGCATCTCGCGCTCGATGCCCTCGTATCGGACGGCACACACGTCGATGTGCGCGTCCACTTTGAGATCTACTTCATTCGCTGTAGCCATTATGACTCCGGAACGACTTCGGGTGCTGGTGCTGCCGGCTTCGATTGAGCCTCCACTTCTTTCTGAATGCCTTGAATCAGTTGAAATACTTGAGCGTAGGGTTGAGTACCCAAGTACTGAAGGATGGCGTTCAGGAGGGCGATAGATACGGTTGCGTTTTCCATTTAGTTAGTCCAAGGCAGGGGTGGAGAAATTGTTGGTGGGTTAATCTGATTGTTAATCTGCGCCTGCACAGCGGCCTCGGCAGAGGTTTTGTCTACACCGCCAGCCCAGATCCAACCAAGCACTTGGTCTTGCGTGAGTTGGTCATAAGGCGTATAGGGCGTACCAGCTACATAGGTAACTGAGCAGGTCGAGTAGACCGAGCCGTTGTAAGTGCCGTCTGTGCCGGAACAGGTCCAGTGAACGGTGAACACTACGTCAGTCTGATTGTCATACTGCGGGTAGCAGTCGAGTTGGGATACGGTCCATGTGAAAGTAGTCATTTTGCTTCCTTTAAAGGTTGTGGTGTAGGCTGAACAATAGTTGTCACGCCGTTTTTGGTCTGTTGAATAAAACCATTGGGTTTAATTTGGATTGAATTTCCCCATGTCTGGGGCT
>Ga0114973_10003288_pt1 | contig 11465 bp, 12 predicted proteins | sample M_140807_MF_Meta_FD_87025 | JGI IMG/M metagenome (GOLD analysis project Ga0114973, IMG submission 87025) | Freshwater microbial communities from Lake Montjoie, Canada to study carbon cycling - M_140807_MF_MetaG | ecosystem: Environmental > Aquatic > Freshwater > Lake | place: Lake Montjoie... | reverse complement strand
GTAATTTGAAAAGGTCCTGCTGCATGAAGTACCAATGAGAATTCTGATAAAATTGTTTGAAGAACATTGGCATCTGCAAGATCTACTATTTGATAGGGTAATTTTAATTCCATTGCCAATGCATGAATTGCTTTTTCATTTCGACCAGCAAGTGTTGGCTGAAGCCCATATTCTGCCGCAAGTTTTGCTATCAATACACCTGTGTAACCATTGGCTCCATATAAAAGAAAACTTTTATTGCTCATTGAAATTTTTTAATCAATTAAGGGAAAATTCAGAGGTTTAGTTTAAGAAGATTTTTTAAGTTTTGAAGTGAGCATTAAAAATTTATGGTCGATAATACAAGATCAAAAAAGTCAAAGACAATCTGGCAAAAGTTAATCAAAAATATTTTTAGATTATAAGGGTGCTTTCTTATCTTCTTCCTACTCTTCTCCTCCCGATGCTTCTAGTAGCTCTTCCTATCAATCCACCAAATTCGTTTCGCATTGGACCATATCTCAAGAATAACCCAAAAAATTGTTTATTTCCACGTTCATATTCGCCAATGAAATCATAACTTCCAAAAATAGCACCCACTCCAATTTTTTGGGTAAATTGGGCTAGTAAAGTGGTACTAATTTCAAACATAAGTGGGGTGCTTGAATTAAATACTTTTCCAACTCCGACTGAAAACTCACTACTAAATACGCCAATTTGTGTGGCGTCTAAGGTGGTTCTTAGCTGAGCAAAATTGGTAGAGTCAGATGAAGAAAATCTACCAAATGCAACACCAATATCAATAGGACCAAAAGTTTTGCCTAACTCAAAATTTTGAATAATTCTAGATGAAAATTTCCCTGCGTCTAGTGAAGTGCCAATCGGAACAACTCTTGAATAAAAAGATTTACTAATTGAATCAAAACCACTGCTATTAATTTGTGAAAAAGAATTTTTAGTATAAAAAAACAATAATACAGTAAATATTAAAAATGTTTTTTTCATATTTCTTAATTTAAATAACAGTTACCAAAAATCAAATAACTTACTTTAATTATTGATAGCTTTCTATCGTCTCACAAGTGCATATTAGGTTGCGATCACCAAAAGTATTATTTACCCTACTCACGCTTGGCCAAAATTTATTTCCACTTACATAAGGCAATGGAAAGGCAGCTTGTTGACGGCTGTATGGTTTTGTCCACTCGTCTGCACATATTACTTCTTGAGTATGAGGGGCATTTTTTAATAAATTTTCTTTTTTATCAGCAATACCCAATTCTATTGATTTTATTTCATTAAAAATTTCAATAAGCGCATCGCAAAAACGATCCAACTCTCTTTTGTCTTCACTTTCTGTAGGTTCAATCATCAATGTGCCAGCTACTGGAAAAGAAAGCGTAGGCGCATGAAAACCATAGTCCATCAGCCTTTTGGCTACATCCTCTGACTCTATACCTGCACTTGCTTTAAATGGTCGAAGATCTACTATAAATTCATGTGCGGAAGTTCCATTTTTTCCTGCGTAAAGAATTTTATAATATTTCTCGAGTCTTACTTTCATGTAGTTAGCATTCAAGATAGCATGTTCGGTAGCACTGCGAATACCTTTTGCACCAAGCATTTTAATGTATGCATAGCTGATTAATAAAATGCTAGCACTTCCATAGGGAGCAGCACTTACTGCATGAATTTGTGAAGATGAATTGTCTAAATTAATGTGACCAGGTAAAAAAGGCACCAACTGTTTTGCTACACAAATAGGCCCAACTCCTGGTCCACCACCACCATGTGGGATGGCAAATGTTTTGTGCAAATTCAAATGGCATACATCTGCACCAATCATACCCGGACTAGTTAGTCCAACTTGCGCATTCATATTGGCACCATCCATATATACTTGACCACCATGTTGATGAATGATATCGCAAATTTCCTTGATGCTTTCTTCAAAAACTCCATGAGTAGATGGGTAGGTAATCATCAAAGCAGATAGTTCATTTTTATGTTCTGTTGCTTTTTCTTTTAAATCGGCAACATCAATATTTCCTGCTTCATCACATTTTGTAACAATTACTTTCATTCCAGCCATCACTGCACTTGCAGGATTGGTACCATGAGCAGATATCGGAATTAATACGACATTGCGATGGTGATCACCTCTAGAAGCATGGTATGCACGAATGGTTAATAAGCCTGCATATTCACCCTGAGCGCCACTATTGGGTTGTAATGAGGTGCCAGCAAAACCTGTAATGGCAGTTAAATAATCTTCTAATTCTTTTATCAATTGCTGATATCCAGTTGTTTGATCTGCCGGAGCAAATGGATGTAATTTGCTAAACTCGGGCCAGCTAACTGGTATCAATTCGGTAGCTGCGTTCAATTTCATTGTGCAACTTCCTAGGCTGATCATGGAAGTATTTAGACTTAGGTCTTTGTTTTCTAAAAATTTAATGTACCGCATCATTTGGCTTTCGCTGTGGTGCGAATTAAAGACAGGATGTAATAAAAAAGTACTGGTTCTTTTTATTTCAGCTGTAAATTCTTCAACGGATACTTCAATTTCTTTGGTTGAAGCTTTTTTTCCAAGAGCTTCCGCAAATACTTGTATTATTTTATTTACATCATTGTTACTGGTCGTTTCATCCAAACTAATTCCGACAGTTCCGTCGTTAAAGTAGTGGAAATTCATCTCATGTTGCTCGGCAACTGATTTTAGTTTGGCTGCATTTACACCATTTACTTTTAATGTATCAAACCACTGGTTATTCAATTGTTGAATTCCTAAATCAGTCAGACCGGCTGCTAATTTTTTACTTAGTAAGTGTATTCTTTTAGCGATATTAACAATGCCTTTAGCACCATGGTAAATCACATACATCGCCGCCATATTACTTAGTAAGGCTTGTGCAGTGCAAATATTACTGGTCGCTTTTTCACGTCTTATATGTTGCTCCCTGGTTTGCAGTGCCATTCTTAAGCAGCGCTTTCCTTGAGCATCAACACTAACTCCGATGATACGACCAGGGATGGTGCGTTTAAATTCATCTTTTGTTGCAAAGAAAGCAGCATGCGGTCCTCCAAACCCCATCGGCACACCCAATCTTTGTGAAGATCCAATGGCAACATCAGCACCTAGTTCTCCAGGAGGGGTTAAAAGGGTAAGTGATAAAAGGTCGGTAGCCATTATTACCATTACATTCACTGCATGGGCAGCTGATATAAATGAACGGTAATCTACCACTGCTCCATTGCTATCGGGGTATTGAACAATTGCACCAAAATATAGTTCATCTAATTCAACTTTTGAAAAATCACCAAAAACCAATTCAATTCCGATAGGTGCTGCACGCGTGATAAGTACATCCTTTGTTTGAGCAAATATATTTTGATCTACAAAAAACTTAGGAGCGGTAATTTGATCCTGACTTTTATTTTTATGGTTGAATAACATGGCCATCGCTTCAGCAGCAGCAGTACCTTCGTCTAATAAACTTGCATTTGCAATGGGCAATGCAGTTAAATCGGTGACCATCGTTTGATAGTTCAATAAACTTTCCAATCTGCCTTGAGCTATTTCTGCTTGGTAAGGAGTGTAAGCGGTATACCAACCGGGATTTTCGAATACATTTCTAAGAATGACAGAAGGCGTGATGGTATCATAATATCCTTGGCCAATAAAACTTTTAAAGACCTTATTTTTAGAGGCTATTTTTTTTAGTTCATTTAAATATTCAAATTCACTGATGGCAGGAGGGAGTACATCCAAATCGGATTTAATTCGAATGGCATCAGGGATGGTTTTGCTAATGAGCTCCTCTAATGAGCTTACCCCTATTTCCTTTAACATAGCCGCCGCTTCAGACTGGTTAGGGCCAATATGTCTGCCGGAGAATTCATTCTGTTGTTTTTCGAAAAGATTCATAAAATAGTTGTGTTGTTAATGTCCGAAATAGGGATTAGTCTTTTAAAAAATTCGCTCAATTCAAGGTCTGGTTATTGAATAACCTTGTTGATTTACCTACTTATTATTAGAAAGTCACGAAATTACATTAACACAACAAGATTTGGTGCTAATATGTTCGTTACTTTGCACTTGTGGAAAAAAGGGGAATAAACTTCCATTTTGACCGATAAAAAATCAAAAAATAATACAATTATGAGTGATGAATTGTTGAGAGCTTGGGAAAAAAAATCTGGAGAGCGGCAGAAATTGTATAAAAATTATCTCCACCGTGCAGATAAGAATACTGTACTAAAAGCATTGCCAGATTTAAATGTCGAGGCATTTGAAAAAATTGATTGCCTTCAATGTGGTAATTGCTGTAAAGGCTACTCTCCTAGGTTCAAGAAACCTGATATTAAACGTATTGCCAAACATCTTAAGATGAAAGATGGAGACCTTATCAATAATTACCTTCGGGTGGATGAAGAGGGAGATTATGTTATGAGAGCTGCTCCTTGTTCTTTTTTAGGCGAAGACAATTATTGTACTATTTACGATGTACGTCCATCGGATTGTGAACGTTTTCCTTATACAGAGGAAGATTTTTTATTGAAAAGGCAACCAATGGCTTTAAAAAATTCAACCTTTTGTCCGATTACCTATTATATAATTGAAAAATTAATGGCAGCATCAAAGGGCGCTTAAATTTTTATTTATAAATTGTAAAAAATAATCTTTGTGTGAACTTACGTTTTCGTTTCTAGCTGATTAACTAAATAAAAATTTATTTTAATACTCCAATTTTTTTAATGAAGGAGCTTTTATCCAGGTAGTGATTACAATAAAAAGGGTCATGATACCGCCAAAAACTACAGAGGGGATTGCACCCATAAATTTTGCAGCCACTCCACTTTCAAATTGACCGATTTCATTAGAGGAATTGATAAACATTGAATTTACGCTCATTACTCTGCCGCGTAATTCATCGGGGGTTTTTAATTGGATAATATTACTACGAACTACTACACTAACACCATCCAACAATCCGCTAACCATTAAGGCTACAAATGAAATCCAATACCATTTTGATATTCCGAAAATAATAATGCAAATTCCAAAACCAGCTACTGCGAGAAGCAGCTTGATTCCTTGTCTTTTTTTAATTGGTGAGATGGTGAGTGCAATTACCATACTGATGGAACCGATATCCGCAGCGGCATTTAGCCATCCAAAACCAATAGGACCTACATGAAGAATGTCTTTTGCATAAACGGGCACCATAGCAACTGCGCCACCAAATAATACAGCGAATAGATCCAAGGACAATGCGGCTAGCACCTCCTTTGTTTTAAAAACGTATTTCAAACCTTCCCCGACTGCTTCTAAAGTTTTTTTCTCTGCCTTAAGACTTGCTGGTTTTTCCTTTATTTTAAATAGACTGAATAATCCGATTAAAATGAGCGATAGAATGACAACGAAAGTGCCAGTGACCTGAAGCCATACGATTAAAAATCCAGCCATCGCGTGACCGGTAATACTGGCAACTAGCCAGCTAGTAGAGCTAAGTTGGGAAGCATAAATTAATAATCCCCTTGGAACCATCGAGGCGATGATAGCACCAAAACTAGGACCTGAAAATGCACGTATAGCTCCAGTAAAAAAAATAGTGGTGTATACAAAGACAATAATTAATTTGTTACCAAATTCATCATGAAACCAATTGGTGGAAACGCCCAATAAAATAATTACACAAACAGCGTAAAGAATTACTGTCTGTAAAAGAAGTTTTCTTTTCTCACTCTTATCAATTATGTAACCTGCATATAATGAAAGTCCAACAGCAGGTATCGCCTCCGCTAAGCCAATCATACCAATATAAAAAGCATCGCCTGTTAATTCATACATCCACCAGGCTACTAGAGTGCCCATCATGCGAAGTCCCATGATAAACACAAATCTTCCTAAAATAAAATTTCTAAATTCTGGAATTTTTAAAACTGCTAAGGGAGAATTTTTCAAGGAAGTATTAATTAATTATTTCTACAAAGTTAAAAACTAATTACCACATTGAATAACTGAACAAGTTTAGTAATTAAAAAACTAGGGTAATGTAATGTAGTGTTGTCCATCTTCGTATTCTTTGTCGAGGGCATTAATGACAATGGAAAGATGGGCTTCGTTGTTAACAAAGTCGGCGTTTGAACAGTCAATAAAGAGCGTTTTTATGTTATGTTGTTTAATATAGTTAGTATAAGTTTCTTGTAGCGAAAAGAGGTAGTCGTTGGAGATATTTTGTTCGTAATGGCGGTTTCTATTTTTAATATTTCCTTGTAGTTTATTAACGGGGCTATGCAGATAAATCAAAATTTCGGGTTGTACAATTTGTGGATTAATGATGTCAAAAAGTTTTTGATACAATCTAAATTCTTCATTGGGTAAATTCACTTTGGCAAATAAAAGACATTTAGTGAATAAATAATCCGAGATAGTAATTTGCTGAAAGATGTCTTTTGTTTGAAGCAAGTCTTTCAATTGTTTGTATCGCTCGGCCATAAAGAATAACTCAAGTGGAAAAGCATATTGTTCTTGATTTTCATAGAATTTTGGCAGGAAGGGATTCTCTGCAAATTCTTCTAAGATTAATCTGGCATTAAAATGATTACTTAGTAAATTGGCAAGAGTAGTTTTTCCTGCACCAATATTTCCTTCAATAGTAATAAAACTGTACTTCATAATTAGGGCACACAAATTAAGCGAAATATCTATTGTAGCATTAAATTTTTTTCACTGCCAGCTGATCGGGGCACTGCAAAAGGAGTTGCTCAATAGTTTTGTTTAGCACAGGATGGATCATTTGAGGAGCTATTTCATTAATGGGTATCAAAACAAACCGCCTATTTTGAATTTCAGAGTGTGGAATAATTAAATCACTTCGATTTATAATTTGATTGTTAAAAAAAAGTATATCAATATCTATGATTCTTGGCGCATTTTTAATAGTCCTAATTCTACCCATATTTTTTTCAATGGAGAGAATTTCTTTTAAAGTTTCAGTTGCATCTAATTGAGTAGCTACTTTAATCACTTGGTTTAAAAAATCAGGTTGCGATGTATTACCCCAAGCTGCAGTGGCATACAAATTAGATGTTAGTAAAAGCGCGCCAATTTTTTTTTCTATTTGTTCGATAGCGGTAGAAAGTAGTTCAATACTATTGCCCATATTGCTGCCGAGTAAAAGATAGGTGTTATTCATTTTTCAGAGAAAGTCTTTTATCAAAAATAAAGTTTTCACAACTCAGTATTTTAATTTTTTTCATATCCGGATGGGCAGGATTGATAATAAAATTATTTTCGAGTTCAATGATTGCCGAGGGGACTTTTAAAACCAGTGATTTTTTCGAGTTTAAAAATTCATCTCCAATGGATTGTAAATAGGGAGGATCGTCCTTCCAGTTTCTTTTTAATTTGTTATAGTCAATACTGATTAAGTGAGCGCTCTCTGGTATTTCAAGGGTAATTAAATAATAATTTAGTGGAGTTTGAAGGGTTTTGGTATGAACCAAAATCTCCAATACGGCAAGGGAAATATGCTCAGTACTGTACAATGCGGGTAGGCCAAATGAGTTCCATCTGCCTCCATATAGTTTGGCCCCTTTGCCGGAAAGGTCATGGGTAAATTCCTCATTGGCAAGACGGTATAATATCATGCAAGAATTCCGTGTTCTATTCGGCCAATTTGTATCAATATTTTTTGAATACCCTCATGAGAAGTAAGGGAATTAAACGAAAGCTCTCCTTCTAGCATTGGAGGCTGTGAATGAATCCATTCATAGAATGTTTCTACACTTCCAAAAACTTTTTTAGCGCGATTGATTACTTGTACAATTTGAACAAATCTTTCCGCATTGATAGGGGCAAAGCTGCTGTTGTTTTTTGCATAGCGTTGAAGTGTACGTTCGCTAACATGAAGCATCGCCGCCCATTCGGACTGCGTGAAAGGCGTTTTTTCAGCTATTTTTTTAAATTCAGTGTAAGTGAATTTTTTTACAGAGCTGATAATACGCACCGAACGCATGTACATTACCTCCGGATCTTCTAGCTTTGTTTCTGCAATCTTTTGGGCGGTGACAATTGTCTTTTTTAATTTCTTTTGCATAACCCGTCTTTTGTCAATAAATATACGACAGTTGTCTCATATTTCAAATTTTTTTTACACTTTTTTTAAATATAGCTTTACATTCAAATTTTTTATTGAATGCCGCATTACAATCAGGTAAAAGCAATGTTCGCCATTACCAAGGCTAGCTTAAGGGGACAGTTTAGAAGTCCTTCTGCAGTGCTTTTTAGTTTTGCTTTTCCTTTTATTTTTATATTGGTTTTTGGTTTTATTGGAAAAAATACCGGCGTCCCTGTTTTTAAAATCGCCTTGTCTAAAAACTGTGATACTGCCAATGCCTTGTTTGATTCGATAAAAAAAAGTAGCAGCATTAAAATAGTTTCTTTTGCAAGCGATCAAGAATTGAGGGATTATTTAGTGAAGGGCAAACTTGCAGGTGTTTTAACCATCACTAAAAATTCTACTGCACAGCCTGCTTATCGATATACACTTGCTACTACTAGTGCGAGCAATGACAAATGGCCGCAATTGTTACCGTTGATAAATGGCATAGTAAATACGATCAGCAATCAACAATATACCAACCGACCAACCTTTGCGGCTAGTGATTTTGATGCAGCAAGGGATGTAGAAGTGATCAGAGAATATAAAACAATCGATTTTGTATTACCCGGACAATTGGGATTTTCTCTTTTAAGTGCAGGTGTTTTTGGAGTTGCTTTTATGTTCTTTAATTTAAGAAATACCTTGGTATTGAAACGTTTTTTCGCAACCCCTATTAGCAGAACTTATATCATTTTAGGGGAGGGTTTAGCAAGGGTAATATTTCAAATGTTGACAGCTGTTGTGATTATTGTGGTAGGTAGATTCCTTTTTGGGTTTACATTAATCAACGGACTATTCACCTTATTAGAAATGCTGGCACTGAGTTTTATTGGACTGCTGGTATTTATGGGATTGGGTTTTATTGTAAGTGGATTTGCAACCAGTGATAGCAGTATTCCACCATTTGCTAATTTACTCACCTTGCCACAGTTCTTATTGGGAGGCACTTTTTTTTCAGTAGATGCTTTTCCAAGTTGGCTTCAACCAATTTCAAAGGCATTGCCACTTACTCATTTAAATACTGCCATGCGCGCGGTGGCATTTGAAGGGCTAAATTTATGGGATGTAAGAGCTGAGATTGGTATTTTAATATTATGGGGAATTGTAATTTATGCAGTGGCTGTTAAAGTTTTTAAATGGGAGTAAATAATTACCATGCGATTAATAAAAGGTCTTTTAGTTGTGATCACCAGTCTTTTTTTGATGATTACTTTGTTTTCTTTATTGATTCCTTCGAATGTAAGGATTTCCAGAGCGGTGGTAATCAACAACACCAATGCAAACGCTATTTTTCAACAGATAGTACCTTTTGAAAATTGGAAAAATTGGCATCCTATATTTACCGCTGATTCTGCTTCTTTTAATCGTGTAAATAAAGACGGAAGTTTTCACATTCTACACCGTCAGCAGGATATTGTGCTGGATCTTAAAGATAGTGACAGCTCCTCCATTCATTTTTTATTGAAGGTTAAAGGGGCTAATGATGTTCAAAACGAATTAGTCATACATACATTACCTGCGCAAGAAGCGGTTCAGCTAGAATGGAGAACAATAACCCATTTAAACTGGTATCCTTGGGAAAAATTCTATGGAATATTTTTGGACCAATTGACTGGAGCTAGTTATGAGGAATCATTAAACGGACTAAAGATTTTTATAGAAGGCCGCCAAGGCAAATGATGATTTTATATATATATTCTTACATAAAGGACTCCGTCCTATCCCTGCAAAGTTGCTACTTGTAACATTGGCATTCCCTCAGGACTTATGTTATATTTTTTATTTCTCAAAATTTATAAAAAATAGACAAAGGATGGAATCCTTCGCTTGCGATAGAATGATTTATTTCTTTGTCAACCGTAAATTTCTTTTAATCCCAGAAAACTTGCTTCTCTTCAGCGGCGAATGTTGAAAAATTATTTTAAACTTTTCTTCTGTCAATTCCTCCCAATCATTTGTGCTGAAATTGAGGATTTCTGGGAGCGGACTAAATTTAATCTCGGTAGTAGGAGATGAAAATCGATTCCATGGACAGACCGTTTGACAAACATCACATCCAAAAATCCAATTGTCGAATTTTGATTGCATGGAATCTGGAATGAGCGCATCTTTTAATTCAATCGTAAAATAAGAAATACACTTACTTCCATCTACCACCTTATTGGGCAGGATCGCATCGGTAGGACAACTGTCTATACATTTAGTACAACTACCACAATAGTCTTTTGCATAAGGGTCGTCGTAAATTAAGTCTAAGTCTATAATAAGAGTAGCAATGAAAAAAAAACTGCCTCCTTGCTTATTGATTAAATTTCCATTTTTTCCTATCCAACCAAGTCCAGTTCTTTGCGCCCAAGTTCTTTCTAACACGGGCGCACTATCTACAAATCCTCTTCCTACTACTTCGCCAATGTTTTGCTTTAATTGCGCTAAAAATATTTTTAATTTTTCCCTAATCACTTCATGGTAATCATTTCCATAGGCATAACTCGCAACCTTAGGCGCACCAGGTTTTTGCTGCTGTGATGGAAAATAATTTAATAAAAGTGTGATCACCGACTTAGCGCCGGGCACTAATTTAGAAGGATCTATTCGCAGGTCAAAATGATTTTCCATATATTGCATAGATCCATGCATACCCTTGTTGAGCCAGCTTTCTAGTCTTTTAGCATCCTCATCAAGTACAACAGATTTTGCAATTCCGCAATGATCAAAACCTAACTGTGTTGCTAGCTCTTTTATAAGCCGTGTATTTTTTTCGATGTTATTCATTGGTCTTGATCTTCCAAATGTAATTGGTGAAAAAATCGATGCGCTAAAGGGGCAATTAAAATTCCAATGGTACTAATCAATACAATACCGCTAAAAAAAGCATACACAGAAGGAAATACTTTTACTTGGTTGGTCAGCACAATGTTGACATCAATTATTGGGCCCATTCCACTCAAAATCATGGAGGTATTTAATAGACTATCATACCAATCAAATTCTGGTATCGTAAGCTTGTATCCAACTACTCCTATCAAAAGACAAATACTCATAATGAGCATTGCAAATAATGCATTGTTCCAAATTCTTTTGTAAAATATTTTTTTTGGCGCCAATGCTTTTTTGGAAGTCTCTTTCATTACAATAAAATTATCAGCATTGGATAGTAAATAGTTTTTATATAGTAACCTTTCTGCAAATTACTTGATTCAGCAAATTTGAATTGTTCTAAATGATAGGATGGTAATTAAAAACTGCCAATCATTTAATTAAAGTAAATTTATATTAGCCATTAAAATTAGACAAACTAGCATAAAACCTTCTGCT
>Ga0114973_10003287_pt1 | contig 11466 bp, 9 predicted proteins | sample M_140807_MF_Meta_FD_87025 | JGI IMG/M metagenome (GOLD analysis project Ga0114973, IMG submission 87025) | Freshwater microbial communities from Lake Montjoie, Canada to study carbon cycling - M_140807_MF_MetaG | ecosystem: Environmental > Aquatic > Freshwater > Lake | place: Lake Montjoie... | reverse complement strand
TGGCGATGTGCCTAGATCCACGCGAGTTAAAGCATTGGCCAAATGGATAGTACGCACACGGTCAGCAAGTTGCGGCCTGATGTCCAAGAGGTCTGCAGATGCGGAGTCGCTGATGCTTATGATCAGATCACTTGCATCGAACCATTCCATTTTTTGAAGATGCGGACTACCCCCTGGAAAGAAGCCAGGGAAACATTCAGGGATCATGTCGAAAAGGCTTGTTACCAACTTTGCCTTGATATTTTTGTTGCTATTCCATGGCAATCCAGCATAGTAAGTGCTGTGAATTATACTCGGTATTGGGTAAAGCGCTTCGCTACCATCGGCGAGCAAATGTAGATCTCTGAGCAGAATCTCTTCTAGGGTATTACCCGGGCAATACATGCCGATGCTGGCGGCTTGTAGATAGGCATTTCGATGCCGGGTGAAATAAGGATAAATCGCAACATCATCTCCACCAGCACTGACGTCCATCGTGAGCAAGTTGCTGAAGTAGCGACTCACGCCTCCAACCGTCTGCCAGGCAAAGATCTGTCCATCGATGCCAACATTCTTCATTTGGGAATTTTCAGCAACATGGCCTATTCAATAAAACCAAGACTTTCAGTCGAACCTGGATGTTGAAACCAAATTCGCATGTTACATGTTTTGGTTCAATACCCCCGCCATCCCCTCAAACGCCGCCCCCAAATCCCTCGCCAACCCTTGCTGATCGCAAAGCTCACTGGCCAACACCTCAGCTCGCAACGATTCCTTGATGGCCGCAAGGGCCGCTCGATCCGCGGCCAGAGTTTGCAGAATCTGCACATACTCACCCCGGCTTTCGGCAATCCACTCCGGGCGGCCCAGGGCCTTGAGCATCGTGGCCGTCAACCGCGCTCCCATCCAGTTGCCCCGCATCGCCACCAGCGGCACCCCCATCACCAAGGCATCGAAGCCGGTAGTGCCGCTGTTGAGCGGAATCGTGTCGAGGGCGATGTCCACCCGGTTGTAGAGGGCCATGTGGGCGCTCCAGTCGGCCACCCGATCCACCAGCTCGATGCGGTCGGGAGCGATGCCCTCGCGCCGCAAATGACGCCTCAACCGCTCGCGACTGGCCAGATCAGCGCAACGGCTGTCCTTAATCAGCAGCCGCGAATCGGGAATTGCCCGCAGCACATCCACCCAGAGATCGAGGGTTTCGCTGCCGATCTTGGTGAGGTTGTTGAAACATCCGAAGCACAGCGGCAGATGGGGATCACCACTGCTGATCGCCGGTAGGTTGGTGGGGGTCTGGTAGGCCACGAAGCAGCGCGGCAGGCGCCAGACCGTTTCATTCACATGGTGATCAAATTCAGGAGGCGTGTATTCCGGATCGCCGATGTAATAATCCACGGCCGGCACCCCCGTGCTGCCGTGGAAGCCGATGTAATGGCATTGGATCGGGGCACAGCGTTCGGCCAACATGGCCAGCCGCGAGGAGCGCATGCAGGCGGTGGTGTCCACGAGGATGTCGATCTGATCATCCAAAATGATCTGGCGGGCTTCGGCATTCTTCAGGGCCGCCACGGAGCGAACTCCATCCACCAGACGATGCAGGGCGAAACGCTGCTCCGCGGCCATCTCCAGGGATTCATAGAGGTAAACCTCTAGCCTTTCACGATCATAGAAACGCAGAAAACTTTCCAGAAAGAAGGAAACGGCGTGATTGCCGATTTCGGCAGAGAGAAAGCCCACCCGCAGTTTTCCGCCCCCCAGCGGCAGGCTTCGCCCCTCGAAGGGGGTGCGATCCTCAGCCGGATAGTGGCGTTCACACCACTGGCGGCTCAGGGCCGCAATCGCCTCCATCGGCTGCAGCGCGGCGAAATTGAGGGTGTAGACCAGGCCATGCAGAGCGACTTCGTAGTCGGGCTTCAGCCGCAGAGCATCGGCGTAGGCCGCCGCCGCCGCCGGCAGATCGCCCTGGTGCTTGAGGGCAACACCCAAGTTGTAGGCCACCAGGGCTTCGTTGGGGCTGAGCACCTCCTGGCGCCGGTAGGCCTCGATCGCACGGGTGGTGTCGTGCAACTCGAAGTAGCAGTGGGCGATGCCTGACCAGGCCTCGACCAGGCGGTCATCAAGGGCTAACGCTTGCTGATAGTGAACGATTGCCTCCTGCAGACGGTGCTGCAAACGCAGCAGGTGTCCTAGGGATTGGTGCGTGCTGGCAGGGGCGGAACCCTGCTGGAGGGACTGGCGCAGCAGGGTTTCAGCGGCAGTGGCATCACCCCGGTCGTGGAGGATGCCGGCCAGCAACTTGGTGGCCTGGTGGAGCGCGGGGTTCAGGGAGAGGGCGTGGCGGGCCATCGCCTCCGCCTCCTCAAACCGTTTGAGCTGACGCAGGGATGAGGCCACATTGCAAGCCGCCTCGGCCGAATCGCTCTGCAGGGCCAAGGCCTGTTCAGCACAGGCCATCGCCCGGTTCACATCCCCCTGATTCAGCGCAATCGAGGACACATTGATCAACACCCCCACGTGATCGGGATTTAGGGCCAGGGCCCGTTCGTAACAGCTGCTGGCCTCCTCTTGCTGCTGCTGTCGCAGCATGGCATTGCCTAGGTCGAACCAGGTATCCGGCAGGTTCTGGCGGAGCTCGAGTGCCTGGCGCCAAAGGATGATGGCCTCCTGTTCACGACCCTGATCCAGCCGAATGGCCGCCAAATTGGTATACGCCACCGTGTTGGCGTACCGAGCAGTCACGAATTGTTCGTAAACCGCTTCAGCCTCGCCAATACTGCCAGCCAGGTGGGCATCGATGGCAACCTGGAGCGCGGCATCGCTGAAGCCATCCTGCTGGACAGCCAGGGGGCCGCAGTCTTGCTCTGGCGCACTTTGGGACGCCTGGACCCGTCGGGAGTCGAATCCTGTGTGCACCGAATGGCTGCGGTTCCGACCGCGGCGTTGTTTCACTGGAACAGTTTCGGAGCACAACCAAGATTAAACGATTCAAGCGTCAGCTCGAACCTTCAACGTTAAAATCCATATCGCTGGCAGGAGATCGTGAACCTTCCGCTCACAGGCTCTCCTGATGATCGTGCATCGCAGAGCTTCCCATGACCTCTCGCCGCTTCTGGGTCAAGGGAAATCGCGACGACTACGCCCATTTCCTTGCCCGCACGCACAACGCCAATCTAATCCACGTCAGTTCATTATTCAACTTCGAAATCAGGAGCCATGAAACGGCTTCACTGATTGCACGTCGCGTATCAATCTGGGGTGAATGCTCCAACAACTATCAACTTAGCGATGCATTCATTGGCCTAATGATAACATCGCCAGGTAGCGGCTTCAGCACAGAAGCGAATGGCAGCATTGACCTCAAGCCCTGCAATCATCCCAGACTACTCTGGCATTTCTCAACCTCGGAGCCGGTGTATGGCCACCATGTAAATTCCCGAATCATCTACTTTCGCCTCGAAAGTGCTCGTTTCTTGCACCTACTCAGCAATAGGGGCATGGCACTCAGCGTCGTCGTAGCCCTTCATGGTCAGGAGGCATCGGACACACTGATCCACATTGCCGAGCAGTTGCTCAATGCGCTGGAACAAATCTCCGACCCTCAAACACCGGATGAATGGAGCGATCGCTTTTTGCGCGAACTGGTTGACGAACTGCATTGCATGAGTGCACTGAAAGCAGATCGATCGATGAAGGCCGCACAAGCCCACGTCGGAGCTTCCCTGGAGTGGCTTGTCACTCAGGGCAGCGACATGGTGAATCTGAACCAATTGGCGATCGCGATCAATGTCACACCAAGAACGATTCAATCAAGCTTTCAGAGCCAGTTCAGAATGACGCCGATGCGATGGCTAAAATTATGGCGCATCAACCAACTACGCAGCCATTTATTCAATAACCCAACCCACCAACAAAGCGCCAATCAACTCATCGAGGCAAGCGGCCTCGGATCGCTAGATACCGCAACAAGATTTTACCGAGAAATCTATGGATTAACCCCGCAAGAAGAAATCAATAAGAGCAATCTCGCCCGTGACGGCAAAAACAAAAAATTGACCGATGCCGGCAAGCCTTTACTGTCTATTGATGAAGCTATCACGCTGCTGCAGAAGCTGAAGCAGACACCTATTGAGCAAGGCATTCGCCAGCAAATCATTCATTTCAGAGTAAAGGTAGATAGCAGGCTATCTGAGCAAGCCTGATCATCACTCAATTTCCGCCTTGATCAACTGAAGCAGCAACTCGGAGAGGGTCATCTCACGGTCATGGGCCAGAAGCTTCAGCTTCTTGTACAAGCCACGAGGAACAGAAACCGATAGACGAGCCTGCGGAGAAACAACTGATGAGTCAAGACTTAGGACAGATTTTGAATTATGGCCGAGATTTGCGCCAACAGATTGCGACTCTTCAAGGAGATTTATATTTTCTGAGTTCCCGGATCCCACGGTTGCCGATCTTTCGCAAGATATTCACATTTTAGGGTCAGATCCACGCCAGTTCTGCCGCAGCGCCCAAGTCTTCGCATTCACCACGGAATGCTTCGCTTCGGCCGCCATGGCCTGCGGCCGGGATGTGCCGAGGAGAACATTCAGTCCAAGGGAACATGTGGGTGGGGTGCAACGCATCATGCGGTTAGGATGCACGCAACCTTGCTCTTGCGCTTCCCCTTTTCTTTCGAACAACACGATGTTCAGCTGAATGTCGAACCCGTGATTTAACGCCCTTCATTATACATTTTCAACTTCACCCATTTATTTCACCTTTAATTCTCACGACATCCGTCAATGCATACGGCCAGCTCCCTTAGCCGATTTCATCAAACCCCATGCCGGAAAGCACGCCCAATTCCACCAAAAAGCTCTCGGTGATCCTGGACGAAAAACTCCACAACCAAGCCAAGCGCTATGCCGTGATCAACGACATGACCCTGACCCAACTGGTGGTTTCACTCCTGGAAGAGCGCCTCAACCAGGAGCATCCTTATCCGGAAGAACGCCGCAACTCGGCCTCCCTCTGACCATCAAGCCTGAATCGTGATGCTCTTGATCAGGCTGCCGTTACGCAGGTTGAGCACCACATCGATGTCGTCGGTTTGGCCGAAAACCGTGTGGACGCCATCCAGGTGGGGCTGGGGGGCATGGCAGAGGAAGAACTGACTGCCGCCGGTGTTGCGGCCGGCATGGGCCATTGAAAGGCTGCCTGCTTTGTGTTTGTTGGCATTGATCTCGCAGGGAATCGTGTAGCCGGGTCCACCGGTGCCGGCCTGGCCGCGGGCGCCTTGCCTGGAATTGGGGCACCCCCCCTGGGCCATGAAGCCATCGATCACCCGGTGGAAGCTCAGGCCGTCGTAGAAGCCATCGTTGGCGAGCTTCACGAAGTTGGCCACCGTGCCCGGGGCATCGGCATCGAAGAGCTCCAGGGTGATGGTGCCGGCTTCGGTGTCCATCAAGGCAGTGGTCATGGTGCTGGGATGTGGTCGACCAATCCTGCCAGCCGGCCGAGAGCAGCGGGGACTTGGCCAAAGACTTCAGCGCCCCGAGGGCGCGAGCATGGGGGGCCGAACGTCAGTGGATCACCGAAGCATCCAGGACTTTCCGGGGCAGGGAATCGAGCATCTCCGGACTGCGGCATCCCGCCGAGGAGCCCGCACCCCTGCTGTCGTGACACTTGCTGTAGACAGGTGCGAGTTTTGAACCGCGCCATGACCAACAGCACCGCTCCCGACCTGGCCAAGGCCCGTCTGGGCGTGCTCGGCGGCAGTGGCCTCTATGCCATGGAGGGCCTGGAGGATCTGCGGGAGCTCACGGTGGAGACCCCCTATGGGGAGCCCTCCGACAGCCTGAGGCTCGGTCGGCTGGGAGATCTGGAGGTGGTCTTCCTCGCCCGCCATGGCCGCCACCACAGCCACACCCCTTCCGAGGTGCCGTACCGGGCCAACCTGTGGGCCCTGCGCTCCCTCGGGGTCCGCTGGATCTTCTCGGTCTCAGCGGTGGGGTCCCTCCAGGAGGAGCTGCGCCCCCTCGACATGGTGGTGCCCGATCAGTTCATCGACCGCACCCATCAGCGGCCGCTCAGCTTCTTCGGGGAGGGCCTCGTGGCCCATGTGGCCAACGCCGATCCCTTCTGCCCCGTGCTCAGCCGCATCCTGGCGGATGTGGGGGAAAGCCTGATGCCGCCAGACCGGACCCTGCACCGCGGCGGCACCTACCTCTGCATGGAGGGGCCTGCCTTCTCCACCCGGGCTGAATCAGAGCTTTACCGCTCCTGGGGCTGTTCGGTGATCGGCATGACCAACCACACCGAAGCCCGCCTGGCCCGCGAGGCCGAAATGGCCTACACCACCCTGGCGATGGTCACGGACTACGACTGCTGGCACCAGGAGCACGATGCGGTCACGGTGGAGATGGTGATCGACAACCTGCGCACCAACGCCGGCCTGGCCCAAAAGATCATCGCCATGGCGGCCCAGCGGGTGGCGGCGCAGCGTCCCCCCAGTGGCGCGCACCAGGCCCTCCGCCATGCCTTGATGACCCCTCCTGAACGGGTGCCGCTGGAAACACGGCGGCGCACCGAACTGTTCACCAGTCCCTATTGGGGCGGGCCGACCGGGTGACAATCTGGATCGATGCTTAGGGAGTCCTCATGGACTGCTGGGAATACCAGGTGATTCACATCAATGTGGAACCGCCGAAGCCGTCCGTCCCTCCCCCTGGCACCGATCCGCCCTCGGGGCAGGCTCCTGGACCCGCCGATGCGGGGTCTGCCAAGCCCGTGTTCTCCGAAAACTTCCTCAAGAAGGAGTTCCCCCAGTTCTACGAGAAGCCTGCCGAGGGCAGTGCCGGCCAGAGTCAACATCCAGCCCAGCAGCTCCAGACCTTTCTCAACGGCCACGGCAGCAAGGGCTGGGAGCTGGTGGGGGTGTTTCCGGTGGGCAATCTCACGATGATGTTCTTTCGGCGGCCCAAGCCCGCCAGCCCCGAATCCCCGGTGGCCCAAACAGTTCCGATCGACGGAACCCTCCAGGGAGTGATCAGCCGGCTGGAAGCCCTCGAACAGCAGCTGTCAGGGCCGCAACCCATCGACGCTCCGATCGTGGATACGGCCACAGCTCCGGCCAGCTCCGGGCGACGGCAACGGCGGCGTTCCAGCGCCAGTCCTGAGGTTCCCTCTGTGCCTGCCCAGCAAGGAACAACGCCCCCCAGCTCTGCCGTGGAGCTGGTCACAGCAGCGCAGCTGGCGAGCCTCGCCGGCGAAACGCCGGTGCCCAGCAGTGTCGCCGCCCAGGCGATCGGCTTGCGCTCCGCCACCAGCCTGGCCAACCACGGGGCCCGCTACGGCTACAACCCAGGCCTCAGCAAGGTCGGTCCCAATGGAATGGTTGCGATCTACACCGGTCCCGGGGCCGCCGAAACCGGCGGCAAGGAACGACGTCTGTGGATCGTGGTGCGCCCTGAACGGCTGGGGGGTTGATCGCAGTCGCCGCTAGCGCTCAGCCGTTCAATCCGGTGTCAACGCCGCCAGGGCTGATCGCAGTGAGGGGCCGGAATCCACCAGATGGCTGGTGGCCTGTTCCGCGTCCAAGTCGGTGAGTGCCATCAGCAAAGCGAGCTTCACCGATCCGCGAGCTTCCGCCAGCAGCGCGGCGCCACGATCGCGCTCCACGCCAGCCAGATCCCGCAGGATGCGCAAAGCCCGATCCTCCAGCTTGGTGTTGGTGACAGCCACATCCACCATGCGGTTGCCATGCACCTTGCCCAGCCGCACCATCACACCGGTGGAAAGGATATTGAGCGCCATCTTGGTGGCGGTGCCCGCTTTCAGGCGCGTGGACCCCGTAAGCAGCTCTGGCCCGGTGATCAGGCGGATGTCGATGTCACACGGCATCGGCACCTGCTCGGATGGCACGCAGGCCATCGCGATGGCCAGGGCACCGAGATCACGGGCATGGGTGAGGCCACCGAGCACATAGGGAGTGGTGCCACCGGCGGCGATCCCCACCAGAGCATCCGCGGGACCGAAGCCACGCTCGTGGAGGTCGGCTGGGCCGGCATCAAAGAGATCCTCCAGACCTTCCGAGCTCCGCAGCAGGGCCGGCGCCCCCCCGGCCAGGACCCCCTGAACCAATTCGGGGGATGTGCAGAAGGTGGGTGGACATTCGGCGGCATCCAGCACCCCGAGGCGACCGGAGGTGCCGGCCCCCAGATAGAACAAGCGGCCACCCTCGCGCAGGCGAGCGGCGATGGCATCCACGGCCCTGGTGAGGGCCGGTGCCGCCTCCGCCACGGCCCGCTGCGGTTCCAGGTCGTTCTCACAGAACAGGGCCACTAGCTCAGCGGTGCTGAGTTGGTCCAGCTCTTCGCTGGCGGGATTGGCCTGTTCGGTGAGGAGATGGCCGCGATCGATGCCCTGGGGTGTGGCGCTCACAGCAGACCCTCCAAGCGACGACGGAAGGCCTCGAGTTCGGGGTCAGCAAGGGGCGGGGGATCATCCACCGTGGCGGTGGCGGCTTCCTCCGCCTGCTCTTTCCACTGACTTACATCCATGTTGCGCTCGGGGGGGGCGATCAGCAGGCGCTCCTCATCGCTGCGGGGCAGGAAGCCCGCCGGCACGAAACGGGCCTCATAACCGGCCTGCGCGCAGAAGAGTTCCATCTCCTCCCGGTCGAGGGCCTCCACGGCGGGCACAGGGAAATCCTGGGCTTCGAGCAGACCGGCATAGCGTTCAGCGTCATCCGGATCCTCAAACAGCAGCACCACGGTGCGGCCACCCAGCTCGATCGAATGGATCCCCTCCTGGTCGCTGCCGGCATCAAAGAGCAGCACATGCACCCGCATCGGGGAGGGAATCTCGGGCACGGTCGGAGGCAGAGGCTGGGCCCAGTGTCTCATCCACGTCCGGATCGGCCATCCTCGGCTTCATGCTCCTCTGTTTTCACGCTCTTCGGCTTCACGCTCCTCGGCAAGCTGCTGGAGGCGCCGGTAGAGCGCCTGCTCGGCATCGCCGAGATCGGTGGGCACCACGATGCGCACCTCCACCAGCTGGTCGCCACTCCGTTCCCCATCCCGCAGGCCCCGCCCCCGCAGGCGCAGCAACCGACCACTGGAGGAGCCCGCCGGCACACGAAGCCGCACCGGACCTTCCAGAGTCGGCACCACCACCTGGCAGCCGAGCACCGCATCGGCCGGGCTGAGCTCAAGCTGATACAACACCCTCAGGCCATCGATCCGCAATCCTTCCTCCGTGCGCACCCGCAGCTGGAGGAAGTGGTCACCGCCCCCAGGGGTAACCCCCGCCAGCCGCAGCCGCCAACCATCACCCGCCAGAGGCGGGGTGCTGACCTCGACCACCAGACCACCGGCCAGCTCCAGCTCCACCCGTTCTCCAGCGAGGGCCTGGTCGGGCGTGAGGGACACCACGGTTTCCTCATCACTGGCAGCCCGCACAGGGGGTGGGGGAGGACCCGGCGTGGTGGTCACATCTCCGCCGGATCTGGCCCGCAGGGGGTCTTGCTCCTCACTTCTAGGCTGCGGCTCACTCCTGGGCTGCGGCTCACTCCTGTACTCCGAAGGCGACTCTGCGGGGCTCGCGCTCTCGCGACCGAAGAGGCGATCGAGGTAGGACTCGAAGGTCGGAAAGGCGCTGGCGTAGGGATCAACCGCGGCAGCATCGCCGCCATCACCCGTCTCACCGGCCTCCCAGGCCTTGCGGCGCCGGGCATCGGAGAGCACGGCGTAGGCCTCGTTCACCTGCTTGAACCGTTCCTCGGCAACCGGATCACTGCCATTGAGATCGGGATGCCAGCGGCGCGCCTGCTCCCGGAAAGCCCGCTTCAGGCCAGCGGCATCGGCACCGGGTTCCAGCCCCAGAACGCCCCAGTAATCGAGACCCCGCACGCTGTCAACCATCAGCCCAGGGGTCATCGGCGTCCGGCTGGGGCCGCCGCTGGGGCCGCCCGCCCTGGCGTTCGGAGTCCCGCCTGCCCGGACCATCGAGATTGCGGGACCGATCGTCGCCTGTTAGCGGGCCACCTCCTCTGTCCCGGTCAGTCGGACGGAACGCGCCGGCATCCCGGAACGCCCCGGCGTCCCGAAACTCCTCGGAATCGAGAAACGCCCCGGCGTCCCGAAACTCCTCGGAATCGAGAAACTCCCCGGAATTCCGGAAAGTGCCGGAGTCGCGAAACGGATTGGGATTGCGGAATGCCTCCCCATCGCGATCAGCACCGAAATCGCGAAACGCAACAGAATCGCGGGATTCACCAGGTTCGCCCCCCCCAGAGCGGAACCGGCCTCCACGGGGTCTATCGCTGTCGTCCCAGCCGGGGTAAGACTCCTGACCCCGGGCCGGCAGCTCGAGGCGGTCGCGGCCGCTGGGAACACCACCCCCACCCAGGCCATCGGCAGGCTGGGTGGAGGGGGCATCCCAGCGGGAGTCGTAGCGGGTTTCGTAGCGGGTTTCGTAGCGGGTTTCGGAGCGGAGCGGACCGCCCGGGTCAGGCGACGGCCGGCGTGGTGGCGTGGACCACGGGTCGGAGCGACCATCCCGATCCCAGTCATCCCAGTCGTCGTCGGCGAAGAGCTCATCCCGAAGGGAACCGAGCGTGTTCTTGATCCCCTGGAGAGGACCCGCCTCAGCGCGCCGCTCACTGAGCAACCGCCGGTTCAGGCCGAACAGGGCCTCCTGAAGCTGACTCACGGCCAGCTCAAGCTCCGCCGTGTCCTCGGAGCGCAGCAGGTCCTGCACATCGCGCAGGGCCAGCTCAACGGAGCGCTGCTGGCGCTCGGCCCCGTAGGGACCGAGCTCGAGCGCCGCATCGCGCAGGCGACGCTCAGCCTGGGACACCAGGGTCTGAGCCCTGTTGCGGCGGTCGATCTCAGAGCGCTTGCGGCGATCCTCCACCGCCTTCTGCTCCGCCTCCTCGAGCAGCCGGGTGATCTCCTCCTCGCTGAGGTTGGTGCCGCCCTGGATCGAAACACTTTGCTGTCGCCCCGTGGTGCGGTCGGTGGCGGACACCTGCAGCAGCCCGTTGGCATCGATGTCAAAGGACACCTGCACCTGGGGCACCCCGCGCGGAGCCGGTGGAATGCCGGAGAGGCGGAAACGCCCGAGCGACTTGTTGCCTTCCGCCATCTGGCGCTCCCCCTGGAGCACGTGGATCTCCACCGAGTTCTGGTTGGGCTCGGAGGTGCTGAACACATCGCTCTTGCGCACCGGGATGGGAGTGTTGCGCGAAATCAGCACCTTCATCACCCCACCGATCGTCTCCAATCCCAGCGAGAGGGGGGTGACATCGTTGAGCATCAGGTCGCGCAGTTCGCCGGTGAGGATGCCGGCCTGCACCGCGGCCCCGATCGCCACCACCTCATCGGGATTCACCGACTGGCAGGGTTCGCGGGGGATCAGGGTGCGCACCATTTCCTGAACCATCGGCATGCGGCTGCTGCCGCCCACCAGCACCACGTCGTCGATCGCATCGGCGGCCAACCCCGA
>Ga0114973_10003286_pt1 | contig 11467 bp, 9 predicted proteins | sample M_140807_MF_Meta_FD_87025 | JGI IMG/M metagenome (GOLD analysis project Ga0114973, IMG submission 87025) | Freshwater microbial communities from Lake Montjoie, Canada to study carbon cycling - M_140807_MF_MetaG | ecosystem: Environmental > Aquatic > Freshwater > Lake | place: Lake Montjoie... | reverse complement strand
CTGCATTAGCATTTAAGATCTCTTTGAATAATTTAGCAGAGAAACAAACTGTATCCATTTGCACTTGCTCTTTAGCAATAGTCTTAAATACAATTCTATTTGTATTAACACTAGAGTGATTGATAATAATTTTAGTTTCTTCACCATCACATTGAACACCAAAGTTATCTGACTCTGGTAATGCATTAGCTGCTTTCTTAAAATTATTTGCAAAGTCTTTGTTTAATTCAATTTTAACATCGAAGTCAGGCAATGACTTTAAATTTGGCACTTGACGTATAACTGATAAATCAGCTAACATGTAAGTTACATTTGTACTTGAATCTTTAAAATTCATTGAGAAGATTTTCTTATCTACCTCACCAAATGTAATATCCATTTTCTCGTCTACTGCACTTAACATTTTTACTAACTGAGAAGTTGCATAAACTCCTAGCTCAGCGTTATTAGCGTCAAAATTGTTTAAAGTTACTTCTCCAATTACGTTTTGATCGGCACTAATAAAATTAGTAGTCAATTTTTTATCTGCTACTACTAATTTAGCACTGTCGGTATTACCAGCTAAGAAATAGCGATTGATAAACCCAATTAATTTACTTTTTTCCATTTTTATTTTTTATTTTATTAAATATAAGTAATTCTTTTGTATAATCAAAATTAATATTCAACTTGTTGCTGATTTTGTTTGATTTCTTCTGGAGCTAATACCACAGCACATTCAGTTGTCATAATCATTGATGCTACCGATGCCGCATTTTGAATTGCTACTCGAGTAACTTTTGCAGGATCGATAATACCAGCATCAAACATATTTACATACTGATCATTTCTAGCATCATACCCTACCTCTTTTACAGAGCGTAATACTTCTTTAATTACTACTGAACCTTCTAAGCCGGCATTGAAACAGATTTGACGAAGTGGCTCTTCAATTGCCTTTTTAACAATTTGAACTCCAATCTTTTCATCTTCATTTGTAACCTCTAATGTATTTAAAGATTCAATTGAATGAATTAAAGCTACTCCTCCACCTGGAACAATTCCTTCTTCTATTGCTGCTTTTGTCGCTGCTAATGCATCATCTACACGATCTTTCTTTTCTTTCATTTCAATTTCCGAAGCAGCTCCAATATAAAGAATTGCCACGCCGCCTGTTAATTTTGCTAAACGATCTTGAAGCTTTTCTTTCTCAAAGTCTGATTTAGAAGAGTCAATTTGATTTTTAATCGTTTTAACTCTTTCAATAATAGATTCTTTTTCGCCGGCTCCATCTACAATAATAGTTGAATCTTTACCTACAATTACTTTCGCAGCTTCGCCTAAATGACTTAATTCAACATCTTCTAATTTAATACCTAACTCTTCAGTAATTAAAGTACCTCCTGTTAAGATTGCAATGTCTTGAAGCATTTCTTTTCGTTTCTCACCAAAGCCCGGAGCTTTTACAGCAGCTACCTTTAAACCTGCTCTTACTCTATTAACAACTAAAGTAGCTAACGCTTCTTGATCAACGTCTTCTGCAATAATTAAAAATGGATTTCCTGTGCTTACTGCTTTTTCTAATATTGGAAGTAAATCTGTCATCATAGAAATCTTTTTATCATAAATTAATATAATTGGATTTTCCATTACAGCTTCCATCTTCTCTGTATTATTAACAAAGTAAGGAGATAAATAACCTCTATCAAATTGTAAACCTTCTACAGTTTTCAATTCAGTTTCCATACCTTTAGCTTCTTCTACAGTTACTACACCATCTTTACCTACTACCTTAATAGCTTCTGAAATTAACTCTCCTATTGAAGTGTCATTATTAGCTGAGATAGTAGCTACCTGCTTAATTTTATCTGGATCTGTCCCAACTAATTGAGACATATCTTTAATGCTATCAACGATAGTATCAACTGCTTTATCAATACCACGCTTAACATCAATTGGATTAGCTCCTGTCGCAACTGCTTTCAACCCTGAAGTTAGTATAGCTTGTGCTAATACAGTTGCTGTAGTAGTGCCATCGCCTGCTTCAGTTGCTGTTTTAGATGCAACTTCTTTAACCATTTGTGCTCCCATATTTTCTAATGGGTCTGATAACTCAATTTCCTTTGCTACAGAAACTCCGTCTTTGGTAATAACTGGAGAACCAAATTTCTTACCAATAACTACATTTCTGCCTTTCGGCCCTAAAGTAACAGCTACCGCTGTTGCTAATTTTCGAACACCTGCTTGTATGCCTTTTCTAGCATCTTCATTAAAATACAATTCTCTAGTCATAAATTTAATTTTCTTTTTTAATTTTGTTTATTTTATTCCAAGGCTCTTTACCTTTTTTAGCATCAGACATTTTTTTTCTAGTTTCTTCTGAAACTCCTTTTTTTCCTTTATTCCAAGGCTCTTTACCTTTATGTGATTCTGACAATTTCTGTCTATGTGTTTCAGATCGAGGTGGTTTCGGTTTTCCACGAAGTGATTCACTACGTTTTAAATTTGACACTTCAGACTGAGCTTTTCCATACCAAAATCCTTTATCTCCTTTTTGAGCATCGCTTATCTTTTTTCTAGTTTCATTTGATACTTCTCTTCCCGTTGCCAAAGGTGGATGTGAATTATAACAAATATTATAGTAGTTACTGTCTTCCACTGCATTAAAGAATTTTATCCAATATTCCTCTCTTTCAGCTAAATGAATTGTGTCATTACACTCCTCTATAATTTCTTTTTTAAAGTTATCTTTCCCATACTTTTTAATTGCATTAATTAATGCTTTACCAGAGCCTAAATAATTAGCATTATTATGCATGTCTTTACCTATATAAGATTTATTGTTAAGCAAATTCGTAGTTTTATATACAACCATAGTCTTTTAATATAAATATATTAAAAGTTACCTTAACCGCGTTTGCCATATATTATTTATTTGTTTGTTTCTGTGTTTTCTGTTTCTGTTATGTCTTCTTTCTTTACTCTTTTCTTAACCACTTTTGGTTCAGGCTTATCAAATTCAGTGAAGTCGAAAAACTCTGTCGCAACTTCTTTTGCCATATTCATTACATTCTCTCCGCCATACTTAACATAAAATTGACGATATCTTTCATACACCGCAATTGGATCTGAAGAGTGGAACATTTCTTCCATTGATCGTAATATTTGAACTAAATCATTTGGAATTAATTCTGCTAATACTTCTAAAGGACAGCTATTAACTAATTTTTCAACATTATCTGCAGTGTATACATACATATACAAATTGTGATATGTTAATCGAGTAACTGCTTCTGTTGAATAATTCTCAACAATATCCCAAGTTAAATACGGAACACCTGGATGATTAATCAATGAAGGGACGTGACCTGTTTTTGGATAACCTAATTTGCTACCATCTTTAGGAAAGTATAACATATTAAATACTTGATCTTTCCAATTCGGACTCCATACCATCTGACCAAAGATTGGATATTGACCTGGAGATGAACTATCAGTTGATACTGTAATTCTATTGTCAGTATATTCATTCATCAATTTTTGCATTTGTGCTAACACAAAGAAATCTGATACTTTTGAAATACCTAATAAGTGAACCCAAGTATTGTTTTTATTATCAAACTCTTTTTCTTTAATCATTAATGCTAAGATATACATAAAGTCTACTAGACGTCTAGATGAACCAAAGCACCAACCACCAAACTCCATACCTTTAACGGTATCATACCAATGCTTAAATTCTACAGGATTTGAACCTTGAATTACATTTAAGAAATTAGTTTTACCTGATTGTTTCTTTTCAAAGTATTTGAAATTGTCTAAACTGATATCTAATGCCTCTTGGAATCTTCCTTCATATGTTACACGAGGCGGAATATCAATATTACACGCAATATCTGAATTAGCTTCTAACCATTCAAAGATTTGATCACGCAATGCCATGTCCCATTTCAACGCACCTGTAGCAATTTGGAAACCACCAGAGTCTCCAAATACTAATGAATCTTCAAGACCCCATGTTTTACGAATTTCTGATTTTTTATACAAGTGACCTGCTGTCATAAGGAAATACTTATAACGCCATTCTTCAGGCACTCTGTCATCCCAAAATCTATAAGGAACCCCGGGCGCTACCTCCAAATTTTTAGTCAATGGAGATGCATACGCACCGGAACTTAATGACGGGAAGTACACTAACTTTTTTTCTTTCATAATTAAATATATTAAATTCTTTTGTCAATTCCAAATATTTGTTGAATTATTTTTTCAGAATCAAAAAATTCTTCATACAGATAATCTTTGGTTTCGTTAATTAATGGTTTGTATGAATCATATTCATACGTTAATTCTTTGATTTTACTAATTAAATCAGGTGCATATCTACTGTAATTAAAGATATTCTCTGTCCAGTCAGGAGGGTATCTAAACTCTTCAGGTAATAAATGTCTAAAACCTTCAATATCCGGAACTAATGGAATAGTATCTAATAATAGACATTCATAAATTTCTTTTCCTATATTAGGATGTGAATAAGGTAAAAATGCTATCTTTGCTTTGGAAATTTGAGTCATTAATTGAAATCTAGATAATGGCTCTCGTTCCTGAGCGAATATAATATTTATGTCTTTGTGCACTCGTATAAAGTCGTACATAATCTGTTCATGTAACTCTGAATACTTATTCCAAGGGAATATTATTGAATTTTGCTTGAAATAATTTCCTTTATATGCAGACAATTCCATGTTTAAATAATCTAATGGAAATGGAAGTACATTAAGTCTTTCTGGAAATACAAACTTAGATACATAAATTCTAAACTGCTCTTTATGAAACTCTGATATAAAATAAGACTCGTCTAAACATCTAAATGAAGATCGTTCATGAACCTTTCTCCAATTTCTATCATTTAATGGTCGGTATTCTGGATCTTGATTTATATAACAACCCCTAGTCCAAAAGCCAATCATCTTAACAGGTATTTGGTAATTTTCAGACCAATGTTTAACATAAATTGTCATTGATGTCCATGCATTAGGAAATACAAAAATATCTTTTGTAGTAACATACCCTGTTTGAAAATACTCTTTAATTATCCCTAAATCATTAATTTCTTCAATCATGTAATCAGAATCAGAAGCTTCCGCATATCCATGTAATAAAGAAGACACATGGAGTTCCCACGAGTTTTCGTCTGAAATTAATTTATCTATTACTACAAAAATCTTTTTCATATTTTTTCTACTCTCGATCCATTTTCCATATCTTCCCAAACTTCAACCCATTCACAATCAAATCGATTTAATATTTCACGAGCTAACATTTCACACGACTGAGAGCCGAACTCCATAGTCCTTTGATAATTGTCAGAATATTGATCAAGTAAATAATTTAAAATATCTCTTTTAAACATAATAAATTCTACATCTCTATCATCATGAAATACTTCTTTAGCAGCTGTAAAGTGAAACATGTGTCTATGTCTGTCTGCCAAGAATGCTACCTCTGGAAATAATTCAGCAGCTAGCGGAAAGTTATGACATCCGTCTACTGCTAATTTTACTATTACTGTTGTTTTTGTATTCATATTCGTTTTTATATTAACCAAACGCAAAAAAGTCTGACATATTATCATTCTTTGGAATGCTTCCCCAATTTAATGCACTATAAAAGTCTCCTAACTTATTCTCTAAAGAAGCTGTAAAGATTTTTTCATAATCGATATATTGAGTTATAAATTTAAGTATTTCTTCTGGATCTTCAAAGCCTTTTACTGCACAACTTTCCAATCCGAATGGATTTTGTTTAAGATAAGTCCATTTAATTTTTTCTCCATCCGTAATTGGTTGTGAAGCTGTTATCTTATAATATTCCATTAAGTCATTATAATTCAAAGCTGATTTTGCATGCACTGGAGTGCCTTTAACTCTATCACCAAACATTTGATCTTTTTCCTTTTTGGTTTTATATTTTTTCAATTCTTTAACACCTGTCGGAAACATAATATCAAACATTGGCTTTTGCTTCATATCTTCTCTAAATGCTAATACCTTATCATCAATCATTTTCTTTTCAGAAATATTCAAAATGTCAATTAAGATACCAGACATAAATTCACGAAATGCTTTAGGGAAGTTACTTCTTACAACATCCATTCCTTTTACATCTAACTTCCATTCTTTCTTACCATCAGTTAATTTTGAAATTGCAACTCCTTTTTCAGTGATAATTTTTTGTGCATAACGTTTCTTTGCAATCCATAAACCTGATTCAGATACATATTCTTGTTTGATATTTAAGAAGTGAGTGTCTGAATTTAAAAAATGCTTACAGAAGCCGTCCCATGAGTCATTAATGTACTTTTCAACTACTTGAGATGTTTTATATGTAATGTCAATCTTTTCTTCTCTAGTTAATGACTTTCCTAATTTCTTTTCCATTAAGTCAATAATTGGCTTAGCTGAAAAATAATTAGAATCAGTATCTACATAAATTACATACTCTTTTTCTACTCCAGTTTGTTTAGCAAACCATTCATTGCCTTTCATCATTGCGTGACGAATAACTTGTTGACCTGTTAATGTAATTGACTCCGCATTATCTAAATCATGAAATCTAAAACCTGGAGCTCCTAATGCACCATATAAAGAGTTATTTACAATCTTCATAGTATGCTGTCGAGAGTCAAAGAATTTAGACATATCAGCATTACCTTCATTACCATATTTCTTTGCCAATGCACGATATTCTTCACGTTCACCCATCCAAGTTTCTAAGATTGAAGGAATCAATCCACCTTTAGAATAATCATATACAACACCAATAGATGATACAGTAAATTTATTATCTAACAGCCATTGTCTGAATTCCATCATTGGAATCAATACATGTTTAGCACCTGATTTAATTTTGGCATTTGCTGAAGTATATCCATCTTCCCAAAAATCTTTTTTCACTTCATCCCAATTTTCTACTCTACCAACTTTAGTTTCTGGAGAGATATTAAGAGTTCTGATAATGGAAGGATAAAGTGAAGCCATATCTTCGTCAAATACCCATTCATATAAACCTGGTATTGGGTCTTTTACAAACGCACCTGCAAAGTCGTTTGAAGGAGCTTCTTCACCTTCAACTGAATGATCTCTCAATCTTCTATTCGGAGCAACAATACCTAATCGCTTCATATAAGTTACACAAGCTCCATCTAAATATCTTGTAGTGAAATATACATCTTCATACGGAACATGACCTTTATGACAGATACCTCGAGCTAATGATAAAAACTTAAGTTTCTCATCTAACTCTAATACCAATGTTACGTCATTAACGTTATACTCAACAAACTTCTCTGGATCTGTTTTATATAAATGGTCTAAAGTTCCTTCATATTCAACCTTACCTTTACCTAACTCTTTTTGTGAAATAGCTTCTAATGAATAAGAAGATTCTTCAGAGTAAGTAAATAACTTATACAATGCCATGTAATCTAAACAACTTACACCCATAATTCTATAACGATTACGATGCTGAAGATAAATTACTTCATTAATCGGAGATAGCGAATCTGCATACTGCTTTCCTGCTACTTTTGAAATTCTATTATACAAATATGGAATATCAAAAAAGTCAACATTCCATCCAGTAACAATAGTTGGTCTAATTTCAATCCAATAAGTTAGAAATTTAGAAATTAATTCATACTCCGTTTGAACTACTTCTAAAATCATATTTGAATCTGTATATGGTTTTAAGTTATTCAATGGATCGACAATAATTGCAATTGACTTTTGACCTATTCTATCATGCAATGCAATTGAAGTTAATGGTTGCCAAGCTTCTTCGGCTGATGAAAATCCACCTTCAGTGCTAACCTCAATATCTATAAATAATTCTCTATGTCCTGTCGACGGATCGTCTGTTTCATAATATAAATCAATTAAAGTTCTTGTTTCAGGATTAATATCTGATTCATAAATATGACCTCTTTGAATATCAGCATCATCCCAATCATGCACTTTATCTAACTTAGAACCATCTAACGCTACATACTTGCCATGTGCATTCTTTTTATATGCATATTTTTTAAATGGAAATTGAAGATGACCATTTTTATCATCCCATACGTGAACTATATTTCTATGCTTTTGAAATGCTATATTTTGATATGCCATAACTTATTTTTTATAAATGTTTCGATAATTTCTTTTTAGGCCCATATCGTCAAAGCCATATCCTACAACACGCTCGTCTTTTATTTCAAAACAAAAATAGTCTACAGGAAATTCATTGTCTTTTCTATGAACTAATGTTACAATTTTTGTTTCGCATGGCATTGCATCATTTACTCGACATAACACTTCAATCATTGTCTGACCGGTATCTATCATATCATCAACAATATATACACGCTTGCCTTTTAAATCAATTTCCAAATCTAATGTAACGCTAACTTTGTCTTCATATGATTTTGCTCTAATAAAATCAATTTCACAATCTACTCCTATATTTTTTACTAAATCTGTAAAAAACATGAATGATCCTTTTAACACACAAATCATAACAGGTGGGAGCATATTACCACTGTTTTTATGCTCCTCTGTTATTATATGTGCTAAAGCTCGTACACTACGATCTATTTTATATTCTTCTATTAAGATTTCCATTCAGATTTGATTATATCTATCATTGCCTGTGCATTATTGTGCCATTTAGCAGTCCATTCAAACGTAACTGTTAAATCTTCATTATTGAATTTAGATTCAATTTCTGAAACTGAATGATATACATTTTTTTCTGGAACCATTTCAGGACAACAAGCTCTATTTGGAACTAAAATATTACAATCAAAGAAAATAGCTTCTTGAATTGTATAACCGAAAGTCTCTTGATATGCTGTCGACAAATACCAACGAGCTTTTGCCATTAATTCAAAATACTCTGACTTTGTCAATCCATAACGATATTCAATATTTTTTGGAAGTTTACCTAAATCTTTTTTAGGTCCTGAAGATGTAATTACAATCTTCTTTTTAGTGTTTTTTGCAAACTCTAATAATTCATTAATGCCTTTTTCTTCACACCATCTATGGGGCCAAATAACAAAATCTTCTTTTTCTACATAGCCCATTGCTTCATGAAACTCTTGCATATAATTCAAGTCCCATACTAAACCTGTAGTATGAACTGTTGCTGTATTCAAACCAAAATAGTTACATACATTATTTTTATGGTCATCGCTACCAACAAAAATACCATCACAAATTAAATGATATCCAGATTCAGATGCGTCAGCCCAACCAGACAATTGCTGTACAAAGTCTGTCTTATCCGCTCTACCTGCATAATTAATTCCATATACACGAACATTAATACCTAACAATTCAGCCATGTATTTAATCATTTCAATACCTGGAAAGAAAATGTCTCCTATTAAAAATGCATCTCCATTTTCAACTTTACCTTCATTAAATAAATCAGCAATCATTTGAAGTTGTGCTGCTTTAAATTTACAAGTATTAACAATATCTAAAAATTGACCACGCTTAATTTCTTTGTCAATTTCTATTTTTGGATATAACGAAATGTCTACTTTAGGATAAATAGACTGATTCAACATTTGAGTATATCTTTGAGGTAACTCTTCTAATGGAATGTAAATTATTTTACTCATAAACTTTATTAATTTTATTAAATATAAGAAATTCTATTCAAAGAAACTAGTAAAAGCTTCATTTTCTTTTGACTCGACAGCATTTTCTTTATGACTTAAATTTCCATTACCATCTGGAATTCCTAAATATGTATCTGAGTTTGTTTGTGTAATCTTATACCAATTGGCATTAGCGTAAATTGCCTCAATGTCTGAAGTTAGATATATCGTTCCTTTGGTATTTTGTGTTTTAAAATATTCTGATAACGATATCCATGTACCTTGATTTTCTTTAAGATAAGTGTATAACCGATTTCTAGGTTCTTGTTTTGCGTTTGCAACAGGAGCTCCGTTTAACAAATCTAATAATGAAGACTCATATTTGTCTTGATATTCTTTAAATTCAACATCGACTTTGTTTTTATTAACAGTCCAGGTATTATAAGCTGACCATATAATGTCAGCTACTTCTTTGGAATCTGCAACTATATAATTACTAAATTCTTTGAAATTGTAATGCCAGTCATATTTGTCTAACACAACAGTTGGCATATATCTAAGAGCTTCTAAAACTGCAATTCCAAAAGATTCATTTTTATAAGGCATAAATGCCACTTTTGACTTTTGTATTATTTTTGCTTTTTCTTCTCCAACAACATCACATACAATTTCATAATTTGTATGACCGATAGAGGCAAAGTCAGCTTCAAACTTTTTAACGTGTGCTGATCGAGTCATTACATTAGCTTTGATCTCTACCCCATACTTATCTTTTATGGCCTTCAAAACTTTAATATACTCCCCCGGATTCTTACGATCTTCGTGTCTTCCAATATATAATAAGCCGTCGATGTCTTTGATATTTTGACTGTTAGCGTCTGTTAATGGATATAACTGAACTACTGTATTTAAGTCAATTGGATAATCTTCAAACTTATCTAAAAGTTTAGCTTTATTTTGTTCAGTCTGAATTAACGTAGTCATTTCAGGCCAGAACATCATTTTATCAATTAAATTATAATAACAATCTTTAAATACTCCTGCTCCTAATTCTGGGTTGATAGATGCACATTCGTGAGCGTACGAAGCTATTTTAATATGTTTATACAACTCCATTTGATAACATACAAATGCAGATTCAGTGTCATTGCAAATTATTAAATCGTAAGTGTGATTTGACAATGCTTTTACAATAGCAGTTCGAAAATTAATTGACTTTTCAAAATTAAATGAATCTGCAAATTGAAATAAATTGGAATGCTTACCGTAAGATAATCTATCTGACTTATCTGGAGTAAATACATTTACTTCATATTCTTTTAAGAAGTTTTCTTCAGGTTCACCATCACACGCAATATCAATGCAATGACCTTTTTCTATTAGAGTTTCAACAACCCCTTTCATGAAAATTCCGTGCCCTGAACTAGGTCTGAAATTCATTCGATTTATGATGAATAATACTCTTTTCATATAATAAGCAATACCAGGCTCAGGTTAATTATTTTTGTTTATCTTCGTTAAGTAATTTTTTAGCTGTCTTCGCTTTGAAGTAAGTGTCAATCAACTTGTCAATTCGTTTGTCTGTATACGAATTACACTGAGTAACTGAGTCAGTGATTTGATCGTTAATAGCTCTAGGCATTTCAATCTCTACATGATCTATACGACGATGTATTTCTGAACGATTGTTTGACATATTTTGCAATAAATTTCGTTCAATGTCTATGATACTTTGTTCTAAGTATTTTATTTGTTTTCCTTGTTTGTTAACCTTCATAGCACCTAAAATAACTGCAACTACTAATAGTAATACAGTTATCAAAAGCACTCCAAAAGTAAATG
>Ga0114973_10003274_pt1 | contig 11487 bp, 9 predicted proteins | sample M_140807_MF_Meta_FD_87025 | JGI IMG/M metagenome (GOLD analysis project Ga0114973, IMG submission 87025) | Freshwater microbial communities from Lake Montjoie, Canada to study carbon cycling - M_140807_MF_MetaG | ecosystem: Environmental > Aquatic > Freshwater > Lake | place: Lake Montjoie... | reverse complement strand
TTCTAAATGCTAATTAATGAGCAGCCCATTGGATAGTCGAGATGTCGATGCCTTCTTTGTACATATCCCACAGCGGGCTTAAGTCGCGGAGTTTGGCAACGTTGAGTTTGATCGTCTCGATCGCGTAGTCGATTTCTTCTTCGGTGGAGAAACGACCGACCGTCATACGCAAACTGCTGTGGGCTAATTCGTCGCTACGGCCTAATGCGCGCAATACATAGCTAGGCTCCAAGCTGGCAGAGGTACAAGCAGAACCAGATGACACCGCCAAGCCCTTGATACCCATGATGAGGGACTCGCCTTCCACATAGTTAAAACTGATGTTGAGGTTGTGCGGCACACGCTTTTCTAAGTGGCCGTTGATAAAGACTTGTTCGATGCCTGTTAAGCCATCGAGCAGACGCTTGCTCAAAGCTTTGGCTTTGGCGAGGTCTTGGGCCATGTCTAGTTTGGCGATACGGAAGGCTTCACCCATGCCCACACATTGGTGGGTCGGCAAAGTGCCGCTGCGCATACCGCGCTCATGGCCACCGCCGTGCATTTGCGCTTCTAAACGCACACGTGGTTTGCGACGCACATACAAAGCGCCTATACCTTTGGGGCCGTAAGTTTTATGGGAAGCAAGACTCATCAAATCGACGGGCAAGGTTTCCATATCGATTTCCACTTTGCCCGTGGCTTGCGCCGCATCGACGTGGAAGATGATGCCTTTTTCACGGCACAGCGTGCCGATGGCAGGAATGTCTTGGATAACGCCAATTTCGTTGTTCACGAACATGACGCTGATCAGGATGGTGTCTTTACGAATCGCCGCTTTGAGAACGTCCATGTCGATCAAACCATCGGCTTGCACGTCGAGGTAAGTCACCTCAAAACCTTGCCGCTCGAGTTCACGCATGGTGTCCAAAACCGCTTTGTGCTCGGTTTTGACGGTGATGAGGTGCTTGCCTCTGGTTTGGTAGAAATGTGCCGCGCCTTTAATAGCGAGGTTGTTCGACTCGGTTGCACCAGAAGTCCACACGATTTCGCGGGGGTCAGCGCCGATCAAGGCGGCGACGTCTGCGCGGGCTTTTTCTACCGCCTCCTCTGCTTCCCAACCCCATGCATGGCTACGCGAGGCAGGATTGCCAAAGTGCTCGCGCAACCAGGGAATCATGGCGTCGACCACGCGGGGGTCGACCGGATTGGTCGATGCGTAGTCGAGGTAAATCGGGAAATGTGGGGTCATGTCCATGGTGTTGGCCGGCAGTTTTAGTTTTTAGCGAAAGCGTTGCCTAAGGCAAAGACTGAGTTGGGTGCGTTAACGTGGATGGGCTTGGATACAGGCATAGCAGAGATAGCTTTGCGCATGCTGGGTTTGTTCTCGATCTCTATGCCTTTGGCCAATTGGTCGTCAACCAGTTTTTGCAAACTGACAGAGTCTAAAAAATCGACCATACGCTGATTCAAGGAAGTCCACAGCTCGTGGGTCATGCAACGGCCGCTTTCACCCAAGCAATTTTCTTTACCACCGCAGTGAGTGGCGTCGATAGGTTCGTCAACCGACACGATGATGTCTGCGACAGTGATGTCGGCCGCTTTGCGACCCAAGGAATAACCGCCGCCTGGGCCACGTGTGGATTCGACGAGTTCATGGCGGCGAAGCTTGCCAAACAGTTGCTCTAAATAAGAGAGCGAGATTTGTTGGCGCTGGCTGATGGCGGCCAAAGTAACAGGGCCATTGCTTTGGCGAAGCGCCAAATCGATCATGGCAGTAACAGCAAAACGACCTTTGGTAGTAAGACGCATGGGGAGCTCCTTTAAGTGAAGTTGGGGCTTTGTCGACTAATAGAGTCAAGTATACCTTAATCCCCACGGATTTGGTCGGGTACTCCTTTTTTAGACCACGATATTGTCGTGGCCAGCCCCACCAAAGGCCTGCGCGCGCAGGTTGGCCAACTGGTCGCGGACCCGGGCAGCATTCTCGAATTCGAGGTTACGGGCATGCTCCATCATCAGCTTTTCTAGGCGTTTGATCTCTTTGGCGATGTCACGCTCGCTCATGTCTTCGATACGGGCTTTTTCAATTTCGCGCTCTTGCGCCTCTTTGCCAGCCTTCTCGCTGTAGACGCCGTCGATCAAATCGCGTACTTGCTTGAAAACGCCTTTAGGCGTGATGCCATGCAAGGTGTTGTGCTCCACCTGCTTGGCACGACGCCGCTCGGTCTCGCCGATGGCTTTTTTCATCGACTCGGTCATGCGGTCGGCATACAGAATGGCTCTGCCACTGATATTGCGGGCTGCACGGCCAATCGTTTGGATCAAACTGCGTTCCGATCGCAAAAAGCCTTCTTTGTCGGCATCCAAGATGGCGACGAGCGAGACCTCAGGTAAATCGATACCTTCTCGCAGCAAGTTGATGCCAACCAGTACATCAAAAGTGCCCAAACGCAAGTCACGCAGGATTTCGACGCGCTCTACGGTGTCGATGTCGCTATGCAAGTAACGCACTTTGACGCCGTTGTCACTCAAATAGTCTGTTAACTGCTCTGCCATGCGCTTGGTCAAGGTAGTGATAAGCACGCGCTCTTTCAATTCCACCCGAATGCGAATTTCTTGCAACACGTCATCCACTTGGTGGGTGGCGGGACGCACTTCGACTTGGGGGTCCACCAAACCTGTAGGCCTCACAAGTTGCTCGACGACCCGACCCGCATGCGTTTTTTCGTAATCGGCAGGTGTGGCCGAAACGAAAACAACTTGTCGCATGCGCTTTTCGAACTCTTCTAATTTCAATGGACGGTTGTCGAGGGCACTGGGTAAGCGAAAGCCGTATTCGACCAAAGTGGTCTTGCGCGAACGGTCGCCGTTGTACATGCCACCGAGCTGGCCAATCATGACGTGGCTCTCGTCCAAGAACATCAGCGCGTCTTTGGGCATGTAGTCCGTCAAGGTGCTGGGTGGGTCACCAGGCTTGGCGCCTGACAAATGGCGGGTGTAGTTTTCAATGCCTTTGCAGTGGCCGACTTCAGAGAGCATCTCGAGGTCGAAGCGGGTGCGTTGTTCTAAGCGCTGGGCCTCGACCAGTTTGTTCATGCCCACCAATTCTTTCAAACGCTCAGCAAGTTCAACCTTGATGGTTTCAACCGCCGCCAACACGCGGTCGCGCGGGGTGACATAGTGGCTCGATGGGTAGATGGTGAAGCGGGGGATTTTTTGACGGATGCGGCCTGTAAGCGGGTCAAAGAGTTGCAGGCTTTCGATTTCGTCGTCGAATAACTCGATGCGTATGGCCAACTCGGAATGCTCGGCGGGAAACACATCGATGGTGTCGCCCCGCACGCGAAATTTGCTACGCGAGAAGTCTTGGTCATTGCGCTCATACTGCATACGCACCAATTGGGCGATGGCGTCTCGTTGGCCAATTTTGTCGCCGGCGCGGACCGTCATCACCATGCGGTGGTAGCTCTCGGGCTCACCAATACCGTAGATGGCTGAAACGGTAGCCACCACGATCACGTCGCGTCGCTCCAAGATGCTCTTGGTGCAACTCAAACGCATTTGCTCGATGTGCTCGTTGATCGCGCTGTCTTTTTCAATGAACAAGTCGCGCTGCGGGACGTAAGCTTCTGGCTGGTAGTAGTCGTAGTAGCTGACGAAATATTCGACCGCGTTCTTAGGGAAAAATTCGCGGAATTCGCTGTAAAGCTGTGCAGCCAAGGTTTTGTTGGGCGCAAAGATGATGGCCGGTCGCCCCATGCGCGCAATCACATTGGCCATAGTGAAGGTTTTGCCGGAGCCCGTCACCCCCAACAGGGTTTGAAAGACTTCACCGTCGTTGATGCCGTCCACCAGTTCGTTGATGGCGGTGGGCTGATCCCCTGCTGGCTGGTAGGGCTGGAACAACTCAAACGGCGAGCCGGGGTAACTCACAAATACGCCAGCAGCAGGACTTGCGGCACCTTCAGCTGCAATTTTGGCTTCTACCTGGGCTTTGGCAAGTTCTAAATCAACGGCTAATGGCGTGGGCATGGGTTTCATAATGGCATGCTCAAAAGCATGCGCTGCAGGGGATTAAAATATAGGGAAAACGCTTAAGCCTACCTCAGACTGAGCCAATCTCCCTAGAAACTCCCTTTTTACCCCAGTTCAAGGACCCACGATGTCACTGTTTACCGCTGTCGAAATGGCACCCCGCGACCCGATTTTGGGTCTCAACGAGCAATTTGCCTCCGACACCAACCCCAACAAAGTAAACCTAGGCGTTGGCGTGTACTTTGACGACAACGGCAAACTACCTTTATTGGAGTGCGTGCAAGCCGCCGAAAAAAACATGATGTCGCACCCCAGTGCGCGTGGCTACTTGCCAATTGACGGCATTGCGGCTTACGACACGGCGGTCAAACATTTGGTCTTTGGTGCAGATTCCGAGCCTGTCACTTCTGGCCGCGTGGCTACGGTGCAAGGTTTGGGCGGCACAGGCGGCTTGAAGGTCGGCGCTGATTTTCTGCGCCACTTGAACCCAAAAGCCAAGGTGCTGATTTCTGACCCAAGCTGGGAAAACCACCGCGGTTTATTCACCAATGCTGGCTTCACTGTCGAGACATACGCCTACTACGACGCCAGCAAAAAAGACATCAACTTTGACGGCATGCTCGCCTCTCTCAATGCAGCGCCAGCTGGCACGGTTGTCGTTTTGCATGCGTGTTGCCACAACCCAACTGGCTATGACATCACCCCCGAGCAGTGGGACAAGGTGATCGACGTGGTGAAAGCCAAAAGCCTCACCGCATTTTTAGACATGGCCTACCAAGGTTTTGGCCACGGCATCCAAGAAGACGGCGCAGTGATTCAAAAGTTTGTCGCTGCCGGTTTGAACTTCTTTGTGTCAACCTCTTTTTCGAAAAGCTTCAGCCTCTACGGCGAGCGTGTGGGCGCATTGAGTGTGGTCTGCAAAGACAAAGAAGAATGCGGCCGTGTGTTGAGTCAGCTCAAAATCGTCATCCGCACCAACTATTCCAACCCGCCTATTCACGGCGGCGCGGTAGTTTCAGCGGTGTTGGGCAACCCAGAGCTGCGCGCCATTTGGGAAAAAGAACTCGGCGAAATGCGCGTGCGCATCAAAGCCATGCGTCAAAAAATGGTGGATGGCCTAAAAGCCGCTGGCGTGAAACAAGACATGAGTTTCATTACCCGCCAAATCGGCATGTTCAGTTATTCAGGCCTGACCAAAGACCAAATGGTGCGTCTGCGCAATGAGTTTGGCGTCTATGGCACAGACACAGGGCGTATGTGTGTGGCGGCTTTGAACAGCAAAAATATAGACCACGTCTGCGCTTCCATCGCCAAAGTCGTCCAGTAAATTGGGGGACAGCCCCCAATTTAAGTTCATATTGCACTGTTATATTGCACAGGCACCATTTTGAGAGACCCTTTGCATGCTTTATAAAATTTTTGAAACCCAACGCTCTTTGATGGAGCCGTTTGCTGATTTTGCGCATGCCACGGCCAAGCTTTACAGCAATCCCATGTCGCCAATCAGTGGTACGTCTTTTGGTCAACGGGTATCGGCTGGGTACGATTTGATCTACCGCTTGGGCAAAGATTACGAAAAGCCAGAGTTCGGTATCAAGTCTGTTGATATAGATGGTGTGGAAATTGCCATCCATGAACGCATCGAACTAGACAAGCCATTTTGCGAATTGCGCCGATTCAAGCGTTTTTCAGATGACTCCAAGACCCTGACCAAGATCAAAGGTCAACCTGTCGTCCTGATCGTGGCACCTCTTTCTGGCCACTATGCGACGCTATTGCGCGATACCGTCAAAACCATGCTCAAAGAGCACAAGGTGTATGTCACCGACTGGCGCAATGCCCGATTGGTGCCAATTAGTGAAGGTGAGTTTCACCTTGACGACTATGTCAATTACGTCGAAGACTTTATTCGCCATCTGCAAGGGAAATACGGTAACTGCCACGTCATCAGTGTTTGCCAACCCACGGTGCCGGTTCTAGCCGCAGTATCTTTAATGGCATCACGCGGAGAAAAAATTCCACTCAGCATGACCATGATGGGCGGCCCGATTGACGCCACCAAGTCTCCCACGGCCGTGAACAACCTGGCCATGAACAAGAGCTTTAGTTGGTTTGAAAACAACGTGATTTATCGCGTGCCTGAAAACTTCCCTGGCGCTGGCCGTCGTGTCTACCCAGGCTTCTTGCAACACAGCGGCTTTGTGGCGATGAACCCCGACCGCCACCTCAAAAGCCATTACGACTATTTCAAAGACCTGATCAAAGGCGACGATACCAACGCTGAAGCGCACCGCTACTTCTACGATGAGTACAACGCGGTGCTCGACATGGATGCTGACTATTACTTGGAAACCATCAACACGGTATTCCAAGAATTCAAACTTGTGCGTGGCACATGGCAAGTCAAGTCACCCGAAGGCGTGATGGAGTTGGTGCGTCCCCAAGACATTCGCAATACAGGATTACTCACTGTCGAAGGCGAGTTAGACGATATTTCTGGCTCAGGTCAGACTGAAGCAGCGCACAAATTGTGTACCGGCATACCCGACAAAGACAGCGAACATTTAGAGGCCAAAGGCGCTGGCCACTACGGTATTTTTAGCGGACGCCGTTGGCGCGATGTGGTGTATCCCGTGGTGAAAGCCTTTATTGCACAACACAACAAGCCACAGCCTGTTCGCACTAAAGCCACTAAGCCCAAGCTTGTAAAAGCTGCAGCTAAAAGCGTTGCCACTCAACGCGCTACTGTTAAAGCATCACCATCTAAGGCTTCTGCCAAAAAAGCCACTCGATCAGCCAAGTGAGTCTGGTCGATCGCATTGTTGACGCCCTGCCGCAAACGCAATGCACGCGTTGTGGATATCCCGATTGCTTGAATTACGCACAAGCAATTGCCAACGAAGAAGCCTCTATCAATCAATGCCCGCCCGGAGGCGCTGAGGGCATTGTTCGCTTAGCAGCTATCACCGGCAAAGCAGTGATTCCGCTCAACCCAGACAACGGTATGGAAGCGCCGCGCACATTAGCGGTGATTGATGAAGACTGGTGCATTGGCTGCACGTTGTGCCTCGACGCCTGCCCTACCGACGCGATAGTTGGTAGCAACAAACGCATGCACACCGTCATAGAACCCTATTGCACAGGTTGCGAGTTGTGTATTCCCGTGTGCCCTGTGGATTGCATCGCACTGCAACCTGTAGATGCAAATCTCACAGGCTGGCATGCTTGGTCGCAAGATTTAGCCAACCTAGCACGCAATCGTTATGAGGCTAAAACTGCCAGACTTGGGCGTTTACAAAAAGAAGAAGGCGCGCGGCTGGAGGCGCTGACCAACACGCGTAAATCTGGTTAGTCAGGCTGCGCGGCCAGTGCGCTGAAAGCTTTCACCACCTCGCTCGGAGCTTGCACCAACTCAATCAGCACACCTTCGCCGCCAATCGGAAACTCCTCATTGGCTTTGGGGTGTAAGAAGGTGATGTCAAACCCAGCCGCACCTTTGCGAATTCCACCTGGGGCAAAGCGCACACCTTGCGCAGTGAGCCATTCGACCGCCTTGGGTAGATCGTCTATCCAAAGGCCGATGTGGTTTAAGGGCGTGGTGTGAACCGCTGGTTTTTTTTCGGGGTCTATGGGTTGCATGAGGTCAACTTCGACTTTGAAAGGTCCAACACCCATGGCGCAAATGTCTTCGTCGACGTTTTCACGTTCACTTTTAAACGTGCCGGTGACTTCCAAGCCAAACATATCGACCCACAGTTTTTTTAGAGCATGTTTGTCAGGCCCGCCAATGGCGATTTGCTGAACGCCTAAAACTTTGAACGGTCTCTTTACGGACGTCATGCCTCAAACTCGACAATCACTTGGTCGACGGTGAGTGACTCGCCTTGGGTGGCGACCACGCTTTTCACCACACCGTCTTGCAATGCAAACAAGACGTTTTCCATCTTCATGGCTTCGATCACCGCCACACGCTCTCCTGCCAACACTTTTTGGCCAGGTTTGACTGCCACATCGACCAACAAACCAGGCATCGGTGAGAGCACAAAACGGCTCAAGTCTGGCGGTGCTTTGAATGGCATGAGTTTGTACAACTCGGCCATGCGTGGAGAGATCACCATAGCGTCAATGCGAGTGCCGTTGTGTTGAAGTTTTAGTCCGAGAGGATTTTTTACAGATCCGCGCTCTACTTGCGCAGTGAACGGTTGTCCGTTAACAGTACCTTGAATCGCTACATCGTTGATACGCGATTCGCTGGCAATTGCGTAGTTCTTGCCATTGACTTTGATGATGGCAGTGCCATGGCGACCCATCGAGTCGTCTACCTCTACTTGCGTGTGGTGGTGGTCGCCTTTGGCGTCAAGTGTGATGATGGTGTAGGCCTGTCCCACTTTCACGTCATAGCCAGGTAACTGTCCGCTTAAGCCCGCAGCGCGTTCACGCGAGCGGCGGCGCACAAAGGCGGCCAAGGCAATAAGAAAGTCTGGGTCTTGGTGGGTAACGTCTTCGGCGCGGAAACCGTGGGCATATTGCTCAGCAATAAAGCCTGTGTTGAAGTCACCTGAGACAAACCGCGGATGCGCCAGCAAGGCGGATTGGAACGGGATGTTTGAGCTGATGCCACGAATCACGAATGCATTTAAAGCTTCGCGCATTTTGGCAATCGCATCATTGCGGTCATGGCCATGGACGATGAGCTTGGCGATCATCGAGTCATAGAACATCGGAATCTCACCGCCCTCTTGCACACCGGTGTCTACACGCACGCCGAAGAGTTGCTCGGTGTTGCCTTGGAACATGGTGGGCTCTGGCGGATGGAAGCGAACCAGTCTGCCAGTAGAAGGTAGAAAGTTACGGAAAGGATCTTCCGCGTTGATACGGCACTCGATTGCCCAGCCATTGCGCTGCACATCTTCTTGCTTCAAGGTGAGTGGCTCACCCGCGGCTATGCGGATCATACATTCCACCAAGTCCAAACCGGTGATGCATTCGGTCACTGGGTGTTCCACCTGCAAACGGGTGTTCATCTCGAGGAAATAAAAGCTTTGGTCTTTACCGACCACAAACTCGACCGTGCCAGCGCTTTGGTATTTCACCGCTTTGGCCAAAGCCACCGCTTGTTCGCCCATGGCTTTGCGGGTGGAGTCGCTGATAAAAGGCGAAGGGGCTTCTTCAATCACTTTTTGGTGGCGACGCTGGATTGAGCATTCGCGCTCGTTCAAATAGAGCACATGGCCTTGTGAATCTCCGATCAGTTGGATTTCAATATGGCGGGGTTCTTCGACAAACTTTTCAATAAAGACACGGTCGTCGCCAAAGCTATTTCGCGCTTCGTTGCGGCAACTGGTGAAGCCCTCTAACGCCTCTTTGTCGTTGTAGGCTACGCGCAAACCTTTACCGCCGCCACCGGCGCTGGCTTTGATCATCACGGGGTAGCCAATGCTTTTGGCAATCTCGACGGCTTTCTCCGGTGTTTCGATGGCATCGTTCACACCAGGAATGCAATTCACGCCTGCTTTTGCAGCGAGCTTTTTGGAAGCGATTTTGTCGCCCATCGCTGCGATGGAATGGTGTTTAGGTCCTATGAAAACAATGCCAGATTCTTCACAGCGCTTAGAGAACTCAGCGTTCTCACTCAAAAAACCATACCCAGGGTGGATCGCTTCGGCACCCGTTTCCTTGGCAGCAGCGATGATTTTGTCGGCCACCAAATAGGACTCACGCGAAGATGATGGTCCGATGCAAACGGCTTCATTGGCCATCGCCACATGGCGTGCTTCTTTGTCGGCTTCAGAATAAACGGCGACTGTCTGAATGCCCATTTTGCGGGCGGTAGCCATGACACGGCAGGCGATTTCGCCACGGTTGGCGATGAGTATTTTTTTAAACATATGTCTCTCCTAGGCTTACAACGGAATATTGCCGTGCTTGCGCCATGGGTTATCAATCTTTTTGTCTTTGAGCATGACCAAGGAGCGGCAAATGCGCTTACGGGTTTCATGAGGTTGGATCACGTCGTCAATAAAACCGCGCGCACCAGCCACAAATGGGTTGGCGAAGCGCGCTTTGTATTCGGCTTCTTTGGCAGCAATTTTTACGGGATCGCCCTTGTCTTCGCGGAAGATGATCTCCACAGCACCTTTGGCTCCCATCACCGCAATCTCGGCATTGGGCCATGCAAAGTTGACGTCACCACGCAGATGTTTGGAAGCCATCACGTCATACGCACCGCCATAGGCTTTGCGGGTGATCACCGTGATTTTCGGCACCGTGCATTCGGCATAGGCATAGAGCAACTTGGCACCGTGTTTGATGATGCCGCCGTATTCTTGGCTGGTTCCGGGCATGAAACCAGGCACGTCCACAAAGGTGATCACAGGCACATTGAAGGCATCACAAAAACGCACAAAGCGTGCGGCCTTGATAGAGCTCTTGATGTCTAAGCAACCTGCCAAGACCAAAGGTTGGTTGGCGACGATGCCGACAGTTTGTCCGTCCATACGGGCAAAGCCGATCAAGATGTTTTGCGCGTAGTCGGGTTGCAGTTCGAAGAAGTCGCCATCGTCTACGGTTTTGACGATCAGCTCTTTCATGTCGTAAGGCTTGTTGGGATTTTCTGGCACCAAGGTGTCTAGGCTGGTGTCCATGCGCTCGGTCGGATCACCGCTTTTTCGCACTGGCGCTTTTTCGCGGTTGTTCGCTGGCAAGTAGTTATAAAGCCGACGCAACATCAACAAAGCTTCGACATCGTTGTTAAACGCCATATCGGCCACACCGCTCTTGGTGGTGTGGGTGATGGCACCACCGAGTTCTTCAGCGCTGACTTCTTCGTGCGTCACGGTCTTGACGACTTCGGGGCCAGTGACAAACATGTAAGAGCTGTCTTTCACCATGAAGATGAAATCAGTCAAAGCTGGCGAATACACCGCACCACCAGCTGACGGGCCCATGATCAAACTGATTTGCGGTACCACACCGCTGGCCATCACGTTGCGTTGGAAAACATCGGCATATCCGCCGAGCGACGCCACACCTTCTTGAATGCGGGCACCACCAGAGTCGTTCAATCCGATGACAGGCGCGCCGACCTTCATGGCTTGGTCCATGATTTTGCAAATCTTCTCGGCGTGCGTTTCAGACAATGCGCCGCCGTAAACGGTGAAGTCTTGGCTATACACAAACACCAAGCGACCGTTGATCATGCCGTAGCCAGTGACCACACCGTCGCCTGGAATTTTGTTGGCTTCCATGCCGAAGTCGGTGCAGCGGTGCTCGACAAACATGTCCCACTCTTCAAAGGTGCCTTCGTCCAGCAACACCTCGATGCGTTCACGCGCGGTAAGCTTGCCTTTGGCGTGCTGCGCGTCAATGCGTTTTTGTCCGCCACCCAAGCGGGCCGCGGCGCGCTTTTGTTCGAGTTGTTCTAGGATGTCTTGCATAGTGGCTCTCTTTTCGGAAGAAGATGTCAAATTAAGC
>Ga0114973_10003273_pt1 | contig 11488 bp, 15 predicted proteins | sample M_140807_MF_Meta_FD_87025 | JGI IMG/M metagenome (GOLD analysis project Ga0114973, IMG submission 87025) | Freshwater microbial communities from Lake Montjoie, Canada to study carbon cycling - M_140807_MF_MetaG | ecosystem: Environmental > Aquatic > Freshwater > Lake | place: Lake Montjoie... | reverse complement strand
TTTGGCTCTGCCACCAACTCCGGCTTGCTCTGCTTCTACTAGAGCAATATAGCCCCGGTTCACAATACGATCACGTAGCCGTGCTAGAAAGTTAACGTCACTTTCTGCTACACCTGTTTCAGGTTCTTTTACACCTTCACGTGTGATATAATCACGGAAGTCTGCTAGTTTGGCATCACGATCAGGATCCATGGCCAAGGCCTTGTAAATGCTTTCCACAGTCATTAGTTGATTGCGTTTGTATTGTGGAGCCAGCAATATGCCAGCGGCTTGATCTGGATCCATTGTGACCATTCGATCTGTTTCACGACTGATGATGCCTTTGGCTGAGGCTTTGAGTCCCAGTGCTTTGGCAATGCTCGACATTAAAATATTTCGGAACACACCTTTGTAGGCTGATCCTGTGCCGCCGCCCAGCCAAAATGTACCCCATTCCATATTGGGCATGAACATAAAGTCTGTTTGTACATAGCCACGCTTGGGGTCGCCTTGTATGGGTGTTTTGAAGTGTACTGCTTCACCTGTAAGGCGTGTCCAGTCTTTAGGATCTTGTTTGTTTTTTGTGGACCAGGCATCTAGTATGCCCTTGAGTTCAGCCTTGGTTATTTCGTTGGCATCCACAGCAAGATCTAGGTCACCCGAGTCAGGTTTCTTGCCTGTTGAGCCCAGCCACTTGACGGGAATTCCTGCTTCGTCTCGATCATGTGATAAATCAAGACCTGTGACAGTTTCCAGCCAAGCCACTGTGCTGGCAATATCCCCTTGTTTGATGCGTTGTGTTAGTGGCTGGCCTTGTGCATCTTTGAAAACATTGCCGCCTTCGTTGAGATAAGTCATTACCATGGGATTCCATTTTCGTCGGCGGCTTGTTTGTGAGTTGGATTGTTTGCATCATATTGCATGTAACCTTGCCCAAAATTAATTTCTTTACCTCGAGTGCGAGGATTTATTTGGAACTGTACTGCACCAACACCGCCACTGCCAGCCGCGCTGCCACGTTTGATGTCGTATGCTATGATGTTTTGTGCTGGTAGTATTCCGTCGCCCACTAGTTTGATCCAATCCAGGCCCATGTTTTTGGGGTCGCCACCTTGTATTTCGGCTTGGTAGATAGCGTCTATCATTTGTGTGATATCTGCAACCACATCTTGTATGCCTTGTTTGGCCACTGGATCTTTGATACTGCTGGCCAACTGTGTGTATTCTCTACCCAGCATTTGATTGACCAGCATGTGTAACTCTTGTTTCAATGCAGCCACACTAGGTTGAGAAACTGTTTTGAGACTGTTAGCAGGATTACCATTGGCGTCTTTGCTGTTGGCCAAAAAATTCTGTACTGTTTGTGCCCAAGAAGCCTGCATTGTTGTGGCCAGTTGTTTGGCCATAGGGCTGTTGACCATGCTCTTGAACATGTCATCACGACTCATTGATGTGCCACCTTTGCCCAGGACATCTACCCCACCAAAGGCCTTGCTCATTAGGCTTTTGCCCAATGCCCCTAGTGTTCCGCCGGCCAAGGCCGCGGCGCCACCTACAATTTTTCCCGGAACGCTGTTGGCAATAGCACTGCCCACAGATCCACTGGTCTTGGCTGCGGCAGAGGGAGTTGCAGTAGCAGTAGTTCCAGCAGTGGCTGAACCACTAGTGGCAACAGGTTTGGCAAATCCTGTGCCGTAAGTTACCTTGGGTTGAACACCACCGGTTCCTGTCACTGTTGGCACAAGTTCGGTTAGGGGTCTACGTGTTATTTCATGAATCTGCATTGGTTCTCCTAACAGATCGCGAAAACTTGCCAGCATCTTTGGTGCGTATGGCATTCAGCAGTTTTCTGGTGAGGTTGTCTGCTTGCTCTGCACCAAACTCTGATTCTATTTGTTCAATCAAGCGTATGGCGCTGGCAATCACACTGTCAGCCCTAGTTTCAATGATCAGGCGGCGATCCTGCTTCACATACATTGAATCTAGTTCTTCTAGCAAACTTCGGGTCTTTTTCTGCATTCGATCTGGGCCTTTGGATTATTTAGTGCTTTTTAGATTCTAATAAATATCTATTATACAGGATCACACATGACAAGTCAAATCAACCCCAACAACATCGACGGCCAATACCCCGTTGCGGGCCAGCCCAACAACACACAGGGCTTTAGAGATAATTTTACCAACATCAAAACCAATTTCCAAACAGCCGCCACAGAGATCACTGACTTGGAAAACAAAGGCGTATTCAAAGCCGCACTAACAGGCACCACACTTGACAACAACATGGCAGACAACTTAATATACGCCGTTAAATTACAAGATGTCAGTTACACGTATGTGCAACAAACTGCTACCGCAGGTGCTATCCCTATTGATTACGCAGCTGGGCAATATCAACTGGTTGCGCCCACTGCCAACGTTAGTTTGAGTTTTTCTAACTGGCCTGCCGCAGGATCTGAGGGCGAAGTGTACGTTGACGTTGTTGTGACCAATACTGCTTACACAGTCACCCTGCCTGCCGCAGTCAGTGTAGGCACAACAGGCATTCAAGGGTATGCAGCCAACGTTATCACCTTTGGTGCTGCCGGTACATATAGATTTGGGTTTAGTACTGCGGACGCAGGTACTACAATTGCCATCTATGATTTGAATCGTGCTCTCACTGCTTACACCAATTCATTTGGATATGTTGCCGGGGGTGGCGGCACTGTGACTCAGGCCACCAACAAGGCCACCGGTGTTACACTAAACAAACCCAGTGGTCAAATTACTATGAGCAATGCGGCCCTGGCTGCCGCTACTATTGTGAGTTTTACTTTTACAAACAGCACAATTTCATCTACTGACTTGTTGGTAATCAATCATGTGAGTGGCGGTACTGTGGGGTCTTACACATTCACTGCCGCTTGTGGCTCGGGCTCGGCCACTGTGTATGTTCGTAATGCAACCTCAGGCTCACTCGGCGAAGCCATTGTGTTGCGTTATGCTGTGATTAAGGGCGCCATAAGTTAAAGATACCTAGCATAAAATTCAGCCACTTCTGGAAATGTTTTTTGAAATGACTGATTTCTAAAGTTATCAAATTTTACAATTTCTTTTATCATACTTTCAATACCTATGGGATTTTCTTCCCAGTTCTTAGATATTAAATTCTTATAGTTGCTTGTTTGCATAGCATCAACATATTCTTGTGTGCAGTTATCTAGACTAAATTTTCCAAGTGCTAGATGATTTCCTTGACTAGTAGGGTCACCTTCACGGTTACTTGAAAAATTATCATCAGCCCAGATCTTTGATTGTTCTAGATAAAAGAGATTAAAGATACTCACAGTTTCTTCAATGTGAAACATTACATTACTAGGAGCAGTGTGACGAATTTGCATCATGTTATCAACCACCTGATGCCAGGATGCTGGCCAACGAAGATATTCAAATCTTTCGCCAATGCCATCTAGACTTACGTTTAGTTTGACCAGATGAAATCTATCAATTATTTCATGATTTCTGACATGTATGGGTTGAGTACCATTTGTCTGAAAACACAAAGTCAATTGTTGTTTGACATTGGGCACATTGTTAGATAACCATTCGGCAATTTTCCAATATGCTTGCCCCAACATGGTTTCGCCTCCAGCAAATACTAACATTTGCAAATTAGAAAGATCTAGTTGTTCCAGTGCTAAAATCACATTGTGATGTTGTTGTAGAGAACTTATCGGTTGATTCCAACTGCCGTGCTCATTGAGATGCTTTTGCCAAAACGTACTTGATTGCGGCCCGCAAGATCTACATGCAAGATTACAACTTAGATCAAATTTAAGATCTATTCTTGTTGGCCCCGACAGGTTGGTCTTTATGTCTTTTAATCCGGCATTCATTCCAGTACGAAAACTTTGTCCACCAACTGTCTCTATAGATTTACAACTTTCGCATTCTGGTGCCCAAACATTTTGATTATTAAGTTGCCGGAGGGGTATAAATCCTGGATCGTTCCAAAAATTTGTTGTTATGTCAATTGGAAATCTTGAATTGTGCAAACAACAATGCTGGGCAGTTGCGTATTTTTCTTTAAGATTTAATTCAAGACCGCCGTGTATCATTGAGCAGTAAGAGTCGGTCATGATTGTTTAATCTTTCCCAGCAGTTGTTTTAGTTTTGCGCTTTGCACATCTGCTGAAACTTTGCCTGTTTCCTGTGGGCCTTTTTCCCAAGCAGGAGTTCCTGTGGCTCGCTCCCATGGTGGGGATGATTCACTTGACTCTACAGTGTCGGCTGGCTTAACTTGACTGCGAGCCTTGATTGAGTCCATGATACTGCTTTGGGGTTTGTTGTAACCAGTTCCTTCGTCCCCACCTTCATCAGTAATGCGCATGGTTTCAATGTTGTATTCAAGGTCAATCTTTTGTCCCACACCTGTTGAACTACGACTCTTCATACATTGTATTTGATACTTGCCACGCTCTTTCATGGCACGACTTGTAAAGATACCAAACACATTGTCCGCAGTATTGATTTTAGATATACCACCTGAAATATGGCTGTGATCAAACTCAACTTCTTCTACTGCACTACGATTCAACTGTGATGCTGTAACCATTAGCACACCCAGTTCCTTGGCCAAGTTACGCAGTTCTTCTGAAACATATTTGTCTTTCACAAACAAGTCATTGGGACTGACTTTGGCACTGACCGGCATCAACAAATCCAAATAGTCAACCATGATAAAGTCAACTCGGATATTTGTCTGTATCTGCACTTCTTTGATATAACTTCTAATGTCATTGATGTTGCTTTGTGCTGGCAGTCCTTTGACTCTATACTGTCCGGATTTTTTAGCAACCAGTTTGACTTTGAGTTCTGTTGTGTCAATGTCTTTACGAATATCTTTGGTGCTCATGTTTGTTAACATAGCATCTGTTCGCAAACTTGTGAGTTCTTCACTCAATTCAAGTGTGACATAAACACCGCTCAAGCCTTGTTGCAACCAGTTTAATGCTATGTTCATCATCACAAGACTCTTGCCTGATCCGGATCCCCCGGCAAAGATGTTTAGTTCACCGCGACTAAATCCACCGTACAGCAATCTGTCCAGTTGTGGCCAGCCTGTTGATACTTGTCCACCTGAATTGAAATACTTGTTGATACGACCTGCTGGATCAGCAAAGTAGTCTGTGCCCATGTCTTTGGTCAAACTTATTTGTACCGCATCCTTGATCAGTTTCTCTACCGGTTCAAACTCGCCTTTTTCCAACAAGTCTGCACTCTTTAAAATTGCACGTTCAAGTTCTTGTCGTTTGGTAAAGCCTTCAAACTCCTGCATGAACCAATCATAGTGTCCTTCGTTTAGTTCAGGCACAGGTGCAAGTTTGATTCCTGTGGTTGCAGAGATCTGCATTCTGTCAGGCATGGTCTTGTGCTTGTCACTGTGTTCCTTGATAAACTCAGCCGCAGGTCTAAGACTGCGATCAAAGTTTGCAGGGTTGTAGATGTTTTGAACACGCACATAACTGGCCGCATCTTCTAACATCATTTCTAGAAATAGTCTTTGGACATCGAGAGAATAATCTTTTAACACTTTTCTTGTTTCCTATCTATATTATCGTAAATTTCTATGTCAACAATTTTTTCTGCTTCTTCTTGACTCAATCCTTGATTGAGTAATTCATGTATTCTTTTTGCATAATATTTTCCTGCAAATATATGCGGAGGCGGAGTTGTGACTTTATTATACAAGCAAATATCAAAATCAAGATATCTTAAAATTTCTGGAGGCGTTTTAATACTGTACAGTTGATTGAAAAATTCAATCTCCTTGGCAGTTGATTCATTGGCTTTGTTAAATTTGGTGAACCATGTTGCTGTTTCTTGATCAATGTTTTCATTGTGTGCTGTCAAAATATTCAGTGTATATTGCTTATGATCAAGTTCAGTGTCAATTGGAATCCAATCTATGTGCTTGGCGTTTTCACCTAACATTCTATATAGACTGTAACTGTGTGCTTCTACACTAGTCAAGTTAGCCAAAAATCTAAACCTTTCTGGATGGCCAACAAACACTGATTTCATTTCAGGGAAGAAATTAACTATTCCCTCTACAATACCTTTTCTGTGTCTGACTAATGGATGTCTTATGTAAGAAAATACATAATCATCTGACCAGTTTATTTCCTGTGTGTTTGTTTCTATCCAATTTAATTTTTTAAAAAACGCATCGTAAAACGTACTAGCACATTTGTTACAACTAAAATACACCAACTTTGTATTTTTTGTTGAACGGTAGCATAACCAAGGGACATGATGATCTAGTAAAGGTTCAAATTTTTGCATAATCTAATCTTTTAATAAGTTGATTCAACAACTCAGACAAATTTGCAATTCTAAATTCTCGTGACAGAATTTCTTGTATGATTGTTGTTCCAGTTTGTGACGTGGCAAGGATTAGAATTTTTTTAATAGCCATTTTTTTCTCATCTCAATTTTTATCTTACTGGTTTCTCTTGCTTGCATAATAGTTAGCACGGTGCCTAGTTTTCCTAACTTTATTACCGCATCATTTACATCTTTACAACCTTCTGGCCATTCAGGCATGCTTACTGCCCAGTTCAACTCTACTGCGCGGTCTACCAATTCCATACCAGCGGCATCCTGATCAGGCACTACCACAACATCTCGATCTAGACTGCGTATGAGTCTTGCTTGGCTGTCGCTTATGGTATTATGCATTACTGCTAAACCACCAATAGTCAATGCATCAAATATGCCTTCTGTTACTAGCACATGTGTCCAGGAATCATGTTGCAGGTCTGTGCCAAACACATATCCGGGCGGTGTTTGATTGATGTATCTGGGAGTACGGTCATCTAAAAATCTTTGTGTGTACCCTACTACTGAATTGTCATAAGTGAATGGTACAATTACGTATGGTCTTGAGCGTGATGTACCTTTGTAAGGATTTTCTTCACCACTAACCATAAAAGGATAATCTAAGGGTGCTGATCTATTTCTAAGATATTGCCATTGTTCAACGTGTTCGGGTGTGCATACTTCTGAAAATGCAGGAAGTTCAAATTCTGGAAATGTGATGCCAGCAAGTATATCAAATGTTTGTCGGCGTTCTTGCAGTATGCCGTTGATACTGCGATGCCGCATGCTCTCCAAATTTGTACGTTCTATTTCTGCTTCGGGCACACCCAGCCAAGTCAAGAGCCTACGGGCCTTAAAGGAAAGATTCCGGCCAAGGATAAAACTGGCTGTGTAGGCACAGTTGAAACAATGATAACTCCATCCCTGTTCCGTTTGTTTGATTCCACCACGTTGACGTCGATCCTGCGTGTTACCATTATGGGTGCAACATACTGCATTGAAACTCAACCATCCACCAGGTGTGGCTTTTCTTTTGGCAGGTAGGTATGTTAGGATGTCGAGCATCTGTACAGTATAACAGATTTGCTAGACTAAATCAACGATATTGAACGTTTTGTATTTTGCCGTTTGTGAATATAGCAGTGGCTGATATGTTGCTACCAAATTGAATTGGCAAATATCCTGAACCACCATGAGTGATTGTAACTGTACCAACACTACCGTTGGACCCAAGAGTACAGGTTGCTTCGGCTCCTGAACCATTACCCAGAATTTGGATGTATGGTGGTGCCACATAATTGTATCCAGGATTTTGAACTGTAATGCTGGTTACTGAGCCATTAACCACAGTAACGTTGCCCGACGCTCCGAATCCAATTGAGTTGTTTAGTCCCAGTCGTAACAATGGATGGAATCCCACAACATTGATATAGTCACTTACAGTTTCACAAAGGTATTGTCTAGACTCAGTGACATCATACCAAACTGACTCATAGTTTTGTGCGGCTTGTACTTTAACTGTGCCAGTAAATCCTATTAGGTCATATTTGACTGTGGTCAGACTGGCACCGTTTGTGGGCATGTAACTGGAAAAGAATTCTGTTGTTTGAATGGCGTTGATAGGCTGTGGTGTGAGTGCCCAGTCCGGCCATTGTGTGGGTGCTGTGCCCATGAAGTTGATCTTGCCATATGTATCTGGAACAGTACATTCCGCAGAAGGTATATGTTGTGGTAACACACTATCCACAATGTTGCAGTCTGCTCGGGCCTGTGAGTTAGCATCTGTGTATACTGCTTGTACATAGTTTCCTGCTGATCGTTGTATGCTGTAACTGGCAGGTTGTGCTTGAATATCGATAGTGTCTGCGGAGTCAAGTACAACTTTAACTCTACCCAGGGCTGAACTCAGAATTTCCATGTCTTTGGTAATCAGCAACTCGTCTCCGGTTTGATTTACCACTCGAAAAACAAAGCTGGAACCTGCAATGTTCACAGGTTTTTGGTCCTGATTTATAAATTCAAAGAGTAGCACATTGTCTACTCCCTTGTTGATTGTTAGTTGTTTTGCGTACACTGGGTCATACCTCGCTGTAAAGTATCCGCCGCTGGTGTCTACTAGCAGTACACGGACGATTTGTTGATAAAGATAAGCGGTGGTGGAATACATCTTATATTTAGTTTGTCCAAAGTTAGCAATCCATAAATACCCGCAATGGGAAACAATATCTTTGAAAAATTAACTGAAAAATATCCGTTTATAACGCTGTGTATGTACGCCAACGCAGAATATGTGGGTGTTGTACAAAATCGAGACGATGTTGTGACCACCATCTATGACTTTGGTGCTGTGCAAACACAAGAACTCAAAGTGGAATTTTTAGAACTTGCTAGTACTTGGTGGTGGGAGAGCAATCGTTCAATCCCCATCAACATATTCCTGCGCAGAGACTGGGAGAAGTTCCGTCCTACTCTGCGTACTTTTGTCAACAAAGATTTAGAAATATTGCATGGACCGGCCTGCAGTCTACTAGACATTGCCCGTAAAAAAGGCAAACGCAAATCAATTACACTTGTGAGACGTCTTGACTGAGTAAATTCATATGTAACGCAACCAAGGCCGCATAAGAAATTGCATGACTGTGTTTGAACACAAATCCTTGTGAGTCATCTCCATCCCACACACTAGCAAACACTTCATCCCACGGTCGTGTTTGCAAATGTGCCTTGCCAGGACGTATAATGGATATAAAAGCCGCCATCCTGGGGATGCTATCTGGTCGCATTGCCTTTAGTAAATCTGTGTAGTTGCCTATATGTGCCAATTGACTAGCCCATTCGCGATCAGTCCATAGTCGTTCCCACGGTGGTGTTTGATCTAGCATCTGTTGATAGTGTGCAGGATCACGAACCAGTCCGTAAACACTCATGTTCAAGAAGTCCAGTTTAAAGTATCCACGTTGTTCTGCTGTTTCGTAATCCAATGCCGCACAACCATTGAATGGATCACTTGGTATGTTGGTAACATATATACCCGAGTTATGCTTTCGCCCATTGCTTTGTCGTGCAGGCGTGTGCTGAATTAATTTCAGTATATTATCTCTGTTGGCAAAGTCAATATCAATATCTGCGCTCATCACCATCCTGCTTGTTGTAAAATTTCTTTGGCATACTCTTGATCCGCTGGATAATCATGGAACTTTTTCTGCCAAGCATCACTATCGATATAGGGCCAAACTATTGCAACCTGTTGCGCCGACAACTCGCTCAAGAACTTTTGTCCTGATTCACTATTGTAAATCACCCAAGGTGAGATTCGTCCAGCAGTAACAGCATAACACAATGCATGGGTGTTACCATAACGCAACCAGTCATGTGAAGGATTGTCTGTTTCTTCTGACCAACGCATACTGTGTTCTATTGCACGGGCTAGAGCATCGTTCACTGCTTCTACCAACAGGTATTGCATTAGATATTCTGTATAAATTTTATCACTACACCAATGGTCTATTTTCTTTTGTTCTTTCAACAACCAGTTCATAAAACGATCTGGCGCTATTACTCGTGTGTTCACGCAGTAGTGTCCAAATTTAACAAATGCCCTATAGTATGCACTCTCACAAAAGTCATCATGTGTTTTGTTTCTAGCAGACCCTTGCATTGTTTCGTAGAACTTGATATATGCTTGGAAGCCCATACGCACACCCGGCTCATCTTTGTTTAGTCTTCTGCGTTTGGGTTCACACATGTGAACTGCTATCGATGTTTCTCTAGCAAAAGTCTTCTTGCAATATTTGCACGTGAATGTCATTTCTTGTCATTGCCTGCTAGACGATTGTATTCGTCAATTTCTTTTTGGGTTGTTATCTGTGCCATAACATCTATTTCATCATCTTTGTAATTTGGATAGATAGCCATGAGCGCTCGGCGTTTGGCTGACAGTCCTGCTTCTTTTTTCTTGGGAGCAATCCAAGGATGTCTGTGTACACCTGTGTCTGGACTTACACTTGTGGCCATGAGCCATTGCAATTTAGGATGCTTGTTCACAGCAAAAAAATGTTTGTTGAGTCGTTCGTTGGTGGCTATCACATAGTACTCTTGCAAGTCCTGTGGCCCTTCTACGGCCGATCCCCAGCGTATCATGAGATAGTTCGAAAACTTTTTCTTTTCTTCAGGTGTGAGTTCGTCATAAAAGTTTCTGTTCTTGCGATCGAACTGGCGCATTTCGTTAGCAATGTTTAGTTTATCACTCATTGGGTTTGCTTAAAATATAAATCATTATAGCACGATCCAATGCATCTTGTAAAGCAGGATTAGTATCAGCGGCTCGTCGAATTTGCCCCCACATTTGATCTTCTTTTAGGCGCTCATGAAAGGATTTGGCTCGGTAACTTTGCCCTATCATAACTCGTTCGGTCTGGCCTGTTTCGCGAGCATACACAGTTTCTCCTCCATCTGGACTTTCGTAAATGTATGTGGCACCTGGCTTAAGACTGCCCATACTTGTAACCATACTGCAAATGTGCCCAACGTAAAAAACGTTCAAGCCCTTCCTTATCATTAGGATAACTTTCTAAATATATTTTAGCCAGCCTATTGATTATTTCAAATACTTTTGGTTCTGTATAGGGCATATTACCAAGCCTTGGTGTAGTCAACAATCTCACAGTTGCGACTGACGTCTTTCACAAAGTAAACACAGTCGGGCTCTGCATCATCATTCAATGGCACAGCCAACATCTGACCGTTCTTGAGTTTGGGTGCATACCAGTTGACTTCATGATACACATCTAAGATTTCTATATCGGGAAAACTGGGTCTGTAACTTGACAACGGATTAAATTGAAACACCCTAAACCCACGATCGTTAATGCTGGTTAGTGGTAACACTTCAAGGTCACCTATGTCGGGTTCACCTATGAGTATTTGCCAATCCATGGGCATCTTGATTGTTGCTTTACCTATTCTCAAGACCAAGGCAGGTGCATTAAAACTTTCTAAAAAGATAAGTGGAATAAAGTGATAGTCTGGTTCTGCTGGATTAGAATTATCTAATATAGCAAAACGCATGTCATCCACTTCTTCTGGCAAGTGGTTTAAATCGTAATAGGTATTGTCTAATGTAAGGATTCGCATGTTGTTATAATAC
>Ga0114973_10003270_pt1 | contig 11502 bp, 9 predicted proteins | sample M_140807_MF_Meta_FD_87025 | JGI IMG/M metagenome (GOLD analysis project Ga0114973, IMG submission 87025) | Freshwater microbial communities from Lake Montjoie, Canada to study carbon cycling - M_140807_MF_MetaG | ecosystem: Environmental > Aquatic > Freshwater > Lake | place: Lake Montjoie... | reverse complement strand
GTTAGTGATAGAAGTGAATTGAATATAAAATTTATCTCCATCTCCTCTTTCGTTGATGTGGGGAAATGTCCATTTCGGATATTCTAAAATCTGCTTGGAAATGAGTTTAATTAAGCTCCATTCGGCTTCCATCGAAACAAAAGCTTCTAAAGTTATTTTTTTATTCCCCATTCTTCGGACAGTGTGTTGAAAAAAATCGGTTTGTTGATCTTTCAGCACTGCTTGAACTTTGGGGAAAATAGTGTCTGGGGAGGGCAAATCCCGAGCGTAGATAGCGGGAAGCGAAAGCAGAGTCAGGAATAAAAATATTATGGCTTTTTGATAGCCCATAATCCTCGTCCTAATATCCAAAACCCAAAACCTAATATCGTTATCCCATATATGGGAAATCCTGAGATTTCTGGACCTTTGCCTAGGAAGAGAAGAGCTACCCCAACTCCGATAGTCGTTAAACCGGTGATAGCAGTATAAAAGAAATAGTTAAAAGACTCGACCGCTTTGGTGAGCTCGGAAAGCTCCTTGCTTTTGAGCTCAAACGCAAAATGGTTGTGAGACCATACTCTTAAAAATCGTTTGAGAAGTCGGGGAAAAGTCTCAAGCGTATCTTGAAGATCTCTTCCTAAAATGATCAGATCATGAGTCAATCTCTCTTTGCTGTAACGTGAAGATAGAACTTGCTTTGCTAGTCGATTGCCCAGTTGAATTACGTCAAAATGGGGATCTAATTTTTTTCCTAAACCATCAATGGTCATGATGGCTCTGAACAACAACATCAACTCTCGAGGAACTTTTAAACGATGTTCAGCAGCAATATGGGTGGAACGTAGTAGAAGCTTACCCGCATTCACATCCCCTAAGGACATTCCTACATAAGGGGACAAAGTATCCATGAGATCTTTTTGTAAAAGATTAACATCCGTTTCTGCTGACGGAGAACATAGAAATAGATACTCGGAGGCCAAACTTTCATAGTCCTCGTCCATTATCGCAATAAACATGCTGATAATGCTGTCTTTGACCCGTCTTCCTAGGCGGCCCACGATACCGAAGTCAATGATCCCAATATTTCCATTGGAAAGCACGAAAAGATTTCCAGGATGTAAGTCCCCATGAAAGACCCCATCGTGCATTACCATATGAAAAAAAGCATCGGCACCAATTTCTAAAATTTCTCTCGGCTCTATTCCCGCTTTAAGAATTGCCTCTCTGTCAGAGAATCGAATGCCGTCAAATTGTTCTAGAACTAGAATTTTTGAAGTGCTGAACTCTTCATAAACTTTTGGAATGCTGATTTTAGTCAGCTCTTTTAAGTTGTTTTTAATTTTTCGAATATTATTACATTCAACTCTGAAATCTAATTCAAATACTATCGATTGGAAAAATTCTTCAACTAGGCCAACTGGGTTAAATGGCTCGACCTCTGGAATATATTTTTCTAATAGTACGGCAAGACCACGAAGAATCGAAATATCATTTTGAATAATTTTATCAATTCCGGGACGTTGGATTTTTACTGCAACTTTCTCTCCAGATTTCAAAGTTGCAAAATGTACTTGAGCGATACTTGCAGCAGCTTTGGGAGTAGTGTCAAATTCTGAAAAGATCTCACTCAAAGGACGTTTTAAGTCCTGCTCTACAAAGGAGCGAATCTCTTCAAATGGCACGGTAGAGACATTGTCTTGAAGTTTTGAGAATTCTTCGACGTAAGCCTCGGGAATGAGATCGGACCTCGTAGCTAAAAGCTGCCCCAATTTGACAAAGGTGGGACCCAACTCTTCGAAGCTAAGTCTCAATCTCTCGGGTACGGGCAAAGCTGAGTAAGACGGATCAGCCACTTCTTTATCTCCCAGAAATCTGGAGAGATTCATCCTGTGAAGCAGATCGATAAACCCATGCCTCACTAGAACTCTGAGAATTTCCGTAACTCTCCCGGCATTTTTAAATGCCTGAGCTACGTTAGTTGCTGTGGAGATAACTTTCATTTTTTATCAGCCAGTGAAAAAGTAATTTGGCCGTCTTCTACTTCAACTGAATCGAGACGAACTTCCATGGGATCCCCAACCGTTAAAGTCGAATGGCCGGGTCTTTTTCGAAAGCACATATGCTCTTCATCAAATTGATAGAAGCCGCCCAGAGCATCGGCAGGGAGGAAACCTTCCAATCCGTATTCAGGAATTTCAACAAAAATACCTCTCTCAATGAGTCCTGAGATAGTTCCCGAAAAAGTTTCTCCCAGTTTAGGTTTCATAAACCAACATTGCTTACGTCGGGTCACGAAGCGTTCAGCTTCCATAGCTCGGCGTTCGCGTTCGCTGGTTTTTTCCCCTAACTTTACGAAGTCGACACCCTCAGTAAACGTATCGGAAGTATTGTGTTTTAGAATAAATTCTTTTAAGGCGCGATGCACAATTAGATCAGGGTATCGACGAATAGGGGAGGTAAAGTGAGTGTAGTCCATTAACGCGAGGCCGAAATGGCCTTTTGGCGTCGGTTCGTAACGGGCCTGTTTTTGGGACCTTAAAATGGCTTGGTGTAGAGTATGGGCCCCCTTTTTGCCGTAGGTTTCGGTCAAAAGCTTTGAAAAAGCTATAGGGGTAACCTCCTTAAGCATTTGGGAGAAACCCAATCGATGTATTAGCGCATTGAGTTGGTCGACCTTATCCCATTCTGGAGTTTCGTGAACTCGGTAGAGGGAACTGGCTTTGCCTAGCCTTAGAGCCTTCGCTACAGCTGAGTTGGCCGCAATCATAAACTCTTCAATGAGCCGATGGGACTCAAACCTAGGCCTTCTGTAGATGGTTTTAGGAACTGCCGTTTCGTCCAATTCTATTTGGCACTCCGGAAGATCGAAATCTAAAACTCCTCTTTCTTTTCTGTTCTCTGTGAGCTGATGAAAAAGAGAAAGGGCGAAATTTAAAGGGGATTCGAGATCCTTAAACTCCTCTTTTTGCTTCGGATCATTTTCATAAAAGGCATGAAGCTGATTGTAAGTGATTCTTCTCGCAGTTCGAATAATACCTTCGTAAAAATGGGTTTCTGTGACATGACCTTTTCGATCGTAATGAATTTCTGCGTTTAAAGTCAGTTTGTCTGTTTGGGGTCTAAGACTGCATAGATCATTGGATAAGGTCTCTGGTAACATGGGAATACAGGTCCCAGGTAAATAAACACTCGTGGATCTTTCATAGGCTGAGTAATCGAGATCAGTTTTGGGCCGAACAAAAAAACTTACGTCAGCTATGGCAACATAAAGAATATAACCACCGTTTTTCCCGTGAGTAACTAGAATAGCATCGTCAAAATCTTTAGCATCTTCACCGTCTACAGTAACAAAGGGTAGATGTCTTAGGTCTTTGCGATGAGGAGAGGGGGTTGTTAACTCTTCTTTTCCCCACTGGATAGACAGATCTGCATCTCTTAAGACGCGTACAGAAAAGTTATCGGGTATTCCATATTTGGCGATAGCAATTTTATTGTCCAGTTTGGGAGATAAATCTTTTCCTAGAAACTCAGTGATAGAGACCATCGCCGGGCTTCTTTGGGTAGGGTACTCTACAATTTTGGCTAGCACCCATTGATGAGATTCCATTTTGTAGGTCTCTCCGGCCACAAGAAGAATATCTCCAGAGCTAGTTTCAACAAAGGGATGTCGCCCCGATTTTTTAAATACGCCTAAAACCTCTTTTTGAGAACGTTCGACAACATTGGTGATCTCAGCTGCAAGCCCTTTACCATCCCGATGAACTTTGTATTCAACTACGTCGCCATCCATGAGTAGTCGGGCGTCATGTCGGTTCACGAAAGCATCTTTTTGTTTGGGATCAGAGCAGATAATAAAAGCGAATCCTTGAGGTTTCTTTTGAACTCTACCCGTTAGAGCTTTTTTGGGTTGTTTAACAAAGAATTTACCACCGCGGGAGCGATGACGTTTTTTTTCAGAGGGTTTGTTTTTTTGTTTGTGGTTTTTGCGATGTCGCACAAAGAAAAGTATCTCTCTCTAGAGAAGAAATGTCATGGGTTAAATCATCTGAGAGATAGAAGGGGTAAAAAAGATATCTAGTTGCCTTTTCCAGGAGGAGGCAATTTTTTTCCCAAGCTTAGGGGAGGGGTTTTTTGAGAAAAACTTTCTTGATAGCCCATGGAGCCCCCTTGAGCTCGTTGGTTGAGAGTGGCATCATCGGGAAGTGCAAGTGCTACATCCGCTTCATTATTTAGCCCTTGTTCTCGCCCCATAAAGCTTTGTTGTTGGGGAGCAAATTTGGGCATTGAAGGTGGAGTGTAATAGCTACTTCCGGGATACCCCATTTGAGGGGCTTGAGGGTAGAAGTACCCTGGATTAAATTGGGGAACGGAAGAAGGTTGTCGCGGATTCATGGGGTTAACTCCTCCACGACCGGCGTTATCCATATCGACTCTTCCATAAAAGGAGTTTTCACTGGGTTGAAATTTTAACAACGGAGTGACTTGAGCACCTTTAGGATAGCAGACTATGTTGTCCTGAACTGAACCAGCGGCGGTGCTAAAAGTGTTGTCGATACTTTGAGGAACAAATCCAGCGCGATTATTCCCTTTTTCAAATCCAATATTAGCTTTGACTTGAGTGTTAGCTGGGAAGCACAGAACCAGTTCGTCTTCCGGTTTCTCCATTTTTGTCCATTCTGGATTCTGCTTTTCAGCTGTTTTGGTTTCTTTTTTGGCCATTTTGCCTTCTGTTGATTTTTCAGAAACGGAAGCTGTGCTTCGCTGAGTAACCACATTGGGCCCTAGAGCTCGATCAGAATCTTTAGGAAATACGTCGACGATAAGCCTTGAAGGGTTCTGTAACCAGAAAGCATCCACTAGAGAGTGAGATTGCTTGATGAATGTTTTTATATCAAAACCTGAGTTGGTATCTGTGTTAATTGAAACGGGTCCAAAGTATTGGCTCTTTTTCGAATAGGACTCATTAATCGAGGCTTCTGGAATAGCTCCGACTAAAGAGGCTTTCCCTACATGAACAGTAGTTTCTTTGCCTAACTTGTCAGGCACTAAACGAATGACTGGAGCTTCTTTCCCTGAAGATTTGGAATCAAACTCAATCACCAGGCGTTCGAACCCTAATTTCGAATGTCGGTTAAAGCGGAACTTCTTAATTTGAAGTTCCATTTCTCCTTCGCCAGCGGCAAATAGAGAAGAAAGAGTTAAACATATGAAAGGGAGCCATTTTAAATTTTGCATAAGCCTTTTCACCCGTTAATCGGGTGTCCAAGTTATGGTTCGGGTATTTGTGTTAAAATCTTTAGAAGAATTTCAATAGAAATCGACAAGGTGAGTTAAATATGAGCTATCAACGGTTTGATTTAGGTAAAAATTTTTTGAGTTTAATGCTTTGCTTTATTTGGATGGGCTGTGCCTCGAAGCCGGTCACGAATAACCCATCTAAGGTGCCGGGGGTTCTTGGGGAAGTTAACCAGGGTGGCGAACAATCCCAGTCTTCTGAAAGTAAAGCGGGAAGTTCTGAAAACCTGTTATTAGCAAATATAAATGAGAAATTAAAGAGTCTGGGTTATGAAGCCTTGGGGCTTCAATTTGAAAGTGATGAGACCCTTCTTTTATTGGGAACAGTTTTTGATTCGCCAGTAAGTCATAACAGGCAGATCCGTATCGTATATACCGGTTTGGAGATGTCATATGATATTGGACATCAATCGCTTACTATTGGCGGCCGCAAAGACTTAAAATCTATCCTAAACTACATTCAAAAAAACATACCCAGTCGAAGCTCGATGGAGCCCGTGAAAGGCGTTACTTCTGAAGTCAAAACGCCAACTTCACCTAAGGGACCTATCCAAACTAAAAAAGCAAAATTAAAAAAGACAACTGTCAAAACCAACAAGAAAAGTTTAAGAAATAGTGCTAAAAAAATAGCGCCTCCTTCCACAACAGTTCCACCCGCAGTCGTTCCCCAGTCTACTCTAAATCCCTCTCCAGCGACTTCAACTACTACTACCGAATCCCCTGTCGTCGAGCCTCCAGTAACCGAGTCTCTGGAGTCTGAGCCTTCAACGACTGTGCCTAAAGATACCGATTCGACATCTCCCGATGAAGCTGTTTCGCCGGAATCGGCCGAGCCTGAAAGTAGTCCTTCGACAGAACCTCCTAAAGAGGAGGTTTTTAAACCAACTCCCTTATGAATCTAAGAGGTTATCGGCTAATCTTTTTCTTCTGTAGAACGTTGAGATTTTTGCCGAAATAACTCAGTGGCCTTCCAACTCTTAAAAGATTTGATCCAATTTGTACCGTTTGGGATTCCTCATGAGTGGACTGCTATAAATGAAATCAACCCTGGAAAACCGATGGTTATTCTCATTTCTGGGTTCGGAGCTTACCCAGGTTCGCTTCGGGTTATGAGAAAAAGACTTTTGAGAGATGGTTTTAACGTAGTCGTTCAGACTTTAAGTTATCAAATAGATAACGACAGCATTTCTGGTTTTTCTTGGCTTGCCCAAAATCTAAGTACGCTAGTTCAGACCCTTAGAAGCAAAGAGGAATTAAAAAATCAAAAAGTTTTTGTAGTGGCCCATTCAGCTGGGGGCTTGGTAGCTAGGCATTTTATTCAGCAATTGGACGGCCATAAAAGCTGCGACGGGCTTGTCACACTCGCGACTCCTCATCATGGTCTTTGGTTTGCTTCCCTAGGATTTCTGACTCACTTAATTGTTAAAGCCAGATGCCTTTATGATATTCTTCCGGTGTCGCGATTTGTGAGCGATTTAAATAACGCCGACTTTCCAAAAGATTTTCCGATGATATCGGTTTATTCTCAAGCTGATGCTCTGTGCACAGTCAAAACGACCCGCTTGCCGCCCATACTGGCCCAATGTAAAAATGTTTCTGAACACTCTTTAATGGATGTTTCCCATATGGAATTCCTGTTCCGTAAAGAACCCTACTTAGTCATGAAAAAATGGTTTGAAAGTCAGAATGTTTCTCTTTCCAGATCTCAGAGTTCCGACCCGTTGAAAGCCATTTCTTGAAATTCAAGGGTAGGGTTACCCGATGATATCTTCTCCACCATCGACCCCAAGAACATTGCCAGTCATCCAGCGGGCCTCGGGTAGTACGAGAAGAGAAATGATCTCAGCGATATCCTGAGGAGTGGAGAGTCTACCTCCTGGATTTCGCTGTAGCGCACTTTCAATCATCTGTTCATTGCCAGGAATTTTTCTTAGAGCAGGAGTATCGGTCACCCCAGCTCGAATCGCATTGACTGCGATTTCCTGTTTTCCAAGTTCTAAAGCTAATTGTCGGCAGTGAGATTCAAGAGCAGCTTTAGCAGCGGATACAGCTCCGTAAGTAGGCCATACGCGAGTCCCTCCGCTAGAGGTCATCGCAAAGATACGGGCCCCTTTTTTAAGGAGTTGATGACCTAGTAAATCTTGAGTCCAGTAGACCAAACTGTGGGCCATCACGTCCAAAGTCATCTCCATTTGTTCTTGGGAGATGCAACCTTTAGTATCCCCTCCTGTGAAAGGTTTTAAAGTTCCAAAAGCTAAAGAGTGTACTAAGCAGTGAACTCCCCCTTCAGCAGTTTTTTGAAGATCGGCCAAGATCTCTTTGCGTTTTTCTTTGTCAGCCGCATTCGCGTTAAAGAAGTGAGCTTTCACTCCAAAGTTTCTAATTTTTTGGGTAATCTCGTCTACGTGAGCCAGAGTAGCCTTGCGATCTAAATGCACGCCAGCGATATTCATTCCTGATTCAGCTAGCTTTAATGAAATCGCTTCACCAAAACCGCTTGAAGCTCCTAGTACTAATGCCCATTTTCCTTTAACCGATGATGCCACTGTTGACTCCATTCTTTTTTATGATTTTTTTTGAAGCTTCCCTGCTTCTTTGGTTTTTTCTTCTGTTTTAATTAAACTTTGTTTTCCGATGTTGAGCTTGTCAAAGTCCTCTTTGGAAATTTCAAAAAGCAAAGTGAGCCCATTTCTGTAACCTTTGATCTGATTTTTACCGTGAATAGCAAAACTAAGATTTAACACTTCAGATAAACCCTGTTCCTTTTTCTCGAAAAGAGTGATTTTTAAATTCTGATTTTCGAGTTGTTTCGGCATCGGAGTATTTAGGTACTGAGTTAATTTAATGTCCTGGAGTTTTGTTAAAAGATTGTCTATTTGAGCGGTATCCAATTTAGCAGCTTTGTCAGAGCTGAGAACCCAATTTGAATTTGCTTCTTTATTGAGTTCTAGGGGCTCTTTACCATTGTCCAATTTGATTTTGGCGACCGTATAACGATCGAACTGAGCAATGTGTTTGTCCCGATATTGTGAGGCTTGGGTAGTGACTTTTTCCTCTAAGCTCTGATCGACTTCAAAAACGGGAGCCATATCTTCGCGTTTTGCAAACAGGCCAGTTTTTGTTTTCCCTAACAATAAAACCTGACGAGATTGATCGTTTTTTACAAAGGTAATTTTAGCTAAGGGATTGTTTAAACCAAACTGAGAAGCAGTTGCGTTTTTTTCAGCGGCAACTTTGATGGCTTTAAGCTCTATTAGAGGGGTCAGGGTTTTCTCCCACTCGAGGGAATCGGCTGGGATGTTTTCACGGCTTAAAGTCCAATGGTTTTTTTCGTCTCGAGCAAGAATAAGACTCTCTTTACCCGTTTGAATCTCTACTTCCTTAAGGTCATTACGATTTAAAGCTACAACCGATTTGTCTCGTAGGGCGAATAGATCCTTGTCGACTGAGCTTTTGATGGAACGACTGGTCTTATATACAGCTTCGGAACTTTGGGTTTTAGCGTAAATGCTATAAGCCACTGGAGTGTTGCCGCCTACCCACAATTCTTGAGCGGGGGCAGTGGTGTCTTTTTTTAAAGTGATTTTTACTAAGGGATTATTAAGACCAAAAATCGAAAGGTCCTTAGGTTTTTCTTCTACCACTCGTTCTTGTTTGGCTGAACAGACTGCGGATAGCAAAGAAAAAATGGTTGTGTTGTCCCCTTTGGTTTGAATAGGGGAAACAATAAACCAATCCTTTCCCGTTTTTTTTATCTCAATAGATTCGTATTCAGGGCTTTGGACAGGAATTTTGGAGTTCTCGGGCGGAGGATTTTTTAATCTTGTAAGTACAAACTCATTAACTTGATCAGCTTCTAGAGCGACCAGTTTTTTAGATTGTTCCTCTTTATCTTTTTGTTCAGGTTTATATTTTTGCTCGTAAAGAAAGTACCAAGCCGATAGGCCAATAAGTAGCCCGAGCATGACGAGTGTTGAAGTAAATCTGTTCTTCATACCTCACTCCCGAAAAACAAAGGGTCTTAGTTGAATTTTCTTAAGAAGAGCTAATCTATTAGCTCTGAATCGGAGTCGGGCCCCTTGCTAACGTAACCGGCAGCGATTTCACGAAGAGCAATGACAGCAGGCTTGTTGCGGGATCCAGCCACTAGTGGACGAGAACCTTTGGTCATTTGTTTGACCCGTTTTGCAGCCACATGAATGAGTTCAAAACGATTTGGAATTTTCTCTAAACAATCTTCTACGGTTATGCGAGCCACGAACGCCTCCTACATTTGCTTTAAAGGCTGTTATGTTAGGGAAATGATTTGCTAAGTCAACGGTAAAAGCACCACTACTCTGAGCGCTGTTAAGATATTGAAATAATGAGTAATTATCGCGTTGGCTTTAAGCTCTCAGACAGCTGTTTAACTAGGGATTGATCTTTAGGTGCTGTTTCGTCTGGGCTGAAGAGATGGTCGTATTGTTGGAAAAGAGTCTTTATATGCTTAAATTGCTCGTTCGATAGGTTCGATTGGGCAGCTGCTAATACCTGTTTCTTTGTGGGGTAAGTAGAGGTTCGGAGGGTTAGGGGCTTTCCTTTTTCCTTAAGAAGATCGGTGAAAATAACCGTAGCAAGCCTAATGAACTTCTCCGAGTCGCCAGATTCATGCGCTTGAAGGGCTTGATTCCATTTTTGCTTTCTTTGGTGATCGGGGGAGGCGATTTTCCTACTAGACGCCTTCGAGAGCCAATGGGCTATTTCAAAGCTCGAGAACAGGACACCTAAAAACAATTGTAAGAGCCAGAAGCTCATGCTCTTAACAATTGGCTGGGAATCGGTCCATTGCTCCTCGGGTTCGGGCAATGCGACGTTGTGAAGTTCTTCTCGAATCGGGTTTGGCGCAAGGGAAAATTGAACAGTGGGAAGTTGCAACGTTCGATAGCTGCGCTTTGAGGGATCAAAAAAAAGAAAACTTCCAAGAGATTGGTTTTTGGGCGGAGGAGTTTTAAAAACGAGAGAATAATCGAAGGTTTTGCTGACGTTTTCCCCTAGTCCCTGGGTAAAACTTTTTTGAGATAAGATTTCTGTTTTCTCTGGCAAGGAAAGAGGGATTGTATTCAATTCGGCAAAATTACCGCGGCCCTGGATCATAATTTTCAGCTGAACGGGCTCTTCCAATAGGTAATTCACAGACAATTCCTGCTGTGGAGTTGCAAATTCTCCGATTGCGCCAAAAAAGGGAAGAGACTTTTGGTTAACTGGAATAGGGGGGAGAGGTAATAATTTCAGCGGTACTGCTTGAGAAAGTAAAAGTAAGGGCTCGTTCTGTCCAAAATTTGAATTTCGAGACAAAAAGCGACTTTTGACCGAGAGCTTCATGGGAATGATTTCGCTGGTCTTTTTATCGAGCATTCGATGTACAGAGTAGCTACCGATGATAGCTTGTTTTCGAAAACCTTTGGGTCCAGGTATGGCCAAAAGCCCCATGGGGCCCTGACGTAAAGAGATATTCTCGCTCCAAAAACCTCTGAACTCAGGGAACTTAACAACTTCTACATCCACAAAGTCTTCAGAACTGTAAAGAATGAATTGGCAGACAAACTTTTGTCCGAAATAAACCTCACTTGCTCCGCAATCCATAACAAATTCGAAGTCGGCAGCGGATGAAACTCCCGCAAATAGAAGTGAGATTAAAATCGAAAAGCAAAAATGTTTTGTTATTTTTACCAAGGTTTCAAATTCCTAAAGTTAGATTTTCGGTTTTTTTCTTCAGCTAGTTTTTTAAGCGTTTCTCGTTCCTCATCAGAAATCTGGTCGAAAACTTTTTGCTTCATCTTTTCGCTAAGTGATTCGTCTTCGAATGATTTGGGCCCTTTTGGGTCTATTCCTTTGCCAGATTTTTTTCCTTCGCCATCGCCGTCTCCTTCTTTCTCCTCTTTAGATCGTTGTTTGCTTTTTTGCTGTTTCAATCTTTCAAGTAGGTCCAGGTTGTCCGAAATTTTCTGATTGGTTTCCTTGTTAAAAGATTCATTTGGTGCTTCTGTGTCGTGGGAGTGCTGGTAAGCATCGAGAGCTTGTTCGGTATCTCCCATTTTTAAATAAACATTTCCTAGGTTGAATAGAGCTTTTTTTCTTACGGTGGGGTCGAGACTAGTTAAAATGCTTTTCTCAAACTGCGAAGCCGCTTCTTTGAAGTTCTGGTTTTCATAAGCGATAACCCCCGAATTGTAAGATTCAATAGCC
>Ga0114973_10003269_pt1 | contig 11504 bp, 15 predicted proteins | sample M_140807_MF_Meta_FD_87025 | JGI IMG/M metagenome (GOLD analysis project Ga0114973, IMG submission 87025) | Freshwater microbial communities from Lake Montjoie, Canada to study carbon cycling - M_140807_MF_MetaG | ecosystem: Environmental > Aquatic > Freshwater > Lake | place: Lake Montjoie... | reverse complement strand
AAAGAAAAATAAAGAAAAATAAAGAAAAATAAAGAAAAATAAAGAAAAATAAAGAAAAATAAAGAAAAATAAAGAAAAATAAAGAAAAATAAAGAAAAATAAAGAAAAATAAAGAAAAATAAAATTTTATTAATTTTAATTAAAAATCTAAGATATATACTTACTATTTTTTTTAAAAATTATCACAACAATCGTTACTAAAACGCATTCGTTCTTTTGCAGAGTCATCGCTTCCTGATGACTCTTTTTCTTCATAATCTTCGTTGTCTTCGCTATCAAGACTGATTAGTTCTGGTAAATTAGTATATGTAATTACGCTGTTATTATCTTGTTGGTCTTCTTCTTTTACGTAATCTAAAACACCATAAAACATATAATCCATCAAATAATTAAAGTTTCCATGTGTAACCTTTTCTTTTTGTTGATTAATATGTTTTTCATGTTCAAAACAAATACCAGTTAATTGATTAATCGTTTGTTGAATACGTTCTATTTGTCCTGTTTGTAGTTCAATGGTTTTCTGCTGTTCCTGAATAAGCTTTTCTTGGCTTAAAACTTTTTCTTCTAGTAGTCGTGCGTTTTCAACGACTTGATGAATATTCAAGTTTGTTTCAGGAATAGGATTAAGATTTTTTAGTATCAACCAAAACTCTTGTTTATCATTTGGATTTGCGTTAAATTTAAATGATCTATTATTTACATATGTTGTGTTATAAATTTCATTCGCAAAAATGGTATTATACATAAAGTTCATATGTACAAATGCTGACTGGAATTTTGTATTTGTATTTGTATTTGTATTTGTATTTGTATTTGTATTTACGTCGTTCGTTTCCTTTGGAATAATAGGCGTAAAATCAACACGTTTTACAAGTCCAATATACGCCAAATAAAACATATTGATAATATCTTCTGTACTATATTTCGTAGAAATACGAGGAATATAAAAGCTAATCATGTTATTTTTTATAATACTGTTTTGAGTTCTCATACTTTTAAGTTGTGTGTGTAAGTTGTTTTATACATTATACTTAATTGAACAAAAGGATTTCAATTTTTTTTTATATTTTTTTATATTTTTTTATTACATAATAATCGTAATACTTATTTATTAAAACCTTTTTACATTTCAACACCTGTTATAAATTATTTATTTTATTTTTATATATAATATAGAAAATGAAAACACAAAAAAAAAGTTATAAAAACAATAGTTATAAAAAGAATAGTTATAAAAAGAATAAAACGTTAAAAAAAAGTGTAAATACATTGAAAAACGTAAATTACATACCTGATGATTTAAAAAATATAACAGCCAAAATAAGTGTAAAAGCCTTAAAAAATAATCTTGATTATTTAAGAAAGAAAAGTGGAGCAGATGTTATGCCTGTTTTAAAAGCAAACGCGTATGGACATGGAATAATTGAAATTGCTAGGATTTGTAGAAAATTAGGTGTAAAATATATTGGTGTAGCTACTATTGGTGAAGCAATACAAATTAGAAATAGCGGAGATAAAGGAAGAATTTTAGCATGGTTATATGATGTAAATAGTGATCAAGTAAAAAAAGCGGTTTCTAAAAATATTGATATTGCTATATTTGATGATAAACATATACCTATTATTTCAAAGTCACTCCCAAAAAACGCAAAGAAAAAGGCAAATATACATTTATTTATTGATACTGGTATTGATAGAAATGGTATTCCTTATGAAAATGCTATTAACGCAGCAAAACAAATTATAAGTGATAGTAAATTCAAACTCGTAGGAGTAATGTCTCATTTATGTTGTGCTGAAAAAAAAAATGATAATGTTACTATAAAACAACTTCATTTATTTAGAAAATTAAGAGATGACTTATCTAATATTAATATAAAACCTGAATTATTTCATATTGCTGCTACAAATGGTATTTTAAATTATGATGTTTCTGATTTTCCATTGGTTAGAAGTGGTGGAGGATTTTTTGGTTTAGATGATAATCAAAATAAAAATTTAATTCCTGTATTATCACTGTCATCAAAAATAGTACAATTAAAATATATTTCAAAAGGTGCAGGTGTTGGTTATGATAGAAAATATATAGCACACCATAAAGAATATATAGCAATTGTTCCAATAGGTTATGCTGACTTATTACCGTTAATTCCAGGCGAAAAAATAAGTGTTACTGTGAATGGAACAAAAAGAAAGGTGTTGGGATTAGAAAGTATGGATCAAATCGTAATACAAGCGAGAAAAGACGATAAAATAGGAGATGAAGTATATTTTTTTGGAGATAAATCAAAAGGGTTAACATCTCCTATTGATTTTGCAAAACCTAGTGGAACAACTATTTATAATATTATAACTCATGTTGGAAGTCGTGTAAAACGCGAATATGTTGATTAGACATCATCGTAAATAAAAAAAAGTGGGTTTTATTAATGATAATGTAATTAAAAACGTAAACTACTTTATACTACTCTTAAAAATCTATCTTCGTAAAATTTATCTACGGCTAAGTGTTCTACTTGTACTTGTGGTCTTGCAATAGTAGGTGTTGTTGTTGTGGATTTGGTGGTGGGTAATAATTCTTCGGCTTCATTATAATTAGAGATAATGATTCTTATTTTACCAAAGAGTTCAGCTTCTACGTTTTCGTACTCTTCTTCTTCTCTATCATACTCTTCGTGTACTAATAGAAGCGTTTTTATCAGATCTTCCATAGTAACACCTTGATTTTTTAATTTACGTGTAATTAGTTCTACGGATGGTTTAGGTGTAACTTCTTCTTCTTCTTCTTCCTCTTCTTCTTCGTCTTCTTCATCATCTAATTCTTCACCATTTGCACGTTGATATAACCAACGCATACCTCTTAGAGAATAGTCACTGATACTATATCCATCATCACTTATTGATTCAAAATCATCTTCATCTTCATCTTCATCATCTTTTGGAACTTCTGCCATAGTTGAACGGCAACATGGACATCCAAAACCGTTATGAGCTATGTTAGTCATAAGACAATTGGTATGAAATTTATGTCCACATTCAGTTATAACTGTGTTTGTATTCTCAGTAATAACATCGTAGCAAATGGGGCATTCCATATTTGAAGATGTATTTATTAGAAGTGTATTAAAACGTATTTATTACTTGATGTAGTTTATTTGGGTTATTATGCTTTTAACCTGTTTTTAAAAAGTATTTCAATTTTTTTATTTTTACCTTTATTTTTACGTCTACTATTTTTTTATAATTATTCGTATTATTTTACGTATTTTGTATTATAAATATATAGTGTATTCATTTTTATCGATAAATAAAAAAAAATTGAAATACTTTTTGGAGTATAAGATAATGGTATAATATAATAGTAACCTCACGCACTTAGCTTTCTTCTGAATATGTCAACATCAACCATTATGAGTCTATATATTCCTCACGTATTCGCCAATATTGACGAAAAACGTATTATGAATATATTTGATACATTATCGTTATGTAAGGTAAAAAAGGTAGATTTTGTATCCAAGAACGGACAAAAAGGAATATATAATTCTGTCTATCTTCATATTGATAATTGGTATAATAATATAGTCGCTGATAATTTTCAAAGGAATATTCGTAACCCTATTAAGGAAGCACGTATTGTATACGATGATCCTTGGTATTGGGTTGTCCTTGAAAATACAGGCCGTAAGTTTGTTTCTGGACAGCGTAAGTCTCGTATTGATCTTAGTGCTATGAACCAGTCAGACTGTTACCTTGCAAACCGTGTGTCTAATGATGATTCTTTATCTGATATTGATTTATCTGATGTAAATTCTTATAGATCTATTCGTAGAACTATTAGTTTTGATGAAGCGGATGATTTTGTAGTAGATATTGATGATAATCATGATTCTTATGATTCTGATGAAAAGAAAATGTTAGAAATTGAAAGGATGATGGATGAAGAAGATAGTCACTTGATTACGATTGATGGACGATATGTTCAGGAGATGGAGAAAATGGTTCGTGAACTTCAAGAAACATTATGTAAAACAAATAATGAGTATATTTACTGGTTTACAGAAACTGGGAGATTACAGCATTTAAATAATCTTCTCATGGATGAAGTAAGTAGTTTAAAGGCGGAAGTTTCTGTATTAACCGAATGTGGTTTTGAAAATATAGTATAGATTTTTATAGATTTTATATGTATTAGTGTAGTGTATTTAGAATTTAACCTTTAATAAAAAGTTTCTTTTTTTTACTTATTTTTTTACTTATTTTTTTACTTATTTTTTTACTTATTTTTTTACTTATTTTTTTACTTATTTTTTTACTTATTTTTACTTATTTTTTTACTTATTTTTTTGTATAAAAAAGATAAAAGATAAAAGATAAAAGATAAAAAATTGATTATATTTTTATCTTTTTACAAAAAATTTATTACATATATATTTGGGTAGCTTACGTAAAACGTAAAGTTTTATAAAGAATGAATTTATTTATCTTATCCCTTATTCAAAGAGAAATCGCAGAATTTATGATGGATAAGCATGTTAGTAAAATATTATTAGAAGCTGTTCAAATGTTATGTTCGGCAAAAAGAATACTTGATCCGAATGATGAAGCAAATGAACGCTTATATAAGCTTGCACATAAAAATCATCCTGTAACTATTTGGTGTAGAAAATCAAAAGCTAATTTTATTTGGACATTAGATTTAATAGAAGAATTACATAAAGAATGGAAATATAGATACGGACATGATGAAACAAAGTTACATAAATCGTATATAATGGCTTTATATTTGAGAGATAATATGCCGAAAGATGAGCAGTTTGAAGAAAAAGGATTAACACCTTTTGCTCTTGCTATGCCCGATAAATATAAAACAGATGATGCTGTATTATCTTATAGAAATTATTATATGTCAGAAGAAAAACAAAAAATAGCGTCTTGGAAGAAACGAAGAGAGAAACCTGAGTGGTATAAATAGGTTATAAAAAATATTTATAGTGTGATTAAAGGGGTGGGGGTGAATATATTATATTTTCTATATTTTATATATTATATTATATTTTTTTATTTTCTATATTTTATATAACCTTATTTATATATAAAATATGTTGATTAAAAAAGAGAAAAAGGGGAATATTACTATTTATTATGTAGATAAAAATATAACAGATGAAAAAATGGATTCATTGAAAAATACACATGTAAAACCTAGTCAAATTTATTTTACTATTGACGATGATGCTGATGTATATGATATGGATAATAATCTATTATTAAAATTTAGAAAAGGGAAACTTAGTCAGCAAAAGATTGATGAATTTTATGATAATATTATTGAATTTGCGATGAAAGAAACAAGTAATCGTGGTTCTACTTCTGGAAGTAAAAAGAAAAATATCTCAGAAAACCCTAAAATAAAAACAAATATATTTGGTTTTTTTGATAAATTTGCACCCAAACAGAAAATGTTACTAAGAAAAAAGGGAAAGAAAATGTTGGATGCGAGAGAATGTAGATTTAATATGGATTATCCTGATAAATACCAAAAAACATTACCATTAATTAGAGAAATTGATGATTATTATGAAAAATTTGTTCCTGATTGTTATTCAAAACAGAAACGAAAGTCTGATCAGACACATTTCAAGATAATAGGGACTTCTTTTACCACAGTCACAACGAATGTGAATTTTCAAACTACTATTCATAAAGATGCTGGTGATGACCCCGAAGGATTTGGAAATTTAGTTGTTATTGAAAAAGGAAAATATACTGGGGGCGAAACTTGTTTACCTCAATATGGGGTAGCCGTAAATGTGCGTACTGGGGATGTTTTATTCATGAATGTTCATGAATGGCATGGTAATTTACCTATTAAAAAAGAGGATAAAGATACTATTCGTTTATCTATTGTTTGTTATTTAAGATATAAAGTTTGGGAAAAAACGAAAAATCGTACTAAAAAGTTTATGATTAGTCATAATAAAACAGTGAAAAATTTACGAACGGTTAAGAAAGGTGGATAATAAAGTGATTTAGACTAATAAGAAAGTACCTTATCTAAGGGTCTTGTTAATTAGGATTGAAACGCGGTAGTCTTGCAAAACGAACTTCGGCCATTCCATTAGCTCTATGAAATATGGTAATAATATCAGGATATGTTTTATTTAGATAATCGGCTGCTTTTTTATTTCTCTCAAACTTATCAGGACCAAGACCTCCTTCTGCATTGAATTTTGTTTTAGGTGTTATATAATTATATCTTAAAACACCTCCATCCATTTCATAATATAAAATAGATAATTCGTAATCTTCTTTGGTTTCTATATGACTAGACGGTTCTAATTTTTTTGAATGACGATTAATATATCCAAATAATACACCAATAATGAATTTCAAATCTGTTGTAATGGTCTTTTTCATGAAAAAAGGATTTCTTACTGGATAAATACCCCATATATATAACTTTTCAGCTTTGAGCTCTTTATATGCATCTTTAAAGAATTTATCTAGGTCACGAATTTTTACTAATTTTGTTGAACTTTTCATCATTAATAATTCTTCTACATCATCATCCATTGAAACAATATATTGTTTTTCAGGAAAGTATTTTGAAATAAATTTACGTTGATTTGTAATACCTAGTTTCCCCACGACTATTTTATTATACATATTTTTAGGTACAGTTTCTTCATATATTTTTTCTTGCTCTTTATTGGCTACAAAAATATAAATACGACTTTTGGATACTTTTCCGTCTAATAATGTGGATAGTGATTTATCTATGATTTCATTGGGACGATTATATGTGGGGATAGCTACTACATAATTTGACATTTATGTTATATTATATATTATCTTTTATATAAAAAATATTTATTATATAAATATTTATTATACTATTATACTATTTTACTATTTTTATTATTTATTATTTATTATTTATTATTTATTATTTTTTATGGTCAGTCACACTAAAATTCAAACTCATATTCTAATAGTGCTTTTATGTCTACTTTCGTTTTATTATATAAAAGTGTTTTCATTTTTGTATAATATTTATCTTCTTTGAATTCTTGGGACATAATTTTCACAAGTGTTTTATCACTTTTTATGCTTAGTTCTTCATCATTTATAAGTTCTTCTTGGTGATTTTTTTTCCATTCATAAAAAGCTTTGGATATTTTCATTTGGATACTATTTAAAAATCTTGTTAATTTTGGTCTGGTTAATTCTTGCCATTCATTATTATTATTAGTTTGCTTTTCTTCATTATTATTAGATTGTTGTATATTAGTTTTTGCACTTGTATTAGTATGATCTTGTTGTAATGGTGCTTTATCATAAATATAAAATGTATTCTGTTTCTGTGAAAATGCAAATAATGGTAATGGATTTTCTTCCGTATTTGTCATGGAAAATACTTCCAATAATAAAAATGTATCATTATAAGTATTATTTAATAAATACTCCATTATTTGATTTGTTATATCTATTTTACTCGGAAATTCTTCAAATAAATACTTTGGATTAATATTACTATTTAACCAATCTATAATATTTATTTTCTTCTTTTTTTTAACTATAAATTTATTTATTTCTTCCATTTGTTTTTCCATTTTACTATATTTATAACCTAATTCTAATAACATATTATATAATCGTCTATTAGATGGTATAGTTTCGTCTTCATCATAATCTTTTATACGTAATTGTTTTTTTTTCTTCTTTGATTTATCTATTAATTCACATAAGATAATATGTTTATCATAATTATTTCTTGATTTATAACCCTTTCCACAATAAATACAGCATTTGGATGGTTGGGTTATTCTATTTGGGATTGGGATATTTATAAGGTTCATCTTTTGGAAAAGAGATTTTGTTTTTTTTTATAATCAATTTTATTATTTATTGTTTTATGTTTTTTATTGTTTTATATTTTTTATATTTTTTATATTTTTTATTGTTATATATTTTATTACTTTTTTCATAATAAATAAAATACCTTCAAATATATATAATGTATTATAAAACATCTATTGTCTATAATGATCCAAATAAATTAGTTGGATTAGATCCATATATTTATCGGTATAGAACTTGTGATACGAATTTAACATCTAATACTCCTGCAAATCGTTATCAACGTCAAAAACTTATTCAAAATACTGTGCGTGTGTATGCTTCTCTTTATACGGCTAATTTAGCCCCTTTGGCGGCTTATGCGAAACCTACACGTGCTACTAATAATGTATGTTGGAATCAAATGAGTGACCGTCCATTCCCTAGTGTTCAAAAAGTAACTGTACCAACTGGATTTTTTAATTCATTGAATAATAAACATTATTCGGTTACATCTAGTCGTCCAGGTGGTCAAACGCCGGGGGGGGTAGGATGTGATATTAAACATAATTCTTATGACCGGTATTTAAACAGATTAAAAGGAAAAGGTCCGTTACGTAGGGGTCGTGTTCCTGAAACAATTATATTACCAAATATTCCATTTAATCCTGCTTTTCCTATATATGGTGGTAAATTATTTAAAACTGCGATTGTTTCTGGTTGTAAGTGTCCGGATGACATAATAAATCCATATAATAATCCTTTTTATAAGGAAGTAGAAGAAGTTATTCCTGGTTTTATAGTGGGACAGAGTGTATATGCTTTGAAAAATAATTCAACCACATATGTTAAAGCAATTATTAATATTGTGAATTCAGCTGGCACTTATGATATTATGTTTGAAGACGGGATAATGAAATATGGTGTTGCTTTTGACGATTTAAAAACATATTATCCATGTCATTGTAATACTGACACAGAAAAAATACTTACAATATAAGAAAAATTGGAATTTAATTTTTTATATATTTATTTATAATATATGCCCGTTGTTATTAAAATGAGAATTACTAATGGTAATAGTAATTATAATATACCAAGACCAAATAATAATGTTCCTAATCAAATTATTAAACCGCCTACGACTTTAAAAAGTAATATGATTGGACGTATTCATAATATTCAGCCTGGATGCGGAGGTTGTGGAAGACATTAATTATTTTTTATTGTTATTGTTTATAAATCAAAATAATTATAAATTTTATTTTGATTTTTATTGAGTGTTTTATTTAGCAAATATTATCATTTTTATATAAATAAAGTATTATTGATGCGGTGGTTAAATAGATGTTTTACTAGGCAAAATATTACTAGGGTTCTGTTTAGTATGAAAGATATTACACCTGGTAATACAAGTGAAAATTATTCTTATCCTTCTCATAAACATTTACAAGGACCAATAAACTTAACGATAAGGGTACCTTATGTTTTACAGAAACAAAAGGATAACTTAGAAAAAGAAAGAATCCAAAAATTATTAGAACTAATAAGTAAGCCTTAAATATTAAATAAGTAAGCTATAATAAAAAGGTATTTTTGAAATAATAAAAATATATATTATATGTTCAACTTATATTCATCTTCACCAGCTACCAGTAATATTACTTCTTATCCTTCCAATAGATTAAATAAATCAACTAATTTTAAAACAATGTTTGACACTACCTTACTTCCATATAATAAAATGTATAATAATTGTTTAGGAAATTTTTGTTATACTCAAAGTAAAGGAACATTTATATATAAACCTCATACTGATGTAGGTATGGTCGGAAGAAGTGCTGCTGGGTACTTGGGACAAAGAAAAAGAATGTAATATTACACCATTACTATTTGGTATTTATTATTTGCTTCATTATTTGCTTTATTATTTGCTTTATTATTTGCTTTATTATTTGCTTTATTATTTGCTTTATTATCTATTGATTTGAATAAAAGATATCATGAAGAAAAGTATACCAATCTAATCTTACTATTGTTAAAACAGCAAATAAAAATAATGTGATTTTTGCATTATGATCTATTTTTCTATTAGTGCCTGGTAAAAATAAATATATTATGAATAGTGCTATTAAAAAAGTTAAAAAAAAGCTGAATCTGTTTTCCCATTTTTTTATTTTTTTATTTTTAATATCATTATCATGACCTATAAAATGATAATATAATTTAAATAATAATAGTATTATAATAATAACTTTTATAAATAAAATCAAATTCTCATAAATTTTTATTGAAAACATATTTGTTTATATTATTTTAAATTATTTAAAAATATTTAAAATATAAAAATATAAGATATAAAAATATAAGATATAAAAATATAAGATATAAAAATATAAGATATAAAAATATAATGAGTTTTTCAAATACTTTTACGAAAGATTTGATACAGACACAAATAACAGACGCATATCAATATAATACATATAGTGAGTATATAAATAATATGAAAAAACCACAATACTCTCCTATTTGTATATTTTGTTCTTGTAAAGAAACGGTTTCTTTGGTTTCTGATGGTGGTTCGTTCCGTCAATGTAGTCATTGTAAAAAACAATTTAAGGCGAAGATTTTATGTCATGGATAATTTTATTTTATATTTTATATTTTATATTTTATATATTTTTATATATAAAATGCCCTGTTCTATCAGTTGTTCTATATCTACTGTTTTTATTATTGCTATGATCTATTTTTATAATATGACTTTGAAAAGTGATTTCATCCAAAATTATAAAAAGACATTACCTACGAACTTGAAAATATTGTATGAAAAATTGGCAAAAGAACGATTATATATTAGTTTATATGGATATATACTTGGATTTATTCTTTCTCTCTTTATTATTTTTTATAATCTAAGATTAAAGAAAAATGAGAAGTTGAATAATATTTCCATTGTTTGTATTGTTATGTCTACTTGTTTTTTAACGAATTATTTTTATTATATATTATCTCCTAAATCGGATTGGATGTTGAACCATGTGGATAATCAGTCAGAAGTTACTGCGTGGTTAAAAATGTATAGACAAATGCAAGTATATTATCATAGTGGGTTAGTATTAGGAATTATTGCTGTTGGTGTACTTGCCTTTGCTTTTCGGTGCTAAGAATTTTATTGTTATAATATTTCATTTATAAAGCTACTTAAAGATATGTTATATTTATAATATGTGAATGACATCATACAGCAAAAAAATAATTCAAATAGATTTTACACCTTTTCGCGTTGAAAACGCGCAAAGTAACAGTTCCAATCCATTCATTTCTGCCCACAAAGTGGGCATATTGAATGAGAAATGGTGTAAATAACGATGTCAGTACTGGGATGAGATTTTGATGGGATTTGGTATTAGATTTGGGGATTTGGGATTTGGATTTTAATGGGTAGAATGATGTTTTTTGCTCGTTTAGCTCAGTTGGTTAGAGCATTGGTCTTATGAGCCAAAGGTCTGCGGTTCGAGCCCGCAAATGAGCACTTTTATTATTGTTTTTATTATTGTTTTTATTATTGTTTTTATTATTGTTTTTATTATTGTTTTTATTATTGTTTTTATTATTGTTTTTATTATTGTTTTTATTATTGTTTTTATTATTGTTTT
>Ga0114973_10003268_pt1 | contig 11506 bp, 6 predicted proteins | sample M_140807_MF_Meta_FD_87025 | JGI IMG/M metagenome (GOLD analysis project Ga0114973, IMG submission 87025) | Freshwater microbial communities from Lake Montjoie, Canada to study carbon cycling - M_140807_MF_MetaG | ecosystem: Environmental > Aquatic > Freshwater > Lake | place: Lake Montjoie... | reverse complement strand
GTCGTAAGGAGTAGCTACATAGGTTATAAAAGTTTCAGGTGTTACTAGTAGTTTGGTATTAACTAATTTAATATCTGATCCTACACCTTCAACATAATAAGTTTGATTTTGATATTCTGCAGGTTCTGTTGGTGTTACAAATTTAATCAACAACCCATTAGTAAAAAGTACATCGTTTGCACTAGTATAATCTGTTTGTCCTAGAATGTCATCAATAATGTTGATGGTGTTGTCATCTCTAATAATTACAGCAGGAACGCCCCTGGGTATCCAATAGTATTGTGCAAAATTGACAAATTTGTCAGTATCAAAATGTCCGTGATAGTTATAGAATGGTTGTTCAAACAGCAGGCTTTCGTTTGTTACAGTATTGCCTAAATACCGCAATTTGTTTAACAGCTCAACATACCCAACAGTTAATTTAGTTTTTTCTGTTGTTGCGTCTTTAACTATAAGTGTTGGCTCAAGCTGAAAATGTTGGCGTTCTGGGGTAGCTTCTTGTACATAACCATCACCAACGCTATAGGATCTAGTTATATGCTGCCCAATGTATCCATCGATTCGGCGTAGCTCGGGTTCAGAAATTAATGGTTCAACTGCGCTATTGAGAAATTTAGTGTTTGGTGTGGTTCTAAACTTACGTGGTAATAAGTTCGTAGTTTTCTTTTGGGCCATAATTATTATGACCCGAACGAGTTAAGTTGAACAGCAGTAATTGCAGAAATAATTGCTACATCCTCAACTCGAGCAGTACTGATTAAAATTTCATCAGGTTCAGCATTAATTTGCTGCAATGCACCGTATTTTTGCGTTAATTGTGCAGGCACAATTACTATGCTACTGGCCATAGATGCTAGACGTTGATGTAGATATGCAGCCATTTCACTGAAATAAACTGTTTCACCAAAATCCCAATTTTCAACAGCAAAGTATGTATTCACTGCCGAAATCAAACTGGATTTAACCTCGGCATCGCTGGCCAAACTGTTTTCTAATTTAACCACTTTAAACACTGCTCGCAGTGTAGTATCAGCGCCTGCCCCAAAAATAGGTTTGTACTTGGCAGAATTGTAAATGATACTGTCACTGGTCATTTTATACTGTTCTAAATCACTGTAACTTACTGCCAACTCTTCTGAACTGGGTTGTGCAGGCTGGGCTATTGTACCAGTACTGTCTTGCGCCCAGAGACGATAATCAATATCATATTGTTTAGTTAATATGTACAAGTCAACAATGTTAACTGGACTAGGATCTATTCTTCTACTTTGTGGGCTGTTGTGCTTGTATTGGAAAAATAAATTTTGACGCCCTTCACGAATTAGATAAGATGCAGTTACATCCAACAGTTCAAAATTGCTATTGGATTGATATATTAATTTTGATCCGATTGCATAAAAAAGCTGTCCAACAGGATATTGATTTTTTACTGCAGTGATACTGGCCAAGGATGAATATATAAGCACCTCCCCTTTAGCAATTGGGACCCAACGAATATAGTTATACTGCTCGGTACTGGTTTTATAAAAAACCAGCGAAGTTTTAGTGTACCCACGTGCAGGATTTGTTCGATCAACTAGCCCCGGAATATCACTAGCGGATTTTGAAAACACTACAGTTTCAAAAAAGTCTGGATCGTCGGGCACGCCGTCATTGTCGCTGTCAGCAAAAGATACTTCAATTTTAGTAGAGTCGACATAGCCGTCAGCTTCTACAACTTGTGCAAATACGTGACATATTTGATCTTGTGGGTAAGGCAAACCGTTGTCAGGCTGAGAATTAGCTTTCAACATTTTGATTTGGTCAATTACTAACTGCCCAGTTTTTGAATCAAAAATTTTCAAACGTGAATCAAAGTAAAAACGTGTTTGCAACGCACTTTCTACAATGTATTTCAATGATCTATACGAAACTGTATAGACACCTGACGCATAGTCAAATCTAATTAACCATGGATTAGTTGTTTCATTAAAAGACGCACTGGCGGGCAACAGCGTAGTAACTGTTTTCCAAACTCCGTTGTTTGAATCAAAGGCCAACCCAAAGTTTTTATTTGCTAGAATATCAGCAATAACAGTAGTAGTAAGGTCGTTGGTGAATCCACTTTGCCAAACAGGTATAAATTCGCTTATAACTGCGTCAGAAGGAATTTTTTCATTTAATGAAACTGGCCCAACCCCGTCAGCAAAATTACCTTGTCCTGAATTTGTGCCATCATAAATTAAGGTAACCACAGTAGCGTATATAAACAGTCGATGCCCAATTGCAAGATTTGGTGTACCAGTTGCTAGATTGTTGTCAAGATCAAAATACTTGCCTGCGGGAGCAGCAAATTTAATTAGTGTGCCTTTTACTATTGTATCGGCATAATTTGCACCAATAGGCTCGGGTTGATCCCTGTTTGCTCGTCTAAAATAACCAGTGCATTGATTAGTGCTAACAGTGCTTTGATGCCACAATAATGAGGACGTTGCTCGAGCAAAGTAAGCATAATAAAAATGCAACATTGCCCTACTGGTCATAACTGGTTTTAGTTGGGACCCTATCATATTTGCTACTTCAGCGCTGGTTGCGTAGTCAAACGTAAAAGATTCTACAGTATTATCTGCGTATAGTATTGCATCATCACCAAATATGTTGGTTGTTGAGTGTTTTCCAGTAGCGTCAATTACATCAAGATACCTGCTAATACCGCTGCTGGTTCTGTTAACTGCTTTAGATTTAACAATATTAGCAAACTTTGTATACGGGAAGATGTTGTAATCTTCGCCATTGACCATACGATTTTGAGTGTAGTACTGTTGCGGTGCTCGTTGGCGAATTTCGTCAATAGTTTCTCTAGCACTAGCATTGGTTACAGGAGTTGATAAGCTAACTGAGATAGTCAGTGTTTCAATTTTGTTGCTTCTACTGAGATAATTGATAATGATTGGAATACGAACAATATCTGTAGGTAAAATTTTATATGCGAGTCCGTTAGAAACTCTATAATAGATTCTAAAATTGCCTACTGGGATCTGTGCGAAATTACCGTCGCCAAATGTCAAGTCAATTTGATCACTGTTTTTGCTGGTAATTTGATAGGCTTTTTTAGTAAAATTGCTAGTTGTATTGTATACAATATTAGAATTAGCTACTGCAGGAACACTTTTCCACAATGTGCTGCTAGCACCAGTAGAATCTACATCAAACAACCACACGTCATTTTCATTAATGTTGTTGGTGTCTACAGATACAATTCTATTACTCAAACTTTCATCAATAGTAAAGTCTTGATTAGTTAACTGCCCTTGTGTGAATCTTACAAAAAAGCCGGTGTTACCGGACTGTGTCCCTTGACCATCATTTTTATAGAGCAAGTCAAATTGCCCTCTTAACGAAGGATAAGATTCTCTTAAGACACCGTCTTCAATAGTGGTACCCACTATTTCAAAATTGGTACTAACACCCTGTATTGTAGAAGAAAATTTATATACTGGTGTTGTTCCAGTAGGCAACAACAGCTGATATTGCTGATACTTAACTGCACCTAATGTGGTTTGGGCTGCTGGTTTACCCACACGTTGAGTTGACACCATAGCAGCATTGAAAACAGTATTGAACTGCTCTTGCCAATTATCGTTATTGGGGTCTGCCCAATTTACGATTTGATTGGCTAGACTATTGCCGGCCGAGTCTGTTAAAATTTCTGTAGTTGATACAGCTTGGATTTTTAGGTAGCCCTGCGCTGGCATGTTGCGTTTTGGGCTGTAGCTGATCAGTCTAGCTAGGCGTAGTATACTGTCTCTACGTTCAGCGGTATCAATAAAGTTTTCACGTGCATTTAAATCTGCCCTAAAAGCAATACCTTGCCCTAAAAAAGCAATCAAATCAATTAGTGCAACGTATTCGCTGCTTTCAATAAAATCGTTGAAATCTTCGTATTGATATAACTTCAAGTAGTCGATCATGCTCTTACGCAAGGTTTCAAAGTCAAAACTTTGAAAGTCGGCTTGCCTAAAAGTTTGGTAGACTTTTTTCCAATCTTCGGCTACTAGTAGTGATTGCTGTCGAGATGAACTGGCCATTGTTAATCCAAGGTGGGTATCAAATATTTATAGTTTATCGTTATCAACGTATTTAACTTACCCAGCAACATAAACTTTGTCGCTGTTTTGATCAAAAAACACACTGAGATTAGTAGCCATTGACGAGTTTACATACTGCAGTTCTAAATTTATTTGCAGCCCTTGGTCGTATTCGTCAACACTGATGGTGTTTAGATTCAAACGAGGTTCAGCATCAATTATTTCACCTATGTTTTCTATAACCACTGTACGCACATCATCGGTAAAATTTTCAAACAGCATATCCCATACTATACATCCAAAGTTGGGATTCATGAGTTTTTCCCCAACTCTAATATTGAAGTGGTTGAGCAAATCTTCAACAGCTAGTTCAAAATCAGTAGCCCTGAAGTTTTTAAATTTGCTATCAGTGGAAAACCCTAGATAAGTTGCCATGTTAAATGCTCCTGTTATGAAGTGCCGGTTGTTTTATTTTGTGCTAGCTTTTGTGTATATTCCATATTAGCTGCTACGTTTGCAGCATGTCTGCCCAGTTCATAATATGATTTACCATGTGTACCATTAGCGTCAGCACTGTCAATGCCTGTTTTAAACAACTTGGATGCACCACCAACCCCAATCAAATGTGCCGCAGTCAATTTGCCCATAACTTCTTCAGGAGTATCAGTGGATCTTATGGTACCGTTGCCCACCATGGTTTTATATTGTTCTTGTGTAAAGGCGTGCATAGCATCTTCTTGAGCGCTGCAATTGTTCAAAAAGTCTGTTCTAGATTTAATACCGTTTTTACCAGTCCAGCAAGCATCGCTTTGAACAGCATATGTGGGATTGTTTTTATATTCTGTAGTAAGACATTTTTTGTCAATGTAGCCAGCGGAACCTGCTAGTGCTTGTGCCCCTAGTTGATATTTGCCCAAAAAGTTACCAGTATACTTGCCTGATTCAGTTCGACCGCCGGCCACATTACAGCGTAACCCACTTTCGCGTAATCCCAATTGTGCAAACAGTGCTTTAGTTTGTAGCGCAGTTAAATTGCCAATAGGTGGATTGGGTGGATCTAATTGTGCTGCAATCTGTTCAGCTGTAACACGCAGGCCTTTAGCTAGTGTTTGCAAAGCACCAGTGTCAGGTTTAAACAAACTAGCGGAGCTGTTGATAGCCTTACTACCAAAATCGGCTGCTGAAATTGCAGCACGATTAGAACTGGTATTAGGATCTGTATTGGCATCATTGGGTGTTGCATTGGCTTGTTGTGCAGCTTGTCTATCAACTTGTCCATCAGGTCGAGCCCATGGTTCGTGCGTTGGTAAAATGCTTACTGTTGATTTTGTAGCGTTGCTGCTGCTAGCAGCCCAAATTGACCCAGACTTGGCTGTTTCAGTAAAGTCCGTAGTAGACAGCGAAACACCAGACCCGGGCTTGTTACCGCCTGTAGAAGACAAATCTATGCTGCCAGTTGCAGTTAAGTCTCCCCCGGAACTCAACGTCAATGAACTGTCACCGTGAATTACAGTGTCAGAGTCGCTTACTAGTACCAATGTGTTGCCGTCGGCAATTAGTGTTGATTCTGCTTTGAAAGAAATATTTTTGCTGTTGGCAATTAAAGACCCGTTGGCTTTCATAGTTATGTTGCCACCAGCATGAAATTTTATGTCTTGATCAGCATGAAAATTCATCCCGCCTTGTGCTCGCATACTGATGGACCCACCCGAGAACACGTTAATACTACCGTCAGGGGTCATTTCCACCCAAGCAGTGCCGGCAGCGTTAATAACATAAATGATTCCAGCAGAGTCGTTCATCATGATCTGATGACCAGTTGCTGAACGAAGACGCACTAATTGATTATTGCCCACTAGATCGCCGTCGTCCATGACCAGCGAGTGCCCACCTTTTCTAGCTGTGGGCTTGTATAAATCTTCGGCTAGCTTTGAATTCCCGCCATTGATGCTGTCAACAATGCTTTTTTGAAAGTTATCATCGGGTGTGATTTGATCAGTTCCATAAGCTGGATCAGGGTCGGGGCGCCCAGGAGTACTAAAGCCAAATACTCTAGATGGGGACTCCCGTTGTGAACTAGACGTTACAACTCCGCGATCGGCGTCGCCTGCAATACCTTGATCACGAAGTATATTGAATTGCGGCGTGTGCACTGGCCGCTGACTATTTAAAAAGTCTGCTCTTAGGTCCAGTACTGCTTCAGCTACTGGTACTTGCGGAAAGTCGCCTTTAGTTGCTGTGCCATTTTCAACATAGTTGCTAGAAGCAGCAATACCAGGAACCATTTGGTGTGCTCGCGGAGTAGGTATACAGGCAAACCAATAACCTAGATCAGGATTACCTACAGCAAATGTAACCAGTACCGTGACCCCAAGATCGGGCGGCACGAACCACATGCCATAGGACTGTCTAGTTTTACCATATACAGGATCGGTACCGGCTTGCCCTCTGTCTCCTGGATTTACTTCCCCAAAAAACGGACTGGCGTAGTTTACTGTGAACCAACTGGATTCTGCATTGGGATCACTTCCAAATTCAGGAATGTAGACCCTTAGACGACCGTGAAACAATTGATCTGAATTGTCCTTAACTATTGCTAGGTACGGCCCCGAGTCAATACGTATACCCGGTGCTCGTTCACGGGCATACTGGGCCGGGGTTTTTGTTCCTAATATTCTATTTGTAGTCATTTTCTATTAGTTCACTGTTACTTGTCTTGTTAACGGGTTGATTGTTGCATTGCCCGTAATTGAAGCTGAATCATTTTTTATTGGTAGATATTGATCTTCGTATAGCCTATACATTTCTAATGACTGTTTGAATATACCACGTTCAAATGTAGAATCAACTCGTATAATTGCATATAATCCCTCAAACACTGTGGGTCGCTTAGGTTTTAATAATCCTTCTTGGCGATTCCAATCATCAGGATAATTAAAATTAAAATTTACTATAACACGTTCATGGTCAGTAATTATACTGTTGTTTTTGGTTTTATCTTTATCTCTAGGTTCAGGTTTACCAAAAAGTCCATCTTGTTTAATAAATTCTGGGTCGCCAATTATTTCCACTTTAATGACCAACATATCCCCGCGACTTCTACTCATGAGACTCTCTGCCAGGTCTTCTACTGCTATGGCCTTTTTATCTACTTTTTTACTGGCCGCAACCATGTCAGCCAACTGTTTTGCTGGGTTTTGAATAACAGGGAAAGGTAGTCCTGTTTTTCTAATACGATTTTGCCTTTCTCTAATAGCTTGTATGTCTGCGTCAGTTTGCTCGGGCTGTGAGCCAACAGTTGGATTAACTTCATCAAAGCTAGTAGTAAGCGGTAAAGATACCGCGGTATAAAAGGCTGTGTCAAAAGCAATATCTACGTTTAACACATCTGTATTTTTTCCAGTATACCAATAATAGTAGTCTTTAACGTATTTTTCAGCGGCGCCTTGTGGTGCAAATGGATAACGAGGATTTGGACTTTTATAGTAGTCGATGTAGAACACTATCTTTTTAGCATATTGATTTCTAATAACGTCAAACTCAAGCAGTGTTATCTCGGGTGTAATTTTAAACCACTGTAGTATTTCTTCTTCTTTTAAAGTATTTTTTTGATTTTCCCTGCCTGCAGTTTGTACAGCACTGGTTGCAACAGTAGTAGCAATTGTAGATGTTCCGCCTGTTGCTGCAGCAAGTGCGGCCTCACGCGCTACTGTTCCAGCAACAGCAAGTGCAGCATCTGTTTGTTCTCGTCGAGACCGTTCTTCTTTGATTTGATCTCGAATAAAACTACTGTTTCTAACAACTTGAGATATTATATTGGTAATAGTAGAGCCAGCAAAAATTCTATAAACACCAGTGCTAGCAGCAGCTTGGGCAATTCCTCTTGCAACACTGTTGGCTAACGCTCGAGTTTCAGGATTTCTGTTGTCCCCGGTGCTGCTAGTTGGTACATCCTGTGTTGGATTAAGCTGTGGCAATATAACTTCTGCATCAGCCATACGTTGTTCAACAAACTGAATATCGTATTCGTCTGCTATGCCAATGATACCTTCTTTGGCTAAAAATATATTCCAACCATTTAGTACATCAGCTAAACTACTGGCATTGATAGGTCTTTGAAATTCTTCTCTAGCGGCAGTAAGCACTCGATCTCGTGCTTGATTACCTACTGCTTGTGGATTCTCGTCCCCAACAGTTCTTATGGCTTGACGTGCAGCGTCCTCTGCTACTCTTCCCATCTGATCAATATTATTATTAACTGCAATTTCTAAACCCCTGCTATAAGCACGAGCATTTTCAAGACCAGTAGCAGCAAACAAGGGAGCAACAGTTTTTGATTTTATTTCACAATTGGTCGGGATAATACCTACAGTGTTGGTTAATGCAAGATGATTAAAAGGTACCGCACGAATAGAGTACCTAGTACCCGCTTGATCTGGCTTAATTTTCATTTCTATCAAAGTCAAGGGAATTATTTTACTTATACCAGGTATTACCATAGGTGTACCCGCAGCATCATACCCTAAGAAATCAATTTGAAGAATATACGGCATAGTGAGATAATTGTCTACGCCTTTACCAACAACAACATATGCAGTAATATCTATTAGTTTGTCAATTAATGTACAGCCGTTGGGTTCAAATATTGTAAATGTTAAATCTATAGCATTGGTTTCCCTGCTACGGGCATTAAGACCAATAATAGTTGACAAATGTAAATCTTCAAAATAAAAATCTTCATCATACTTGCTGTTTTTAGTTGGATCAACCTCATTACCGCCAGAACGTAATATCAAAAATTTTGATACTTTACTGCTAGGGTCAACTACCAGTTTGTTGAATTCGCTGTTTTTTAATGTATACAAACTGAGTCTGTAAGTATAATTTGTATAATTGTGTAGAACGTTGCTGGTGGCGTTATTTTTAGCCTTGGTTTTGTTCGCCGGCGTCTTTTTGTTCGGGGCAGCAGGAGTAGCGGCTGCTAGATTTCTTTGCCCCTGCGCTGGTTCTGCAGCAAGGTTGGTTGGAGGCGCAGTTGCTGCTCGTATCTGTCGAGATTGAGCTGAACTCAATTGTGTTGTTTTAGATGCTGATGAAGTGGGCGCCGTTGCAGCAGTGGGACTTTCAGGAGCTCGTGCTGCTCTAGCTGCTACTGCAGCGTCAAAATAGACCCTACGTGCTATCAAACCAGCATTTGCTAGAGCCTGTGCGCTAGTAGTGCCTGATCCTATAGCCTCTTCATATAAGTTGGTTTTGTATTGAACATATTCATTGTATTTGTCTCTACTGTTAGCTTTAAAAACATCTTCATCGATTGGGTAAGTAAATCCTGACGGATACTGTCGATTAAATGGTTGACCAATGCCGGTAGTAGCCATTTAGCTTAAAACCCCAATGCAGCAGCAACTATGTCTTGAGTAGGCACGTAGAGCTGTGTACCACTGACAAAATCAAATACTGGATCTTCTAGCACGTCAGGGTTACGCATAGTAAACACCCACCATAATCTGCTGTCTCCATAGAGGTCAAACGCTAGTAGGTCAGGGCGTTGGTGATAACTAGAACTTAGTGTAATCAAACTGTCTGTTGAATCAGCCGGTATCGGCCTGTTGATCATAACATCTAAAAACTTACCAAAAGTTTTGGTAGCATAATACGGACTACGATCTGAATATGTAGCCATTTTAGATATACCCTTGTTTTAACAAGTCGCCTTTAGCAAAAGCGTTCAATGAAAAATCTTTCGCCTGCTGTCTATTAAACACTGGTTGTACAGTAACACCTAATGTCATCATAGTGGGGACTCTAGTTGATCCGTGCGCTGTTTGAACATATAAATAGTTAACATCACCGGGGAACGTACTAGTAAAACTAGTAACAACCACAGGAACACGTTGAAATAATGAACCGTGCGCTGATAAAAACACTATAGGAGGAGGCGTACCTGCTTGCGGGCCGGTATCTTTACCAAAATACATTTTTGTAACGGTCCTAAAAAAATGTATCACAGCCAACATATAGTCACCCTCAGCATCTGTTTGTGCGGTAAAATCCCCTTGAATGTTAATTGCTGCAATGTCACTGTTTGAGTAAGTATAGTGTGCAAAATTTGCATGAGTTATAGCAGTAGGAACATAATTTGCATTATGGGTAACTGCTAATTGTGGAACATATGGAAATACTACACCTTTAGTTTCTGCTAGTGGGCTTAACAACGGAGATTTGTAAAATGTTTGATTATTTTTTCCAAGATCCAATTTTACACGCCAGTCATCCTCAACAGTTGCTGAAGTTTTTTTGCGTTCCATTTGGTCAAGATAAGACCGATTTACGCCAGATGCATTCACAGCTTGAGTTGACGGGCGTTTGATATTATCATAATAGATATCTTGAGCAATCGTTTTCAATCTGGTATTTGTATCTCGACGGGACAGTATGTTTGACTGTTGCTGTTTACCCCTAAACAAGTTGTTTACAAAAGTGTTAGTAGCATCCGCAACGAACCCGGTTGCTACACCTTTTGTTTGTTGTTGTATTAGTTTGTTGATAGAAATACTCATAGGGTAATAAGGTTGCTCATTAAGTATTTATCGTGTAAAATGTACGCATATTTGAATTTTATAGGAATCACATGGCCACAATATATCTAACAAATCGCGATCTCATGCGCGAAATAAATCGCAGTAAAGCCACATACAGTGCATTCACAGACCGGTCATTCCATGTATTTGACTGTATAGTTAAAGAGCTCGCAGACATAACTGATGAACGAATTGAAGAAGCTCGTCAAACTTTTGTAGATCGAGCTAAAAAAGAAACCAGTACTGTAATTGACCCTGCTACTGTGCCAAAAACTGCACTAATTTTTAGATTAATGAGCTGGGCACATATCCCCGAAGTTGAGCCAAAAGTACCTAAAACCAAATCTAAACGTGCTGTTGCAGAACCCATTGACATACTTGAAGATGTTGCTACCGAGTTCGCTGATATTGTGCCGCTTGAACAACCACTAACCTATGCCAAAGTCAACTTCCCGCCATTCCAACATTGGAAATTTGATGATCAAGATCAGCTGGTATGTGTGGGCAAAAGTCATTGGAAAGGCGATTTAGCAACTGGTGAGTTTAGCATGGATCACGGCAACATCACCAATAATCTAGCTGTTATGTTTATCAAGCTCACAGACCGATATGGTACACGAGCCAACTGGCGTAATTATACTTACAATGACGAAATGCGCTGTCAAGCACTGCTGCACCTCAGTGCCATTGCACTAAAATTTGACGAAAGCCGCAGCAGCAATCCGTTTGCTTACTTTACACAAATTCTCAAAAACAGTTTCTTACGTGTACTCAGCGTGGAAAAGAAACATCAAACCATTCGTGACGACATCTTAGAGATGAATCACTACACCCCCAGCTTTACTCGTCAAGGTGAAT
>Ga0114973_10003267_pt1 | contig 11507 bp, 23 predicted proteins | sample M_140807_MF_Meta_FD_87025 | JGI IMG/M metagenome (GOLD analysis project Ga0114973, IMG submission 87025) | Freshwater microbial communities from Lake Montjoie, Canada to study carbon cycling - M_140807_MF_MetaG | ecosystem: Environmental > Aquatic > Freshwater > Lake | place: Lake Montjoie... | reverse complement strand
GATTTTGAAGATGGCGAATGTGGAAAATCCAGTTGCGAAGCATTTTAAACAACAAAGCGCCGCAACTAATTAAAGTGCAGCGCCTTGTATGGTTTCCCTCTTTTCAGATACAAATATAGTTATTAACCTTACAAATACAAACAATGGCAAAAAAAGAATTTACAGCAATAGTATTTTTTACTGGCGATCATCCGCCACATAAATATAGAGGCGTTACCAATCGTTCAAATTTTGAAGCCTATTGTATTCTCAAACTGGATGCTTGGTATATCAACTATTACGACAAGGAAACAAAAGAATTTTTTAACCGAAAATATTTAAAACACATAAGCGATGAACAATAGAGATAAAGCTATTAGAATAGCTGTTTATGATGGTAAATTAAAAAGATTGCCATTATTTGAAGCATACGAAGAAATACAAGATGTTTCAATTGATTATTTAACCGACAAGTATTTAACAGATCTAAATTGGTTAATTACAGTAGCTCATAAAGCATATAACGAACTACTGTATAGGCGATTATCAATATTAAAAGTGAATTTATCAGACGTATTAAGAAGATTAAACGCAAATAGACAAGGTCAATATCAGCATTTATTTGATGAAGTCTATGCAGCAGTAATACTAATTGAAGATACAGTATTTTAAACAATACTTAAAAACAACAAAAACCAGCCTTAGCGCTGGTTTTTTTTATGTACATACGTTTTGCTTATTTCGGCAAAACGATTGAATTATTTCACAGAAACGATACAATATATTTAATAGTACTAAAGGTTGAAAAGTGGGTACAATTAAATGTGTTTACCTTCGAACATCTGCGCGACCGCCTAAACGGGCGCGCTGAGTGCGAAGGTAACCTTTTTTTAATACATTTGTACATAATAGATTGTTAATGTGCAAAAAATTTTTGTTTGTAATAGATTTTGTCTATATTTGTTGTAATTATTATAGTTAAAAGCTATGGCATTAGGCAGAAAATCACTTTTATATATAGCTGGCGCAGTTGCAGCCATATATTTTGGCGTACAGGCGTTACGATATAGGCAAGTAGCTAACAAATTGCTTTATACATTAGGCGCCGTTTCTATTGATGGTACAAAAATTCGTGTAACTATTAATATTTTGAACCCTACAGGAATAAGCGCTACAATTAAAAGCATTGCTGGCGATATGCTAACCAATGGTAACAAGATTGCAACAGTTCAATATTTTGGTAAAACAATAGTATCAGCAAACGCCAGTACAGCAATTACAATAGAATTAGTACCATCAGTATTGGGTATTGTTTCTACAGTAGCAAATGCTTTATATGGTGGATATAAGCCTAATTTTAAGCTAATAGGAACGGCAAACGTCAATAATATTTCTATTCCTTTAAACATTACCAACTAATGTACGGACTGGCTCCATATAGACAAAGCGAAACGGTATTGTCCAGCAACCAAAGCGCTGGTGATATCATTAACGCAATGTTGGCCTATCATGATTTGTATAAAAGTGAATATGATAAATTAGCGCCGCAATTTTTGGCTACAAGTGATTTTGGTGTAGGGAAGAAAATATTTAATTTTCTGAAAAAAAATACTACCTACAAAGTAGAAAGCGAAAAAAAGCAATACATTAAAAGTCCAGCAGCTATATTATATAGCGGCAGTAATGATTGCAAAAATTATGCTTTGTTTGCTGGTGGCGTATTGGCAGCGCTAAACAGACTGTATAAAAGCAATGTTAATTGGTGTTATAGGTATGCTAGCTACAATATTTTGGATAAAATACCCCAACATGTATTTGTTGTAATTAATCCTGGTACCAGTGATGAAATTTGGATTGATCCAGTATTGAGCGCATACAATCAAAAAGTACAACCTACATATATAATAGACAAAAAAGTAAAAGATATGGCACTAATAGCGCTAAGCGGCATAGATGATGCAATAGGCAAAAGAACTACTACCAAAGCAGAAAGAAAAGAAAACAGAAAGCAAAAAATAAAGAAAATAACCAATGCAATTAAAACTGGCGTAAAAGTTGGTTTAAAAGTTGGTGCAGCGCCAGCTAGAAATGCTTTCCTAGCGCTTACAAAGGTTAATTTTAGATCATTAGCGACAAACCTTAATAATGGTATTAATAGTGGAAAAAGAGCGGAAATTGAAAAGTTTTGGCAAAGTATTGGCGGTAACGCTAGTGCATTAATTAAAAGTATTGAAGTAGGCAACAGAAAAAAAAGATTGGGCGAAATAGGCGCCGTAGATCCAGTAACACAAGCTGCACTAATTACGGCTGCATCTGGTATTGTATTGGCAATGATTAATAAGGGATTGGTGCCTAAAGAGGCTGCAATACCAGAAGGCGCAGAAGCTACTGGATTAGATTTGCAAGCTGATCAAGGCGAAGGTACTGGATGGGATAAGGTGTTAACATTTGCAAAAGATACTTTTGTAAATGGTATTAAAACCGAAGCCGCAACAGGGCAGCCAACTGCAAGTGGTACTTTATTAACTGGTGGCACTATTGACAAAAGCGGCAATATATTACCGGTAAGCGGTGGTAGCGCTGGCATAGACAACAAAATATTGGTAATGTTAATTGGTGGAGCAGCAGCAGTAGCGGCGGTGTTCCTATTAAAAAGAAAATAATCATGCCAGCATTTAACAGGCTTATAAATAAAGGATTAGCAGACCAGGCCCCGTCACAAATAGTACAGGCTACTAGATATAAAGGTGATATGAACCTTGTTGAAGCAGCAGCAGCAGCGGAGCAGCCAACAGGCGAAGCGGAAATGATACCAGAAAGAAAGCCAACTAATTATTTATTGATTGGTGCAGCTGTAATTGCTTTATTGTTTTTATTCTCAAAAAAGAGATAGTATGACAAAGTTAGAAAAGATAGTAAAAGAGGCTCAAAAGTTACGAAAAGCGCACCCTAAAAAGTATGCAAAATGGACTGATTATATAAAAGCCGCTAGTAAAAGTATTGCTGGCTATACTGGCACTAAGAGAAGTGGATTAACTACTACTGTAAACTATACAAGAAAAACAGCAGTAAGGAAAAGTAAACCAGCAACACAAGCAAAATTATTTGGAGCTAGAAAAACAACAGTAAAAACAATTGGCGATACAGCTGGGCAGTTTTTTATAGATCAATTAAAATCAGTTTCCAATAAAATAAAATCTTTAGAGGCTGGAATAGTGGTAGATCAAAAACAAATGAAGGCTCATAAGGAAGCTAGTATGAAAACTTTTTTTAGAAATCATATTAAAAGAAAGCGCGCACATATAAGCAATTTAAAAAAGCAAATTACTATTATAAAAAAATCTATTAAATAAAGAATTTTAAAACCAATAACAATGGCAAAACGTAGAAAGACAACCAAAAAAACAAGCCGCCGCCGCCGCGTTAGTGGTATTGGCTCAATAGGAAACACATTAGCCAATTTAGCGCTAGTTGGTGTTGGCGCCGCTGTAAGTGAAATTGCGGTGAATAAATTTATGAAGGAACAAGAAGATACTACAAAAGCGGCTGTACAAATTGGCGCTGGAATAGCTATTCCAATGTTGATTAAAAAACACATGGCGCAAATGGCTGGTTATGGCATGATAGCAGCTGGCGCATTGAAATTTGCAAAAGCAAATAAAATCATTGCTGGTATTGAAGATGGTTTTGATGTGCAGCTAGCTGGTTATGAACCATTGCAAACGGTTGGCGAATATGACGCATTAGATACTATTTCTGGCGACAATGATTTAAGGTAACCCACTTTTCAACCTTTAATAATATTGTAAACATTTTCAAACTATAACAATGAACCAAAGAGATGGCCGTCTGGTATATACCAACGCTTTAAACACGCTCAGCAGAGCGGGAGTAAGTGCAAATGTTGCATTACTCACCCAATCATATTTGCGCTTTGAAATTAACCTTTCAACCGCACAAACAAGATACCAATTTGATACATTGGTAAACGAAAATTTGAACACAAATTTTGTAACTCAACAAAAGTTGAATTTGCAAGATGCTTTTATTTGTAGTTCAATAGGCTTCTATATAGGTTTGGCTGCATCTTCAGCAACAACTGAAACAGTTGTACCATTGTACACATACGCAGATCCTAGCATTTTTAGTACAGCAAACGCCGCAACATCTTTACAAACTGTTTATGGTGGACAAATGTCGTTAACTGTAAATCAGCGCCAAGTTGTACCTAGTTGGGATTTATATAAGCATTACTATGTACCAGTAACGCAAACAGGAAACAATCCTACAGGCGTTACAGCTGGTATTTTGCGCAATAGTGTAGATTTCAGCAGAAACGGCTACTACACAGTAGAACCGAACATTGTTATCAATGGTGCTAAGAAAAACGAATTGGTAGTAAACCTTTCGCAAGCGCTTACTGCAGTACAAGCTAACAGCCGTATTGTGTGCATTATGCAAGGTGTATTGGCTCAAAACGTTACTAACGTACGTTAATATAATACGCGCCTATAGTAGGGCGGCGTAACAATTAAATAGCCCTACTTTTTTTATAAACATAGCTATATGCAAATGTTAAATACGGCGGTGGTAAGATATGATACTATATCTATCCCAGTGTTAGGTGGCACAACACAAACAAAATTTTTCTTTCCAGATCAGCCATTTTTGCGCACTGCAAAAATTCACGCAATAGAATATTTGGATGTAGTTAATAAAGATATTAACGGCAATCAAATATTGCATCTTACTTATTTTCCTGATCAGGGATTTTATTTTACTGGATACTATGACGGCAAGGAAAGTATTTATAGATTACCATTGGTAGAAATGATTAATCAATCGCTTATACCATCAGCGGAAGATAGCGCCACAGGTACATATAAAGGCCAAACATTGCACAATATAAACGGCATACTTGCCGTTGGCGGCAAGGTAATTGAATGGCCGAAAAGCTATGTATCAGTTAGTAATATAATTAACACTATAGGTCCAATACAAGACTATGTTTTTACATTCGGAGTTTATTACACACTATAATTTAACCAACAAAAATTAATCAAATGTTATACGATCAAAAACCATTAGATAGATTTGAATTGGTAAACCTAGTTGTACCAGCTTCAAGCACGCTCAACCAATTTTTCTTTCCAGATTTGCCAAATTTAAGAAATGCAAAAGTTGACAAGATTACAAGTAATTGCAACATGGAAATACCACAATCACCAGATGGTGATCCATTGGTTGCAATTTCAGAATACTATAATGCGTATCTAGTATTAAACATAGGTAACAGCGAATATATAAGGATGCCATTAATTAATACAAACGTAATTACTGGCGTAATTGGTGGAAATGTTGTAACTCCAGCCAATTACAGAACAATGAAAAATGCTAACGGTTACATTCCAATAGCTAACTTAAATGTGTATTGGAGTAAGTCCTATATTAAGCTAGTGCAAGCAAATAGCAGTGTTATTAGGTTTGCTTTCCAGTTAGGCGTGTACTACCATTATTAATATTTACCCCCCACTTTTCAACCTTTAGCTATGCGGCCAATAGATGCACTTATCCAACAATTTAATACTAATGATTTGCCATACTATATTATGGTAGATAGTAAATATTTTTGCCCAGTAAGCAACATTAAAAGCAAAGACAAGGATAAAGGAGCGCAAAAATTGCTTGAATTTCTAAGAACATTGCCAACTACTAGCGTTGCTAATTATAGGATTTATTGTTATGAAAATCCACCAGAAGTAAAAAGCATGGATGCTAAGACATTAACGCAGCATTTACATGACTATCAAGCATTACTTTCTTTTTGTCCATTTTACGAAACAGACGAACGCCGCGAAGAAAAAGAAGCTAACAAGTATTTTTACAATCAGCGACAAGAGCAGCTAGCTGCCGAATTAGCGGAAATTAAAGCAATGCTTAAAGCAGACAGAGAAAGCGACGAAGATTTAGAAGAAGAAGCGCAGCCTACAAATGCGCTTGCTGGTTTAATTAACAATCCAAAAATACAAGAAATGCTAATAGGTATGATTTCAGGCATGGCTAGTAAATTTATGTCTGGTGGATCGGCTCCACAGGCCATGGCTGGAATACCAGCTACAGCAGAAGAAAGCGAAACAAAGCTATTAACAGCTATTGAACGCCTGTATGCGGTTGATCCTAATTTACCAGATGATTTACACAAGTTGGCGGATATGGCCGAAAAAGAAACCGCCCAATTTAATTGGTTACTTTCAATGCTAAGAAAATAATGAAACAAATAAACATTGGTACAGGCGTAGCAATACTAATTGTTGCTTATTTGCTTTACAATAAATTTGCAAATAAAGTGCAAGAAACTATTGATACAGCTAAAGTATCAGTAAAAAATATTGTTGGCACTAATGATGATGTAGGTAAAATAGTTGCTAAATGGTTTGCTAGTAAAGTTGGCAATCCATTTAACCCATCTTTTCTACAAGCAGTACCAGGTCCTGTTTATTGGAAAGGCGCCGATGTTAAAAGGTTAGCAATTGCCATACATGATAATATTAATAATGGCGCCGAAGTTTACAGAATTATAAGCATGGCCAAGTATCAACAACAAATTGCACAACTGGCGCAAACCTATCAAGATTTATATAAGGTTGCATTATATAAATCAATTGAAGAAAATTTAAACACCTATGATGCACTAAATCAATTAGTACAACAAGGCATAAACTTAGATTTTTACAAGCCATTAATATTAAGTGTGCAATACTTTCATATGATTGTACAATTTGTTAACAAGCTACCAAAAAAATAACAATGAAAAGATATAAAGTAGAAATTTCGCAGTACAGCAGCAATATTAAGATTGATAGCAATTGCAACAGTATTTCATTTGTAAATGCTGGTACAATTGATTGTACAATTAACCAATTCATATTGCCAGCTGGCGCCAGTCTTTCAATTGATGGCAACGAAAACGAAATTGATACTACAGTTTATAATATAACATTTGCATCTGTAGGCCTTATTCAAGTCATTAAGAAAATGTATTTATAATGGGTATTGTATTTAATAACGCTATTCGTAATGGTGGCAATATGCCAAAAATACAGGCTACCACCGACTATACAACTATTACTGGCCAATTAAATAGTATTGCATTAGATACCAGTTCTAATACTTTGTATTATTGGGACCCAACAGTGCCAGAGTGGATTGGTTTAAATGGTGGTGGCGCTCCAAATTTGCAAAATGTTTTAAATACTGGAAATACGGCTAATGGTGTAGGTCCAGAAATTACAGGAGCTAATATTGTAGTAAATGAAAGTTCATTAGTTAGCAGGGATGTAAATCTTGATAAATTAAATATCACTAATGGTGAAGGTTTTGAATTAAAAAATTATGACGGCACTATATCGTACGCTAAAATAGGTTTAAATAATCTTGATAGCGCTTGTTTAAAATTAAGAAGTGTATTAGGTGGTACGACTGCAATTAATTCACCATACTTTGCTGGTAATACTAGTATTGAATTACCTAATACTAGCGGTTTTATGTATAATTTAGTATTTGCAGCCGTAACACTAGTTAATGGTGTTGGTACATATGTTAATGCTGGTGGTGTAAATAATGTTGTTATAGGTGTTATAATTACAAATACTAATTCAAGTACTGCATTAGCGCATGCTTATAAATATTCTGCATTTGGAACACTAATAACAGTAACGGCATTAAAGCAAAACGGCAGCACAGAAACTAACGACCAAAGCACATTAACAGTAACAATAGCTAATTAACATGGAACTACTACAAACAATTTTTGGTGCAGTGATGGGTGGCGGCATTGTTTACGGCAGCATAAGAACTGACATTAAGCACATAAAAGACAACCTAAAAGAAAAGCACGATCACAGCGAAAGATTGGCCAGATTGGAAACTAAAATTGATTTAATACTTTCTAAATATATAGGAAATGAAAAAGATAATTAAGAACTGGAAAACATCACTAGGCGGACTAGCAACAGTATTAACTGGTGTAGTAATGATAGCTAATAGAAATAGTAGTGAAGGCGTAGCAGCAATACTAACTGGCATTTCATTAATATTTGCTAAAGATGCACACGATGGAAACGAATAATAAACCACAGGCGCCTGTTTTATATGATGCTCAGTTTATTATTAATAAGCTGGCTAAAGCTGGTGTACCAGCTAAACAAATACCATTGCTATTGGCTCAGATAGCAACAGAAACAGGCAATTTTAAGGATAAAAAACTATATGAATACAATAATGCTGGTGGCCTTGTTTATTCAAAAAGTTTTTACGATCCTAAAGATGGCATAAAACCTGGTAGGCCATTACCAGAAAGTCCAGCATACAGTTATGCAGACTTTCCGTCTTTTGACCTTTATTTAAAATACTACCTAAAAATATTAAGGCGTAAGCCATTTGAACCAATAAAGGCCATTGATGCAACAGATTTTGTAAAGAGATTAAAAGCGCAAAATTATTTTACTGGATCCGCAGATCAATACCTTAACAATGTAAAATTTTGGTTGAAAAAATACGGCGATATTAAGCCAGCGCCAATTGCAACAACACTATTAATAATTGCATTTGCGTTATTGATATTTCAAAAGTAGCTGAGTAAAACCTATATAAATGTGCCTGTATTTCTATACAGGCTTTTTTTATGCCTATAGCTAAAAACTATAGGCTATTTTATTTATCTATAATGTATAATATGCCAAATAAGAAAGCAATATTTGTACAGGCAATAAAACAATGCCGTTTATTTTATGAACAAGGAGCTCATATTAAATTCAGTTCGCGAATTAATTAGCGAAGAAATTACGCAAGATGAAAATATTGATTTCGCTTTAATTGTATTTCATAATGAAGGAGAAAAAACAAGAGTTATTTATAGTGCCAATATTGACGCGAAAGAATTAATATATAAACTTTCTGTCGCTGTTTGTACTGGTGAACCTAAAACTTTATAGTTATGATAGTAGATCAGCAACCACATGCGCACAATAATGGTCATTGGTATTGCGCAATGCAAAGTTTTGTAAATGGCAGCCATCACGAAATAAATAGTAAATTTAAATTTCTTCATTTGGCCAGCGCTATTAAATACGCAAAAGCAAAAACAATACCATGTATTATATATAATCAAGATGGTGTAATAATGAAAGACTTTTCCAAAATTCACGAATTTTAAAACTAAACTAATGAGTAAATCAAATTTAGGTTATTACGACCTTACCGAAGCAGAGAAGCGCATTTATGAAGGCGCCTATTTAAACATTATGTGCGAACCAGAAATGGAACCACTTACAAAGGATCAGGTACATGATCTATGTATGACCATTGTTGATGGATTTCAATACATTATAGCAGATAGCAAACCATACAACCCAGCAGACTAATGGAGCAGTTTCAAGTATTAATACTGGCATTAGATATAATACTAGGCGCCAGTGTGCTAATAGTAAGCATAGTATTATTAATTCATTTCATCATTCAAAAAATCAAAAACAAATGCAAGAACTAAACAAACACCAACCAGCAGCGCCTACATTTCCAGTACAAGATAAATTAGGCCAATTAAACATGGCCACAGGCCTTACCAAATTAGAGTGGATGGCAGCCACAATAAGCGCTGGATGGTGGCATCATGCTGGATTGCTACCAGAAACAATTGCGGATGAAGCCATACAAGTAGCTATTGAAATATTGAAGCGAACAGAGCAAGCGCTTGAGGATGACCTTGCCAATCAACATTTACAACAACAACATAAACCAACAATAATAAAGCTATGAAATGGTGGAAACAAACGACATTCAATTTAATATTGAATGGGAAGAAATACTACACCAGCGCAGCCGTAAAGATGGCTATACACCAAAACAGGATGTTGTTATTTTGCGCATAGGTGGCAAAATAGTTGGTACACTAGAAAATATTGTATGTTTTTCTGGATTGCCCAAAAGTGGTAAAAGTACATTCATAGGCGCCTTGCTTGCCAGTTCAATAATTAAAACACCAGTATTTGATATGTTAGTTACATTTCCAGAGCAAAAAGATAGAATAGTATATTTTGATACTGAGAGTAGCGAATATGATTTTTATAAAAATGTAGATCGTATTAAAGCGTTAAGTTATGGCGCATGGTCAACAGGGATAGATATGTATAGATGTCGCGATTTTGAACCAGAGCAATTTAAGTACGCCATTGATTACTATTTGTCAACACGTCAAAATGTAGGCATTGTAGTAATTGATGGCATACTTGATTTAATCAACAACTTCAACGATGAATACGAAAGTAAGCGTCTTATAAATTGGTTGAAGCAAATTACCACTAAATACAATGTGTGCATAGTTACAGTAATGCACACAGGCAAAAAGGATAGCAATACATTGGGGCATCTTGGAAGCGGATTAGACAAATATTGTCAAAGCACACTACTGGTGGAGCGCGACAATAAAGAAGAAACTACAGTACTTACTGCAAAGATGATGCGCAGTGATCAGCATTTCAATGGTATTAAAATTAAATGGATTGATGGAAAATATAAAGAAGTATAACATGAAACCACTTGTTATTAGTTTCTCTGGCGGTAGGACCTCTGCATATATGACCTATTTGTTGTTAAATAAATATAAAACAAAAAGGGAAATATTAGTAATTTTCGCCAACACTGGTAAAGAAAGAGAAGAAACGCTGGAATTTATCAATAATTGCGATAAATATTTTGGTTTTAATACTGTTTGGATTGAAACGGTCCAACATTTTAAAAAAGGAGTTGGCGCTAGATATAAAATAGTAAATTTTGAAACAGCATGTAGGCACGGATTGCCATTTGAAAGCGTAATACAAAAACATGGATTACCAAATATGGCCTATCCTCATTGTTCTAGAGAAATGAAAAAAACACCAATTACTGCATATATTCGTAATTTTTTAAAATGGCAAGAATACGATATAGCATTAGGTATTAGAGCTGATGAACCAAAAAGATTAGGCAAAAAACCAAATGTAATTTATCCTCTTGCAAATGAATTTCCATGTAATAAATTGATGGTTAACAAATGGTGGGCAAATCAGCCATTTAATTTGCAGCTTAAAGACTATGAAGGCAATTGTGATATGTGCTGGAAAAAATCCAAACGAAAACTATTAACAATTATTTCAGAAAATCCAAATTTAGCTAATTGGTGGAATGAAATGGAAATAAAATATGGTAATTATATTCCAATTGGCCAAGAGGCCAAGAGATTAACACCAATAACATTTTTTAGACAAAATGAAAGCGCCAGTGATTTAATAGAAGATAGCAAAATTCCATTTATACACCAGCCAGACGCATATACATTAGATCAATTAATGTTTTCTTTACCAGAATTTGATTTTGAAGATGGCGAATGTGGAAAATCCAGTTGCGAAGCATTTTAAACAACAAAGCGCCGCAACTAATTAAAGTGCAGCGCCTTGTATGGTTTCCCTCTTTTCAGATACAAATATAGTTAT
>Ga0114973_10003265_pt1 | contig 11512 bp, 10 predicted proteins | sample M_140807_MF_Meta_FD_87025 | JGI IMG/M metagenome (GOLD analysis project Ga0114973, IMG submission 87025) | Freshwater microbial communities from Lake Montjoie, Canada to study carbon cycling - M_140807_MF_MetaG | ecosystem: Environmental > Aquatic > Freshwater > Lake | place: Lake Montjoie... | reverse complement strand
GTTTTTGTCATTTACTCTTGAATCGAAATTAAAAAGTTATTTCAATTTTTTATGGAAATATTTTTTTCAATGGAATATTCAATATCTGGATTTTTTAAAATAGTATCAAAGTCATTTTCTATGGATTCAAATAATTTTTCCATTTGATCTTTTTGATGACTTTTAACTATAAAAGTATATTGAGGAGAATTAATAAATAATTTACAATTTTGAATTTTATCTTGTAGTTGAGTGCATACATTTTTTAGTTGGTCCAAGCTTTTTGAGGAAAAGCTTTTTATTGTTACTTTTACACTTATTTCAATTTCATAAAAAATTTGTGTATTGATAATTTTTTTAAAATCTAGTAAAAAATTTTCCGTAACTAGACTCGACAGATCTGGAAAAATATCAAGAATTGTTTTTTTATCTGTTTTAATATCCATAAAATGATCATAAATATCTCCCAAAGGATATTTCCATAAAGTAAGCTCCATTATTTGATTCCAATTTTCATCAGTAATGTCCTTAAACATTTTCATCATCCATGCTTTCATAATCTTTATAAGAATAGCATATTTATCTAATCGATCAATATCATCTTGAACCTTGTTTAAATATTTATTACTTAGGTCTACATACCCAGTTTTTTCATCTACTTTGGTAACCAATACTGGTCGAATATCATTTTCTTTAAAAATAGATTTAACTGTTTTTATACGTTTAGAGCTAACTTGATTTAGAGCCATTAATGCTCCCAAATTTGAATAATCTAGTATTTGAAAAAATACTCCATTTGCATCGATAGATTTAACTTGACCGATTACAATCGTATCCTCGGTTGGAAATTTATTTTTGTGCCATTTGTGTTTATAAAGTTCGATTTTTGAAAAATTAGACATGTTGTTTTATCATTGAAAAATTATTCCATAAACAATTTTTCAATTTAAAATTAGCTTAATTACATTATAAATGGAAAAAAGACCAATTCAAGAATTTCTAAATGAATTTTCTATTGAAGAAAGAATACCATACTTTGGAAAAGCACGTCTTTATAGTATTCCTATTTCTTTTTTTGACAAATCCCCTTTTCAAATACCAAAAGAAATATTTCATTTTGTAACCGCTATTTATATAATTGATTCGAATAAAGATAATGTTTATACATTGAATATAAATACTTTTAAAAAAGTAATCGATTGTTCTTATTTTTCAACAATTTCTCAGCAAGATAATAATAGAAAAAACTTGTTGACCGATCCTATATTTTTAGGATTAAATACATTTGTAAATTTGGAAAGAGAAAAAACAGAACATACAGATGTCAAAGCTTCCATGAATGTTTTGGTAGAATATGGAAAAATTTCGCCTGATTTGTATCAACAATTACATCAAAATCAAATCGTGTTAGTTTCGAAACAAGATGATAAAGAAATTTTACAATTTAGAGGAAATTCTCCTTGAATTTAAAGTTTGAAAAATAATTGCTTATTATTTGTTTAATTCTTGGAAATAAACGTTGTCTCACAAATGGATTCGGGTTGTGCTGTGGATACGTTTCATTCCAAATTTTTGGTAAATATTCTTCCAAAATTGATCTATCTAATTCTAAATTGGTAATCAAATCTTTGATTATGATTTCTTTATTTCTATTCATAAAATTGACAAATAAATTATTAGATGAGGGTTCGGTCATTTCTACAAGCAATAAATCCGAATTTTCGTTGCGTAGAACCATTTTTTGTAACAAATAAGTAAACGCTGCTTTAATTCGTTCATGTTCTGATATTTCAATGGTAATAAGAGGATGATATCCTACCAACACATTGATTAGTCTAGATAAATGACCAGACGCACACGTTCCACTCATATCTTGTACTTCTTCCAAAAAACGTTTAAAAAGTTCTTGTTGAGTATTTTCTGGCTGACGAGAAATGTAAGAAAAAATGTATTTTAGCACTGTTTTTAAATTGATGGTTAAATTATCACGAGAAAATAAACTTCGGTCTGTTTCAATTCTTAAAATTGCACTATGATGATGATATTCAAACCTTAGTAAACGTTTCATTGATTCACAGTCCTCATCGGTAATAGGAAATTCATTAAATTCTTCTTGTAAAATTTTAATATTTTTCCAAACAGAATCATTAATTTGGGTGTCATGAACATTTTGTTGATCATTATATACAGAATTAAAATTGTCTGCCGCATTTGGTATGCCAACTGCCACTACATTATTTTCTTGTCGATATCTATTTTGTTGCATCCATCCATACATTAATTCTCTTTGTTCTCTGTTTAAGACAAATGGATATCGATGTAATATATCAAACGCATCCCAATCATTGTCTTCTTGCATCCAAGTCATTAATAACTGAGTCATTTCTGGAACAATATATTCATGACTAAACAAAAATGAAATTGCAATTCGTTTTGATCTTTTAAGACTATTTGGATTTTCATAAATTTTTGAATAAAGATCTATTGTCACTTGTTGTTTCCAATCTTTAGTTTTATAAAGCATGTGAGGCAATAAACCATTGTCTAAATCTATAAATCGACTAATAAACTGTAATTTTTCATTATCCAATTCTAGTTGTTGCAAGTATTCAATCGCTTGTTCTTTGAATTTATTAGCATGATTATCAAACGTATAAGTGACGAGATGATTTTTCAAGTCCGAAAACCAATTGTCCATTTATTAATAAAAAATTGAATCTTTAACCAATTTTCCAAAATTGGTTAAAAAAATGTATACATGGACAATTGAAAACGATGATATGACTTTAGCTCAAATTGTCACCCGAGAACTTTTAAACAATTCAAAAGTTACGTTTGCTGCTTGCAAGAAAAGACACCCTTTGGAAAACAATATTGATATTACATTTTCAGTAAATGAATCTGAACATCCTAATAAAATATTAAAAGAATCAATCGAAAATTTAAAAGTAATAATTTCCAAATTGAAAAATTTCTAGATCTTGCATTAAAAAAATTAAATTTTTTTTATATAGAAGAAATGTCATTATACAAAACCTATTATTTATCGGAATCATCATCGGTTATAAAACCCTGTAATCAGGCTACCATTAACTTTTATCCTACTGCTTGTGCTCTTATTTACTCTGTTGTTTTATGCTACAATAATACATCACTCTTAGGTACCGGAACGCTTTCATTAAATAATGTTCCCGTTGTCACCATCCAATTTGATGGAGTAACAAACGCTACCGTACAACTTAATGCAGATTATTCAGCAGGAACTATTCAAATTATTCAACCTGTGTGGCAAGATCCTAAAGCAATTACAACATTATTCCTCAACAGTAGACTCAGCTACAACTAAGGGCTCAGGATTTTCAATTCTACCTTCCTTGATAAGATCTTCTTTTTTAGCAAGTTCAAGTTCCGCTAATTCTTTACTCAATTCCATGTTGATTTCGTTTTCATCAAATTTAGAAAGAGGTTCTGGGATTTCCATTTGAGGTATGGAACCACCAAGATTACCTCCCGTCATGGACCCAATAACTCCTAAAATATTAGACATCATGGGAGCCATATCCATGATGGGTGAACTTGGTTGAGGTGCAGACTCGACAGGAGGAGGGGAATGTGGTCGTGTAGTTACAGGTCGCATGGGAATGTGACGAACTGGGGTAGTTGAAATTTCAGGGATGCCAGGGCCTAATAAATGACGAAACATTTTATCATGGCCTTCTAAAATTTTTTGTTGATCCAAAATTTGGTTTTGTAAGGATTCAATTGCACTCATTAAATATTGAGTCTTTTTATTAAAATAATAAAAGACGGCAAAAATTAAAACCGCAAATGCTATACATTGAATTATGAATAAAGAACTTTGTTGCATTTTTTTATTCTAAATCCATAATACTTAAATAGTTTTTTTGTTTATTTAATAAACCAAAAATGTCCTGTTTAATGTCAATAGGCACAGAATTAGAAACTCAATTTTTATGCCCAGTTTTGGTGAATCAAAACAAAATAGTAGGAGTTGGAAAGGATTTTGAAACTTTAATGAGATACGAAATTTTAAATACACCTACTCATATTTTTGAAATGTATGGAGATGCTTTTGCAGATTCGGCATTTGCAAGAACTACACGAAAATTTAAAGAAACAGAAATTTCTTTTGGAGACAAAATTAATCGTTCCGCAAGAACTACATTAAGCTTAGATTATGATGAATTATATGCTGATGCTGAATTTGTAAATACATTTCCAGAAAATGTTTCCGTTTTACTTTCAAAAACACATATTGTTCACTATATTTTACAGCATGTAAAAAGAAGTGCTCAAGAGATTATTAATTATCTTGATTCATATTCTAAAATATTACTTTGTCAAAATCGTTCTTTTCCTTATCGTTATTTGGCAATTGATAATGAAGAAAAATTCGTTACGGAGGCACATTCCGCTCAAAAAATATCAAAAATAAAAATATTACAACAACGTTTGAAAATTATTAATCAATACAAGGAACGAGTTGATGAAAGTCAATTGGAGGATTTAGAAACATTACAAGAACAAACAATTGGAAAATTGCAAAAATTACAACGAGTAGATTATGCGAATAGTCAACATTTCAAAATGGGATTTCTTTCTACAGAACCCTATAAAGAAATAGTTAAAAAAGCTAGATTTGTGCCTCAATGTACGTTGGGATTTCCTATTACAAATTCATATCTAGTTTTTAATTTACTATATGAATGGACCAGAGAATATTTAGAAAGCGCCGATGAAATTGTAATTTTTAAAAAAATTAAACAAGAATTTGAAACAATTTATCCAACTATTGAAACTAGAATGATTGAAGAACAAATACCTTTGAATAGATTTGAACTAATTGTAAATTATTGTTTTTTATTTATTTATTCCATGTCGACTAGATTTATTCGAAAAATAGGTTCTATTTTTATTATGCGAAATAGTTTTCAAGATTTGGCTCACTTACTTACGAATCAAGAAAAAAGATTAATTTATTTATTAATTCAAGAAAAGTACACTGAATTATTTTGGGATATCCATTTTAGTAAAACTCATTTACTAGCATCACGAAAAATGTATCGTCAAAGACTAGGACAAGTTTCATTAATTACGGATCAACAATTAAAAAAAGTAGTAAACAAAATATATACTCCAGAACAAGCAAATCTTATAGCTTTGTCATTACCAGACATTAAAATTTATGTTGAATTTAGGTTATTAAATCCTGTTATTTGTGGAATGTTGGGTGTTGAAAATTTAACATTGGATATGCTTTCAAAATTAAAAGTTTAACACCATTTTTTCATTTTATTAATTTCTTCTTGTTGTTGTTTTACAATTTGTCCAGCAAATATTCGTTGATAACTAGCTACACGTTTTCGTTCTAGTAATTTTCGACTCATTAAAATTGCCATTGAATGATGTGGAATCATTCCCATGGCATATTGACATACTGTTACTCCTATTTGTAGCCGAATAAAAACCAAAAATAGAAATCCAAATAAAGCTCCGATAACAGCATCAATCCATTGTAATGTAAAAATACCCATAAACATAAACATCCACCCTGTCATCATTCCAATCATATAAAAGTCATTTAAACTTAATCTTACATCAGAAAAACGGTTTGCCCAAATATTCATCGTTGAAAAAAGACCAGCTAAAATAGAAGCAAATAACATTGGTAATCTAGAATGTTGCATTTTCATTTTTATTAAAGAAAAATTTAATATTGATCGTCAATACTAAATTGCTCTTTAATACTCAAATCATTAATAATTGAAGCTTACAACTCGAAAAAATTTTTAAATGAATATATAAAAATGGATTCTGTTCAAGGATTATATCAAAGACATGCTGATTTGTATCAAGCTCAAATTCTTGATTCGATAAATGAAGAAATCGAAGTTGTTGATGATGTTTATTATCATCGAAATTTTATAAAAGCATATAACTTGTATAATTTGATTGAAACTAAAATTTATGAAAAGTTTGGTACAGAACATCCAATGTTTTGGCTTATTGAGTATAAATTGGCAAATTGTGCAATTTGGGTAGATCAAGAAATGGCTGATGAAATATATCAAGATATATATACGCATTTTAAAGATGCTGAACAAAAACCAGAATACTTTGATTTTGCAGAAGCTTGTAAACTTTATTTAAGCAAACAAAATTTTCCAAGAGCGATCTTTTTGCTGGCACAAGAATTAAGGAAACGAGAACACAATCATGAATCAGAATTTCGAATCATGGAGGTTTATAGCATGTTGGCTAAAGTTTTATACGAATACGAATGTTTAGGACCAGAAAAAGATTGTGCTCAATCATTAGAAATGTATAATAATATTTACGAATATCGAATTAAATTATTGGGTCAAGGACATCCTCATACTTTAGCAGTAGTATCCACTTTATTATTAGGTCTTGTCAACCCTGAGTTTGAAAATTGGGATCGTTTTGAAGATTTATATCGAATTTATTTTACCCACGCATATATTGATACATTAAATTACAAATATTTACAGTTTGTAGAACTTGGAATCACTGATCTTGCTCGAATCCAAAGATTGATTGATATACTTTTGACAATCGTGGATAGCCGAGAAAAAGATTTTAATTCAATGTTGATTATTAGAAATATTTCGTTCGGGTATATGCTTTTAGGTGAACTTGAGAAAGCAGAAGCAGCACTAGAAAGTATTCGAATTTATAATCAAGATACGACCAAACAAGATAATCGTCAAATCCCCATCAAAAGTTTACAACAACATCTAGGCCGAAAAAAAACATATACAAAAAGAGTATTAAATATGATGTTGAAAAATTATATTTCTGGAAATTTATCCGGGAGCAAATTTCAAACTCAAAAACAGAAAATTTCTACAAGCGACTTGGCACAATTTCTTCAATCACAAGGAATTCAGGGTAAACATAAACAAACCAAACAAGCCATGTTGGAACAAATTGAAAAGTTGAAATCTAAAAAACTTGCATCCGTGCTACTACAAAACTTGTTACGCGGACAAATTAGTTTTCAAAACTTTAAACAAAATTTGTCCAGAATTCCAAAACAAGTATTACAACAGTATGTTACCAAACAAGGAATTGAAATAACGGGATTGACAAAACAACAATTAGTTCAACGCATTCAAGCAATCGTTCAGCAAAAAAAGAAAAGACAACAGCAATTGGTTCCTCAGCAATACAGAGGGATTAAAATTGATGACATTATAAACATGGAACAATATACAATTGTCGAGTTTTTAAAACAACCCAATAAAATTGTCATTCGAAAAGGAGACATGTATTTCGGTTGTGACCTACGACAAATGATTCTAGGTCATGCTGGACATGAAAATTATATATTCTTTCCACGACCAAATCAATTTTGTATACCTAGGGATCAATTAATACCATTGCTACAAGAAGGTCAAAATATATTTGAGGTTGATGAAAGTATGGAACCTGTGAAAGTTCAACTGGATGATGATTATAGAAGCTCAGTTGAGGCTAGAATAAATAATATTATTGGAACTCGTACTTTGGGCAGACTAGGACTACAACAAGTACGATTATCAGACTTTGGAGCACAACAACAACAACAACAACAACAACAGAAACAGCAAGTTCAAGAGCAAGCCTATACTCGGGAACAAATAGAAATGATTAATCATTTATTACAAATGGGATATCGACCTCGTCAAACAGTTATTCAAGCATTACAGAATACAGACTTTGATTTAGCTGCTGCAGTCAATTATTTGAGCCCTCAACACGTGGATTAATTTTTGCATTTAAAGATTTTTTATAAATTCTTGTTTAATTATATATGCTTATAGGGCAAGGTTCTCAAGGGACGGTATTTTTGAAAGAGGATATCGCCATTAAAAAATCAAAATATGAAAATCTTGATAAAATTAGAAATGAATATAAACATTTATTAGAAATAAATAAACGTATTCCAAAACATTCTCATATTATAAAAGTTTACAATTTTTATAATAATTCTTATTCTATGGAATACCTTCAAGATTACCAACAATTAAGTCAAAATTATATAGAAACATTATCATTACATCAACGTGAATCAATATTTAATCAAGTGGAGAAAACTCTAATGGATCTCCATTTTGTTCATGGTGACCTACGAATGTTGGAAAATATAATGTACAATGCGGAAACAAATATTATAAAACTAATAGATTGTGGTTATTGCCGTATTTTAGATGGCAAAACTCAAGAAAATGCATTACGTTTAATTAAAATAGATTATCAACATCTTTGGATGCTGAAAAACAAGTTAGGATTAATTTAAACTTGTGTTGTATACCCTTACAAATTCATCAATTTCTTGATTCCACATTTCCTTGTCGGTTGTTTGTTCAGTTTCTGCTAGTTTTTTTTCCAGTTTTTCAATCTTTTGATCCAATTCTTCCATTCTCTCTGAACATACGTCTTTCATAGGAATATGTAACAAGTAGTGGTACTTTTTAGCTCTTTGACTATCTTCTTCTGGATCTATTTCATCGACTCCTTGATGTAATTGTCCTGATTCAATCACCACTTTTTTAGAAACCACTCTAGGATCATAATCATATTTATTCTTGACTAAATTTTCCAAAATAACTTTTTCTTTTACTTTGAAAATTTCCATTTCATTGGAATCTACTTGACCAATAAATCTCCTCTTGTTTCTTTCCAAAAGTAATTGAACTTGTAATTGTTGAATCCTTGCTTGTTTTCGTTTTCCATATAATTCTAATCGTTTATGACAAAATGTATCAAAAATCTCTCCAATGGAATTAAATTTAGAAAGTTTTACAGATTCTGTAAATAAAACCATGTTGGTAGATAAAATGGTCGATGTTAATTTCATATTTTCCAAGGTTGGAACAAAATCATCCACAGGTTCAAACACGAAATGTACATTATCTGGGCTCGAGTAGTTCTTTAGAGACTTTAGTTTTTTAGATTCCAACATACTTTCCAATTCCTCCTTATAACGATTCGTCCAAAGACCAATTGGTAATTGAGTAATTTGGAAAAGCTTTCCCTTTTTTTTTCCTTTTTGAGCAATTTCTTCCAATATCCCCGTGCTTTGATATTTATTATTATCTAATTTTGTAATGGTTCCTTTGAATTTATTATAAGAGGGAATCAAATCCATTTCTATCGATTCGGGATCTTTTAACCATTGTTTTATTTTTTCAGCCAATTGTAAAAAGTCATGACAAGGAACGGAACAAGACCATCCTGTTCCAATTCCAGCTGTGCATCCATTACCTAAAATGGTGGGTAAAATAGGTAAATAGTAGTCAGGTTCAACTTTATCTCCATCATCCAAAGTGTAATTTAAAAGTGCATCGTCCTCTTCAGGAAAAAGAAGACGTGTTAGTAAGGCACACTTTGTAAAAATATACCTCGCATTGGCTGCGTCTTTTCCACCATAGGCTAAAGATCCAAATTGACCATCTTTTTCAAAATAAGGAACATTATTGGATCCTGGAAAATCTTGAGACATTTTGGTAATGGTATCATACAAACATTGCTCTCCATGATGATAATTAGAATTTTCAGCGCAGTAACCTGCCAATTGAGCAACTTTCATACTTTTCCCTTCGTGACGTAAATTTTTTTTAAATACAGAATACAATATTTTACGTTGTGACTTTTTAAGACCATCAAAAAGATTAGGAATACTACGACAACAATCTTCCATGGAAAACTTTACAAGTTCTTGATTAATATAATCTGAAATGTTATAATCGTTTTCAGGAACTTTGTAATCTAATGGATTATATTCACTCAACCACTCTTTACGGTCATTAGACAATAATTTATTGAAAACCTTGTTAATCACTATATCAGCAGTTGGATCTTTTACCAAACTAACAACTTTTTGACCAAAGGTTTCACGGATTTCAGCATCAGAAGATGTTCCTAACCCTTTATAATATTTTACTTTCATTCTTTTGACTTGCTGATCTTGAAGTGCTAGTTGATAATCCATATCATTATAAAAACATGTCTCCTTATTACTTGTATAAAAAATTTTGGCAATCGGAGTCATCATATACCATAAGAAATTGTTTTGATTGGCCAACAAGGTTGGAAATAATTTATGAAATAAATTAATAATAAGAGAACAAATATGATGCCCATCTTCATCGGCATCTGTAAGAATCAAAACTTTACCATATTGTAAAGTATCTCGACCTTCGGGAGTACTGTAATCAACATCATAACGAATTCCCATTGCTTGAATAATATCGGTAATTTCTCTATTATTGGAGATGGCTTGAATGGTGGCATTACGAACGTTTAGTAATTTTCCACGAAGAGCGTAAACACCAAAATAGTCACGACCTTTTTTACCATTCCAACCTACATTTATACCCTTAATGGCATAAGTTTTGGCCGAAAGTCCTTCACAAAGAATCAAGGTGCAATCTTGAGACTGTTTTGTTCCTGCCAAATTTGCATGATCAAGTCCATCAATTCTTTTATACCCACGTTGTTTCTTTTCCGTCTTTTTAAGACTTAATAATTCTTTAGAACGAATAAGTTCATTAATTTTTTCTACAAATTGCCATTTCATCATATTGTTAATGTGTTTGCTTTCCAATTTAACAGGAATCGTAGGAGCCAATAGTTTAGTTTTGGATTGACTATTAAATTCTGGATTTGGAGCCCAAGCATTCACAAAAATCATAAAATAGGGCTTTAGATCTTTACTAGTAATATGAGTTTTAGATTTATTAAATTTGGGTAGTAGATTTTTCCAAAGTTCAGAGGAAATATTATCCAAATGAACACCTCCATCTTTGGTAAAAATTCCATTAATAAATCCAATTTCTTTATATTCCTGCGAAGGGCTATTAGAAATTACAATTTGAGTTTTATATTCAGATTCTTCATCTTTTCCGTCCGATGAAAATGAAACATATTCCAATTTTTCATCTCCTGAATATAATTGAACATAATCGGCAAAATTCTTGTAATGAAATTTTTCATCGTTGTAAAAAACGGGTAGACTGGTAATCATACCTGCATCCATACAAAATTTACGGTACAAGGACACAATTGTATCGTCATAAGATTCCATTTCAAATTTAGTAAAATCAGGGATCGATCGAATCAATGTATAACCCATTTTATTTTTGTATGATTTTGTTTTGGGTGGATTCATTTCTCTCATATTATTTTTCCATGATTGAGTATACAGTAAATGATTGATAGGATCGGCAATTTCCACTGAAAATTCTTTAGAAAAAACATTGAGTAATTTAATTCCAAGTCCATTTCGTCCAGAACTCAATCTTTCCTCGGTATCATCCAAATTACTTCCTGATAAAAGATGTCCAAAAATTAATTCGGGATTATAAATTTTTTCTTCAGGATGAATTTCAACAGGAATATGTAATCCATCATTCCAAATGGTAGTTTCTCCAGTTTCACAATCTAGTGTTACTTTAATTTTAGTTGGTTTAATATTGGCTTGACGAGAACGCCAAACATTATCAAT